>JAABUX010002842.1_pt1 | contig 23797 bp, 19 predicted proteins | sample 5561851 | NCBI WGS metagenome assembly JAABUX01 (sample SAMN10711883, study PRJNA513361) | rock metagenome | isolation source: Antarctica rocks | place: Antarctica: Victoria Land, Richard Nunatak red sandstone | collected 2016-01-03 | reverse complement strand
AGGGAACGACGCGCAAGCCCAGCGCACGCCCGCAACAAGGGTGTTCAGAAGCTCCATCCGGAGCTTGAATCACACCGCACGGCACAGCGGAACCCACAACCGTCAACAGCCACTTAGAATTGCTGCTGCACCAGCCCGGCATTGGACGCCGCCCCTGCGCCATGCTACCGCCCCGCATTGCCGACAGCCCAGGCGCAGCCGACGGTCCGGCATCGAGGAACCCACGTTGAGCCGCATTAAGTTCGACCCTGAGGCAATCCGCGCCCTGGCGACCATCCTAAGCGACACCGGCCTGACCGAGATCGAGATCGTCGAGGCCGACAGCCGTATCCGCGTCGTCCGCGCCGCTGCGCCCGTCATGGCCCCGGTCAGCTTCGCCCCACCCGCGCCGCCCCCCGTCGCAGCCCCCGTCATACTGCCCGCTGCAGCGCCGCCGGCGCCTGACACTGCCGGAACCGTCCCCAGCCCAATGGTCGGAATCGCCTACCTGTCCGCCGAACCCGGCGCCACGCCATATGTTGTCGTAGGTCAGGCCGTCACCGCCGGGCAGACGGTGATGCTGATCGAGGCGATGAAGACCTTCAACCAGATCAAGGCGCCCCGCGCCGGCACCGTCACCCGCATCCTGGTCAGCAGCGGCGAGCCCGTGGAATACGATCAGCCGCTGCTGGTGATCGAGTAGGCCCCGGCCCATGGGAATGTTCCACAAGATCCTGATCGCCAACCGCGGCGAGATCGCGCTCCGGGTCCAGCGCGCCTGCCGCGAGCTGGGCATCCCGACGGTAGCGGTCCACTCCACCGCCGACACCGACGCCATGCACGTCCGCCTGGCCGATGAGAGTGTGTGCATCGGACCCCCTTCGGCGCGCGACAGCTACCTGAACACCGCCGCCATCCTGTCCGCCGCTGCCGTGACAGGCGCCGACGCCATTCACCCCGGCTATGGCTTCCTGTCCGAGAACGCCCGCTTCGCCGAGATGGTGGAGGCGCACGGCCTGACCTTCATCGGCCCCTCCGCCGCGCACATCCGCATGATGGGCGACAAGATCAGCGCCAAGGCGGCGATGGCGTCGCTCGGCGTGCCGCTGGTGCCCGGCTCGGACGGGGAGGTGACGGACCTGGACGAGGCCCGCGCGGTCGGCGACCGCATCGGCTACCCCGTGCTGGTGAAGGCGGCGGCCGGCGGCGGCGGGCGCGGCATGAAGGTGGCGCACGCAGCCGACGAGATGGAGGACGCCTGGACCGTCGCCCGCACCGAGGCCCGCACGGCGTTCGGCAACGATTCTGTCTACATCGAGAAGTACCTCGACCGCCCCCGCCACATCGAACTGCAGGTGATGGCCGACGCCTACGGCAACGTCGTCCACTTCGGCGAGCGCGACTGCAGCCTGCAGCGCCGCCACCAGAAGCTGCTGGAGGAGGCCGGCTCCCCGGCGCTGACCGCGGTGCAGCGTGACGAGCTGGGCGCGGTGGTGACGGCCGGCCTGCGCAAGCTCGGGTTCCGCAACGCAGGCACCCTGGAGTTCCTGTACCAGGACGGCCAGTTCGCCTTCATCGAGATGAACACGCGCCTGCAGGTCGAGCACCCCGTGACGGAGATGGTCTGCGACGTGGACCTGGTGCGCGAGCAAATCCGCGTCGCCGCCGGGCAGGAGCTGGGCTACACGCAGGCCGACGTGCGCTTCCGCGGCCACGCCATCGAGTGCCGGGTGACGGCGGAGGACCCGGTGACGTTCATGCCCACGCCGGGCCGGGTGGACGTGTTCCATGCGCCCGGCGGCCTGGGGGTGCGGGTGGATAGCGCGCTTTATGCTGGCTATGTCGTGCCGCCCTACTATGACAGCATGGTCGCCAAGCTGATCGTCCACGCGCCGACCCGGCCCGAGGCCATCGCCCGCATGCGCCGCGCACTGGGTGAGTTCGCCATCCAGGGCATCAAAACCACCCTGCCGCTGCACCGCCGCATCCTGGAAGCCCCGGAGTTCGTCGCCGGCGACTACACGATTCACTGGCTTGAGCGGTTCGTGGGCTCCGCCTGATCGGAACCGCTTGGCAACGGCACCGCGCCGCGCCACGTTGGCCGCATGTCGCGGCGCACCGTCGAAGTCACCCCTGACCTGCTTCTCCGCGCCTATCGCGCTGGGCTGTTTCCCATGGCGGAAACCCGGCACGGCTCGCGGCTGTACTGGCTCGACCCGGAGCTGCGGGGGGTGCTGCCGCTGGACGGGTTCCACCTGCCGAAGCGCCTGCTGCGGACGGTGCTGTCGGACCGTTACGAGGTGTCGTCCGACCGGGACTTCGCGGGCGTGGTCGCAGGCTGCGCGGCGTCGGGTCCGGGACGGCAGGACACCTGGATCAACGCGGACATCGAGCGGCTGTTCGGCGCCCTGCACCGCCTGGGCCACGCGCACAGCGTCGAGTGCCGGCGGGATGGCGTGCTGGTCGGCGGGCTGTACGGCGTGTCGCTGGGCGGCGTGTTTTTCGGCGAGAGCATGTTCAGCACCGAGCGCGACGCCTCGAAGGTGGCGCTGGTCCACCTGGTCGCGCGGATGGGGCTGGGCGGCTACACGCTGCTGGACACGCAGTTCGTGACCACCCACCTGGCGCAGTTCGGGGCGGACGAAATCCCGCGTGAGGACTACAAGGCGCAGCTTGCCGCGGCCGTCGCGGTGCCGGCGGTCTGGCTGGCCGCGCCGGACCCCGCCGAGCTGGAGGCCGAGATCAGGATGCTCTACGCCCATTCCGCCCGTCGTGATGACCCCGCATGCGGCTCGATGCCGGCATGAGGCTCGCACTTGCCGCGCTGTTGCTGACGACCGTGGCGGCGCACGCCCAGCTTGTCGCGCCACGTGGCGCCCCGGCGGCCGACACACCCTCGGTCGATAAACCTGGTGTCGAGAAGCCGGGCGCCGACCGGCCGGTGATGGCGCCGACGCGGGAAGTCTCGGTGCTGTACCGCGTCACCTCCAGCGGCAATCCGCCGGCGGAGGTCCGCATCACCACGCTGCCCAACGGCGCCGCCATGCGGATCGACATGCCGGACCGCTCCTACATGCTGGTCAACCAGGCAGATAAGCGCATGGCGATGGTGGTGCCAGACGAGCAGACGATCCTGGACCTGCCCTGGTCCGGCGGTCTGCAGGACCAGTTCACCATAAACGCCCGGATGAAGTTCAACCGGCGCGGCATAGACACCGTGACCGCCACTCGCTGCACCGTGTGGGAGGTGGCGCTGGACCGCACCCGTGGCGTGATGTGCATCACTGACGACGGCGTGCTGCTGCGGAGCCTGAGCCAGGACGAAGCGGGCCAGCGCAGCCTGATCGACGCGCTGAGTGTATCCTACACCCCGGCTCCACCGAAGGAGTTCGTGCCGCCGCCAGGCTTCGAACACCTGGTGCCGACGCCCAACGGTCCCGGATCCGCACAATGAAGCCGCCCCTACCCCTACTGCTTGCATTGCTGCTGCCGGCCTCGGCCGTCGTGGCGCAGGCCTCGCCGCCGCAAGACCGGCCGCGCGTGCAACCGGACCGCGACGTGACTGTGACCTACCGCGTGGAGGGCGCCGCCACGCAGGCCCTTCCCGGCGGGATCGACGGGCCGCTGCGCCTGTCCTGGGACGCTGCCGGCCAGCGTTTGCGGGCGGAGCCGGCGAACCGGGCGCAGGCGGTGATCGTGGACCTGCCGCGCCACACCGCGTCCGTGGTGGACGATACGATGCACGCCGTCCTGACGCTGCCGGTTCGGGAGCATGACCTGCAGCCGTTGACCCTGGACGGCGTGCAGATGACCCGGCGTGGCAGCGACACCGTCGCCGGACGCGCCTGCACGACCTGGACGATGCAGGCCAAGCGGGGGAATGGCGCCGTCTGCCTGACCGCGGACGGCGTGGCGCTGCGGGCGGAGGGCGAGATCGACGGGCGGCACGGCAGCTTCACGGCGACCAGCGTGGCCTATGGCGCCGTCGCGGCGGACCTGTTCACGGCGCCGCCGGGCTACATGACGCTGAACATCCCAGATTTCGGCCAGAAGCGGTGAGCCCCGCCGCGGTCACGCTGGCGGTGCTGGTGCTTGGGTCGTCCAGCCAGGCCGGGGCGCAGGATCGTCCGCCGGTGACGCCGACGCGGGACGTGGACGTGACCTACCGGGCCGGGCAGGGCGACAAGGCGGTCGAGCAGCGGGCGAGGTTCCATGCGTCCAACCAGCGGCTGCGGCTGGACCTGCCGACGCCGGGCATCTACGCCATCCTGGATTATCCCGCCCACACCCTGACGATGGTTAGCGAGCCCAAGCGCGCGGTGCTGGACATGCCGGCGCCGGCCGGGGCCATCGCGGGCGTCGCCCCTGCCGGCGTGTTCACCCGCCGGGGCGTGGACAAGGTTGCGGGCCTGGCCTGCACGGACTGGGAAACCGCGGACAGCAGCGGCTTGCCGACCCTGGCCTGCTTTACCGAGGACGGCGTGATGCTGCGGGCCCGGCGCGGCGACCAGTTGCTGGTGCAGGCGGTCCGCGTCAGCTACGGCGTGCAGGACGCCGCCGCTTTCACCGTGCCGGCAGGCTATGCCCACACCCGTCCGCAGGCGGCCAAATGAGCGCCGTGCTGCAGGCCGTGAAGGACCAGGCGCCGTGGCTCGACCGGCGCGGGCGGCTGCACCCGCTGCGGGCGGCGACGTTCACGCTGCTGCTGCTGCCGGGCCTGTGGCTGGCGGCCCGGTGGGGTGCCCACGCGCTGGGGGCGGAGCCGGTGCATGCCATGGTGCTCAGCACCGGCTACTGGGCGATCTGGATCCTGATGGTGTCGCTGATGGTGTCGCCTGCCAAGGCGCTGCTAGGGATGCCGAACCTGGTGGTGGTGCGCCGGATGATCGGTGTCGCCGCGGCGGTGTATGCGGGCCTCCACCTGGTGCTTTACGTGGCCGACCAGAACTGGCGGCTGCTGACGGTGGCGACCGAGATCGCGGTGCGGTTCTACCTGACGATCGGCTTCGCGGCGCTGCTGGGCCTGGGCGTGCTGACCTGGACGTCATCCGACACCTGGGTGAAGCGGCTGGGCAAGGATTGGAAGCGGCTGCACCGCTACGTCTTTGGCCTGGCGGTGCTGGCGGCGGCGCATTTCTTCCTGCAGTCGAAGGCGGACGTGTCGGCGGCCACGCTGGCGGCGGGGGTGTTCGTCTGGCTGATGCTGTGGCGGCTGCTGCCGGCCGGGCGGGACCGCGGGCCGTTGCCGCTGCTGGGCCTGGCGGTGGCCGCGGCAGTGGTCACGCTGGGGATCGAGTATGCGTGGTATCGCTTCGGCACCCGCCTCGACCCGCAGCGGGTGCTGCGGGGCGAGTTCGACCTGACGTTCGGCGTGCATCCTGCCGGGCTGGTGCTGGTGCTCGGGCTTGTGGCGGCGGCGGCGCTGGAGGTGCGGAACCTCGGGCAGGGGCGGCTGGGGCAGGGGCCGGCCTTCACCGTCCTGCTCTATGCCGCGGGGGCGTTGGTGTTCCCGGCGGTTTGCCTTGTGATGGGCTGGCCGTTGGACGACGTGGTGCCGGACGGGGTGCTGCCGGATGGGGTGTCCGCGGCTTGGCTCCTGGCGGCGGGGGTGCTGCTGTTCGCCCTGCTTGGCGTGGGCCGCTACTGGCTGCGCGGCGTCTGGCAGAGCAGGGCCGTGGACGCCTTCTGGACCGCGGCGGCGTTGTTCCCGTTCCTGCTGTCCGGCGTGGATCAGCACGGCATCGTCGTCACCTGCGGCCTGGCGGCGGTGGCGGGCGCGGCGGTGCTGACCTGGCGCACCTGGCCGGTGTCGCGCGCGGCGGCGCTGCTGGTGCTGCCGCTGGCCGCCGGAGTGGCGATGGAGGCGGCTTCAGTCCTGCTTGCCTGAGGCGTGCGGGCGCCACTGCCTTCGGAGGGAGAGAGAGCAGGTTTCTATTCGGGCAGCGCCTTGGCCGCCGCTATCACCTCGGCCGCGTGGCCCGGCACCTTCACCTTGCGCCAGATGCGGGCGATGCGGCCGGCCTTGTCCACCAGCACCGTGCTGCGGTCGATGCCCATGTAGGTTTTGCCATACATCGACTTCTCGGCCCATGCGCCATACGCCTCCACCACGCCGCCGGCGTCGGAGGCGAGCGGGAACGTCAGGCCATACTTCTCGGCAAACCGGTCGATGGGCTTGATCGCGTCCTTGGACACGCCGATCACCTCGACGCCGATGCCGCCCAGGTCGCCCAGCGCCTCCTGGAACGCCTGCGCCTCCTTGGTGCAGCCCGGCGTGTCGGCCTTCGGGTAAAAGTACAGCACGAACGGCCGGCCCTGCATCGCGGCCAGGCTGACCGTCCGTCCGCCGCTGGCCGGCATCTCGAACGCTGGTGCGGCGTCGCCCTCGGCAATGCTCATTGCGGAACCCCTATGTGCCTGATGAACGCGGCGCGGACCTCCGCCGCCGTCCGGTCCAGGGTGGCACGCAACGCAGCCAGATCAACCCCTGCGTTGCATACCCGCAACAGCGCCTGGACTGCAGGGGGCGGCAGCTCCGTGGCGCCGCGGCCGACGGTGATGCGGACCATGCTCTGCACCGTGCGCCACAGCCGGTCCGCGGCGATCAGCATGGCCGCGTCCGCCTCGGGCAAGGCACCGGCGTCAGCCAAGGCGCGCAACGCGACGCCGGTATGCTGGCAATCCGGCCGCACGCCGCGGACAAGCTGCAGGGTCTGGGCGATGAACTCCACCTCCAGCCCACCGCCGGGCCGCAACTTGACGTCCCACGGGCCGGAGGCTGGCAGGTCCCGCAACAGCCGCCCGCGCATCGCGGCGGCATCGGCCCGGGTTGCGGCGGCATCGCGCGGCCCGGCAACCGCTTCGGCAATGGCGCGCCCTACCCGGGCGCGGATGGCGGGCCCGCCCGCCACGACGCGGGCCCGGGTCAGCGCCATGCCCTCCCAGGTCCAGGCGTCGTTGGCGTGATACTGCTGGAAGGCGGGCAGCGACACCGCGACAGGTCCCTTGTTGCCCGAGGGGCGCAGCCGCATGTCCACATCATAGAGCGCCCCGTCCGCCCCCGCCGCAGTCAGCGCGGCGACGTAGGCGTGGGCGGCGCGGATGAACCACTGGCTGGACGGGACGGGACGGCGGCCGGCGCTCTCGGTCACGCCGGCCGGATGGCAGTAGATCAGCATCAGGTCCAGGTCGGACCCGGCCATCATCTCCCGGCTGCCGGCCTTGCCCAGCGCCACGACGGCCATGTCGCCGCCGCGCACGGCGCCATAGCGGCCACTGTGCTCCGCCAGCACCGCCGGCAACAGTGCGGACAGCGCGGCGTCGGCCAGGCGAGTGCGGTCCAGCCCGGCCTGGTCCACGTCCAGCCAGCCCTCCATCTGCGCGACGCACAGGCGGAACTCCTGCGCCCGGACCTCGCGGCGGGTGACGGCCAGGATGTCCTCCAGCCCCTGCACGCCGGCCAGGCGGCCCATCAGGCTGCGGGCCGGGTCGTTGGCGGTGGGGGTGAGCAGCCCCTCCAGCGCTGCGGGCACCCGGGCCAGGTGGTCGGCCAGGAACGGGGCGGCGCCCAGCACCGCGGCGATGCGGCCCAGCAAGGACGGGTTGCGCTGGACCATGGACAGCAGCGGCACCCCGGCCGGCAGGCGGGACAGCAGCGCATCCAGCCGGTTGAAGGCGGCGTCCGGGTCGGCCTGCGCCGCCACCTCCTGCAATAGGGACGGCAGCACCGCGTCCATCAGCTCGCGTGACCGGGTGGAACGCAGCGCACGCAGCCGGCCCGCCTGCCAGCCGCGCAGCGTGGCGATCATGCCGGACAGGTTGCGGAAGCCCAGGCCCGCAAGCGCCGCCACCGTCTCCGGCGGGTCGTCGATGCCGCTCAGGTCCAGGATTGGCGTTGTGGCCGGCAGGTCCGGCACCGCCTCGAACACCTCGGCATAGCGGGCCGACACGCGCGTCAGGTAGTGCAGCAGATGGGCAGTCAGGGCGGCGCTATCTGCGCAGCCCATGAAAACGGCGAACCGCTCCAGCTCCGCAGGCTTTGTCGGTAGGGCGTGGGTCTGCCGGTCGTCGATCATCTGCAGCCGGTGCTCGGCGCGGCGCAGCACGCGGTAGGCGACGGTCAGCTCGGCGCAGGCCCGGCGCGGCAGGTGCCCGGCGCGGGCCAGGCGGCGCAGCGCGCCCAAAGTGGTGGGATCGCGCAGCCAGGGGTCGCGCCCGCCCCACACCAACTGCAGCGTCTGCGCCGCGAACTCGACCTCGCGAATGCCACCGCGGCCCAGCTTAAGATCGAAGCCCGCCAGGTCCAGCGTCGGCGCAGCAAGGCCCTTATGCGTGTTGATCCGCCGCTTCATGGCGTAAATGTCGGCAATGGCGGCGAAGTCCAGCCCGCGCCGCCACACAAAAGGCCGGATTGCCTGCAAGAAGCTGGTGCCGACGGCTAGGTCTCCCGCCACCGGCCGCGCCTTGATCATCGCGGCGCGCTCCCAGTTCTGACCCATGCTTTCGTAGTATGCGATGGCAGCGGGTAGGGCGACGGCGGGGGGCGTGGCCGCGGGATCAGGGCGCAGGCGCAAGTCGGTACGGAAAACATAGCCGTTGGCGTCCCGCGTCTCCATGATGGCAACCAGCGCGCGTGCGGCGCGTGTGAACACTGCCCTCAGGGTGTCGCTGCGGCTGGGCTGGGCTTCAGGAGCGTACAGCAGAATGAGGTCGATATCGCTGGAGTAGTTCAACTCGCGTGCGCCAAGCTTGCCCATGCCCAGCACCACCAGGCCGCAGCCGCTTTCCGGCTGCGCGGGGTCGGGCAATGCGATCTCTCCAGCGTCGTGGGCGGTGCGCATCAGGTGGGCGATGGCCAGGCGCAGCGTTCGCTCCGCCAGGTCGGACAGGGCGGCCGTAACTTGGGCCTGGCCCCAGAGGCCGCCGATGTCCGCAATGGCGGCAATCAGGGCGACCTGCCGCTTGGCCTGGCGCGCCGCCGCCGCAACCTGCGCGCGGGGGGCGGTGAACGGGACGGCGGCCAGCGCCTGCATGGCTTGCGCCGCCGCCGGGTCCGGGCCGTGCGCGGCCACCTGCAGCAGCACCTCGGCCTCGCGCAGCAGCAGGTCGGACAAGTAGGGACTGCCGCCACCCAGCGCGGCCAGCACCCCGGCGCCCTCGGCCGTCGCGGCCAGCGCCGCCTGCGGGCTGCCCAATGCGGCATATCGCTCGATCAGCCGTTCGGCGGCGGCAGGGTCGGCGGCGCGGGGCCATGAGCGGCGAAGCCAAGGTCGAGGATCGGCCATCGGTGGCCAGCGTTGCGGGCGAATCGCCGCCCCGTCAACCTGTCGCTGAATCCCGGCCAGGCAGCATGGGGCGGCATCTGGGCCGCGTGGTCCACTGGATCGTGCTGGCCGTGCTTGCGCTCGTGCTGTTCGCAGCGGCAGGGGTGGCGGTGCTGTTCTGGCGAATGTCGCAGGCGCCACTGGACGTGACCTGGCTGGTGCGGCAGGCCGAGGCCCGCCTGAACACCGCAGGTAGCCCGTCGCGCTTTGGCATTGGGCACGCGACCGTGCAGTGGCTGGCGTTCAGGCATGGGGCCGGCCAGGCATTCGAGGTGCACGCGGAGGACCTGCGGATTGGCCCTGCCGGGTTTCCGGAGCTGCTGGCCGGCCAGGCACGCGTGCGGCTCTCGCCGGGTGCGCTGCTGACCGGCCGGGTCGTGCCCCGGTCGGTCGTGCTGGATGGGCTGCGGCTGCACCTGGTTCGGGAGCGGGACGGCAGGATCGGCCTCGACCAGGGCGGTCCGCTCGACCGGCTGGGCGGCGACGCCCCGATAGACAGCGTTGCCGACATGCTCGCCCTGCTCCGTCGGCCCGCCGGCACCGATGCGTCGCTCACCGGCGCGGGCGTGCAGCAGTTGCGGCTGGTGCAGCTCCACAATGCGTATGTGGAGGTGCGGGACCTCAGGCTAGGCGCTGTCCTGCACATGGACGATGCGGCGGCCGATCTGGTGCGGCAGCCCGGCGGCGGGGTGACCGGCACGGCAGACGCCCGCTTGGCCGTGGGCGACGTTGCGTCCACACTGCACCTGCGCGCCGAACTCGGCGAGGCCGGGGCGGGCACCCGGCTGGAGGCCACGTTGACGCCGGTGTCCCCGGCGGCGCTGGCCCAGACCGCGCCGGCGCTGGTGCAGCTTGCCCTGCTGGACGCGCCGGTCCGGGTCTCGGCGACTTTGGACCTGCTGCCTGACCTGGAGCCGAAGGCCGTGTCCGTCCAGGCCGGCGCCGGCACCGGCCGCGTGCGGACGCTGGCAGCGCAGGTTCCGTTCGAGTCGTTCGTGCTTGAGGTCGGCGCCAAGTGGGCCGGCAGCCGGCAATGGGGCCGGCCCGACCAGGTGGACGTGACGCGGTTTCAGACGGTGATCGCCTCGCCCAGCGGCGGCTGGCCCAGCACGGTCGCGGGCTCTGCCCATGCTGTGTGGGCCGGGCCGGGCGTCCAGGTGGACGTGACGGCCAGCGTTGACCACGCCGTGGTCGCCGACATGCCGGCGCTGTGGCCGGTGGCATGGAGCGGCCATACCCGCCCGTGGCTGACGGACAACCTGACCGGCGGGACCGTCCGGGACGGCCGCTTCACCGGAACGCTGCAGGTCGCCGCGGATGGGTCGGGCGCGAAGCTGACCGCCGGCAACGGCGTGTTGCTGGGCGACGACATGACGATCAACTGGCTGCGCCCGGTGCCGCCCATCGAGCATGCCCAGGCCGTGTTGACCCTGGTCAACCCGGACGTGCTGGAGATCACGCTGCCCACCGCGCGGCAGGGCGCCGCGCAACTGTCCAACGGGCTGGTCCGCATCAAGGGCCTGTCGGTCAAGGACCAGGATCTGGCCCTATCGGCCAACGTGTCCGCCGCCGTGCCGGACCTGCTGGATCTGCTGCGGAACCCGCGGCTGAACCTGCTGAGCCGGCATCCCATTCCGGTCCAGCGGCCGGCCGGCGCCCTGCTGGGCAACCTGGTCGTCACGCTGCCCATGAAAGACCACCTGACGTTCGACGAGGTGCTGATCCATGCCAAGGGCGGGCTGAGTGGCCTGCGGCTCGGCGGAGTCGTGGCCGGGCGGGACCTGGACCGCGGCGAGATGACGTTCGATGTCACCAAGAAGGCGCTGCAAGCCTCGGGACAGGCCGAGATCGGCTCGATCCCCGCCGCGGTCACGCTGGACATGGACTTCACCCCCGGCCCGGCATCGCAGGCCATGCAGCGCGCGACGGGAACGGGGCGGGCCACGGCGTCGCAGCTTGCGGCGGCCGGGCTGGATTTCGGCGGCGTCATGGGCGCCGGGCAAGCAGGGTTCCAGGCCGCCTACACCGAGCACCGGGACGGCACGGCGGAGATGGCGCTGCAGTCCGACCTGCGCGACGCTGCGCTGACGCTGGCCGGGTGGTCGAAGGCGCCGGGCCAGCCGGCCACCGCCAGCGCCCGGCTGGTGCTGCGGGGCGGGCGCCTGCAGGGCATACGCGAGCTGCAGGCGCAGGGGCCTGGGATGGAGGTGCGCGGCCGGGCGGAGATGGTCGGCGACCGTCCCAGCCATCTGTTGCTGGACCCCATCCAGCTTGGCCCGACCCGGGCGCGCGGCGACATCCGCCTGCCGGCCGGGCTGAACGAGCCGATCCGCGCCACCCTGGACGGCGCCGTGCTGGACCTCGCCCCGTCGCTGGCGCGCAAGCCGGTCGCGCCGGCCCCCCGCCGTGCTGCGGCGCAGGAGCCGCGCAGCACACCGTGGGTCGCCGATGTGCGGTTCGACAAGGTGCTGCTATCGGAGGGGCGCAGCATCGGCGGCGTCACCGCCCATGCCGAGAACGACGGGCGCCGGGTCAGCGCCGTCCACGTCCAGTCCACCGGGGGGGAGCGTCTGCGGCTGGACATCGCGCCGCATGGCAACGGGCGCCAAGTCATCCTGCGGTCGGCCGATGGCGGCGGGCTGGCGCAGGCGCTGGGCCTGACCGACGCCGTGGAGGGCGGTACGCTGACGGTGGACGCACAGTATGACGACGCCAAGCCCGACCCGCCCCTGTCGGGCACCCTGTCGCTGTCCGGCTTCCACGTCCGCAACGCCCCGGGGATCGGCAAGCTGCTGCAGGCGCTGACGGTGTATGGAATCGGCGAGGCCATGAGCGGGCCCGGCCTGGCGTTCAACCAGTTGACCGCCCCGTTCCGTTGGGAGGGCGGCGTGCTGACGTTGCAGGAGGCGGGGGTGTTCAGCAACTCGCTCGGGCTGACGGCGCACGGGCGGATCGACACGGGCGCGAAGACGGTGGACCTGCAGGGCACCATCGTTCCGGCCTATGCGCTCAATGCGGCGCTGGGACGGCTGCCGATGATCGGGCGGCTGTTCTCGGCCGAGCAGGGCGGCGGATTGCTGGCGCTGGGGTTCAGCTATCGCGGGGATACCGCGAACCCGGCCGTTATGGTCAACCCGCTCTCGGCCTTGACGCCGGGGTTCCTGCGGGGATTGTTCAAGGTGTTCGAATAGGAGCCTGACCGATGCCTAACCCTCCGCCCACCCCGATGGGCGTGCGTGCGATCCTGTTCGACGTGTTCGGCACCGTGGTGGACTGGCGCGGCAGCCTGATTCCGGAGCTGACCGCCTGGGGGGAGGCGCAGGGACATGCGGCGGATTGGACGGGGCTGGTCGATGCGTGGCGCGGCGGCTACGCCCCCAGCATGGACCGGGTACGGCGCGGCGAGCTGCCGTGGACCAACCTGGACGCGCTGCACCGCGCGACGTTGGCGGAGATAGCGCCACGGTTCGGCCTGACGGGGCTGTCGGAGGCCGAGATGGAGTGGGTGAACCAGGGGTGGCACCGGTTGAAGCCCTGGGCTGATTCGGTGCCGGGGTTGCAGGCGTTGCACCCGCGCTACGTGCTGGGGCCGTTGAGCAACGGCAACGTGGCGCTGCTGGTCAACATGGCGCGGGCGGCTGGGCTACCGTGGGATGTGATCCTGTGCGCGGAGGTGTTCGGCCATTACAAGCCCGATCCCGAGACCTACCTAGGGGCGTGCCGGCTGCTGTCGCTTGATCCCGCGCAGGTGATGCTGTGCGCGGCGCATAACAGTGATCTGGCGGCGGCGCAGAAGCTAGGGATGCGGACGGGCTTCATCCCGCGGCCGATGGAGTATGGGCCGTTGCAGGTGCGGGACTTCGCTGCGGAGGGCGATTGGGACGTGGTGGCGGCCGACATGCAGGACTTCGCGGCGAAGATGCTGTCTGCTCCCTCGTCCTCCGGGTGAGGGCCGGGGTGAGCGGCTGCCGCGCTCGCCGGACTCGCCCGCCCGTTGGGTCCAACTGCTGGCGCGTGGCGGTCATGCCCATTTTAGGCTCGCAACGGCAGTCATACGCACCTATGTGTGCGCTGCAACATACGGGGGTGCACCCTCCCTCGTGACCCCTAGCTGCTGCCCTGCTGGGCACCAAGGTTCCCATGGAAATCCGCAACATCGCCATCATCGCCCACGTTGACCACGGCAAGACGACGCTCGTGGACCAACTGCTCCGCCAGTCTGGCTCGTTCCGGGACCACCAGGTTGTGGCCGAGCGGGCGATGGACAAGAACGACCTGGAAAAGGAGCGTGGGATCACGATCCTCGCCAAGTGCACCAGCGTCGTGTGGCGCGGCACCCGCATCAATATCGTGGACACCCCCGGCCACGCCGACTTCGGCGGCGAGGTCGAGCGCATCCTGGGCATGGTCGATGGTGCCATCGTGCTGGTCGATGCCGCCGAGGGCGTGTTGCCGCAGACCAAGTTCGTCGTCGGCAAGGCGCTGCAGCGCGGCATCAAGCCTATCGTCGTCGTCAACAAGGTGGATCGCCAGGACTCCCGCGCCGACGAGGTCCACACCGAGGTGTTCGACCTGTTCGCCGCCCTGGGCGCGACGGACGAGCAGCTCGACTTTCCCATGCTGTATGCCTCGGGCCGGCAGGGTTGGGCGGACACCGTGATGGACGGCCCGCGCAAGGACCTGGCGCCGATGTTCGACCTGGTGCTGAGCCATGTGCCGGCGACCAAGCTGGACAAGGAGGCGCCGTTCGCCATGGTCGCCTCCATCCTGGACTACGACAACTTCCTCGGCCGCGTGCTGACCGGGCGCGTGGAGCAGGGGCGGGCGCGGCTGAACATGCCGGTGAAGGTGCTGCGCGCCGACGGCAGCGTGGTCGAGACCGGGCGGCTGACCAAGCTGATGGGCTACCGCGGCCTGGACCGCGTGCAGGTGGACGAGTGCGAGGCCGGGGACATCGTCGCCGTCGCCGGGCTGACCGACGCGACGGTGCCGGACACGGTGGGCGACCCCTCGCTGACCGAGCCGCTGCACGCCATCCCCGTCGATCCGCCGACCTTGGCCATGACGTTCCGGGTGAACGACGGACCGCTCGGCGGCAAGGAGGGCAAGAAGGTCACCTCCCGCCAGATCCGCGACCGCCTGTTGCGCGAGAGCGAGGGCAACGTCGCCATTAAGATAACCGAGAGCAACGAGTCCGACGCCTTCGAGGTCGCCGGCCGCGGCGAGTTGCAGCTTGGCGTGCTGATCGAGCAGATGCGCCGCGAGGGCTTCGAGCTGACCATCGGCCGTCCCCGCGTGCTGACCCGGCGCAGCCCGGAGACCGGTGAGCGCGAGGAGCCGTTCGAGGACGTGTTGGTCGATGTGGACGAGGCTTACTCTGGCATCGTCGTCGAGAAGATGAGCCGGCGGAAGGGCCTGATGCAGGACATGCGGCCGTCCGGCGGCGGCAAGGTCCGCATGACATTCCACATGCCTAGCCGCGGCCTGATCGGCTATCACGGCGAGTTCCTGACCGACACCCGCGGGTCTGGCATCATGAACCGGCTGTTTTCCGGTTACGAGTCATGGGCGGGACCGCTGGAGGGCCGCCGCAACGGCAGCCTGATCAGCAGCGAGCCCGGCGAGGCCATCCACTACGCGCTGTTCTACCTGCAGGAGCGCGGCACGCTGTTCGTCGATCCCGGCGACAAGGTGTACGTCGGCCTGATTCTGGGCGAGAACAGCCGCGACTCCGACCTGGACGTGAACCCGATCAAGGAGAAGAAGCTGACCAACGTCCGCGCCTCGGGCAAGGACGATGCGATGCTGCTGATTCCGCCGCGGCGCATGAGCCTGGAGCAGGCTATCGCCTACATCGAGGATGACGAGCTGGTGGAGGTAACGCCCTCCGCGGTGCGGCTGCGCAAGCGGTTCCTCGACCCGAACCAACGCAAGCGCAACGAGCGCAAGCAGGACAGCGAGGCGGCGTAGGCTCCGCGACGCAGGGACCTCACGAAAAGGCGATTAAGGCAGCAACTCTTTGTTCCCTGGATCGTTGCAGAATAGTACGGCGTTCCCGTCCTGCCCCTCTCGTCCGGAGCTTCGAATGGCCATCCTGTCACGTCGCCTTTCAACCTCGCTGGTTGCCGCAGCGGTCCTTGCCGCCTTGGCTATCGCACCCTCCTTCGCCCAGGTAACACCGGGCGGCGCCCGCAACGGTCCTTCTGGCGGCACGCCAAGCACGACGGCGCCGAGCAATTCCGAGGGAACGCCAGCAGGCGGCACCGGCGTCCTCAGCACGACGCAGGTCGGGCCGTCTGGCTCCGCGACGTCAACGGCGGCCACTCCCGGTGATGGATATTCGGCCGCGCCGCGGCGGACCCGTCCCTCACGCCGTGCCCGGATGGCGGCGCGTCGCCGGCATCGTGCGGCGGTGCAGCGATCCGGCTCAAGCGCGCCCGCGGGCGGCAACCCGGGCTTCCAGTCCGATCCCAGCACGGGCCCGGGGTCGAGTGCTGGCCTGAACGGGTCCAACCGCATTTCCAACTAGACTGGTTCCCGCCGTCGCCTGCCCGGCAATTTGCGGGTTGCCGGGCAGACTCAGTGGCGGCATAGGGTAGGGTCCCCTCTGCGGACCTCGCCATGCCCGATCCAGTTTTCCGCGACCGGCGTCTCTGGATCATGGGCGCGTATGGCGCGGCGTGCGGACTGCCACTGCCGCTGTCCGGCTTCACGCTGCGCCAGTGGCTTAGCGAGGGAGATGTCCCACTTGCGGTGATCGGCGCCACTGCGAGCATTGGGCTGGCCTACGTCCTGAAGTTCCTGTGGTCTCCGTTGCTGGACCAGGTCGCGCCACCGTTCGGCCTGTCCGCCCTCGGGCGCCGCCGCGGTTGGCTACTCGTCATCCAGCCCCTGCTGGCGTTGGCCTGCCTGCAACTGGCGCTATCGGACCCGGTCGCCCGGCCGCAGTTGCTGGTCGGCGCCGCGGTGCTGGTCGCCTTCCTATCGGCGAGCCAGGATGTCGTGGTGGACGCCTGGCGGGTCGAGACCTTTTCGGAGCGGATGCAAGGCGTGGCGCTGGCGGCTTATGTATGGGGCTACCGACTGGCGCTGCTGGTGTCGGGGGCGGGCGCGATCGGCCTGGCGGATAAGATCGGCTGGCATGGCTCGCTGTCGGTCATGGCAGGGCTGGCCGGGGCGGGCGTACTGGTCACGCTGGCTGCCACGGAGCCGGCGCGGACCACCATCGTGACCGTGCAGGGCTTTGGGACGCGGCTGCGAACCGCCATCGTCGAGCCGTTCCTCGATTTTCTCAACCGTCCCTCCGCTGGCCGCATTCTGGCGTTCGTGATGCTGTTCAAGCTGGGGGAGGCGCTGGCCCACACAATGGCGACGCCGTTCTACCGCGCCATGGGGTTTGATCGCGCCCAGGTTGCGTTGGCCACCGGCGTCCCTGGCCTGGCTGCCAGCCTGCTGGGTGCGGCGACCGGAGGCTGGCTGGTGGTGCGGATCGGCACAGGACGCGCGCTGATCCTGACCGGGTTCGTGCAGATGGCCTCCATGGGCCTGTATTTCGCCTTGGCCGTCTCGGGCGGCGATGGGCGCATCCTGCTGGCGAAGGTGGTGCTGGAGAACTTCGCCGAGGCGATGGCGGACGCCGCGTTCCTGACCTACCTGTCCGGGCTTTGCACCACCGCCTACACGGCCACCCAGTATGCGCTGCTGTCGTCGCTGGCCGCGGTGGGTCTGCGGACCATCGGTGGGTTCTCGGGGCTGCTGGCGGGGTGGCTGGGGTGGACCGGCTTCTACGCCCTGACCATCTTCGCCGCCCTGCCGGCGATGCTGGTCATGGTTGGGCTGCTGCGGCGGGCGCCCCCCCATCCGGCAGCCATACGGTGACGGTGGTGCCGTGGCCCTCCGCGCTCTCGATCAGCAACTGGCCGCGGTGGCGGTTCACGATGTGCTTGACGATGGCGAGCCCCAGCCCGGTGCCGCCAACTGCCCGGGACCGGCCCTTGTCGGCGCGGTAGAACCGCTCCGTCAGGCGGGGGATGTGGGCGCGGGGAATGCCCTGCCCGTCATCGGCCACGGCCAGGGTGATGCCGGGCCGCGCCGGCCAGCGTCCGCCCGGCGGCACCTGCCGGGCGGTTACCGTTACGGTGCCGCCCTCGCGCCCGTACTTCACGGCGTTGTCCAGCAGGTTCTGCAGGACCTGTTCCAACTGGTCGTCGTCGCCGAGGACCTGCGGCAGGCCGGGTTGCAGGTGCAGGTCCAGCCGGGTCCGGCGCGTCTTCACCTGCGGCTCGAAGGCGTCGGCGAGGCGCTGTACCAGGCCGGTCAGCTCTATGCGGTCGCCGGGCGGCTGGTGCTCCGTCAGTTCGATGCGGGACAGGCTCAGCAGGTCGTCGATCAGGCGGTTCATGCGCTGCGCCTGGTCGGCCATGATGCCCAGGAAGCGGAACTGCGCGGGGGGATCATCGGCGGCCGGGCCGCGCAGGGTGTCAATGAAGCCGATCAGGCTGGCCAGCGGGGTGCGAAGCTCGTGGCTGGCGTTGGCGACAAAGTCGGCCCGCATCCGCTCCACGGCGCGTTCCCGCGTGCGGTCGGACAGGATGGCGACAATGCGGCCGCCATCGGCCAGCGGCGGGTCCAGGGCCATGACGGTTGCAAACACCTCCCGCGCCACTGGGACGGGCAGGCTCAACTCGGCCAACTGGTCCTCGCCCTGGCTCAAGGCGCGGTCGATTGCGGCGCGCAGGCCGGGGTGGCGCAGGACCGCCGCCATCTCGCTGCCGAAGGCGCGCTGCGCGGCGGCGTTGGCCCGGCGCACCTGGCGGTCGGCGCTCAGCACGATCAGCGGGTCCGGCAGGCGCTGCACGATGGCCTGCTCGGCGCGCAGCAGGCCGCCGACCTCCGCGGTGCGGAGGGCCAGGTTGCGCGACAGCCGTTGCGCCTCGTCGGCGATATGGGCGGTGGCGGACAGCAGGGGGCGCCGCGGCGCCGGCCCCGAGCCGTCAGGCGCCGCCCGGTGCAGCGCCCAGATGATCAGGGCAAGGTCGCGCACCCAGGCCCAGGCCAGCACCAGGGCGCCCGCCGCCATCGCCGCTCCGGCTGCCAGCGCCGGCCGCCAATCCAACGCCCCGGCGGCGACGAGAACCAGCAGCACGGCGGCCGGCCATGCCATCAGGGCCGCAGCGGTCCGCAGCGGAAGGGAGCCACGCATGGGGGTGGGCTGGCTGGCCTAGCTTCCGGGTGCGGCCATGCTTGCCGGTGCGGGCTGCACGATGTGGGACCCGCCCTTGTCGATCTCGAAGATGGCCAGCCCGCGCCGCACCTGCCCGTCCGGCAGCAGGCTGAACAGGCCGTCCACCCCGGTGAAGCCCTGCCCACGGGTCAGCGCGGGGCCTGCGAAGCCGGTGTTGTCGGCGACCGCCCGGGCCACGCCGGCGGCATCGTAGGCCAGGTCGGTCAGGTCGCGCGGGGGGGCGCCATACTTGGCGGTGTATTGCTGCTCGTAGGCGGCGCGCTGGGCCGGGTCCGGCACGGCGTACCAGGCGCCGGACAGGGTACCGAGCTGCGCGCCCTCACGCGCCCAGGTGGCTGGCCCGAGGATGCGGACCTGGCCGGGGCCGATGTCATAGAACGTCAGCAGCGGCGCGGCCTGTCCCAGTTGCGGTCCGCTGGCGCCAAGTAGCAGTGCGTCGATGGGCGGCGGCGGCGGGGCATCCGGGGAGGGTGCGGCGGCGGGATCGGTCGGCGCGGCGCGGGCAGCGCGTTGCCGGGCCTCGATCGCGCCGCGGCGGGAGGCGTAGTCGGCAACGGTCTTGAGCGAGGCCGTCAGCCCGGTGAAGCCATTGGAGTAGCGCTCCACCTGGGGCGGCGGCAGGCTGGCCTCGGTCGCGGCGGCGGTCATGCCGCTGGCCAGGGCGTCGCCGAAGGCGTTGCTGGGCACGACGGCGGCCAGGCGGGTCTTGCCCTCCGCCTGCACGGCCAGCACCAGGCGGCGCACCTGCTGGCCTGGGGTGATGCCCAGGGTCCAGACGCCGGGCTGCGCCTTGGTGACGTCCGAGGTGAAGGCCAGGACCGGCACGCCGGCCGCCACGGCGATTGGGGCGACGGTGCCGGTCTCCCCAGCCGTCAGCGGACCCAGGATGATGCCGGCGCCGCCGGCCAGGGCCGCCCGTGCCGCATCGGCTGCGCCGCCCGGGGTGCCGGCGGTGTCGCGGGCGTCGAGCGGCGGGCTGCCGGGCTGGGCGAGCGAGAGCTGGGCGGCGCGCAGCAGGGCCTGCCCGACATCGGCGTTGGGGCCGGTCAGCGGCAGCAGGATGGCCACCCGGTGTCCTGGCACCTCACCGCCCGGCGCAGCACGTGCCGTGCCGCCGGATGCATTGAGGCCGATCGGCTGGTTGTAGCCCCCGGCGTTGGGGTCGGCTACGCAGGCGGACAGGCCGGTTGCGGCCGTCAGGAGCGTGAATGCCCGACCCCATGCTGCAAGAACCATCGGCTGACCCCTCCCAGGACGATCCCCTTGCGGACCGGTCCGCCCCTATAGCACCGGGACTCGTTCTGGTGGCCACTCCTATCGGCAACTTGGCCGATATGTCACACCGCGCCATCGACGCCCTGCGCGGCGCCGAGCTGGTGCTGTGCGAGGACACGCGGCAGACCGCCCGGCTGCTGGTGCACTACGGCATTGAGGCCCGTACTTCGCCGTTGCACGAGTATAACGAGGAGGGCCGCATCCCGGGGCTGCTGGAGCAACTGGGCCGGGGTGGGCGCATTGCGCTGGTGTCGGATGCCGGGACGCCGCTGGTGTCCGACCCTGGGTTCCGGCTGGTGCGGGCGGCGCTGGCTGCGGGGGTGCCGGTTTCGGCCATCCCTGGGCCGAATGCGGCGGTGATGGCGCTGGTGCTGTCGGGCCTGCCGCCGCAGCCGTTCCTGTTCTTGGGGTTCCCGCCGCCGCGTTCGGCTGCGCGTCTGGCCGCTTTCGGCCGGTTGCGAGCGGCGGAGCGGGCAGGGCTGTCGGCGACCCTGCTATGGCACGAGGCGCCGCACCGGCTGGCGGAGACCTTGGCCGACCTTGCGGCCAGCTTCGGCGACAGGCCGGCGGCGGTGGCGCGGGAGCTGACCAAGCGGTTCGAGGAGGTGCGGCGCGGCACCCTGCCGGAGCTGGCCGGGCACTATGCGGCTGCGGCGGCCCGTGGGGAGATCACCCTGGTGGTCGGCCCGGCGCCCGATGAGCCAGATGCCGAGGACCTGGACGGACAGCTACGCCGGGCGATGCTGGCCAACAGCCTGAAGGACGCGGCTGCGATGGTGGCCGCAGCCACCGGTTTGCCGCGCAAGACGGTTTACGCCCGGGCGCTGGAGCTTGCTGCTCCCTCCTCCTCCGGGGACGGGGAGCACCTATGAAGAACAGGCGTGGCGATGCGGCGTCAGGTCAGAGTCGATTGACCTGCGGAGGGATTGGTCACACCAAGGAACAGTCCACAGCCGGTTTGCCGCCGCCGCCGGGCTGGGCTAGACGCACCGCCTTGCCGCTGAGAGACCGCCGATGCCCGTGATGCCCGACCACTGGATACGACGCATGGCGCAGGACAACGCCATGATCGAGCCCTTCGTCGAGACGCAGAAGCGCGATGGGGTGATCAGCTACGGCCTGTCTAGCTACGGCTACGACGCCCGGGTGGCGGACGAGTTCAAGGTGTTCACCAACGTGGACAGCGCCATCGTCGATCCCAAGCACTTCAATCCCGACAGCTTCGTCACGCGGACGGGGCCGACCTGCACGATCCCGCCCAACTCCTTCGCACTGGCGCACACGGTCGAATACTTCCGCATCCCGCGCGATATCCTGGTGATCTGCCTGGGCAAGAGCACCTACGCCCGCTGCGGCATCATCGTGAACGTGACGCCGCTGGAGCCGGAGTGGGAGGGCCAGGTGACCATCGAGATCAGCAACACCACGCCGCTGCCGGCCCGGGTGTATGCGCAGGAGGGCATCTGCCAGTTCCTGTTCCTACAGGGCAGCGCGCCGCCGGAGGTGAGCTACGCCGACAAGGCGGGCAAGTACATGGGGCAGCGCGGCGTCGCCCTGCCCCGGATGTAAGGGGGAGCCTACCATGGACCGCATCCGAATCCGCGGCGGCAGGCCGCTGCACGGCGACATTCCCATCGGCGGCGCGAAGAACGCCGCGCTGCCGCTGATGACGGCGGGGATGCTTACTGACGACCGGCTGATCCTGGGCAACGTGCCGCGCCTGGCCGACATCGCCACCATGGCCGCCCTGGTGTCCCAGCACGGCGTCGCCTGCGAGCCGGACCTGCATGACAACGGCGGGCGGACACTCTCCATCGGCGGGCCTATCTCCAATACCGAGGCGCCGTACGATATCGTGCGCAAGATGCGCGCCTCCATCCTGGTGCTCGGCCCGCTGCTGGCCCGCGTGCGGGAGGCCCGCGTCTCCCTGCCCGGCGGCTGCGCCATCGGCACCCGGCCCGTCGATCTGCACCTGAAGGGCCTGGAGCAGATGGGCGCCGTGGTCGAGCTGGACGGCGGCTACATCAACGCCCGCGCGCCCGGCGGCCTGCGTGGGGCCGTCATCATCCTGCCGTTCGCCTCGGTCGGCGCCACGGAGAACCTGCTGATGGCCGCAACCCTCGCCGACGGCCGCACCGAGATCGCCAATGCGGCGCGCGAGCCGGAGATCACCGACCTGGCGGCGTGCCTGACCGCGATGGGGGCCAGGATCAGCGGCGCCGGTTCGGATAAGCTGGTGATTGACGGCGTACCCCGGCTGCACGGCGCGCGCCACCCCATCGTCGCCGACCGGATCGAAACCGGCACCTACGCCTGCGCCGCCGCCATCACCGGGGGCGAGGTCCGGCTACTGGGCGCGCGGCTGACCCACCTGGGCGCGGTCAGCCGCACCCTGCAGGAGGCCGGGGTGGAGGTGTCCGAGGACGGCGACGCCCTGGTGGTACGGCGCGCGAACGGGCTGCACGGGGTGGACGCGATGACGGAGCCGTACCCGGGCTTCCCGACTGACATGCAGGCGCAGTTCATGGCGCTGATGTCGGTGGCGGAGGGCGCGGCGATGGTGACGGAGACGATCTTCGAGAACCGCTTCATGCATGTGCCGGAGCTGAACCGCATGGGCGCGCGGATCAATGTGCACGGGGCGTCGGCGATCATCCGCGGAGTGCCGGGCGGGCTGTCGGGGGCGCCGGTGATGGCGACGGACCTGCGGGCATCGGTGTCGCTGGTGCTGGCCGGGCTGGCGGCGCGGGGGGAGACGATGGTGAACCGGGTTTACCACCTGGACCGCGGGTATGAGGCGCTGCAGCAGAAGCTGGCGGCATGCGGGGCGGATGTGGAGCGGGTGGGGGGATAGCAGAGAGGCGTGCGAACTTTTCCGGCACCACTTTGCTTCGTGGTCTCATACCCGCGATTCGTTTTGATGGCGCTGCGATGAGTCGTCGACTTCCGAGGCACGCAGGGCGGCTATTGCGGGCCAGGCGGGACGACGCTGGTTTCCATAAGCCTCGGCATGGTCAGCCTGAGCTAAACCCTGGTCATCGAACTCGCACCAAGCTATGACGCCAATAGATCGAGCAATCCTATCCCTGGATGGCTTGTCGCTTGGTGACGCCTTCGGCCAGTGTTTCTTCCAGTTCGAAAACTTATCCGCCGAACAACCAAGTCAAAGGCCGTTGCCTCCCGTACCCTGGTACTTCACTGATGATACAGAGATGTCGCTTTCCATCGTTGCCATCCTGGCTAAATGCGGCGCCATCGACCAAATGCAACTTGCGCACAGTTTTGCCGAGCACTACAGCTACGACCGAGCTTATGGTCCATCAATGCACCGCGTCCTCGCCCGCATCCGCGAAGGTGAACCGTGGCAAAAGGTAGCCGCCACAACGTTTGAGGGACAGGGCTCTTTTGGGAATGGCGCGGCCATGAGGGCAGCCCCACTTGGCGCCTTCTTCGCATATGATCCTTCCCTTGCAATGGAACAGGCAACGCTGTCGGCAGCAATCACCCACTCTCATCCCGAAGGTATTGCCGGTGCTGTCGCCGTGGCGCTGGCTTCCGCCGAAGCGTGTCGGTGTCATGAAGCCGAAGTGCGCCCGACACATGGTGAGTTCATTGGCAAGATTGTCGAGCAGCTCCCTCAAAGCGAGGTGCGCTCCCGGTTGGCGCGCGCACAATCCATGAGCAGCGTAAGCTCATTAGACTTCCCGGTTTCGGTTCTGGGCAACGGCACCGGCTTATCCGCACAGGACACTGTTCCCTATGCATTATGGTGTTGCGGCCAAGCTCTGGAAGATTACCAGAAAGCCCTGTGGCTGGCCGCTGATGCCGGCGGCGACAGCGATACGCTTTGGGCCCGTTATAAAATAACTGCATCGTTTTCTGGTTTATGCGGATGGATGGTGTAGTTCCACTCGCCATGGAACGGGTCGCGGGTGATGTTGAGTGCGGCCATATCCTGGTCGGAGACGCTGATGCC
>JAABUX010002840.1_pt1 | contig 23811 bp, 17 predicted proteins | sample 5561851 | NCBI WGS metagenome assembly JAABUX01 (sample SAMN10711883, study PRJNA513361) | rock metagenome | isolation source: Antarctica rocks | place: Antarctica: Victoria Land, Richard Nunatak red sandstone | collected 2016-01-03 | reverse complement strand
GGCGGCGGCTCCGGCGCCGCGGATGTAGTTTTCGAAGGAGGAGAGTTTGACGCCGGAGGAGGCGGAGAGGAAGGTCTGGAGGGCTACGGGGAAGTGCGGGTCGATGTCGCGGGCGATCTTCCAGGCAAGGGCGTTTTCGACGTCGAAGAGACGGGCGAGTTCGCTGGAGTCGGCGAGCGGCGGGGAAAGGCGAAGCTCGTTGACGCGAAGGATCTGGGCCTGGACGGCGATGCGGGAGCCCTCCGTGGTGAAGTTCCCGACGATGACGAAGTCGGCGTCGAGGGTTTGGGCGATGCGGATGGTGGTGGCGCGGGTAGGTTTGAAGCCGGCGGGAAGGCCGAGGTGGTCGAGCGCGAAGAGGCGGTCTTCGCGGGTGATGGTGAGGAAGCCGGAGGAGCTGAGGCGCTCGCCGATAGTGTCGGGGAAGGAGTCGCCGATCCAGTCGAGGTTGGGCTGGCCGGAGCGGTTTTCGAAGGGGAGGACGAGGACGACGCGGCCGCCGAGGGGTTTGGGGTCCGGGGACGTCTGCGCGTACGCGAGGAAGGGAAGGACGAAGAGGCAGAGGAGGAGATGCCCCCAGAGGGCGCGCGTGCGGAGTTGCGGGAGAGCAGCCACAGTGAGAAGTATAGAGGGCGCTACGGATGGGACGCGGGCGGGGTGCGGTTGAAGCGGAGGACGGCGGCCCACTCTCCGCGTAGGTGGCGCTCCCAGATGATTTGGCCGTGTAGGAGGTTGGCAGCTTCGGCGGGCTGTAGGTCGTGGTGGAAGTCGAAGTAGCGGGTGTCGGCGGCTTCGTTTTGTTTGCCGAGGTTGGTCTGGCCGGGCGGCGGCTCCCATTTGGTGGAGAAGAGGAGGGCGGTGTCGAAGGAGGAGGGTGGGATGTTGGCGTCCTGGATCTGGGCGAGAGAGAAGTTGGGGAGGCTGACGGTGTGGATGGGGTGGCGGGTGTAGCCGAGTTCGGGGTGCTCGAGCTCGGTGGTGGCGGGCCAGGCGGTGAGGACGGTAGCTTGGGGGAAGTGGTTGGCGATCAGGGAGATGGCCTGCTGGTGTAGGACGATCATGTCGCGGTAGGTGAGGTTGTCTTCGGGGGCGAAGGCATAAGGCGGGTTGAGGTGGATGGCGGCGATGAAGGCGGCGAGGGAGAGGGCGACGACGGCGTACCAGAGCCGGAGGTGTTGGCGGAGCTCGACGACGCAGATAAGGAGGATGAGGGGGTACATGGGGAGGAGATAGCGGGTGAGGAGGGCTCCGCCGAGGACGGAGAAGGCGAGGAGGTTGGCGAGGAGGACGACGGCGATGGGGAGGAGGGTGCGGCGGGGGAGGGGGCTGGGCTGCTGCGGGCGGAGGGCGGGGGTGAGGGAGGCGGCGGCGGCGCAGAGCACGGGGACGAACATGTTCATGTGCAGGGTGAGGTGGAGGATGCGGTGGTAGAGGCAGAGGGCGAAGCGGTGGAGGCTGAGGTTGGCGGTGGCGTTGTAGCGGAGGAACTCGGGGTTGCCGAAGACGAAGCCGGTACGGTGGTAGTGGAAGGCGTACCAGGCGATGAGGGGGAGGATGGCGAGGAGGGCGGCGAGGATGGGGAGAGTGTCTTGACGGCTGGCGTTTTTGCGGAGTAGGCGGAAGATCTCGTAGGCGGCCAGGGCCGCGGGGGTGACGATGGCGGTCTCTTTGGAGAGGGCGGCGAGGGAGAAGAGGAGGGCGATGGCGAGGAGGTTGGCGCGGGTGCGGGCCGGCTGGGTGTGGGAGTTGGGCGCGGGCTGGCCGGGGTCGGGTGCTGTGGGCGGGGGCTGGGGGGCGAGGTAGAAGGAGAGGGCCCAGAGGGTGAAGGCGGCGGCGAAGATGTCGGCGTGGGCGAGGGTGCTTTGGGCGTACCAGACGGGGTAGGAGGCGGTGAGGAGGGTAACGGCTAGGGCGGTGAGGTCTGGCGCAGCGTTTGGCGCAGGGCTTGGTGCGAGGCGACGGGCGAGGCGGAAGACGGCGAGCAGGGCGAAGGCGGAGACGATGCAGATGAAGGTGCGGGTGCCGCTGATGACGTATCCGGAGAGGCGCCACCAGGCAGCGAGGAGGATGGAGGGGAGCGGGGGGTGGGCGTTGGTGATGGTGGAGTGCGGGATGAGGGTGCCGGTGCGGAAGAAGTCGAGTGCGGCGGGGATGTAGTAGCCGCCCTCGTCCCAGAAGTAGGGGAGGCGAAGGAGGGTCCAATGGCTGAGGAAGACGGCCACGAAGAAGAGGGGGTAGAGGAGCCAGAGCCGGAGGTTGGGCGGGGCCTCTGGACGTTGATGTGCGGGGTTGCGGGCGGGGGTGGACGGCACGCTGTTAGTTGACGGGACCTTCAGCGGGCGGGAGGGGCTCGAGGGTGATGGAGCCGAAGGTCTGCTCGTACTGGGCGAGGTTGTGGCCGAGGATGTTCCAGAGGGCCTTGGCCTGCTGGGGGCTGAGATAGATACCCTGGAAGCTGGTGAGCGTGACCTCGTCCGGGACGGTCTGGCTGATGGTGCCGAAGCCGAGAAAGAAGTCCCAGACGCTCATGCGGACCTGGACGCTGTTGCTGTAGCCCTCACGGTAGTCGGCGGTTTTGGAGAGCTTGAGCGCGGGCTCTTGGTGGGGTTTCGTCTGCGACATCGGTGCGGTCTCCCAAAAGGTTTGGTGCGAAAGGGGGGACTTGAACCCCCACGGATTTCTCCGCCAGATCCTAAGTCTGGTGCGTCTGCCAATTTCGCCACTTTCGCAGAGTGGACACGATGTTCTCCTGTTGGGAACCGCTGGGGGGCGGAGGCCGGGTTGCGTCTCGTGCGCTGGTGCTAGGTTAACATCCTTCGGCGGGGAGGGGGCGGAGATCGTACGTGTGGGGGCGGGGGTGTGTTCGGAGTGATGACTGCGCTTGGGAGGAGATGGGAGAAGATAGGGGGACTGGAGAACGACGACGATGCGACGATGCTTGCGAGCGGGTGTGTCTTGTGGGCTGCTGCTGTTGGCTGGTTTGGGGGTGGCGGCGGGGCAGGAGGCGGCGGGTGGGCGGGCTGCCGATGGGACGCAGTGGCGGCTGATCGGGCCGTTTCGCGCTGGGCGGGTGGTGGCGGTGTCGGGTGTGCCGGGGAGCGCGACGAACTTCTTTTTCGGGTCGGTGGATGGGGGCGTTTGGAAGACGGAGGATGCGGGGACGGTGTGGACGCCGATCTTTGATGGGCAGCCGGTGGCTTCGATCGGGGCGCTGGCGGTGGCGCCTTCTGATCCGAGGGTGATCTATGCGGGGACGGGCGAGACGGATATCCGGTCAGACCTGGCGTCGGGCAACGGGGTGTACCGGTCGGAGGATGGAGGACGGAGCTGGAAACATGTAGGGTTGGCGGACACGAAGCAGATCAGCCGGATTCTGGTGGATGCGGCGGATGCGAATGTGGTGTTTGTGGGTGCGCTGGGGCATGCGTACGGGCCGAGTGCGGAGCGAGGCGTGTACAAGTCGACCGATGGCGGGGCGCACTGGAGCCGGGTGCTGGATAAGGGGCCGGAGGTGGGGATTGCGGATGTGGCGATGTCGGGGGATGGAAAGGTGCTGTTTGCGGCGACGTGGAATGCGCATCGTCCGCCGTGGAGCACGTATGCGCCGCTGAGCGGGCCGGGCAATGGGTTGTGGCGCTCGACGGATGCGGGAGAGAGCTGGACGGAGGTGCGGGGGCATGGGCTGCCGGAGGAGGACTGGGGGCGTGTGGGGGTCGCGGTCTCGACCGATGGGCGGCGGGTGTATGCGGCGCTGGCGGGGAAGGAGCATGCGGGGATCTATCGGTCGGACGATGGCGGGGAGCGCTGGGTGCTGCGGAACGGGGATGATCGGCTGACGAGCCGGTCGTGGTACTTCAACTGCTTGACGATCGATCCGCAGAATCCGGATGTACTGTATGTGCCGAATGTGGCGCTGTATCGGACGGAGGATGGAGGGAAGACGTTTGGGATTGTGCGCGGGGCTCCGGGTGGGGACGACTATCACCAGGTGTGGGTGGATCCAAAGGACCCGGCGCATTTGATGCTGGGCGTGGACCAGGGGGCGACGGTGAGTCTGGATCGAGGGAGGACGTGGACGAGCTGGTTTAACCAGCCCACGGCGCAGCTGTACCACGTGACGACGGACAACAACTTTCCGTACTGGGTGTATGGCTCGCAGCAGGACAGCGGGGCGATTGCGGTGGCGAGCCGGACGGACCACGGCGGCATCACTGGGCGGGACTGGTTTGAGCCGACGGGGAGTGAAAGCGGGTACATTGCGATCGATCCGAAGGACCCGGACATCATTTATGTCTCGGGGACGTATGGATCGGTGCAGCGCTTTGACCGGAGGACGTCGTTGAGCCAGACGATTACGCCGTGGCCGCTGGGGGGCTTTGGTCTGGAAATGGCGAAGCGGAGATATCGCGATCCGTGGACGCCGGTGCTGGTGTTCTCGCAGGCGGACAGGACGTCGCTCTACCTGGGGACGCAGTATGTGATGAGGACGGTGGACGGGGGGCTGCACTGGAAGGAGATCAGCCCGGATCTGACGGGGGCGGCGAAGGGCGAGGCGGGAAAAGGACCGGTATCGGTTACAGATGCGAAGGAGCGTGGGTATGGCGTCGTGTATACGATTGCGCCTTCGCCACTGCGGGCGGAGGAGATATGGGCGGGAAGCGATACGGGTTTGATTCACCTGACGCGGGATGGCGGGAAGACGTGGGAGGATGTGACTCCGAAGGGCTTGGGCGCGTGGAGCAAGATTGCGCAAATTGAGGCTTCGCACTTCGACGCGGGCACGGCGTATGCGGTGGTGGACCGGCACCGGATGGACGACACGCGGCCGTACTTATATGTGACGACCGACTACGGGAAGAGCTGGGGTTTGCGGGTGGAGGGCATCATGCCCGGGGCGTTTCTGAATGCGGTGCGCGAGGATCCGAAGAAGCGCGGGGTGTTGTATGCGGGGACGGAGTTCGGGGTGTACTGGACGGGGGATGAGGGGCGGCAGTGGAGTTCGCTGCAACGGAACCTGCCGGTGACGTCGGTGCGTGACTTGGATGTGCATGGGGATGATCTGGTGATTGCGACGCATGGGCGGTCGTTCTGGGTGCTGGACGATGTTGCTCCGCTGCGGCAGCAGGCCGAGGCGCGACGTGCTGCGGGCGCGTTTCTGTATGCGCCGACGGAGGCGGTGCGGGTGGACAACGACACGTTTCTGGGGACGCCGCTGCCGCCGGAGGAGCCGCAGGCGAAGAATCCTCCAAGCGGGGCTGTTTTCGATTATGTGTTGAAGGCGCCGGCGCAGCGGGTTCAGCTGCGGATCTTTGACGCGAAGCATGCGCTGATGCGGCAGTTTTCGAGCGGAGAGATGCCGAAGGGTTGGCCGAGCACGCTGCCGATCGCGGAGAGGTGGTTTCCTGTGCCGCAGGTGCTAGCGAAGAGCGAGGGCGAGCACAGGTTTGTGTGGGATCTGGCGGCGGGCGGGTCGGGGTTGGCGACGGGTGATGATGATGAGGATGATGCGGGCGCGCCTCCCGGGCCGCGGGTTGTGCCGGGGGTGTATACGGTGGAGTTGGTGGTGGATGGGAGGACGATGCAGCAGAGGTTGACAGTGCGAATGGATCCGCGGGATGGGGCAGGTGCGGAGGATTTGGAGCGGCAGTTCACGCTGGGACAGACGGTGTATGCCGAGGCTCAGCGCAGCCGGAGGGCGATGGCGGAGATGCAGTCAGTGGCTCATGAACTGATCACGATGGAGAGCGCGGGAGTGAAGGATGCCGCGGTGGGAGCGGAGGTGCGGGAGGCGAGGGCGCGGCTGCGGGAGATTTCGGAGGGACCGGAGGGTGCTGGTGTGGATGCGGATATGGGCTTGAGCGCGGCGAGCTCGGGGCTTGGGGCGGTGCTGCGGGTGGTGGAAAGCGGGCATCGGGCGGAGCCGGCATCGAGCCTGGAGGCCTTCGATCTGCTGAAGAGGGCAACGGATGCGCGGACGGCGGAGTGGGCGGAGTTTAAGGCGAAGAGGCTGCCTGTGCTGAATGAGCATCTGCGGCGTGCTGGGCAGAAGACGGTGCAGGTGGGCGCGATCGAGGAGGCGGTGAGCTTTACGATGACGCGCTGATAAGTGTTGCGATGACTTTTGGATGTGAGTGTGGGTGCTGCGCGGGTGATGTGGAGAGATGATGACGGCGCTTGATGTGTGTGCGTATCTGGGGCTGGCGGCTGTGGGATGCGCGACGGTGACGCTGTGGCTGGGGTTGTTGATGGCGCTGCGGTACAGTCCTGTGCGGCAGTGGCCGCGTCGCCGGGTGAATGTGTTTGCGCTGCACCAGTGGACGGCTTACCTAGCGGTTACGTTTACAGTGACGCATCCGCTGGTGCTGCTCTGGGTGAAGGCGCCGCACTTCGGGTGGGTGGATCTTGTGTGGCCGATTCATTCTCCGCTGCTGCCTAAGCTGAACATGGCGGGTGCGGGTGCGCTGTATTTGTTGGTGATTGTGCTGGGGAGTTCGCTGCTGCGCGGGCGGATTGGGCGGCCTTTGTGGCGAAGCTTGCACTATCTGGTGTTTCCGGCTGCGGTGCTGCTGTTTCTGCATAGCGTGCTGACGGATCCGCTGCTTAAGGATAGGCGGGCGGATTTGTTGGATGGTGGGAAGATTTTTGTGGAGGCAGCGACGGTTTTGAGTGGGGTGGCGGTGGGAGTGCGGGTTAGGCTGCGCGGTCGGGGATTGCGGCTGGCCAAGTATGTAACCGATTTGCGAACAGAGCTTCAGGGTTGCTGTTCTTCTGCGTTGGGTGTGGTTTGGAAGATGAAGATGTTGCCGTCAGGGTCGGTGACGGAGATGGAATTTTTTGAAGGCGTGATGGAGATGCCGAGGCGTTTGAGTGTGGCGGCGGTCTGCTTGAGATGGTCGACGTGGAAAAGGTTTGGGCGAGGAGCGAGAGGAGGAGGACGAGAAGCGCGATTCAGCGTGGGGAGGCTTTCCGGGGCGAACTCATTGTTGCGCTACCTCCTGGGAGATTTGTTCGTGGATCAGTGGCTTTCTTCCGAGATGATAGCGAGGTCCCAGGGGCCGAGTGTGATCTTGCCGCCGGTCTGGTAGGTGGCGGGGGTGAGCAGGTCGTGACCTCGGGGGAAGGTGTAGGGTACGGTGCTGGAGTTGCTGGAGTAGTTGAGGAAGTAGTGGAGGTGATCTCCCTTACGATTGCTGCCGCTCTTGATTCGCACGGGGCTGTCTGGCGCTTCGGCGGTGGCTGGGAGTCCTGCATCGCGTAGGCAGTTGAGGACGAGCTGTTGTTGCAGGGCGTCGGAGAGCATTGTGCCTTCGTAGGTGAGGGTTCCGGAGCCGTACTGGTTGCGGGTGATGGCGGGCCAGCGGCCGAAGAAGGGGTGGTCGTAGAAGGCGAGGGGCTTGGCGGTGGTGAGTTGGAGGAACTCGGCCCAGGTTCTGACTTTGTTTTGTTCGGGGGAGAGGTGGAAGGGGTCGTCCTTTAGCGCGAGCGGGGTTTCGAGGTTGGAGAACTCCTGGTAGGTGAAGCCGGCGGCGTCGCGGAGTGGACCGGGCGCGCGCTCCCAGCGGACGGCGGAGTTCTCGTTGGCGAAGGCGCTCTTGAAGGTCATGAGGACGTGACCGCCGTTGTGGACGAAGTCGGAGATCTTTTTGAGCAGGGCGTCGTCGGCAATATAGAGTGCGGGGACGATGAGGAGCTTGTACTGGGAGAGATCGGCGGCGCCGGACTCTACGGTTTCGGGGAAGACGAAGTCGGCTCCGACGTTGGCTTTGTAGAGCGAGCGATGCAGTTGCGAGAGGATGGCGTTATAGCTGCCGGCGGCCTTGCCGGGGGTCCAGCCGGGGCCTTCCTGACGCTCGAACGGCATGAAGGAGAGGGCGTTCGAGGAGTCGACGCTGTAGAGGATGGCGACCTGATTTTTGATCTGGAGGTTGACGATCTCGGGGCCGACTTTTTGGAGCTCGTGCGCGATGCGTGAGACCTCGGCGTAGGCGCGATTGGGTTCGAGGTCGTGCGAGAGGACGCCTTTCCAGTAGGTCTCCTGGCCGGCGTGGATGGAGTGCCAGTGCCAGTACTCGACCATGTTGGCGCCGGAGGAGAGGTCGGAGTAGACGTCAAGGCGAAGCTGGCCGTCGAAGGGCGGGAACTGGCCGGCGGAGTCCCAGCCGAGTGTTTGGGCGTTGGTTTCGGTGATGAGGAAGTTCTGGTGTTTGAGCGAGCGGGCGAAGTCGCCCTGCATGGCCTGGAAGGCGCCGTCGAGGTGATCCTGCGTGCCGTGGTAGACGTTGTTGGCGACGACGTCGAGGGATTTGGCGACGTCGAGCTCGTTGACGTCCCCCTTCATCATGGAGCCATAGTCTTGGGTGACGAACTGGTCCGGGCGGCGGGATTTGCGGATGAGTGCGGCCTGGAAGGCGAGATAGTTGGTGACGCGCATCTGCTGCCAGCGAGACCACTCTAGTTTGTAACTAGTACTGGTCGCGTTGTCGCGGGTGGGCATGTCGGTCCAGTCGTTGACGTCTTCGCCCCAGTAGTTGAGGAACCAGGCCTTGTTGAGGGCGTCGGTGGTGCCGAATTTTTGTTTGAGGTGATCGACGAAGCCGGCGAAGACGTCGGGGTTGGAGGCTCCGTTCGAACCGGTCTCGTTGTCGATTTGCCAGCCGATGACGGCGGGGTTGTCCTTATAGTGGGCGACGAGGTTGGTGATGACGCGCTCGGCGTAGAAGCGGAATTTGGGGTTGTCGGTGTCCATGTTCTGGCGCATGCCGTAGCCGACGGAGGCGCCGCCGAGCGGGCGGGCGTAGAACTCGGGGTGGGCCTTCGCCATCCATGTAGGCATGGAGTAGGTGGGTGTACCCATGATGACCTTGATGCCGGCTTTGCCCATGGCGTTAACGACGCGATCCATCCAGGCGTACTCGAAGTGTCCGTCGGTGGGCTCCCAGAGACTCCAGGTGGACTCGCCCATGCGGACGACGGAGATGCCGGCGTTTTTCATGAGGGCGACGTCTTTGTCGAGGCGACCGGGCTGGAGGTCGGAGGGCATGTACTCGTTGTAGTAGGCGGCTCCGTAGAGGACGTTGGGCAGGAGGGCTCCGGGGGGCGGTGCTGGGGTCTGGGCTGCGGCGGCGAGGGGAGTGAGAGCGATGCTTGCGAGTAGGAGCAGATTGAGTTCAAGGCGGCGAGGCATCGTGAGTTCCTTTTATGATGCGGAGTGAGAGGCTGCAGGTCGGAGTCGAACAATACGAGCGACCGTGGAGACGGAAGCAAATGCGGGGGATTCTTCGCTGCGCTCAGAATGACAATGCTTGGAAGTATTCGGCGGTATGAGCAGCGTGGGATTAGAAGGTGCCGACGCGAATGCGGACGACCGTACCGATGTGCCGGAAGTTGAGGCCACGGTCGGTCTGGTCGCCGTTCCAGAGGCGGGTCATGTGCCAGACGCCGTTCTCGTAGTGACCTTCTTCGGCGCGGAGGATCTGCATGCGCATGCCGGGAAGGCGGCCGGGTACGTGGAAGGCGATGCTGGCGTCTACGCCGGTAACGAGGAACTCGTCGGGAGAGATCTGCGCGACGAGGGCGCGGCCGTGGTGGTCGGAGGTGCCGGGCGGACGGCGGCCATCGGGCTGCGGGAAGCCGAAGCGGACGGAGGCCTGCCAGGGGCCGAAGTCGAGCTCCTGCGAGGTGCTGCCGGGTTCTTCGACTGCGGTCTTGAGTTTGCCGTCGAAGTTGAGTCGGGCGATCTCGCGATCCATAGGGGCGAGGAGGGCGTAGTTTTCGGTGTGCAGTTTGGGGCCATCCTCGCCGGTGTAGGTCCAGTTAGTACGGTCGATGCCAAAGGGCGAGAAGCCGATGGCACCCTGGCCGAGTGCGTAGAAGAAGAATTTGGCGAAGCTGTCGCCGCTGCCGGTCTCCGGGATCCAGAGGGCGTTATCGGGACGGTTGTAGGTATTGAGGATCTCGCGATAGAAGGCGGAGTCGTCCGAGTAGATGTCGGGGCCGATGATGTCGATGGAGGGGGCGAAGGCCTTCCAGAGCGAGATCATGTCCTGGACGGGGCCGCCGGAGGGGTAGCCGATGCCGGGATTGGGGATCTGACGCTCGGGGAGTTCGGCGGGTGGGTAGGAGAGCCAAACATTCGAGTACATGGGGATGTCGAACTCGCGTTTGCCGGCGGCGGCGACCTCATTGACGTAGCGGGCCTGGTGGTAGGCCTGGAAGGTCTCGTCGGCCTTGCCTGCGAATGCTTCGGTCCAGCTTCCGCGGGGCTTGTGCATGGCTTTGAGCAGGGCAGCGGGGACATCGCCGGCGAACTCCTTGTTGGAGGCGGGGGAGAAGTCGCGCGGCGTGCCGATGGCGCCGGACTCGTTTTCGACCTGGATCATGAGCACGGTGTGGTCTGTGCTGTCGATCTCCTTGAGGTGGCGCATGAGGGCGGTGAAGGCGGACTTGTCCGCGTCGCGGTTGCTGTCCGAGTTGGCGGAGAGGACGTCGATGGGCTCACCTGCGGCGTTGATCATGCGCGGAAACTTGCGGGTGTCGGTCTTGACCCACACTGGAACGTAGTGCATGTTGCCGTTTTTCCAGGTTCCGAACCAGAGGAGGACGAGGTGGAGATGGTGGTCGCGAGCGCCGTGCACGAGGGCATCGACGGTGGAGTAGTCGAACTGGCCGGGCTGCGGTTCGAGTTGCTCCCAGTAGACGGGCGCTTCGATGGTGTTGGCGTGCATGGCCTCGAGCGCGGGCCAGACCTGCGGAAGAACAGAGGGCCACGAACTGGAGTTATTGATCTGCGCACCGAGGATGAGGAAGGGGGCGCCATCGACGAGCAGGGCGTGGCGGCCGTTGTGCTCGACGAGGCGCGGAGCTTCCGACGCGGGGGCGGGCGAGCTGAAGGTGAGTGCGAGGAGGGAGGCGAAGAGCAGCGTGCGACTTTGTGGCATGGGCGTGTTTGCTCCCGATCGGAACGGTTCTGAGCCAGTGATGCTGCTGTTCGTGTAATCTTGCAACCGCTTACAAAGGTGATGTTTGGTCGAGGAATACTCTCATGCGGAGGCGGGCTGAGACAACCGCATGTCCGCCATGGAGCCGCTGCAGGAGTTTGGTTGGGAGCTTCAATACTACGTAGAACAGGATCTCCATCAATATGGATCGCAGAACATTTTTGAAGACCTCCGGGACGGCACTTGCCGCCGCGAAACTTGGGACCACGGCCTCGGCTCAAAGACACGAAGCGCAGGCTAAAGGTGGACGTCTTGTGCTGCCGATCAACCGCGGCTGGCGGTATAGCGAGAAGGTGGTCGAGGCGGCGCACGGAGTGGAGTTTGACGACTCGGCCTTTGAGCGAGTGGTTGTGCCGCATACCAATGTGCGGCTGCCGTGGCACGGATTTCCGGACAAGGCGTATGAGTTTGTGTCGATGTACCGGCGGCCGATCAGGGTGCCGGCGGAGGCGAAGGGGAAGCGTGTGTTTGTGGACTTCGAGGGTGTGATGACTGCCTCGACTGTGTGGCTGAATGGGCAGAAGGTCGGCAGCTACAGGGGTGGCTATACACCGTTTTCGTTTGAGCTGACCGGAACGTTGGACCCTGCTGGACGGAACGTGCTCAGCGTGGATGTGGACTCGACGGAGCGTGCGGATATTCCGCCGTTTGGGAATGAGATCGATTACCTGACCTTTGGCGGGATCTATCGGGAGGTGTCTTTGCGGGTGGTTCCGCAGACGTTTCTCGAGAACGTTCATGTGCAGTCAAGGGACGTTCTCGGCGGGAAGCCGACGGTGGAGGTGACATGTTTCCTGGACCGTGCGCCGGGAACGACTCCTGGGAAGCTGGCGCTGAATGTGGAGCTTCGCGATGGGGATCACGTGCTGGCGCACGCGACTTCGCGGGTTGCGGTCCCGACGCCGATCGAGACGCAGAATGCAGATGCGGGTCAGGGCGCGGGAGCGGCGTTGAAGCTGCCGATCGATGCGACGGCGCAGACGGTATCGATGCCGGGGCTGCCGGCGATTGAGTTGTGGGAGCTTGATCGGCCGAAGCTCTACACGGTGCATGTGCAGCTGCTGGAGAACGGGCGGGTGGTCGATGCGGACTCACGCCGGATCGGATTCCGGGAGGCCATGTTTACCGATCGCGGGTTTTCGCTGAACGGCAAGGTTGTGAAGCTGCATGGATTGGACCGGCACCAGACATTTCCCTGGGTTGGGCAGGCAATGCCAGGGCGAGTCCAGCGCCAGGATGCGAAGGTGCTGCGGTATGACATGCGGTGCAACATTGTGCGGACCTCGCACTATCCGCAGTCGCGGCATTTTCTGGATTGCTGCGATGAGATCGGATTGCTGGTGCTGGAGGAGATTCCGGGCTGGCAGCATATCGGCGACAAGCCCTGGCAGGACATTGCGGTGGATAATGTGCGGCGGATGATTCGCCGCGATTGGAATCACCCGTCGGTAATTCTGTGGGGCGTTCGCATCAATGAGTCGCGCGACAACCATGATTTTTATACGCGAACGAATGCGCTGGCGCATGCGTTGGACACAGGCAGGCAGACGGGCGGCATCCGGAACTTTCAGGGATCGGAGTTTCTGGAAGATGTGTTTACGGTGAACGATTTCGGATTTCCGCTTAAGGCACCGAATCATCCGCGCTATTTGAATACGGAGTTTGTGGGGCACACGTTTCCGACGAAGACGATCGACAGCAAGGAGCGGCTGCAGGAGCACACGATTCGCCATGCGAGGGTTCACGATCAGCTGGCGTCGGACCCGCAGTACGCGGGCGGGATTGGGTGGTGCGCGTTTGACTACAACACGCACGCGAACTTCGGCTCGGGCGACCGGATCTGCTATCACGGCGTGATGGATATCTTTCGGACACCGAAGCCGGCGGCGGGGTTCTACAAGTCGATGTGCGAGCCGGCGGAGGAGATTGTTCTGGAGCCCTCGTTTCACTGGGCGCGCAACGACGAGTCGACCGGATTTACGAACGCTCTGGTGAGCTCGAACTGCGACCACCTGAAGATGTTTGTCGATGATGGAAAGGGATGGCGGATGGTGGCGGAGGGAGACGCGGACCGAAAGCAGTTTCCGCATTTGAAGTACCCGCCGTTCAACATCATGCTGGGCCAGCAGCTGCGGCACTGGGGGGACCTGCGGATTGACGGATTCATCGCGGGCAAGCAGGTTGCTTCGAAGACGTACTCGGGAAAGGGAGTTGACCAGGAGTTTCGGCTGCTTCCGGATGAGACGAAGCTGGTGGCGGATGGGGCGGATGCGGTGCGTGTGGTGCTGCGGGTGAACGATGAATTTGGTCGAGTTCGACCGTTTGCGGCGGATGCGATCGAGATGAAGGTGGAGGGCCCGGCTGAGATTATTGGAGATAATCCGTTCTCGCTGATCGGGGGGACGGGAGCGATCTGGATTCGCGCGAAGGAGCAGGCGGGGACGGTGACGCTGCGGGCGAGGCATCCTGTGCTTGGAGAGCAGACGGTTGCGTTTGAGCTAGTGGGGGCGGAGCCGGAGATCGCCTGACGTGATGGCTCAGTTTTGGGGAGCGAAGTCTAACGGAACTTGCTGATCCAGTAGGCGACGAGGAGGAGGCAGAAGAAGGCGGCGGCGAAGGTGATCTTCTGGCGGGCGAGGTAGAGGCGTCGGCCGGAGGTCATGCGGGGAACGAGGGGCGGGCCGAGGGCGAGGCCGGTGACGAAGCCGCCGATGTGGGCCATGTTATCGATGCGAACAAGGGGGACGAAGATGGTGGCGAGGCCGATGACGAGGTTGAGGCCGGCGAACTGGATGACGGAGCGGCGGAGGCGTTGGAGTTCGGTGGTGGGGATGGGGAGCTTGTGGTTGGAGAGAAGAACGATGAGGATGCCGGCGATGCCAAAGACGGCACCTGAGGCGCCGGCGCCGACGGAGATGTCGGGGGTGCGGGTGACGACGAAAAGGATGACGTTGACGGCGAGCGAGAGGAGATTTCCGGCGATGCCGGTGACGAGGTAGGTGGCGATGAGGCCCCATTTGCCGAGGAGGGGTTCGCCGAGGAGGCCGAGGTTGTAGAGGCACCACATGTTGGTGGCGAGGTGGACGATGCCGACGTGAACGAAGGTGGCGGTGAGGAGGCGGTACCACTGTCCGGCGAGAACGAGGTCAGTGGCGTTGGCGCCGAAGCGGACGAGGTCGTCGGGGGTGGGGGAGCTGGGGCTAACGCCGTGGAGGATCATCCAGAGGTAGACGGCGATATTGAGGCCGAGCAGGGTGTAGGTGGCGGGGGTCGAGGTGCGGCGGCGGACCGCTGATGGGGGTGGGGCGAAGGCTTCGCGCGGGCCCGCCTGTGCCTGCTCGGTCGCGAAGTCCGGGAGGGGAGGGCTTTGGATGGGGGGAAGGACTTCACCGTCGAGGTGTTTGGAGGTGTCCATGGGTTTGGGCAGGCTAGAGTGACTTGGCTCGGGGCGAAACGAAATACGGGGTTCTCTCCACTGCACTGCGCTCCGGTCGAGATGCCGGCTCGCATTGCAGCTTTAGCAAGGAGACCTATTCTAGGCGGCGTGCTTGGAGAAGCGCTCGCGAAGGTCGGCGGGAAGGCGCTGCTGGACGAGGCTGCCGACGATGCCGGGTAGCGGGGTAGCGACAGCGACGAGGACCCAGAGGAGGGTGGAGAAGGCTACGCCGGCGACAGCGACGGCCTCAAGCGAGATGGCGATAGCGGTGTGGTGAAGCTGGACGTGTACGCTGCCGATATGGGTGATGAGCTCGACGCGATGGATGATGACGGCAGCGAGGAGGAAGGCGGCGATGGAGAGGGTGCTGACGCTGATGAGGAGGACGTCGATGGTACGGGCGATGCGCTGGCGGCGGCGGCAGCTTCCGCATTCCTGGAGGTGGACCTCGTAGTCGGTGCGCATGGCGGGCGAGAGGCCGGAGATGTCGAAGCGCCAGCCGGAGAGGATGTTGCCGACGATGGGATCGGTGCAGGGGGAGTTCGAACGGCGGGAACGCCTGGGGATGGTTAAGGCAGATTTCTGCATAGGCTCGGTGTTCATTCTAGCTGCTTTGATGGCCGGGTGGACCTCAAAGATTCATCGGGGTGTTATGGGAAGCAAGGGGCAACTGGGGCAAGTACAGCAGGCGCAAGGGTTAGCCAGGGAGGTTCTCGGAGGCGCCGGAGACGATCTCGCCGTCACGCATATAGAGGATGCGGTCGGCGATGGAGGCGGCCTCGGGGTTGTGGGTGATCATAAGGACGGTCTGGTTGAGCTCACGGCCGGACTGCCGGAGCATGTGGAGGACGGCGTCGGAGTTTTTGGTGTCGAGGTTGCCGGTGGGCTCGTCGGCGAGGACGATGGCGGGGTGGGTGATGAGGGCGCGGGCGATGGCGACGCGCTGCTGCTCGCCGCCGGAGAGCTCGTTGGGACGGTGTTCGAGGCGTCCGTTAAGGCCGAGGAGGCCGGTGAGGCGGTCGAGGAGGGCGCGGTCGAGAGGCTTGCCGGTTTCGGCGATGTCGTGGGCGATCTCGATGTTGCCCATGGCGGAAAGGGTGGGGAGGAGGTTGAAGCGCTGGAAGACGAAGCCGATGCGGGCGCGGCGGAGCATGGTGCGCTGGGCGTCGGAGAGTTGGGCGAGCTCGATGCCGTCGATGGTGACCGAGCCGGTGGTGGCCTGGGTAAGGCCGCCGAGGATATGGAAGAGGGTGGACTTGCCGGAGCCGGAGGGGCCGACGATGGCGACGAACTCGCCTGGCTGAACGGAAAGGTGGACGTTGCGGAGGGCGGAGACGGCGAGCTTGCCGGAGCGATAGGTTTTGCCGAGGTCGCGGGCTACGATGATGGGAGCGGTGGTGCTGGGGGTTGCGGGCAGGGCGGCGGTCTGGGCGGGCTCGGCAGTCATGGGGGCTCAGATGTGAGTTTAGCTGGATTTTGGGGAACCGGGGCCAGGGGGGAATCGTAGAATGCATGGCACGGCGTTTTCCCGAGGGAGGATTCTCATGTCGCAAGGCCCTGCTGCTTCCGCTAGCTCTGCTTATTCCGCTGCTTCTGCTGCTCCGCCGGTAGCTCGGGCGGTTCTGGATGCGTCGATGGTGACGACCGCGTTTGAGCTGCCTGGGTATCGGGTGGTGCGCAACTATGGTGTGGTGCGGGGGATCGTGGTGCGATCGCGGTCTTTGTTTGGGACGCTTGGAGCGAGTTTGCAGACGCTTGTTGGCGGCAATATCACGCTGTTTACGGAGTTGTGCGAGAAGACTCGGACAGATGCGTTTGCGTTGATGATGCTGCATGCGGCGGAGCATGGGGCGAATGCGGTGATCGGGGCGCGGTATGACGCCAACGAGCTGATGCAGGGGGTGACGGAGGTGCTGGCGTATGGGACGGCGGTATGGGTGGAGAGGGTGGGTTGATTTCGCCGGTGTAGAGGTGCTTGTGGGTGCGGGAGAGCATGTAGACGTAGCGGTGGTGAAGGTGGTCGGGCAGATGGCAGAAGTCAGATGGGGCAGGGTGGGAGGCATGACTATGATGGAGCCGATGCGTCGTACCGCTTAGCTTCTTTGTAGAGGGTTGCGGCATCGAATAGATGTTGTTGGAGTCGACCCATGAACGAATACCGTATTAACCAGTTCCGTACCAACGCTTACCCGACTGTGATCGATGTGCCGCGCGAGGGAGCCGCCTCGCTGCTGGCGAAGGTGTTGGGTATCACCTCGCTTGGCTTTTTGATCACGGCGGCGGGCGTTTACACGGCTCCTGCGTGGAGCATGCTGCCGGGGATTATCGCCGTGTTGGGCCTGGTGCTGGCGATCACGTTTGCGCGGCGGGCGAATGCGACATTGGCGCTTGGGCTGTTTCTGGCGCTGACCTACTTTATGGGTTGGGAGATCGCGCCGATTATCCACCGGTATGTGCAGACTGCGGGGCCGCAGGTGGTGTTCAACGCCGCGGCGACGACAGGTCTGGGCATGGCGGCGATGGGCTGCGTCGCGTACCTGTTCCAGATCAATTACCGGCGGGTTGCGGGCATTGGGATGGCGGCGCTGCTGCTGCTGATTGTGGCGGGGATTGCGAGCATGTTTTTCCATTTCATGACTCCGGACACGTACTCATGGCTGACGCTGGGCATCTTTACTCTGCTGACGGTGGGAGATTTTGCGCGGATTCGGGCGGGTGGCGATGGGCAGTCAGCTGTGTCGCTGTCGCTGTCGATCTATCTGGATGCGATCAATATCTTTCTGGCGGTGCTGCAGTTGATGGGTGGGCGGCGGCGGGATTAGGGTCTGTCTATTTGTCTATTGATGAGGGATGAGCGGAGAAGTGGTGCCCCATGTCCAAAAGGGTCCGGATACGGGCACAGCCGGCTTATAGGCGGCAGACTCGGGCTGGGGTATGCTTCTCCTGAGCTTTAGGGAGATTTTATGCGCATGCGGTTTCTGGTTTTTGGGATGAGCCTTGTGGCGACGCCTCTGTTTGCGAAGGCGAAGGATGCGGTGGTGGTTCCGTTGAAGACCGGTTCCGGGCAGGACGCGGGGACGGCTACGTTTCACGAGACGAAGAAGGGTCAGTTGGAGATCAAGCTGAAGCTCCAGAATCTGCCGATTGGCGACCATGCGGTGCATATCCACGAGAAGCCGGTGTGCGAGGGGCCGGACTTTAAGACCGCGGGCGGGCACTTCAATCCGGATGGGAAAAAGCACGGGATGCTGAATCCGGAGGGACACCACAATGGCGACCTGCCGCAGAACGTGACGATCGGCGAGAACCACAAGGGGGAGGCGACCTTCAAGGTGCAATACCTGTCGCTCGATCCGGCGTCGCCGAACTCGATCTTCGCGAATGGCGGCACGAGCATTATGGTGCATGAGAAGCCGGATGACATGAAGACGGATCCTGCCGGCAATGCGGGGAACCGGATTGCGTGTGGGGTGATTCAGGCGCCGACGCAGTAAAGACTCCTTCCCACCGGAACTGCAGGATTTACGAGTTTCACAGGACCCCCTCTGGAGTCACCTGCCTTCCATGGATGGGGCTGACGAAAGATTCCACACGAAATCGAAGCAGCCGCCGGCGGAGGGGACCAGAGCTGTTGAACCGCTGCGGAACGACTTGCGTATAGATGTCCCATGGGCGTACTTCACATGGCGATTCCGCTCCCTCTTCCGAGACTTCATCCCTCTGCGGGGATCTCTTCTCTGCCGCGTCTCCCAGAGCGGGAGCGGAAGGCGGTCGCTTCCAAGGGTGTGCTGGGCGACAGGAGGCAGGCGATCGAGCCTGCGTTGCAGTCGCGGCCGGTCGGGGGACAGGTGAGGCAAGGATATACACTTCCCTCACCGCAGAAACCTCTTGAGGCAACGTTGGAGCGCACGCCGGAACAGATTGCAGAGCAGGAGGCGCTTGCCAAGCAGGTTCGGCAGTGCGTCGCGGGCGATGCTCAAGCGTGGAAGGGGCTGGTCGTCTCGCAGCACCGTCGCATCTATTCGATTTGCTACCGGTTTACGGGATCGGCGACGGACGCGGAGGATCTGATGCAGGACGTGTTTCTGAAGCTATACCGGAATCTTGAGAGCTTTGATGCGACGAGGGGCAGCTTTCAGACGTGGATTACGACGCTGACGCGGAATTTGCTGGTGGATCACTTCCGGCGGACGCGCCTGGACCGGGCGACGGACTCGATTCACGCGAGTTTTGACGGGGAGGAAGACGGACCGACGATGGAGGACCGTTTGATGGACACGCGGCCGTCGCAGGAGCAGCATGTGGCGGGTCTGGAGTTGCGGGCGCGGGTGCAGGGCGCTCTGAAGCAGCTTTCGCCGGAGCTGCGGGAGGCTGTGATTCTGCGGGACCTCGAGGATATGGATTACAAGGAGATCGCCAAGGTTTTGAACATCCCGGAGGGCACGGTGAAGAGCCGGATCAGCCGCGGCCGGGGAGAACTGGCACGACTCTTGCAACGTATAGAAGGGCAGGTGGTTTAAGTGGCGGAGTTCAACCAATTCGGAAGTGCACGACAGGGCCAGGCGGGGGATGCCAAGGTGTGCTCGCAGTTTGAGGCGATGCTGGCGGAGGCGGTGGACGGGAGTCTACCGGCGGAGGAGCAGGCGACGTTTGATCTTCATTTGGTGGGATGCGCGAGCTGCCGCGAGATGCTGGGGGATGCGAAGCGCGGGGCGGTGTGGATGGAGATGCTGCGGGAGCACACGCCGGCGCCCCCAGCGGCGTTGCTGGACCGGATTCTGGCGCAGACGAGCGGCGCCGCCAGCGTGGAGATTGGTGCGGCCGGAGCAGCAGGTGTGGTGCCGGCGATGGTGGCTGGAGAGGCAGTACCGGTCGATTCCGGGCTGGGCGCTGCGGCTACGGGCAACGTTTTGGCGTTCCGGAAGCGGGCAGTGCGGGGATTTGGTGGGTTCGACTTTGAGGGCCTGCGGCACACGCTGCTGCAGCCGCGGCTGGCGATGACGGCGGCGATGGCGTTCTTTTCGATTGCTCTAACGCTGAATTTGACGGGTGTGCGGCTGAGCGAGCTGCGGGTCAGCGATTTGAGGCCATCGAGCCTGAAGCGCAGCATGTATGAGGCGAATGCTCATGTGGTGCGGTATTACACCAATCTACGGGTGGTGTATGAGCTGGAGTCGCGGGTGCATGATCTGCAGCGGTCGTCAGATAACGACGCGCCGATGGCCGTTCCGGAGGCGGAGAGTGGAGCTCCTGGGTCTGAGGGGGCGGAGCCGGGTACCAGTTCTGGAACCAAGGGTAAGAGGCAGGAGAAGGAGCCGAGGCAGCGAGTGAGCCCTGGAACGAGCCGGCGAGAGCCGATTCGGGAGCCGGTCGGGGAGGATCGAAGAGTTCTGGCGACGCTGCGGGACGGTGCGCTGGCGGGTACGGGCTTTGCGGGTGGGGACAGGGATCGGGCGGCGGTGCTTCCTTTCGGAGCGTCTATGGCTGCTCAGGAAGAAGGCACGGTATGACCGACACAGGCCGTTCTGAGAGTGAGCGCGTTGGGTTTTGCCAGAACTGCGGAAGACCGTTATCGGCGGTCGAGGTGCGACCTGTGGGATCAGCCGTGTACTGCGAGCCGTGTCTGGCGGCGAAGGTCGCGGTGGCGGATGCAGCGGGGGCGAGTTCCGGGTCGAGCCACGGGTTCGGCGGCCCGTCTTCGGGGGTGAACTACAACTTCCAAGGTGGGGTTCCACCGCCGGTTCCGCCGAGGACTCCGGGTGAACCAAACCCGGGGCTGGCGGCGCTGCTGGGGTTTATCCCGGGCGTGGGCGCCTTTTACAACGGGCAGTACGCCAAGGGGATTGTGCACCTGGTGGTGTTCGCAATTCTAACGACGCTGGCCGACCGCAGCGGGATCTTTGGGCTGTTTGTAGCGGGATGGATCTTTTACCAGGTGATCGAGGCACATCACACGGCGCGCGCGCGCAGGGACGGGACACCTTTGCCGAACCCGTTCGGTTTGAACGATGTTGGCGAGCGGCTGGGATTCGGCAGAGCCTGGCCTGGAAGTGCACCGGGCGGAGCGCCGGTTCCGCCGACTGCAGCGGCGTCTTCACAGGGGGAGACGGCCGGGCGGGCTCCTGAGCCTCCGTACACGCCGCCTTCGTCTTCCTATGTACCGCCTGCGCCCGGGTATGGGCCACAGTCCGCGCCCGGATATGCGCCTCCGGCTCCAGGATATAGTGCGTACGCGCCGCCGCCGCAGGCAGCTTGGGGAGCACCGACCGAGAGCTACAGCGGGGTGCCACCTCAGGTGGCGCCAGAGATGGCTTCTGTTCCCTTGAATGGAGCGGGGAACAGTGTGCCGACGGGAGCGATCTTTCTGATTGGGCTCGGGGTCCTGTTTCTGATCGGAAACAGTGGATTTCTGCGCGGCTTCCCGATCCATCGGTTGGTGCCCTTCCTCCTGATCGGCTTTGGCGTGTGGCTGTTTGTTCGCAAGATGATGGAAACGGGCGGCACGTTGGCGGCTTACCGTTTGCGCCTGTTCCGGGCGGCGCGAGGACCGGTCTGGATTGTGCTGGTGGGGGTACTGTTTTTTTTGGACACGTTCGACATTCTTTCGTGGGGACGGAGCTGGCCGTTGGTCATCATCCTGGGAGGCCTGATGACGTTTTTTGAGAGGACGGCCTATTCCGGTGTGGTTGCCCCACCGTACGGGTACAACACCGCACCGGTTCCGCCAGCTGCCGCTGCTCCTGAACCAAGTGCGCCCGCATCCACAGTGACCGCTCCCACAAGCCCGCAGGAAAGAGAAAGGGGGTAAGCCATGGCGAGCTATCCCCCACCTTATCCTCCACCGACACCGCCTTTTGGCGGAGACCCACGGTATCAGAGGCGCGTATTGCGCGATCAGGCCCAGGCACAGCGGGAGATGATGCGGGCACAGCGTGACATGTATCGGGCCCAGATGCGCGGCCTGCGGCGGGGATCGGTGGTCGGCCCCCTGCTGGTGATCGGGATCGGTGTGATCTTCCTCCTGGTGCAGACGGGGCGATGGCCTGCGGATCTGCTATGGAATTGGTATGGGCGCTGGTGGCCTTTTCTTTTGATCGGGATCGGCTTGATTCGGCTTGCGGAGTGGGGCTTTGATCGAATGGCTCCGCGAGATTTGCCGGTGTCTGGGCCGAGGCCGCGCAGCATGATGGGTGCAGGTGTCGTGTTTCTGCTGGTGTTGCTCACAGGGTCCGGGTTGCTGCTGAGCGCGGTGCACAACCATGTGGAGGATCTGTTTGGACACGGATGGAACATCAATCAGGAAAATATTGATGAGTTTCTCGGAGACAAGCACGAGAGCGATCAGACGGTGACGCACGCGTGCCCGGGGAGTTGCAGCGTGTCGATCGACAATCCGCATGGTGACATCTCAGTCGCGGGTACCAGCGATGACGGACAGGTGCATGTTGTGGCGCATAAGGAGGTCTTTACGCGGACGGACTCCGAGGCGAACACGAAGGCGCAGCAGTTCTCGCCCAGGCTGGATGCAAGTGGGAGCAACGTTGCCGTGGTGATGCCGACGTTGGAGGGGGCTCGCGCAGACCTTAACGTGACGCTGCCGGCGACGGCAGCCGTCTCAATTACCGCGAATCGAGGCGATGTGCGGATTCACTCCCTGCGGTCGGCTGTGTCGGTGACGGCGAACCATGGAGACGTGGAGATGAGCGCGGTGACTGGGCCGATGTCGGCACACATCAATCATGGAGATTCGTCCTTTGCGGCGCATAGTGTGACGGGTGCGCTGGCGATCGAAGGGCGCGGCAAGGACCTAACGCTCTCCGACATGAGCGGGCCGGTGTCGATGAGTGGCGAATTCTTTGGAACGACGCACCTGGAGCACATCCGCGGACCGATTCGGTTCCACACCAGCCGGACGGACTTCCAAGTCGGCCGGCTTGATGGTGAGGTAGAGATCAGTCCGAATGCGGATCTCTCGGCGGATCAGCTGGTTGGCCCAGTCACGCTGAACACTCGAAACAGAAACATCACTCTGGAGCGGGTGACGGGCGACCTGGCCGTCACCAATCGGAATGGATCGGTGGATGTGACGGCAGCGCCACCCACCGGCAATATCATGATCGAGAACCGAAATGGGACCGTCAACGTGACAATGCCGAACGAGGCTGGCTTTGTGGTGCAGGCGGAGACGACGAATGGGGATCTCGAGAATGATTTTTCGCTGCCAAAGGCTGGAAGCGAGAATCACCCCAGCCTTGCGGGCACAGTGAACCGAGGGGGTCCGTTGGTGCGGATCAGCACGACGCAGGGGGATGTCTCGCTCAAGAAGGGCAGTGTCGCGCCCCTGCCACCATCTCCTCCGGTGCCGCCCAAGCTTACATCCTCTCCCACGTCCTACGGTCGGGAGCAATTTGGTCAAGGAATCCAGTCAAGCAAAGAGGCTGCAGAGCTGGTGCGTGCGACGCAAGAGCAAGTGCGTAGCGCAAACCGTGAGGCTGCGAATATCCAGCAAGAGGCGCAGAGAAGACGGGCTGAGGCGCAGAAGGAACTGCAACGAGCGGCGCAGCAGGCAAAGCAAGCTGACCAACAATAGGTCCTGAGGAAGGACTCTGAATGTTAGCGCTCGTGACTGAACTCATCGATATTGTATGGGCTGCTTCTCGGATTTCTTTACAGTGCATAAGAGACGCTCCGTTACTGCCACGCAGGATCTCGTCTTCTAACTATCGGGCGAATGCAGGCTTTAATCCCTATATCTTAAATTGAAAGACCCACCTGATGGTGGGTCTTCGAAAATATGCCGGCGATCACCTAATCTCCCACACACTTACGCGTGCAGTACCATCGGCCCGACGAGGCTTAACTTCCGTGTTCGGGATGGGAACGGGTGTGACCCTCGCGGTAAACTCACCGGCAAACCTAAGAACATCGCACTTGCGATCTTCCACAACTGAATAGATTGGATAGACACAACACCTTGCGTATATAACTACCAAGCTTATGTTGAGAATCCTCGGGAACAGTTGGACTCAACTGTGCAGAGTAAATTCTATGGACAAGCCGAACGGGCGATTAGTACTGGTAAGCTACACGCATTACTGCGCTTCAACCTCCAGCCTATCAACCAGGTGGTCTTCCTGGGCCCTTCATTTCCCTTACGGGTTGGGAGATCTCATCTTAGAGCGTGCTTCCCGCTTATATGCATTCAGCGGTTATCACAACCGAACTTCGCTACCCAGCCGTGCCATTGGCATGACAACTGGAACACAAGAGGTTCGTCCATCCCGGTCCTCTCGTACTAAGGACAGCCCTCTTCAAATCTCCTACGCCCACAGCAGATAGAGACCGAACTGTCTCGCGACGTTCTGAACCCAGCTCACG
>JAABUX010002839.1_pt1 | contig 23823 bp, 20 predicted proteins | sample 5561851 | NCBI WGS metagenome assembly JAABUX01 (sample SAMN10711883, study PRJNA513361) | rock metagenome | isolation source: Antarctica rocks | place: Antarctica: Victoria Land, Richard Nunatak red sandstone | collected 2016-01-03 | reverse complement strand
GCTGAGGTCGTTGATGACCTGCTGGAAGAAGGTGACGCGGATGTGGATGCGGCGGGCGACGTCGGGGAGGAACTCGCCGATGAGCGCGTCAGCCGGATCGCTGGCGAGGCCGATGAAGACACGTTTGGCGGTGGCGGAGCCGCTGGTTTCGAGTCCAGGAACGTACAGGTTAGCGATCTCGGCGGAGATCGGATAGGTGAGGAGGGTAGCATAGTTCAGTGCAGGTGAACCGTCGTCGTGCCGCGTGACGACGGTATGGGACAGGGCGTGGAGGATGCGTTGGCGCACGGGGGCTCCGGGCAGGCGATGATAGCGGGGATCCTGGTGCGTGATGGAGGGGATGAGCCATGTGCTTAGGAACTCGCCGGTGGCGTCCTGCGCGAGGGAGTACCCGTAGTTTCTGCCGAAGCCTTTGAGACCGGGACCGTAGGCGCTGTGTGGGGTTGACGCGGTGTAGACGGCCGAGGAGGCTGCGATGACGGCAAGGTTGCCCGGATCAGCCAGGTCGGTCGCGGCGATGTAGGCCTTCTGACGCGAGGTAAGGGGGATGGACACGGCCTCACTCAGGAAGCGCTGATCCGAGAGGAAGAGGGACCGCTTCTGCTGAATGCGTTTGTACAAGGCTGGATGGGAGTCTGTCTCCCAGGTCGGGCGCTGGTTGATGGCGAACGATGGATCGGGGTCTCCGGTTGCGGCAAAGGCGGCGTGTGCCACGGAGACGACATCCTGCTGCACCGCGGGGGCCTCGGGGAGCTCAGAACTCGCCGAGGCGGTGTGGGGTCGCAGGGAGACGGAGGGCGGAGAGGGGGACGGGGGCGGTGAGGCGGGGAGCAGCGAAGGTGTTTGCGCCTGGAGTTCCGGCGCCCAACACAGCGTACCCACAGCGTAGATCGCTCCGAACAAGGCCCGGCGAATCGACAGACGGCTTCCCCTTGACGACGTAGGATCTTGAACACAGGATAGCGGAGATCTACTCGGTTTTTTGCAGATGAACGATACCCAGCGCGTCGGAGAGGAACTCACTGACAACGAACCCGAGAGCCGATCCGCCGATCGATCCCGCGAAGGTTTCGGCGGTGTTTCTGACGGTGCGATTGCTTTGTGGATAGTAGGCGTTGGTGAGAATGGATCCGGCGGCGTTTCCCGCGATGAGGCTGAAGTTCGGGGTAGCGCGGCCGTCGTCCGATCGCGAGACGACGACGCGGGTCACGGCGTAGAGGGCCCGGTGAACGACGTTACGGCCTGGGCCGATGCGGTAGTACCGAGGATCTTCATGGAAGATTGGCGCAAAGACGGAGTCGGAGAAGATGCCTTCGGAGGACGCACGCGCGGCAGAGGCACCGAGACGCTGTCCGAAGGGGCCCCAACCCTGACCATAGTTGGGGCTGCTGTCGATCGCCTGGGAGTAGGCTGCCGAGGTGATCCAGCCGATGGCAGCGAAGGGCGAAACGGCGTCGCGAAGGCCCAGGCGGACCTTGTCGCCCGCGGTGAGATGCGGCGCCTGTTGACCCGGTTCGATGTATTTGTCAGAGGGTGAGGCAGCGACGGTGCTGTGGTGACCGATATTCTGGCCTCCCGCAGCGGCGCCTCCAACGTCTCCGGGGTGCGGCACGGAAGGCTCGTCCACCGTCAAGCTGCTGGACGAGTCGCTGGGCGTTTTGGGACCGCCGAGCGCGGGCTCGGAGAGAGTTGCGCCGGGGGAGTCGGGCAGAGACGGTGAGATTACCAGCGCGTGTTCCCTCGAAGGAGCAGTCTGGCCGAAGCATGGGTGATTCAGGCTCGCGAAGATGACGAAGCAGAGTGCTGGAGAGAGACGACGGACGAAGCTGCGCGACGAAGTGCACGAGACGATCAAGGGAAAACCTCTGTGATTCTGGTCGCCGGTCGCGCATGCGGCCGGACGTTGGAGGAGAGGACGGTTATGACATGCGACCGTGGACCGGTTTGGGGACGCGTCGAGGGGGGGCAGACGTTGCATGGCCAGCGCGAGACAGGAGCCGAGCGCGTAACCAGCGAGGCACTAGACATGCGATCTTCTCCAGTTTACGTTGACCCCGCGATTCAGGGGTCGGGATAATGCGGAGCGGAGAGGTGCGACGATGGCTGGTGAGGGTACGCGACGAGGTTGGGACGATGAATTGAAGGAGGCCGGGAATCGGTTTGAGGAGGAGCTCCGACGAGTTGTGACGTATATCAACGACGAGGTGGTTCCGGATGTTCGCCGGAACGGATCGGATGCGCTGCGAGCGGCGAGCGCCGAACTCGACAAGCTGGCGCAACGCATGGATGACCGGCGGGCAGAGAGAGGCGCGACCTCTCCACCGCCGCCCGGGAGAGGCGACGGGCCGCGGTGAAGAGATTTCGCGTCGGTCTGGCGGCAGCGCCGCTGTTGCTGTTTGCGATGGCTGGCTGCCATAAGAAGGTGAAGCAGGTGTACCGGCCACCACCTCCGTCGGGGACGACGTCCGCGCGCAGGGGTGCTCGCCCTTCACCTTCTGGAAGGGATGCGGATGGAGCGGTCGCCGGGGATGATGGGGCCGCGGCGCCCGGTACGGGGGGTGCGAGCAGGACACGATCGCCGGGAACCGCGCAATCTTCGGGAACGAAGAGCGGAGCTTTAGGTCGGGATCCGCTGCCGTTGGAGGTGCATGGAAGCCCCTTCGAGACAGAGATGGGTCTGGCGAGCTGGTATGGGCCACCTTACGCGGGTCGCAAGGGTGCCGATGGGACCGTGTATGACCAGAATGCGATGACTGCGGCTCACCTAACGCTGGCTCTGGGGACGGTAGTTCGGGTGACGAATCTTGTGAATGGGCAGAGCGTGGTAGTGCGCATCACGGATCGCGGCCCGTTTGTACGAGGGAGGATCATCGACCTTAGTCTTGCGGCAGCGAAGGAGACTGGCGTCTACCGGGCCGGGGTGGTCAAGGTTCGGGTGGAAGCGTTCAAGGCTCCGCCACTTGCGCCGTCGGTTTACCCGGGGGGGCGATGGTGTGTTCAGGTGGGAGCGTTTCCAACGCAGCCGGATGCGGTACAGGAGAAGTTGGACCTGACGCAGCGATATCCGAATGCCAAGGTGATCGCCTTTCAGGGGCCGACGGGTTGGTGGGTGCGGATCAATCCGAAGGTAGCCGACAAACAGCATGCCGGGGAGATTGCAGACAGCATTCACCTGCCGGACGAGGCGCAGCCATACCTGACGCGCACTGACTAGAGCGGCGGTGGAGGGGAAAGTGCCAGGAGCTAGCGGCTGATCTGTTTGCCGGAGAGGCGCGCGAGCTCGGCTCGGAACTCGGCGGAGCCGGCGTGATTGAAGGTGTGGGCGATGGTGGTGCGGTTATCTCCGAAGATGGTGGTGACGGCTCCGCTGCGAGCGGCGGAGACGGTCATGATCTCGGGATAAGTGATTGATTTCTGGGCGCGAAACCAGAAGCGCTGGAGAACCGACGTGGGTGTCAGAACGATGGTGCCGGGATACTGGTAGAGCCCAAAGAGGACGGCAACCAGCATAAGGATGAGCAGCCAGGGAGGGATGGACTGGCGTGAGATCCAGAGTGGATAGGCGAAGAGGAGGAAGTAAAGAGGAAGGGCGAAGGCGCGGGAGAAGACGACGAGTGGCTTGAGGGGGAACGCGAGGCCCACGGGCGTCTGACGCGGATGGCCTTTCACGAGCCGTGCGGAGAAGATGAGCGCGAAGACGATTGCCATCGCGGCGATCTGCAGGGTATGGAGGTCGATGTGCATGGATCTTGCCTCCATAGTAGATGGTCCACTGCGCGAGAGTGCACTCCGCGCGGCAGGGCGACTCGACCGGCGGGGTTGCAGGCGTAAGGCTAGATCCGGCGAAGGCCGACTGGCTAGGGCTTGGCCGGCGGGGCGGCGTAGTAGGGGAGCTTCTGCTGCTCCTCCGTGGCCCGCTTGACGACCACGTCGTCGAAGAGCAGAGCCGGGCCGATGGTGGTCTGGGGGATGGGACTGATGGAGTTCGCGACCCAGGGGGTTCCACCTGCGGCGACGATCGAGGAACGGAGGCTGCGATTGTCCACCTCGTCAAAGGCCGCGCCCCGAACGAGTTCACGGGAGCCGTCGGGATGGACACGGTAGAGCAGGCGGGGAACGAGTTCGCCACCGAGGGTCTCGACGGCGTAGACGTCGCGCTTCTGCTCTTTCGCGAGGGCAAGCAGCCGGTCGGTCATCTCCTGATCGGAGAGCAGGTGACCGTTCGGTCCCGGCACAGGCTTGATGAGGGTGACACCGGCATGGGAGCGAGCGGCCTGTGCGGGCGCGGCGCGGCCGTGTCCGTTGGAGGTGGAGAAGTCGCGAACAGGCTCGCGGCCGATGAGATAGGCCTGGAGTTTGCCGTCGGCGACCAGGGGCGTGGGCTGAGCAGCCACGCCTTGATCGTCGATCGCATAGGCGCCGAGCAGGTGTTTGCCTTCGAAGGTCGATTCGAGCGGATCGTCCGTGACGTTCAGGAACTCGGGCAGGACGCGGGCATGGAGGGAGGAGGTGTAGGCACCCTGGGTGCGCGCCGTGGTGCCGGGTTCGGGCCTGTCTGCCTCGACGTTCGGAACGAAGAGGCGGGTGAGGACGTCAGTGGACGCGTCCGCGCTGAAGAGAACGGGTCCATGGTAGTCGTCCGCGGCAACGACCGGTGCGTTTCGGAGGTCGTTGAAGGATCGCAGATCGTCGATCGTTCGCTGGCGAAAGGCGGCAGCCGACTCCAATTCGTGCGCGGTTGCGGCTACGGTACCGTTGTCCCGGCCGAGGCGCATGCCGTCTTCCGCCTGTCCGCCGACCGAGATGTTGGCCTGGTAGCCGGTGTACCCCAGGCGCACCTGCGTTCCCTCCGTGTTGACCAGATAGCGATTGACGGCGACTGCGCGCAGGTTGGCAACAGAGTATTGGACCTTGTCCGCGAAGGCTTTGACGGCGGGATCCGCGACGTAAAGTCCGCTGGCTTCGATGAGCCGGCGCTTCCATTCGGCGCGGTCCAGGTCGATGGAGCGCCAGGGTTCAACGTGCGTTACCTTCGTCGCCGGGGCAAAGTCATTTTCGCGTGTCTGCGATTCGAAGCGCTTCAGGTTAGCCTGTTTCACGGCAAAGGCGCGAAGTGCGATTTTGTAGGCTTCATCGGTCGCGAGCCAGAGAGCATACCGGATTGCCTCGGGATTGTTGTCTGTCGGTGCGATCTGGATGATGCCGTCTCCCCGCGCCGAGGAGTTGTCGGAGGTGTAGGAGCCGATGCGGACGTTGACCCGGACAACGCGCTGATGTCCGTCCTGCTCGCTGGTGAGAGCGCCATAGTTGGCGACGGTCTCGTAGCTGGCCAGGTCGTCAAGACGGTACTCGATGAAGTAGGGACGTTGCATGCCGGGGAGGACGAGACCGGACTGTTCCCGATCGAGTTCGGTCTGCATGGCGTCAAGGATGGGATCGTGATCGCTGGGTTGCTGCGCGGCGAGCGAGATTGTTGCGCAGCACGTCACAAACAGGATGACGAGTGTGAGAGCGCTGGAGCGAAGCCAGGCGTCGGGCGGTGACGTTAGCTCAGATTCTCGCCGGGGCTCTCCGCGGAGGGTGTGTTCGGTGGCCGTGCTGCGATCTGCTCCTGGGTGCGAGATAGGTGTCACTGTGCCTCCCCCGCGGGGGTGGGGGAGCCCGCGGCGCTGGGTGGGGGCAGGATGGGTGGTCGAGCCGTGCCCTGTGCCTGGCGCTGCGTCTCGATCTCGCTGACGAGCATCGCGGGCGCCACGGCTGAGACGGGGATGGAGCCGGACTCGGCTCCGCAGATGCCATTGAAGATGTCTTGATGATCGCCGGTGGCGACGATGCGGGTCAGTGCCGCCTGCGGCGTTCCGACGATCGAGACGCCACGGACGAGCTCGTCAGGGCGGCCATCCACGAAGATTCGGTAAACGACCAGGGGAATGACGGAGAAAGCCTGTGGACTGCGACGCGTGGTGACGGCGAAGCCCGAGGAGATGTCCTCGAAGAAGAGACCGTAGGGCTTGTTCTGCTTTTTCGCTTCCCCGATCAGTAACTGCCGCAGTTGCTTGTCGGGCACTGATTTCGAGGAGGTGACGATGAGGTTGCCCTGGCGGCCGGTGGGCATATGGCCGACTTCGGCCCGGCCGTGCCCATTGGAGCTGGAGAAGCTGGCGATCGGAAGGCGCGACATGAGAAAGGTATCGAGCACACCATCCTTGATCAGATCGACGCGACGTGCCGGCTGGCCCTCGTCGTCGTAGCTGTAGTGTCCGCTGAGCGGATGTCCTTCAAAGGTGGAGAGCGTTGGGTCGTCCGAGACGGAAAGGAATGTGGGGAGGATCGGCTTATTGAGCAGCTTCGTAAAGGTTTGGCCTTCTTCATCGCCACGTTGCCGCTGGCCTTCGAGGCGGTGGCCGAGGACCTCATGAAAGAAGACCGCGGAGGCGCGGCCCGACAGGATGGCGGGACCATCGAACGGCTCGGTAATGGGAGCAAGCCGCAGGGCTTCGAGGTTCTTGGCCATGGCAACGGTCTTCTCGGTCAGGAGCTTCTGATCGGGGAGGTGCGCGAGGGAGTCTGCCTCGAAGGTTTCGGCGCGAAAGAGATCCATACCGTCGGCTGCGCGGGTACGAGCTACGATCACCAAACGGGCGACGTGGCTGGGTGTGGCGACGCGAGCGCCCTCGGAGGAGACGAAGTAATCCGTCTCGGTCGAAGCCTCCATCATGGCGGAGTTGTAGAAGATATCCGGAAACTGCTTGAAGAGGGCAGAGAGATTACGGAGACGATTGGCCCAGGCAGCCTTTGCGTTGTCGTTGAGATCGAGTGCAGGACTGGAAGGGAGGAGCTTTTGCGCGGGCTGCTCCACGGAGAAGTCGGCTGAGGAGTCCTCTTCCTTCGCTCGAACCTGCTGGTCGGTCTTTACCTTGAGGTAGCTATCGAGAGCGCGGGCATAGCTGCGGTTGGTCGCGAACCACAAGGAATGGGCGAGGGCGGCGCGATCGTCGGTGAGTGGCAGGGGAACGGTGGAGAGAGCTGAGTTGCGGTGATCACCGTGTGTGTTGTCTTCGGCTGGGGAGCCGATGCGAACCTGGACGTCGGCCATGCGACGACGGCTCTGGTTCGAGGAGGTGATCGCCCCGAAGCTGGCGGCCATGCTTACCGAATCCGAGTCGGAAACGGCGTAGCTGACAAAGTACGGCTTCGGCGTCTGTGGAGAGGTCTCGGCGGCAGGGTTACTCCCTGCAGCGCGTGAGGGCTGGGGTGTCGATCCAAGGGCGTTCATGGCGCGAGTGAGCTCAGCCTGCATCGTGTCGACCAGGGTAGAGTCGGCGGAGCGACCAGGCTCCGAAGGTGACCTCCCTACGGCGTGCGCGGATATCGGATGGAAAACGGACGGGAATGAGAGGAGCACGATAGGGAGGAGGGGAAGACGTCTTGCCAAGTAAGACCCGCTTTGTGTGATGGAGTACAGGATGTCGATGAGGCGAGTGTATCGGATGTGGTGTACGCCAGAAGATTAGACGAATCGTAGAGTGGGAAGACTGTCGGCGTTGCTGAACGGGGAGGCGTAGGGGAAGATTGGAGTAGTGGGGAGAGGGCGTTCACGATGTGTGCAACACAGGTGGGACGTAGGGTGTTATTGCTGGCGGCGTTGGTGGCCGCGCTGACGGTGAGTGCGCGGGCGCTGGATCCGACTCCGGAGTTCGGGAGTACAAAGACAGAGATCCGAGCGCTACGGGTTGCCGAAGGTCATCTCGCGACGGGGTATACGCTGCCTCCGGATGAGTTCAGGAAAGCTCAGAGGAAGGCAAGGATCAATCACTGGCTGCACTTCGGTGGGGAGGCCTGGGGCATCGTGCAGCTTTTGCTGCTGTTGCGACTGGGGGGAATTGCCTGGATGCAGGGGGTGGCGGTGGGGGTGAGCCGGAACCGCTGGGTTCAAGGGCTGGTGTTCGTGGGGATGCTCCTGCTCGCGGGTGCGCTGCTGGATCTGCCGCTGGGTGTTGTTGGGCACCAGGTTGCGCGGGTATATGGGCTTTCGGTGCAGGGATGGGGGAGCTGGAGCTGGGACCAGACGAAGGGCTTTCTGCTGGGCTGGCTGATCGGTTGGCCGATCGTGATGCTGCTGTTCTGGGTGATCCGGAGATCGCCGACGCGATGGTGGCTTTGGTTCTGGGGGTCGACCATTCCGATGGTGCTGCTCGGGGTGTTTCTGGTGCCGCTGGTGATCGAGCCGATGTTCAACCACTTCGAGCCGCTGGCGAAGGCGGATCCGGCGCTGGTGGCGCAGTTGCAGAGGGTCGTCGACAAAGGTCATATGGGCATCACGCCGGATCGGATGTTTCTGATGAAGGCGAGCGAGAAGGTGACGGGGATGAATGCATATGTTACGGGGTTTGGTGGGTCTAAGCGGGTGGTGGTGTGGGACACGACGATCGCGAAGGCGACGCCGGACGAGATCCTGTTCATCTTCGGGCACGAGATGGGGCACTACGTGTTGCGGCATATTGCGCGCGGGATCGTGCTGGCGATTGCCGGGCTGTTTGTGACGTTCGGCCTCGGATATTTCTTTGTGGGGTGGGCGATTGGGCGGTATGGGGGGCGGTGGGGGATCGCGGGGCAGGGCGAGTGGGGAGCGCTGGCGGTGCTGATGCTGGCGATGAGTGTGTACGGTGTGGTGTCGGAGCCGGTGGAGTCGACCCTGAGCCGGATAGAGGAGCATGAGGCGGATGTGTTCGGGCAGGAGGTGGTGCACGGGATCGTCTCGGACCCGCGGGCGGTTGGGCGGCAGGCGTTCCAGGTGCTGGGGGAGACGAGCCTGGACGAACCGCTGCCGAACGCGCTGCTGGAGTTCTGGAGCTACAGCCATCCGTCGTTGTCACGGCGCGCGGCGTTCGCGGAGGCTTACGATCCGTGGGCGGCGGGGAATGAGCCTCGGTACTTCAAGAGGTAGCCTCCTGACGTCGCTTGCTTGCTCCTGCTTTCCTCGTTCCCGCGAGCCTCGTTCCTACCTGGAGCTATCCCGGAGGCCAGCCCATGGCCCGCCCGCCGAGCAGGTGAAGGTGCAGATGCTCGACTGTCTGCCCGCCGTCCACCCCCGTGTTTACGACCAACCGGTAGCCATTTGCCAGGCCCTCTTGCCGTGCCAGGTCTCCTGCTACGGCAAGCAGATGGCCCACCAGCCCGGTGTGCTCCGTCATGGCATGCACATGCGACGCAAGGTGCTCCTTGGGGATGACCAGCAGGTGGACCGGCGCTTGCGGGTTGATGTCCGCAAACGCCAGACTCACCTGGTCTTCAAAGACTCGCTTTGCCGGAATCGCTCCCGCAACGATCTTGCAGAACAGACAGTTGGCCGCCATGCCTCGATTCTACCCGCGCCAGAGTCCACCTGAGCAGGGGAGGTAGGGTACCCCCCGTACCGATCGCTAAAGCATCTCGAATGTTGGACTTCGAAAAGCTTGTCCCGCCAAAGTATTCCATTCGTTGGGGTTACAGGCAAAGTCTTGATTCCAAAGGAGAAAGCCCGGCCGAATCGGCCGGGCTTTTCTCTTTATGATGAATCTGTTTACCGGAGCGGAGCGGGTGGCTGCGCCACTTTGGTTACTGGTTGAAGTTGGCTTCTTCCTTTTCCTCGATGATGCCGTAGCGGCGGAGGAGGTTGGGCAGGTTCTGAGAGAAGGCGGCTCGGGGCATGACGGTGTCGCAGCCGGCTTCGACGGCTTTGGCTTTGAGATCTCCCTGGAGGTGCGAGAGGAAGCCGATAATGGAGGTGGACCGCTTGAGCTTGGTCTTGAGCTTGGGAATCAGGGTCAAGGGCTTGGCGTTGGCGTTGTTGAGATCGAAGACGATGAGAGCGGGGCGATCGGCCTCTTCCCCGCCGGTGAGCTTGGCGAGTTCTTCCTTTTCGTTTTTGATGAAGGCGATCTTGACGCCGAGCTTGCGGGCGGTCTCCTGGATCTTGGCGATGAAGAAGAGGTCATCGATAAAGAAGAGGATCCGGGTGGGTGCGTCGTCCGCGACGGGGATGATGCGGCCCTGCGAGTAGTCGATGGGCTGCGAGTCGTTGGAGGTGTGGTAGCTGCGGGGCCGGCCGCCGCCGCCCCCGTTGCCGTGCTGCTCGATGGTGGACGGCGGTGTGTCGGCGAAGTTGCCGTTGACGACGCGGTAGCTGTGATCCATGGGACCGACGAAGCTGCGGGGACCGCGGTCGCGCTGCTTGCCGCCCCCGCTGCTGCCGCCACTGTTTTTGCGGGACTTCCAGCCGTCGACGCGATTGCCGAACTGATGCGAGTCCTGCGAACCGGCGTGCGGGGCGGGGCTGCTGCCGCCGCCGCCGTTTCTGCTGGAGGAAAAACTGCCGTTGCTGCTGCCGCTGTTGCTGCCCGCAGCGGCCTGGTTGCCGGGGTTATCGTCGCGGCGCGGCCGATCGCGGTCGCGGTCGCGGAACTTCTTTTTCCACCGCTTGACGCCCGGACCGCTGTTGGCCTGGTGCCCGCCGCCTGCCGCTGCTGCCTGGAAGAAGTTCTGATCCCGGCCGGGGTTTCCCTGCGGGGGGGCTGAGGCCTGGAGGGTAGAGATGGAACCGGAGACAGGAGCCTGCTCGGACTGCGGCGACTCGGCGCCGGCATCGCTGCCCTTGCCTTTGCGCTTGCGGCGTCGGCGTCGACTGCTTTTGGACTGCCCCATGCCGTGGGGGACGGAGCCTCCGGAGGAGCTATCCTCCCCTTCGCTGAAGGAGCTGCTTTCGCGGCGGGGCTCGTCTTCCTGACGATCGGAACGGGATGTGCTGGACCGGTCTGGAGACCTATCTGGGGAGCGGTCCGGCGATCTGTCTGGAGTCGGGGGCGGGCCCTGGTGCGACTGCACCTCGGGCACATTCTGTTCTGCGCTCATGCTTCCACTTCCTATTACACGGGTGTACTGCTTTTGCTTGTCCGGCGATGAAGAGGCCGGGCTTGGGGGAGAACAGGTACGGGCTGACAAACGTACGGGTGAGTTAGCGAACTGGTGAAGTAGCGAATGGACGGGGAAGCGGCGAGGCGATTCCAGACGCGTGGTCCGATCGGCTCGGAGCCTGGGCGAACCTGGGATTTTTCGGAGCGAGAGGAAACGGCGTCAAGGTGTACTCGAACAAGCGTCCTTTGAGAGATATCGACTGCCATGGGCCGGCGACGTGCCGGCAACCTGATTCGCAGCCTGGTCCGCATATAGGCGGCGAACCTCACCCCATTTGTTAGACCCAGAGAGCTAAGCGGGCTATTTCAAGACGCCGGAGCGGAGGCTCGGGGCGATTGCGAAATGCCCAAAGGGCTCGCACGGTGAATGGCACCCACAGCCACTTCACAGAACAGTTCGAATAGTACAGCAACCGTCCACCTTCCGCAAGGGAGAACGGCAGTGAGGTCTGGGGGAAGGCGGCTGATAGGCGGTCGAGGCTGCCTGCCTGCCTGCCGTTTTGGATGGCCAGTCACTGGCCTCCTGAACCCTCTCCCCGGGAGAGAGCGCCCTGTCCGTGGCGGCCACTACCTCTTTGGGAGGGCTGCTTGCCAGGAGAGCGGGGTCGCAACGGTGTTGCGAGTCGCGTCCGGGATAGTATAGGCAATCGCCTTGCCAAGGCAGAATGCGGCAAACAGGCGGAATTGTAAGGGCTTGCGGACGCCGACTCCAAGAATATGGAGGCGCTCGGGGCGGAAGCTCCTGATTTCAGGATAGTCGCGGCTGGAGAGGCGCGGGCTGGCGGGTGTTTGACCCCTGCGGATGGGAGCCCTATAATTCTTCCTGTTCTGATGAATTGTCCGGAACTTCGGGTTGCCGAGCGGGACACAGCCGAAGTTGGGTGAGATGGACGGCAGTCTTCACGCGCTGCCGATGTCGAGCCCAGAGCGGGTTTTGAAGAGTTCGCGGGCAGGGCTCAGGCCGGACAACAGGACGCGAGTGATGGCTTTTCCCACCGTTTTTTTCCAAGGAGCAAAACAATCAGCATGAATCGCAATCTTTTTGTAGCAACGGCGCTTGGCGCTGGGATGACGGCTGCCTCGGCCGTGGCACAGGCTCCGGCCACCGCAGCAGCTCAACCAGCGGCAACGGCGGCGACCACGGTCGCAGCGGCACCGCAGGCGGTACCGGCCAAGGTGGCCCTGATCGCGTTTGAACAGGCCGTGATCGCGACGAACGAGGGTCAGCGATCGGTGCAGGATGTGCAGAAGAAGTATGAACCGAAGAAGTCGCAGATCGACACGCTGGCGACGGAGGTCGACTCGTTGAAGAAGCAGCTGCAGAGCGCACCGGCGACGTTGTCGGACGAGGAGCGCCAGACGCGGCTGAAGAACATCGACACCAAGGAGAAGCAGCTGAACCGGGACGCCGAGGATGCGCAGACGGCGTATAACACCGATCTGCAGGAGGCGCTGGGCAAGGTGGCGCAGAAGGTTTCGGGAACGGCGAAGCAGTATTGCCAGCAGAGCGGGTTTACGCTGCTGCTGGATGTGAGCAACCAGGCGAGCAGCGTGATGTGGGCGCTGCAGTCGACCGAGGTGACGCAGGCGGTTGTGGATGCTTATAACAAGAGCTCGGGGGTTGCGGCACCGCCGCCCTCGGCGCCATCGGCTGGGCGACCTGGGCCAGGAGCACCGCGAACGACGCCCCGACCGGCGACATCGCCGCGGTAGCTTAATTCCGGATGATTGGAGTGAGAGGGGAGAATTTTGATTCTCCCCTTTTTGCTTGCAATCACACGTGATTGTGGAAAAGTCTGTGGATTGGATTCTTGAATTCCGGGCGGACACGGTGGGTGGAGGCCTGGTACGCGAAGTTTCCTTAATGGCGGTAAATTACGCCACACTTGTAACTTACAGTTATGTCGCGAGGGTAACAAAAGGGCTTTTTTGGGGCAATTTCGTGAAGTGCTTTGCGGTCAACACTTTCCCACAGAAGTAGGTTAGAAGAATGTTACCAAAGGCAGAGGTTGCCTGGATTTCGGAGTGGTGGGGACTGGTTCCGAGGTCGCCGGATGGTTTCGTAATAGGTGCCAACGCGTTCGCGACTCTTCTCGAGCAATCTCGCCCAACAAACCCATGAGCTCGTCCGCAACGGCCAGAGTGGCTCAGCGGAAATCTCGGTCATGCGCGCGCTACATCCGCGACACGCTTGCGCAACTCCACCTCTGCCGCGAACAAAGCCGTCACCCACGCCCGCACCGCACTCCGCGATCCCTCGATCTCCCGTGCCGCCGGCCGCGCCCGCGTCAGCCCCCATCGGCCAACGCCAAGCTCCCGTATCACCTTCACGGCCGGACTCACCATGGTGCGCAGAATAGCAGCCACCAGCCGGCAGTCCCTCCGCGCACCGGCAAGGTCCACCCAGAACGAAACAAGGCCCCGCATTGCGGGGCCTTTCCAAGCCAGACCTCTTCGGTTACATACCTCGGGAAAACCGTGCCGGCCGCCGTGCATGGCCGCGTACCCTGCGCAGCGCCCCGTACTGCCACTCCCGCACGGGCCCCACATCCACATGGACAAACTCACTCACCGGGTAGTACCCCACACCTCCCGCACCCAGCGCCAGAGCTGCGTTCCGAAGCGCCAGGGTGGAGACACCCGGCACCCGAATATCAATCGCCTTCGAAAGCATGTGCTGGCTGTGCTCGGCAACCCCCGTTGACTCCGATCGAGTCCGCAGGTAGTGGTTGCTCTCCGGCGTCCGGTAGCCGCACACAATATCGACCACCCCGTTCGCCCGTCCGAGCCCCGTCATCAACGAGTGAAGCAGATCGAACTCCTTCGGATCGTAATCTGCCTCGTCCTGTGTCCGGTGATCCCGCAGAAACAGGTTTAACCTCTCCATGGCATCGGGGAGGTAAAAATCTCCAATACGATAGACAACGTCCAGGCTCTCACCGGTATGCAGATGGTGCAGGTGCAACGCATATCTCTGGCCAAGTCCAACCATTCCGCCTGACGCCGCACCAGATTGGTTGACGATACCAGCCGGCGGCATGCTCGTCGCCAACGCCCGGCTCCCGGACAGACCCACGAGTCCCACCCCCACCACAATCGCCGCTACCCACCTTCGCATCCCAAGCTGCATTCGTAGAAACCCTCCGCGTGTCACTCTAATCGCAAATCGCGAACCCGAATGCGGATCGCCGCTTTGCATTCACTACTATCATTCTATCGTTCCATCTCTCACAATGCGCCACTCGAGGCAACTCTGTCTGCTACTTTTGTGTCAGACGTAGGTCTTCCGTCAACCCCGCAACTCCCTTTGTGGCACCCTTGTAGCCATGCAACTCTCCCCCACAGAGCTTCGCGTTCTCGGCGCCCTCATTGAGAAGGAGATCACCACTCCCGAGAACTACCCGCTCTCACTCAACTCCCTCCAGGCCGCGTCCAATCAGCGCTCCTCACGCGATCCCGTCCTCGAACTCTCGGAGGAAGAGACTCGGCAGGCCCTCCACTCCCTTCAGGATCTCGGGCTGATCAGCCCCAATCGCGACAGTCGCGTCCCCAAGTTTGAGCATCGCGCTCGCACCGTGCTCAACCTTCGGCGCGACGAGACGGCGATCCTCTGTCTGCTCCTCCTTCGCGGACCTCAAACCCCCGGCGAACTCCGCTCCCGCGCCGACCGCCTCTTCACCTTCGAAGACCTCTCAGCCGTCACCGCCACCCTGGATCGCCTCTCCTCTCGACCTGGACCCACCGGCTCCGAAGCGTCCGCCGGCCCAGACTCAACCGGCCCGCTGACCGTCATGCTCCCGCGCCAGCCTGGGGCTCGTGAAGCCCGTTACGCCCATCTGCTCGGTGGTCCCATCCCTGACTCCGTTCTGTCGTCCCAGATCCGCCAGCCGATCCGCGACCAGAACCCGCCCGATGCTGGCTCTCCCTCTCCCATCCAGGCAGAACTCGAAGTTCTGCGTGCCGCCCTCGACGCTCTCCAGCACCGGGTCGAATGTCTGGAAGCAAGCGCGTCCAAATCCCGTCCCTTAGAGTAATCTCTGGACTCCAGATGCCGATGCCGGAAAACACCACCTCCGATCCCAAATCCGCGGGCAGCGTCCTCCCCCAACACCCCAACGCAAACCAGGGGCCGGACTTCGCTTCGCTGCTGGCCGTCTGCCCGGACGCGGTCATCGTCTTCGACGCCGACTTCCGCATCCTCTACGCGAACCCTCGCGCCATTCAGGTCAGCCATCTCCGCCCAGACGGCTCCCTTGGCGACTCCTATTGGGATATCCGCCCCGACATGCTCGGCACCACCCTCGAAGAGAACTTTCAAACCGCCATGCGTACCCGGGAGGCTCGACGCTTCGAGTATTTCTACCCCAACTTCAAGATCTGGGTCGACGTCCAGCTGTTCCCCCACGCCGATGGCCTGGCGGCCTTCTATCAGGACGTCACCGCGTCGCGCGACGCGGAACAAACCCGCGACGCCAGCGTCCTGCAGCTTCAGCAGGTATACGCCGCAACGCCCGACGGCATCCTCATCGTCGATCGAGACTGGAACTTCACCTTCGCCAACCAGCACGCGATCGATCTCCTCAAGTCGGGTCCGATCGTCGGGGAAAACCTCTGGGAGCTCTTCCCCGGAAATCGCGCGGAACCCTACATCTCTAACTACCGCCGAACCATGGAGCAGCGATCTCGAAGCGACTTCGAAGCCTTCTACCCGGAGCCTCTCGGCCTCTGGTTCCGCTCCACCGCGCAGCCGTTCGGGCAAGACGGCCTCATCATCTTCTTCTCCGACATCACCATGCGCAAAGCCGTCGAAGAACGGCGCGACGACCTCACCCAGCGTCTCGATCAGGTCCTCGAAGTCACCTCCGACTGCGTCCTCTCGATCGATCACGACTGGCGAGTAACTTTCATCAATCGTCGCGGCGCCGAAACGCTGGCAGGGGCCGGAAATATCATCGGTCGTCATTTCTGGGAGCACTTCCCGGATGCCGTCTTCCCAGGATCGCCCTTTGTCGAGCACTACTATCGCGCTATGGAAGAGCGCCTGCCGTCGAACTTCGAGGCCTTCTACCCCGCGCCCCTCAACGCTTGGTTCGACATCGAAGCGCAGCCCGCCCCCTCCGGCATCATCATCTTCTTCCGAGACATCACCGCCGACCGGAACGCCAAAGAAGCCCTCCGCACCAGCGAAAACCGCTACCGCGCGCTTACCGAGTACAACCCCCAACTCATCTTCACCAGTGACTCCGAAGGCCGGGTAACCTTCGCCAACCAGAGCTTGCTCGACTTCCTGGGTACCACGACACCAGAGCCCGGCCAGTCCACCGACTGGACCTCCGCGATCCATCCCGAAGATCGGCAGAAGATCACGCAAAGCTGGGTACGCTCGATCGAAACCGGCACGCAGTATGAGGAACAAGCCCGCGTCCTGCGTGCTGTGGACGGTCAGTTTCGCTGGCTCAACATAACTGTCGTTCCCATTCGCGACGAAGCGGAAAAGGTCCAGAGCTGGCTCGGCATCGCCATTGATGTTCACGATCAGAGATCCGCGACCGAGTCGCTCGCCGCCAGTGAAACCCGGTATCGCATCCTTGCGGACCTGAACCCGCAGTTCATCTGGATGGGTTCACCCGTCGGCCAGGTCACCTACGCCAATCAACGCTTCCTCGAGTACATCGGTCTTCAGCACACGCCGGATGGTATCGAAAACTGGGTTAATGCCTTCGATCCCATCGATCGTAAGCGAGTCATTCAGACCTGGAGCCGCTGTGTTGACACAGGAAGTGACTACGATATCGACGCCCGCTTGATTCGGGACGCCGACGGTGCCTCCCGCTGGTTCTGCCTGCGCGCGTCCCCCGTCCGCGATGAAAACGGTGCGGTGCTCCACTGGCTGGGCGTCGCCATCGACATCCAGGACAGCCGCACCTTCGCCGAAACCCTGCATCAGAAGCAGCTCGAAACCGAACGCCAGCGCGCGGAACTGGAATCCATCTACGAGCACACCCCGGTAGGTCTCGCTCTCTTCGACCCCGCCAGCTTCCGTTACCTTCGCATCAACGACGAACTCGCCAAGATGATCGGCCTCCCCAAGGATCAGATCGTCGGCCGGTCAGTTCTCGACATCGCCTCGGGCGTCGCCACCATCGGTGAGCTCTTCCGTCAGGTCGCCACCGGCAAACCCATCATCGGCCACATCCTCGAGGGCGAACTCTCCTCCCAGCCGGGCGTCAGCCGGACGTGGAACGTCAACTACTTTCCCGTCTACGACAAATCGGGAACCCTCACCGGGATCACCACCGCATCCCTCGAAATTACGCAACAGAAGAAAACCGAGGCCGCCCTCATCCAGAGCGAAAAGCTCGCCGCCGTCGGCCGTCTCGCCAGCTCCATCTCGCACGAGATCAATAACCCGCTTGAAGCCATCACCAACCTCCTGTACCTGGTCGCGTTGGACCCGAATCTTCCGCCGGAGCTCAAGGTCTACGTCACCATGGCGCAGTCCGAGCTCTCCCGTGTCTCCCAGATCGCCACGCAGACCCTGCGCTTCCACCGTCAGGCAGTCCGTCCCACCTCCGTCACCGCCGCGCAACTGGTCGACGCCGTCCTCAATCTCTACCAGGGACGCCTCGCCAACTCCGGTATCCGCGTCCTCCCCTCCTATTCCACCTCGGCCCAGATCCTTTGCTTCGAAAATGACATCCGTCAGGTCCTCAACAACCTGATCGCCAACGCGATCGACGCCATGCGGGGCGGAGGCCAGCTCCTCGTGCGAGCTCACAACACCACCGATCGGCCGACCGGCCGCCGCGGCATTCGCATCACCATCGCTGATACCGGCCACGGCATGTCTTCCTCCACCCTGACCCATCTCTTCGAGCCCTTCTACACCACCAAGGGCCTCAACGGCACGGGCCTCGGTCTCTGGATCTCCGACGGCATCGTTCAGCGGCACAAGGGACGGCTGCAGGTCCGGAGCACGCAGCACCCCGTCCACCACGGCACCATCTTCAGTCTCTTCCTCCCTAGCTCCCCGGACTAGCGGGCCCGATCCTGATCCCAACCGGCTTCACCAGGCAGCCCGCCGGTCATGAGAAAATTGAGAAAGAGCCATGCTGATAAAACCCATCGATCTCGAGGACGAACCGTTCGTCCTCGACCAGTCCATCCCCGTCGGCGTCATGGACTACACCCCCGACGTCGAACAGGTTGGTCCCCTCACCGTCACCGGCGAGGCCGACCTCATCATCGAGAATCGCGGCCACAAGGAGACCGTCGAAGATATTCGCCTGCGTGCCGGGTACCATGGTGACTTCGAACTGCTCTGCGCGCGCTGCCTCGACCCCGTCCCCCAGCGACTTCAGGGCGACTTCGACCTCATCTTCCGCCCCGAAAGCGCCGACGGAGATGGTGCCGAACGTTCTATCTCCGAAGAAGAGACCGAGATCGGGTATTATGACAAAGGCGGGCTTCTGCTCGAAGATGTCGTGCGCGAACAGGTGCTGCTCTCCCTTCCCGCCCGTACCCTCTGCGGGCCGGACTGCAAGGGACTCTGCCAACGTTGCGGACAGAACCTGAACCAGGGAAAATGCCAGTGCGATGAAGCCGCGGCCGATCCGCGTTGGAATGCACTCGCCGGCTTGGCTCAGGAACTCACCGGAAAGTCTCGACGCTAGGCCGTCTCCGCCAATCTTCGCTCCACCGAAGTTTTGTCGATCCATGCACACATCACCTCTGCGATCGGCCCACTGAAAGGGATACTGTCATGCCAAATCCAAAACGGCGCCACTCCAAACAACGCACCGCCAAGCGCCGCAGCCACGACTACCTCACCCCAACTGGTCTCTCGGAATGCCCCAACTGCCACGAGCGCAAACTGCCGCATCGCGTCTGCCGCAAATGCGGCGAATACAAAGGCCGCTCCGTTCTTGCCGTCAAGGAAGCCAGCTAACCGCATTCACACCGTCCCAAGAACGCTCTAGATGCCGACTGACATCGTTGTAGACGGGATGGGTTCTGATAAGGCCCCCGAGTCCGAGATTCGCGGGGCCATCGCCGCCTGTCATGCACTCGACGTCCGCGTTCACCTCGTCGGTCCAGAAGCAACGCTCCGCCCCGCCCTCGATCAGGCCCTTGAGGGAGAACGACTCCCCATCGAGATCGTCCATGCCTCCGAATGGGTCGGCATGGACGAAAAGACCGCACAGGCCGTCCGGGCCAAGCGCGACTCCACTATGCGGGTCGGTCTCAAGCTGGTCCGAGAAGGCCGCGCAGCCGGATTCTTTACCGCCGGCAACACCGGCGCGGCGATGGCCACCGCCAAGATGGTCCTGGGCATGCTCCACGGCGTCGATCGCCCCGCGCTCGCCACCATCCTGCCCACCACCAACGGCAACCCTTCGCTTCTGCTCGACGTCGGCGCCAACGTCGACTCCGATCCCGAGCATCTGCTCCAGTTCGCCCTCATGGGCGATCTCTACGCCCGCAACGTCCTCCGCATCGCCAGCCCACGCGTCGGCCTCCTGTCCATCGGCGAAGAGGATTCCAAGGGCAACGCACAAACTCGTGCGACCTTCCCCCTCCTCCGCGCCTCCACCATGCAGTTCATCGGCAACGTGGAAGGCCGGGACCTCTTCAACGGCCACGCCGACGTCATCGTCTGCGATGGCTTCGTCGGCAACGTCGCCCTCAAGACCAGCGAGGGTCTCGTCAAACTGGTCAGCTCCTCCCTCAAGGAAAGCCTCCAGTCCACCGTGACCTCGCAGATCGGCGCCCTGCTCTCCCTCAAGGCCTTCAAATCCTTCAAAAAGCGTCTGGACTACACCGAGTACGGCGGAGCCCCGCTCCTGGGCGTCCGCGGCGTCTGCATCGTCGGCCACGGCTCCTCCAACGAGAAAGCCGTGCTCAACGGCATCCGTGTCACCGCGGAGTTTGCCCACGCCCGCGTCAACGCCGGCATCGAAGCCGCCGTCGCCAACTGCGGGAAGCCAACCGACGGAGGTGAGCGGTAACCTCGCGCTCTCTACCGCGGGGCTTGAGGCTCTCTGCTTCCACCGCCCCAATCAATCTGATCAAAGATCGTCCTCAGGTGAGCTCCCCGCTCTCCATGCACCGATGCCACAAACCCGATCTTCCCCAATAAGTGCTCCCGCCAGAACGGCATCCCTTCCCGGTTCTCCACCTCTGCCCCATTCCTCACGCAGTTCGTCAAAATGGCCTTCAAGCGATCTGTGTCAACGCGAGAAACACTCAGCCGTTCATTCACCACCAATCCCGCCAGATGCTGCCTCACACTGCGCCGCATCACCCGCGTTTTGCGATGGTTCACCGCAAACCCTTCTTCGGTTACCACTGCGGCGACATGCGCGGCAAACCGCTTGACCCCCCGCTCAAAGTCTCCCGAACCTGAAAAGGCCAGGTCATCCGCGTACCGCGTGTAGGAAGCTCCCGCTGCCCAGGCCAGACCCTCCAAGCGAAGATCCATCCGGTACCCACACAGATTGGCTAGGGAGGGCGAGGTTGGCGCGCCCTGGGGCAGGTGCGATTGCTCATACAGTATCCGCATCTCCGTCTGCGTCTCTCTTGCCAAGCTCCGGAACACTCCGCTCGGGACGACATTCGTGCACAAGCCACCCAATAAATCAGCCACCGCCTCCGGGTACCCCAACGTTCGAAAGACACTCTGCACCCGGGCTCGCCGGATCGATGGAAAGAAGTTCCGCAGATCCAGCCGAAGCAGCACGTCCTGCCTCACATGCGGCGCGGCAAAGGTCTCGATCGAACGTCTCCGTACAAATCCATGCACCGCTGCATGCCCCGGAACCCGCTCCAGAATCTCCGTCAGAATCTGCCGCTGCCTCGTCTTCAGACCGTCCTTCGGCGCCTCAATCAGGCGAACACTCCCCGTCTTCTTCGTGAACAAGCGGTAGTGGTAGTGCTGCACCCGCTCCGAGCTTCCGCGACGCCGACCCAGCGTCTTCAGATCCGCGAACCACTCCAGCTCCGCCGGACTCAACCGCAGCCACTCCGCCAGCATCTGCACCGATTCAATAACCGGAACGTCCCACGCCGCCGCGGCGGCAACCGGCTGCATCTCCGCCTGACCGACGGTCCATTGGACCACTCGAAGGCTGCCGCCATGCTTCGCGCAGGCTCGCCGGAACCCTGCATCACGTTCAAGAAACGCAGCAACGTCGCGCGACCGGGGCCGAGTTTTACCCGCATAAGCGGCCACGTACCGCTGCGCCGCTTGCCGCACCCACTTCCAGCGGCGTCCCAGGACCGCATCAGCTCTCGCCGCAACCGCCTCGAACGTCTGCTCACCCGCGAGAAACGCCCTTGCCAGCGCATGCACTACCGTCACGTGGATGCCATGGATTGGCAACGAAGTGCTCCAACGAGTCTCACTCTGCGGGGCGATGTGTGCGCTACGCGCACTGACCGGCCCGCGACGAAGTGTCAGTCACCACAATCCCCCGGGGTATCCCCGGAGAGAACCTTTGGAGCAAGGCCCCGATCAGTTCAGCTTGGAGCACTCCGCAGCCGCTGACAGCTTACCAGCACAACCACCTTCCTCTTCCTCACCGCATGGCTGTCCGGGAACTCCTCTGGCCCAAACCCGGTCCGCTCAACTTCATCGAAAACCATCCCATCGATCCTGTTGCGTCAACACCTGACGCATCTCCCGGCGAACAGTGACGAGCCGCCAGGAACCCTCCGCCACCACCAGAGATGTCATCCAACCCTCATGAGCCATGCCTGGACCATCGACCAGATCGCCAGTTGCATCCCCGACCAGACCGGTCGCCGCGTCATCGTCACCGGCGCCAACAGCGGCATCGGCTACCCCACCGCACTTGAGCTCGCGCGCAAAGGCGCTCAGGTCGTCCTCGCGGTACGCAATCCCGAGAAGGGTGCCGCCGCCGTCGCCCGCATCAATCAGGTCATAGGCGCACCCCGAGCCGAACTATCCCAACTCGACCTCGCCTCCCTCAGCAGCATCCGCGCCTTCGCCGCCCGCGAACTCGCCCGCAACGCCGTCCTCGATCTCCTCATCAACAACGCCGGTGTCTGGTCGCCGCCAAAACGCCTCGAAACCACCGACGGCTTCGAGCTGCAGTTCGGCACCAACGTCCTCGGCCACTTCGCCCTGACCGCTCTCCTCCTCCCCGCGCTCGAGCGCGCATCCGCCTCGGACACCGCCCAGCCCCCACGCATCGTCACCGTCGCCTCCATCGCCCACAAGCACGGTCGCATCCACTTCACCGACCTCCAATACCAGGGGGGCTACTCGCCCCAGAAGGTCTATAGCCAATCCAAGCTGGCCAACCTCATGCTCTCCTTCGAGCTCGACCGCCGTCTCCGCGCCCGCGGCAGCCGCATCCTCGCCGTCGCCGCTCACCCCGGCGTCGCCAACACCAACCTCTTCCAGGCCGGCAACTACGGTCCCGCCGAAAAGGCCTTCCGCCGCTGGGCCGGCCAGGCCATCGGTCTCCTCCTCAACTCCGACACCCAAGGCGCCCTCCCCACCCTCTACGCCGCCACCGCTCCCGAGGCCGCGAGCGGCGCCTACTATGGCCCGCAAGGCTTTCAGGAGATGCGCGGCGGCGACGTCGGCCCTTCCCTTATCGCCGACCATGCCCGCGAGGCCGCCGCCTCCGCTCGTCTTTGGCAGATCTGCGAGGACCTCACCGGCACCGGTCTCCTCTAGGCGGGCCGCCGGCAACTTCTGCCCTCGACGCATCCTGTACCGCCAACCCGGCTCCAGGCGATTCACAGCATCAGCAGATACCGCGCGAGGGCGCCGATGCGCGCCATCGTCTCCGGCTGCATGCGAGCCCGAAGATCGATCCCGGAGCGCGCCTCGCGCCGGACGAAATAGCCCTGGATCGATCGCCTCGCCTCATCACACGTATTGGCCGTGTGCCCGTGCCACACGGATCCGTCAAAGACGATCATCGAACCCGCCCGTCCACACGCCAGCACCTCGCCCTCGTAACCCGCTTGGCGGTCGTGCATGACATCCTCCGGAACGCCCGGCCACCGGTGGGAGCCCGGCACAAACCGCGTTGCACCGTTATCCGGTCGAAACTCATCCAGCATCAGAATGAAACCGGCCATCGGCAGATCCTCCGCGTTGCGCTGGATGTCGACGTGGAGGTCCTGAGCGACAGAGCGCGGTCGCAGCGTTCTGCCCAGAACGCTGCTGAGCTTGAACGGCGCCCCGATCACCTCACAACACGCCTCCAGAAGGGGTGGGTAGAGGTACACGTCATCGAACTCGGGACTGCGATTAACAAAGTCATACATACGCGTCGTCGTACGCGCGACCTTCACGTCCGCTGCGCTTCCGGAGTCCATCGCCGCATCGTACGCCGCGGCAACCCGCCGCAGGCGCTCCGGCGCCACTGGCCCGGAGATCACCACGAAGCCGGCCTCCCGCAGCTCGTTGGCAGCCGCCGCCGAAAGCTGGCCACCGGCACGGATCATGCGGAACCAGTCCTCCATTCGCGTAGGTCCTCCGGCCCATCTTAACCGGCTCGCTGCTCCCTGAACTACAGGAGCGAAACCAGCTGTGCGCGAACCGCTCTCTCCAGCGATACTGAACGATATGGCGACCCACCAATCGCGTCTGAACCGCCTCCCTCTGGCCGCCGCGGCGGCCATCGTACTCTGTGCCTCCACTGGCGCCTCAGCCCAGATCGCCCCCGACCTCAAAGCCCGCATCGACGCGGTCGCCAACAGGATCCTCACCTCCACCGGCGTCCCCAGCGCTTCGGTCGGTATCGTCCAGAACGGCCGCATCGTCTACACCACCGCCTACGGCCACGCGCGCCTCCAGCCACCCACCCCCGCCACCGCCGCCATGCACTAC
>JAABUX010002838.1_pt1 | contig 23826 bp, 31 predicted proteins | sample 5561851 | NCBI WGS metagenome assembly JAABUX01 (sample SAMN10711883, study PRJNA513361) | rock metagenome | isolation source: Antarctica rocks | place: Antarctica: Victoria Land, Richard Nunatak red sandstone | collected 2016-01-03 | reverse complement strand
GAGACTCGGCGGCCTCGATGAGGAGGGGGATCGTCTCGGGGGAGGGCCGCATCTCCGTCGCTCCTGAGGTTCCTGGTGCGAAGCTCACAAGATACAGGACGGTTTTCTCCGTTCAAGTCCCTAAGAGGTCGCTACCCGCCTCAATGCGGTAGGCCCGGAAGTGGCCTCGGACCGCGTCGCATGCCTCTAGCCTGATACGAAAGCTCTCCATCCTCAATCCCTTGGTGACGGCCTTGCCTTGGTAAAGCAAACGACCGTTTGTTTTACTCTCCGTCCGCCTCGGCGTCGTTGACGTGATTTCTCGCTTTCCTTAGTAAAGAAACTCGGGTAAGAAATCAAGGGAAAGTTGCGGCACGACGCGACGGGTTGATTTACTTTTGCAGTGGGCGGAGGGGAAGAATGAAGATCGGCTATGCCCGCGTCTCGACGACGGAGCAGAATTTGGATTTGCAGCGGGACGCCCTGAAGGCGGCCGGCTGCGGCAAGATCGTCGAAGATACCGTCAGCGGTGGCAAGGTACAGCGGGCCGGGCTGGATCGCATACGGGAAACACTCCGCCAGGGCGACGTGCTGGTCGTCTGGCGGCTCGACCGCATGGGTCGGTCGCTACGGCACCTGATCGACCTGATGACGGAGCTGGAAGGGCTGGGCATCGGCTTCCAGAGCGTCACGGAAGCCATCGACACGACCACGCCGGGCGGCAAGCTGGTCTTCCACATTTTTGGGGCGTTAGCGGAATTCGAGCGGAACCTGATCCGCGAGCGGACGCATGCGGGGCTGGAGGCGGCGAGGGCGAGGGGCAGGAAGGGCGGCAGGCGGAAGAAACTGGATAATCGCAAGCGTGCCTTGGCCGTCGATCTCTACTCCCAGAAGAAACATACGATCTCAGAAATCTGCGAGATGGTCGGAATCACCAAGCCGACTCTCTATGCCTATGTGCGGGAGGCAGGCGATAAGGCCGGATAATCCCCATTATCCGACACGAAAACGACGGAGGGGTCAGTAGGGGATTGGTTGGATGCAATTAACGGGAAGAGGGGCTAGGATCACCGTATAGCGGAAGCAGATGCCGAGCCGCGAACGGCCGGCAACAGAGGAAGTGACGCGGAACATCGTCGAGCGGACTTCCAGTTAACGGTTGCTTATAATATGGAAAGACAAACGTGAAATTAAAATATCATTATTTAATTTTACTGTTTTGCCTGCTGAAGCCATTCAACGCTGTGGCTGTGGTAGATTTAACGTGTGCAAACTATCAAGGAATACACTGTACCGACGCAGGAAAAGCATCCTTCTTCGCAATTGGATGCGGGGAGGAATGTGATTGCACAAAGAAATATGGTGAGTGTGTTCGTCAAGCTAACGGTAAGTGCGAGTGGAATGACACCCCAGCACTCTCCAAATGCCTGGATAACGTAAACAAGAAAATAAAAGCGGCGAATATCAAAAGAATGAGGGTGAAGGACCGATGAACGTCCAGACAATCTGCCGACTGGTCAAGCGACTGCTGGAGGATACCGGTCAGCCGTCGCCGATTACATACTCTATAATCATGTTCTCGGTGCTTTGCTTTGGAAGGCAAGCCGTGGCTGGTACGGTTATAGAGTATCCGTATCAACAGTACGCGAATAAGTCCGACCTCATCGTCATTGCAGAAGCATCGGCAAGAACTAAAGATACGCCGGAAACAACGGACGTTCCCAACATGGGTTCGCTGAAACTAGATGGCACCTTAAGTCCGATACCAGCACGGGGAGTGGAAACGACATTTAAGGTTTTATCCACGCTTAAAGGAGACCAGGACATGACGAATTTAACTCTACATCACTACAGGTACAATGGAAATAAGGCTTTCATAAATGGCCCACCTTTACCGACGTTTGATCCCGACGATAAACAGAAAACTCATACGTTCTTAATGTTCCTGGTCAGAGAGCCAGACGGGCGATTTGCTCCCGCCCTTGATACCGTTGCCATTTCCAAGTCTATCTGTCCGATGCCGGGAGATTACCCTCCCCCTCCCCCTCCGCAACCACCGGCGGCTCTTCCTCACCAGTATTTCCTGCCATGAATAATAGCCGGGCATGATTCGAAGTCATGCTCGGCTATTGATGCGGCGAAATGAGTGTCGTGCCTAGGATGTAAAATTTTCGGAATTATCTCCTGCTGGTGAGTTTGCATCATAGACAGAAGCCGTGGCCGACGTATAGCCACCGATGGTGGACCGAGATACGGCTGCTAGCCACTGCCCGAATTTTGGCGAGAACATTCAGGCCCTCGGTGTCCCTGCCGGTTGGTCGGTTCGGCGTTCGGACCCCGAGGGGACGAACCGCCCGGCCACGCTACATCCCTTCGATGATGAACTGGGTGCGATCTACGGCCATCGCCTGACCGGCGGCGTCAATTTCGCCCGCTCCGCCATCAGCTTCGGATCGGGGGCCGCGAGGTCTTGCGGCGTCAAGCGGACGGCCTCGACCTTGACCGCCTGCTTCGTGATGACCCCGGACTGTTTCAACCGGGGGTCAAAGTAATAGACGGGGGGTTTTCCTGTCTGGGTGTAAATCCCGATGACGGCCTCTGGGTGATACCGGCCGGCCGGCTCCGACTGACCCACGCCCTGGGGGAGCAACCAGCTCTTGCGGGGCCGCTCCAGTAACCCGGCACAGATTCGGCGGAGGGCGACCGTGTGATCCTTTCGCCGCTCGACGCCCATCCGGCTGCAACCCGCCGACGTGACAGAGATCCAATGCCGTCTGTGGCGGGGGAGTGCGGCGGGCAACCCGATCTCCTCCCGGATGTGCGGGGCCATGCGTGGGTCGAAAAACACCCAGCTCTGCGGGCGGGTGCCGTGTCGGTACCGGCCCATGACCTCGGCAGTCTTGAACCGGCCGGCGGGCTGGCGGTTCTTCCCATCCTCCGGCAAGTGCCAGCGGCGGGACGACCGCCCGTCGAGCAGTCGGACACAGGCGGCGAGTAGCCAATCCCGGCAATGCGGTTTGGTGTCGAGGTTCACCGCCATGCAGCCCCGAGATACGCTGGCGGGTATCCAATGCCGCTTGTCCTCGGGCAGCGGTGCGAAGCCGGCTTGGCCGCCCGGCGTGCGGGCGGCCCGGTTCATCGCGTCGGCCATGCGTTGTCGCCCCGAAAGAGGGCCGTCACCTTGCCGGCCGGCCAACCGGCCCCGTAAACCGCGACAACGGCCCTTTCGACCGCGAGATACTGCCGCTCGTAATCGAAATCGTAATCCGGCATCTGCTCGACGACCCAGCGGGGGTACGGCGAGACGAGGCATGCCGGGTCGCCCTTTTTGAGTTCGACGTTGCATCTGTCGCACAGGAACGGCCCGTTGATGAGCCGGCCTTTGACGATCAGGATGGATTCGCCCTCCTGGCGATACTGCTCCCGCCGCTCGATGACCCTGGCCTCGTCCTCCTGGCCGTGCTGCTGGCAATAGAGGCGTGGCATCGGTCAGCCTTTGTCGGCCCGCAGCCGCCGGGCGTATTGCAGCACGTCGTTATAGGCCATCTTGCGGCCGGACTTCGTGCCGGGTGCGTCGTAGGACGTGGCCGGTGCGTCCTCGGCCTCGATCCAACGCTCGTTGCAATAGTCGATGATCTTCTGAAACGCCTGGCGTGCATCCTTGGTCATGGGCCGAGACTTAGCCGATCATACCGCTTCCGTCAAATCTCCCAAGGTCCGGACCGGGTGTTAACCGTCTCGCCGCCTCGGGGCCGTTAATTGCTTCTGTGGGTCAGTCGTCCGACTAACATGCTGACGTGCCGAGGCATTTGCGGAAGTGTTTTCACCGTGAAAAACCCTTGGGGCTGGATTAAGGAGGCAAGTCTGTAGTTCTCTATTGGACTTTGCTGATGCGTTTTCGACGCTTGATTTAGTGTGATCCCTGCATATGATTCCCAACATCTGGTAGGCACATTGCACGGGACCACGATGCTTCGCTTCCACACGGCCACCTCGTCCACCGGCGTTAAGAATTACTTCGGCTCGGCAGACTACTACAGCCAGGGCAGCGAGACCGTCGGACGCTGGGGCGGCCGTCTCGCCCCGGAATTGGGCCTGGAAGGGCCGGTGACGCAAGAGGCGTTCGGCCAGCTCTGCGACAACATCAACCCCAGGACCGGCAAGCGGCTGACCGCCCGCACCAACGAGTTCCGCCGGGTCGGCGAGGATATGATCTTCTCGCTGCCCAAGGATGTCGGGGCGGCCATCATGCTCGCCCCGGAGGAGACGCGGGATAGGCTGCTGGCGATGGCCGGCGAGCGTGCCGAGCAGGTGATGGGATGATCGAGGCCGACGTTCAAACACGGGTTCGACGCAATGGTGCCTTCGAGAACCGGCCCGGCGACGGGCTGGTCTGGGCCGGCTTCCTGCACACGACCGCCCGGCCGGTGGATGGGCAGGTGCCAGACATGCATCCCCACTGGCACCTGTTCGCCTTCAATGTCACGCGGGATGGGGTCGAGGGCGGACGCTTCAAGGCGGCCGACTTCGCCACCATCTACCGCGACCGGCCCTATTACGAGGCCCTGTTCTTCTCCCTGGTGGCCAAGGATTTGGCGGGGGAGGGCTTGGCCATCGAACGCCGCCAAGGCGGCAAATGGGGCTTGGCCGGGCTGCAACCCCTGGCGGCCAAGTTCTCGAAGCGGACCGGAGAGGTCGAGGAAGAAGCCCGCCGGCTGAACGTCATCGAGCCGGGACGCAAGGCCGAGCTGGGTGCGAAGACGCGGAGCAAGAAGCAAAAGGAGCTAACGCCGGACCAGCTCCGGGCGGCCTGGGATGCTCAGCTTACCGACGGCGAGCGGGACGCCCTGGCCAAGGCCCTCGGCGGCGAAATTCCGATCGGTCGGGACGTGACGCCGGCCGAAGCGGTCCGCTTCGCCATCGACCATTGCTCGGAAAAGCTCAGCGTCATCCCCGAGCGTGAGTTGAAGCGGGTGGCCCTGCTGCACGGGCTGGGCCACGTCACGCCGGAGCAAATCGACCGCGAGATGCTCTCGCCGCGTCACGGGCTGATCGTCGATGAGATCGACGGCCGCCGCATGGCGACCACGGCCGAGCTGCAACGGGAAGAAGACTATATCGCCGGCTTCGCGGCACGCGGCCTCGGGACGCTGGAGCCGGTCGGCGTGGTGGATGGCCTGGAACCCGGCCGGCTCAACGACGGCCAATGGCAGGCCGCTCGCGGCCTGCTGGAGTCGGAAAACCGCGTCAACCTGGTCGAGGGTCCGGCCGGGGCCGGCAAGTCCTCGATGCTCGGCACGTTCGACGAGGGCATGCGGCTCGCCGGCCAGTCAGTCACCTACCTTGCGACCACGGCCAAGGCGGCGGAAGTGCTGGAGAAGGACGGCTTCGACGCCCATACCGTCGCCCGCTTCCTGGTCGATCAGAAGATGCAGAAGGCCGCTCGCGGCGGGCGGGTCGTCATCGACGAAACCTCGATGCTGGGGCACAAGGACGCCGTGCGGTTGTTCAAGCTCGCCGAGACGCTGGACCTGAAGCCGGTCTTCGTCGGCGACCCGATGCAACACGGCTCGGTGCCTCGCGGCTCCTTCCTGCACGTCCTCAAGGAATACGGCCATATCCGGCCCTTCAAGCTCACGCAGATCATGCGGCAGGAAACCCCGGAATACCGGGCGGCGGCCGGGCTGCTGTCGGAAGGCCGGACGCTGGAAGGCTTCGACGCCCTGGATTCGCTCGGCTGGGTCAAGGAGCTGGGCGACGACGCGGAGCGGGTGCGGCTGGTCGCGGCGGAATATCTCGAGGCCACGCGGGAGGGTAAATCGATCCTGGTCGTCTCGCCGACGCACCGCGAGGCGGCGGCCCTCACCGACGCAATCAGATCCGAGCTGCGGGCGGCCGGCAAGCTGGGAGAAACCGACTATGAATTCTCCCGCCTGGTGGCGGTCGATAGCACCGAGGCCGAACGCGGGCAAAAGACGACGTACCGGCAGGGTGACGTGATTATCTTCCACCAGAACGCCAAGTGTGGCTTCAAGAAGGGCGACCGGCTGATCGTCAGCGATCCGGCCAAAGTGCCGCTGACCGAGGCCGCGAAATTCTCGCTCTACCGGCCGGCGTCGATCGGCCTGGCCGAGGGCGACGCGATCCGCTTTACCGGGACGGTCAAGACGCTCGACGGCAAACATACGCTGAAAAATGGGGCGACCCGCACCGTCGCCGAGATCACGTCTGGCGGGAACATCCGCCTCGATAACGGCTGGCTGGTCGGCAAGGATGCCGGGCATTTCCGGCACGGCTTCGTCGAGACTTCATTTGGGAGCCAGGGCCGCACGGTGCAGCGGGCGATCCTCGCCATGTCGGCGGCCAGCCTGGGGGCGACCAATCAGGAACAGCTCTACGTCTCCGCCAGCCGGGCAAAGGAGCGGACCACGCTCTACACCGATGACAAGGCGGCGGTGCGGCAGGCGGTGCAACGCAGCTCGCGGAAGCTGGCCGCCCTCGACCTGCGGCCGAAGCCGGCGGCCAAGCTAGAGGCGTGGCACCGCTGGCAGGATGAACGCAAGCGGCGGCACGCTTTCCTGGGCCGCCTGCGGGAGGTCTGGCCGGCGGCTCGCGGCCCGCAAGGGCCGACGCCGCCGAAGGGGCATGCCGAACGGCTGAAGCCAGGGCAGGAGTCAGGAGGCATCCATGATCGATGATTCGGAAGAAAAGGTGCTCGACTTCGGCGGCAAGTTCGGCGTCGCCGAGCTGTTGAAGCGGACCAAGGCCCGGCAGGACGCCGAAGGCGGCCAGCCCGGTAAGCCGGAGCCGGAGCCGGCGGACGACACGGACGCGGCACCGGACGACGTGACGGCCCCCGAAAAGCTGACGCCGCTGCCGAAGCCCGGCGATCCTTACAAGGCCCATGCCCGCCAGAGCACGCGGGCCATTCCGACGTTGTTCGTCGTCCGGGCCGATGGATCGACGCGGGGCTTCCCTTACGGCGATCTGTACGGCCCCGACCTGGTGCCGGGCGATGACGCCGGCAAGGGGCCGGCGATCGTCATGCGGTTCGCCCGCTTCGAGAGGGTGACACTGGCCGGCCGCAATCTCGACACGATCCATGCCTATCTCGGCCATCACCGCATGCCCTGGGTGCGGGAGCTGCCCAAGGGCAGGACGCCGGCCGAGCGGGACGCCCCGGTCATCACCGGCGTTACCATCGAGGAAATCGAGCGGTAGCAAACGCCGCCGGGCTGATCGCCCGGCGGCGTCCGTCTAGGGCCGCTCGAAGATCATGCAGGTGTCGTGCAGGCCGGGGATGAAGCTGCTGCGATAGGTCTTCCGGCTGCTCGTATTGCCGTGGCTGAAGCGGATGATGTCGGTGCAGTGCTGCTTGAGGCCAGCACCGAAGGCCAGGCTCTTGGTGTGATAGACCAGCGGGACATATCCGGCCTCGCGGTCGGAATAGTCGCCCATGAGGATGCAGAGCTTGCCGCCTGGCTTCAGGGCGGACTTGCAGTTGCGGATGAACCGCCCGTAGCGGCTCAGGAAATCGCTGAGGGTTGGCGAGCGGGACAGGTCGCGGGGATCGTCGGCGTAGAGCTTCATCCGCCAGTAGGGCGGGTGTGCCCAGATGAAGTCGAAGGATTCGGCCTGGGCGAAGCCGTGCGGGTCGCACGCATCGAACCCCTGGTGGATGTCCCCGGTCAGGCAGGGGATGCCCAGTTCCCGGCAGACGTCCTCGGCAGTACCGCTGCCGCTCATCGGGTCGAAGATTAGGCCAGGGCGGAAGTAGAGCAGCAGGTCCTTGATGAGGTTGCCGCCGCAATTGCCCGGCCAGCCCCGGTCGCCGTATTCGCCGGCCCGGTGGAAGTGATACAGGCTGGTCAGGTGCGGCACAGGGCTCCCGGTCCTCGGTGCCCTGGGCAGGCGGGCATAAACCGTCTGATCGGGTTGGACCTGGTGGCTGGGGACCGTCATCCGCGATTCGCGGGCGGCATAGAACGGATTGATCGACGTGGCTGCTTGGGTCATGGTCGCCTCCTATTGGCTGGATTTCGGGGATGGGCTGATCGCGGACCGCAACGCCTCTTCGTAGGTGTCGCCCCGCCAGGAATTCGAGCCGAAGGCGATGTCGCCGGCGGCGAGCCTTGCCACGTCCAGGACCGCACACTGACCCGGCGGGTCGAAGAGGATGGCGATTTTCAGGCTGGCCTCGGGGCCGGAGTCCTCGAAGAGGATGACCCTGAAGGGTGCCCCGCAGATGCCGTTGCGATGAAACGCGATGGCGTGGGTGGTGATGAGCTTCATGGTGGGAATCCTTTCCGGTTACTGGTTGCCGAAGTGAAGGCGGAGTTCGGCGAATTCGCGTTCGAGTTCCTCGTGCTCGGTGTCGAATTCGGGGTCGCATCCGGCCGGGTATTCGCTGAGAAGGTTAATCAGGCGGTAGGTTTCGGCGGTGATGTCGTGGATCGTCTGCATGGTCGGAATCCTTTCCGGTTGCGGGCGGGCCTCGCGGCCCGCCCGGCTGGGTTGCTATTTCTGCTCGGTGGCGACGCGGAGGCTGATGCGGCCGTCGAGCGGCACCATCTCGACCTGGAGGTTGAAGCCCTTGCCGTCGGCGTGGGCCCAGGCCGACCCGATCCGGGTCCAGAAGCTCTTCTTGCCGTCGCGGTCGCGGACGTGGTAGGCGACGTGGGTCGGGGCCTTCGAGGCGGTTTCGGCGTTCTTGATGTCTGACATGGCGGTTTCCCTTCTTCGGTTGCGGCCCCGCTCCGGGGCCTTACGGGAGCAACCAATCAGACGCTAAGACGGGCCTTGGCCCACGGCCGGCATCGTGCCGGCCGTGCCCGCTGCAATGGGAAAAACGGAAGGTTCATTCCTTTGAAAAACAATCATTATGAAAGCCGTTTTTCCCGTTGCGGCGGGCGGCTGCGGCTGTAGGTTCGCGGGAGTAAGTCCACGGGCGGGGAGGCGACGGGCGGAGATGGGATCGCCCCTGGATGACCTGCCGAGCACGCTGACCGTCGGGATTGCCCGATGCAGGCTGCCGCTTCCGCCCCGGCTCACGGGGGATGGCACCCTGGGCGGATCGGGCCGGTGGACCCGCTTCGGAAGGGATGATCGGGTCGAGTATGGGGATGGAATGGGGGATCGCTCGGCGTCGTCGCCGGTCCAAAGCGGCCCTGACGTGCCGGGCGGCCACTCGCCTCGGCAACCCGGGTCCGGCTTCGGCAAGGAACGGCCAAGAACCAAGACGGGCAACGGAGGCCCGTGGAAGCGGTTTTGCCGCTGGGGGCAGGGAATGGCTGACGGACAGGAGGCGATCAGGAAGGTTTGGACATGCCGTCGCTCGGATTTCCGCCGCACGGACAACCCGGCCCGCCTGTCGGGGGTGCTATATTAAGGTAATTATATGTTAATTATTATGTGATGTAATGTTCCTTCAAATGGGAGTTCGCATGGTAGACTATCCTCGCCACACTCGGTCCGGTCAACGAGGCTTCACCCTGATCGAGCTATCGATCGTGCTGGTGATCATTGGCCTGATCGTCGGCGGCGTGCTGGTTGGGCAGGATTTGATCCGGGCGGCGGAGATTCGGGCCACGGTCGGCCAGATCGAGAAATACAACGCCTCGGTCAACACCTTCCGCAGCAAATACGACAGCATTCCCGGCGACATGCTGACCACCAACGCGGCGGCGTTCGGCTTCTTCACGGATACGACGACGGGCATCGGCCACGGTGACGGCAACAGCATCATCGAAGGCGGCTCTTCCGGCGGGCTGGTCGCCCTCGGCGAGACGATCGAATTCTGGCGGCACCTGACCGATGCCAATCTGATCGACGGGTCGTTCGGCACCTCGGGCAACGGCGGCCTGGGGGCCACCAGCGGCACCGGGGCAGTGGCGTCGGCGGTCACTAACATCGCCCAGAGCGTCCCGCCAGCCAAGCTCGGACGCAATAACTACGTCATCGTTTATTCGCTCAACGGCATCAACTACTACCAGATCGGCTCGTTCAGCGGCTTCGCCACCAGCGGCGTCTATACCGCCGGGGCCTATGCCATGACCCCGATCGAAAGCTATAACATCGACGCCAAGATCGACGATGGCATGCCGAACACGGGCTTGGTGCAAGCGAATCTCACCAACGCCGCCAACGTCACGCCCAATACCCCGGCAAGTGTTGCGGCATCCTCCACGGCCTCGACCTGTACGATCGGCACTGGTATCGCCACCGATACCTATAACCGCGTCACCGGCACCGGCGGCACCGATCCGTCCTGCTCGCTGCGTATCCGGTTCAACTGATTTTTTCTGCTCCTTTCCGGCGGCTCGGGCACGGGTCGCCGGTTTTTTTGACCTCGGTCCCTGGAAACACGACGATTGCCTATCGCCCGATGATCTGCTAATCGACGCCGCATGACCGACCTGCCGCCCTGGACAATGCCTCAGCTCGAAACCTATGTGCGAATCGCCCTGTCGCGGATGGCGGATAACCGCGATGTGCGGACCGACGCGGCCGGACAGCCGATCTTCAACATCCGCCAGGCGGGCGGCATGGCCGGGGGGAAGCTGCGGATCAATCTGGAGGCGGATTTGTCGGGGATCGGCATGCCGACGAACGCACCGCTCACCGTCATCGCCGAAGCGAACGGGCCGGTGTCGTGGTTCCTGGGCAAGACGCTGATTGCGTCCCTGCCCGGCGACTGGATGCCGGAGGAGGCGGGCGACGCCCTCGACATGGATAAGCTCCTGGCGGCTCACCGGAGCGGTGTCAACCGTGCCACCCGTAGCGGCGGCCAGTCTCGATAGGCCCGGCATCGACTGGCTACGCAGAGCCCGGTCTGCCTGGCGATGCCGCCAGATTCAAAGCGGCCCTGACGGGCCGGGCCGCCCCTCGCCTACGAAACCCGGGGCCATCTCTGGCGAGTGACGGCCAAAGGCAGAGAAACAACCTGGGAAGCCCGTGGAAGCGTTTCCGCCGCCGGGGGTGGGAAGCCTGCGGGCGGAGTCGATTTGACGCCATGAGGCACTTTGCGGGGCAGGACGGCCCATGTCTTGCGGCTTGGCTGTCAGCCGGTTGGGGGCGGAGTAAGATTAGGGTGTTTTTACCGTGTTGACTGGCCGTCGCCTTGGATGACGCACGATGGCAAAGCCTATCGAAGAAAAGAGCGGGCTCGATCCACTCATCCCGCCGCTTGCGGAACCTTCTCGGGAGAGAATCCGTGACGCAGGCGACAACGCGGCCCCTATTCTCCGGGATATAGGTCAGACGTACCGGGCGGGCGGGCAGGTCAATCGGTTACTCGACGACAAGATGGAAGCTGGTGGCGTCGATCGCCGCCCAGGGTCGTTGGCTCTTGACCTCGATCTTGAATGGCCGGCCCGGATAAGCGAACTGGTCCGAGCCTGCAACACGGACGGCGACGTTTTCCCCCTGGAATACCACTCCCCGTTACCCCCTGACGTTAGGCAGGGATTTCGCGGCAGAAAGCCGCCAGCCAGTGTCGCGGCCCTGGTGAGAGGTTTGATCGAGGAAATCCCCGACCTGGCACGGTCGCCCTTCCAAACCCGGCGAATCATCGAACTCAGGCTCGCGGACGGAATGACCGGCGAGGAGATCGCCGACGCAATGAAGATCGATCGCGGCCAGGGTCCGCCAACGTCGGCCCTCATTGCGTCCGCCATAGCTACGTTAAAACGTCATATTTCAGACTATTTTAATTTGCTCGAAACTGTGTCAGTCTATTTTGACATTGATGGAACCCATATATCTGGATTTTACCGTTTGCCGCTGCCTGACGAACCAGAATTCAGCACCTCAGACGGCCCGGATGAAGTCCGGCAGCAACGGCTTGCCGCATTACTGGATACGATTCTCCTCAGCCCGAGACCGGCCGAGCAGCTTCAGTTTTTAGACCAGCTCAACCGCGAATACCGGCAAGGGATCATGCCCCGGTTGGAAAACACTCTGAATGCCAGTATCCGCGAGATGCCGCATGCCACGCTCGAAGACAAAGAGCGGCTCGCCGATTTCGTGAACGCCGAGCTGGCCGGATATGGCCTTGCGGTCAAATGCCCGAAGTCGGGCCTTCCGGGAAGCTTGTCGGCCGATGTCGGAAACTGGCCAGGGGTCGGCCGCTTTCAGATTCGGTCCGTCTCTCCCGACGGCAAACGTCACCGCACCAGCTCCGATACCCTTCCCAAGCTGGAGCTGGTGGCGTTAACTCGTCCGATAGAGCCGGTCAGTCCACCGATGCCTCCTGAGCCGGAATCCTCCTGGGAAACCAAGGTCGGGCCGAAGACCGATAGGCCCGGCCGCATCCGCTCCGAATAGACCCGCCCGTAAAAAATCCTTCCCCACAGTTGCCAAGCATCCGTTTAGTGTATATTATGCACTTAGCGGCGGTTGATGGCTCTGGCCGAGATTCGGCCGCCTTACCAGCCGCGTGCGGCCGGCCTGGGCCGCAAAATCCAATCCCTCCTTCTCTCAAACCTGCCTCATGGCCAGGCTGGTCGCTCTACGTCTTCAAGGAGACATTGATGCACAAAGAAGTGTTGGAAATGGTCGCCCATGCGGCTCATGAAGATTCCAAACTCGCCGGCGTCGTCCTGATCGTCGTCGGCGTCTTCCTCACCCCGTTTTTGATCGGGATTCCGCTCATGATTTGGGGTTTTTACAAGCTCTTCAAGTGAGCCGAGTGCCGGGCCGCCGGCGTGGCGGCCTGGCCGACTTGTTCCTCTCCAGCCACGAGGATTCGCCTATGGTCAACGTGTCCTTGATCCGGTCGGCGGCAGCCGGCTCCATTGCCGCCGGTGTCGCGGTCCTCTGCTGGTTCAACCGCCTGCCCAAGCGGGACCAGGACGAAGCCGAGCAGGTCGCCCGGGGTTACGGCTCCTGGCTGATCGACAAGGCCCGCGAACGCCTGGGCGACGACGATGAGCCCGGGTCGATCCACCTGCCACGCTGACGCGGCGTCACCGTGGGTGAAAGTTGTTTCCTCGATTCCTCGCGGCGGCCTGCTGGCCCGCTGGCGACGAAGGTACGTCCGCTCTTTGACAACCTGGACCTCGGTTTCAAACGGGCGGCCCCTGCCGCCCAAGGAGTTTCCATGCTCGAACTGCTCAGCGTCGGCATCGACCAGCTCATGCCCGATCCGACGCAGCCGCGTAAAACCTTCGAGGCCGACGCCCTGCAAAGGCTGGCCGCCTCGTTGACCGCTCGCGGCGTCCTCCAACCCTTGCGGGTCCTCTGGGACGCCGACCGGGAAACCTATTTGATCGTCACCGGCGAAAGCAGGTGGAGGGCGGCCCGCCTCGCGGGGCTCACGCACCTGCCCTGCATCGCGGTGGAAGGTCAGCCTGACGAAGCCGATTTGCTGGCCGACCGGATCGTCGAGAACTCCCTCCGCAACGACCTCCGGCCGCTTGAATTCGCTCGGGCCTTGTCCAAGCTGAAAGCCCTCAAGGGCTGCAACTCGCAAACCTTGGCCCGCGAGCTGGGCATCAGCGGGGCGGCCATCACGCGGGCGGAAAGCCTGCTGACCCTGCCGGGCGACGTGCAAACGCTCGTCGATAGCGGTTCGGTGGCGGAATCGACCGCCTATGAGCTGAGCCGCATGCCCGACGAAGCGGGGATGCGGGAACTGGCCCAATCGGTCGCCGCCGGCCGGCTCAACCGCCAGGGCGTCGCCGAGGCCGTGCAACGCACCGTCGGCAAGAAACACGTCGCCCCCAAGGCATCGCGTCTGTCATGCCGGCTCGACGGCGGCCTGTCCGTCACCGTCTCGGCCTCGGCCGGGCCGCTGACCTGGGAGGCCCTGATCGAAAGCCTTGACCGGCTGCGGAAGGAGGCCAGGAAGCTCTACGAAGGCGGCAAGGAGGTCTCCGCCCTGGCCCAGGTGCTCAAGGCGTCGTGACCCTTATACCAGGCCGCCTGCGGCCGGAAAGGAACCCCATGCATGAGATTTACCGCCTTGTCTGCGATTGGTGGTTCGTCGTCGCCGTCCTGCTCCTGGCCAGCTACGGGCTCGGAGCCGTGGCCGGGAACCTGGCGACCGACTTTCGCAAATGGCTGTGGGGCGAGCGGTCCAAGCCCCGTCGGTATCGCGTCGTCGTCGAGGATCACGACGGCTGGCCCCTCCGCTCCTACCGGCTGCCAGCCGAAGCCGCCGCCCGCCTGGTGCGTGACCTCGAACGCGACAAACCCGACTGACCTTGCCGCCCAGCTTCTGGCCGGGCCGGCATTCCCCCTGGGAGATGCGTCATGACCGAGATTTTCTCGACCATCCGCCTGATCGCCGTCCTCGTCGTCGTGCTGCTGCTCGGCTTCGGGGTGCTGCTGGCCCTGCCGCACTCCAGGCTCAAGGAGATCGTCCAGCCCTTCGTCGGCTGGGCGATCGCCGCCCTGTCGGTCGCGTACATCGTCTCGCCCCTGGACGTACTGCCGGAAATGGTCCTCGGGCCGTTCGGCCTGGTGGATGACCTGGCGGCCCTGGCCGTGGCCATCGCCTCGGCCGTGGCCGCGATGAACGCCGGCAAGGGGTCCAAGCAACTTCGCTAGACAGTCTCGGCAGAAAAGATGGGCCGGACCCGGGTGAATGGGGTCCGGCCCATAAAAAGCACCTTCATCGAAAGGTGTTGCCACAATCAACCCATTGCCAATACTTGTCAATTCGTTTTGAGGAGACCCCCTGCCATGCTCGAAGACGCCCTGCCCTATGTCATCGCCCTGCTGCTCCTCGGCTCGATGCTCTCCCTGCCGCTGCGGCACCGCCCGGCGGCCGGCATCGCCTCCGCCTTCATCCTGCTATTGATCGAGCCCGCCCGCGACGCCCAAGGGGTCCGGCTGCCGGGGCCGAGCACGGGACTGGCCCTGATGATCGTCATCGGCGTCGCCCTGACCGTCATCACCGGCGGCTGGCGGAATCTTGACCATTGAAAGGAGCCCTATCATGGCCAAGCTCTGCCGGGCCGTGCTCCTGCTGGCCGGCTCCCTCGTCGCCGGCGGCATGGCCGTCGTCGGCCTGCAATACCCGTATCTGTGCCTGGTGGTCGCCGGGGCGGCGGCCTGGCATCGCCTGAAATCCTGGCGAGGCTCCGGCAGCTCGCACGGCACCGCCCGCCTGGCGGGTCTGCTCGACCTGGCCGGCATGCTCGGCGAGTCCGGCCTGATGATGGGCCGGGCCAACCTGGCGGGGCCGCCGACCAAATGGCAGGCCCTCCGCTGCCTGCTCTCCCCGAGAATCCCTTCGCTGCTGGCCTGCCGCCTGGCATTCGCCGCGTTCTTCGGGCGAGCGGATCGCGGACTGATCCGGGTCAAGGATTACGTGCACCTGCTGACCGTTGCCCCGGCCGGTGCCGGTAAATCCGTGGCGACGATCATTCCGAATCTTCTAAGCCACCTCGGCTCCGTGGTCGTTCTCGACCCGAAAGGGGAATTATATAAAGCTACTTCCGAGCATCGCCGCACGCGGCTGGGGCACAAAATCATCCGCCTCGATCCCTTCGGCATCGCCGGCCCGGCGGCAACGTCGGACACGCTGAACCCTCTGGATTTCATCGACCAAAACGATCCGGCCTTCGTCGATGAGGTCCGTACCCTGGCCGATATGTTCGTCGTCCCCAAGGGCACGGAGAGCGATCCACACTGGAATGAGTGGGCCGTCGTCATCCTAACTGCTTTCATGAGCTTTATTTGCGGCTGCGAGCCGGACGCCGGCAAACGCACCCTCGCCCTGCTCCGCGACATCGTCAGCTCTCGGCATGTCTACGGCGAGGCGATGAAGGCCATGCAGCAGGTCGAGGGCTTCGGCGGGCTGATCGCCAAGTTCGGCGACCTGCTCACCTGGCTGGTGGACCGCGAGCTGGCCTCGATCATGTCATCGGTGCAGCGGCATACCACCTGGATGGATACGCCCCAGGTCGCCGCCTCGCTGTCGAAATCGTCCTTCGACCCGCGTTGGCTGCGGCGGGGACGCGTGAGCGTTTATTTGATTTTACCTCATGATAAATTATCGACGCTCGCCCCGCTGATGCGTTGCTGGCTGGGCACGATCCTGCGGCTGACCACCAAGCACGGGGCCACGGAAAAGAATCCGGTTTTATTCATAATTGATGAAGCGGCTCACCTTGGAAAAATGGAGGTCTTGCAAAACGCCCTGACGTTGATGCGTGGCTACGGGATCAGGATTTGGCTGTTTTTTCAGAGTCTCGATCAAATGAAGGTCTGCTATGGCGAGCATGCACCCGTCATGCTCGACAACCTGGCGACGCAACAGTTCTTCGGCATCAATTCCCTGGAGACGGCTGACCATCTCAGCAAGCGGCTCGGCGACACCACCATCCTGGTCGAATCGAGGAACGGGAGCACCTCCACGTCGCGGCCAAACCGCTCGGGATCGCCGGAGGGGGCGGGCAGCACGACCACCAGCCACGGCTACAACCTGGCCGAGCAAGGCCGGCGGGTGATCCGGCCCGAGGAATGGCTGGTTTTGCCAGAATCAATCGCCGTGATTTTTCACAAGGGCCGAGTGCCGATCGTGGCGGAGATGGTCCGCTACTACGACGCCCCGGAATTCGCACGCGGCGGCACCGGCCGGGGTCGTGGGCTGGGCCTCCCCGCTCTGGCCGCGTCCCTCCTCGTGCTGGCGGCCAGCCTCGGCTTCGCCGGTCTGATGCTGGCCCTGCCCTCTCCCGAGACGCTGCGGCAGGCGTCGTTCACGCCGATGCGTCGCGTGCGGCCGGAGGCGGTATCGTCCCGTTCCTATTCGGTCCCGCAACTGACCTATGTGCCGCCTCCGCCGGCCAGCCGGCCCGCAACGCAGGCCGGCCCGGAGTGGGATTGGGACCTGACCGGCCGCGTTTGGCGGCGGCGGCCGGATGGAAGCTGGCAACTGATGTCCGGCCCGCTAAAGCCCGGACGGTCCGGGCGGAAGTGACCGGGTTTTCGAGGAAAGGTTTTGCCAATGGAATCGCAAGCGGCACGCGGGGCCGTCAAGGTGGCGGCCTTCGCCTTCGGCACCGTCTCCCTGCTCGTCCACAAGGCGATGCAGGATGGCACGATCAAGGCAGCCGGCCGGCAAGGCATCGACGAGCTGGGGGCGGCCCTCAAGGCGTTCCCCGACGCCATCCAGGCCCATGAAGCCGGCACGATCTTCAACCCGACGCAGGGCGAGGTGGCGGCCGGCCGCAAGGCAGAGGGCCATCATCCCTCGGGCATCGTCGGCGGCAAGCACGGCGTCTATGGGCCGGAACACGAACGGCCAGCCAGCCGCACGCCTTCGGAGCTGGCCGCCGATCGCGGCCCCGTCCAGGGGCCGGAGCTTGGACACGGCCAGGAGCATGGCCAGGAGTACGGACACGACCATTCACGCGGGATGTAGGGAACGAACCGGCCACGGACGGCCTTTACCTCACGGGGGACTCCCATGCCGGAAGATCACCGCTACGAAACCGCCCTGAAGTTCGCCCTGGCGATCATCCATAGCTTCGACCGGGCCGAGATGACGCGGCCGGCGAAGCTGGCCGGCGTCACCTATGCCGTCCTCGATGCCATCTATGAGGCCGAGGGTTTGCCCGCCCCCCTGCCCGGCTTCGGGCCGGCCGGGCGGGGCCTGCCGGCAAGCGTCCATTACCCGATGCTCAAGGATCACTGACCTCGATGCCAATCCGGCGGGGGGAGCCATGTATCCCGATCATTTGCCGGCCGACGCCAGGACGCACGGGACGGCGATCCGTATCGCGAAGCGGTGCCGCCATATCATCCAGGCGTGCCTGCGGGAAGAGGAGTGGGCCGACGCCGACCGCGAGTTCTACCGCGTCGTCCGGGAGGAATTGGCGAGCCTTGGCCGGCCCGACCAAGCCATCGAACCAGGAGCAAAGCCATGAGCGACGCGGGCTCCCGGCCGCACGTTGATTGGCGATCGGCCGATCTTCGCGGGGTCAACCTGTCTGGCGTCTCCCTGCGGAACGCCGATCTGCGGGCGGCCAACCTTGCCGGCTGTAACTTCACCAGCAGCGACCTGGCCTATGCCGATTTTCGCGGGGCCAACGTCCAGGGGGCGATCTTCCAGAACGCCAATCTGTACGGGGCCAAGATGCAGGGCGTTGAGGCCCAGCAGGCGGACTTCCGGGGGGCGAACCTGCAGCAGGCCAACCTGGGCGGGGCCTACCTGGAAGGGGCGATGCTGCCGCTGCCCTCGGCACAACGCATCCCCTCCCCTTCGGATATCGTCCGGCAACGCGGACTGAACGGGCAGGCCAAGGGCCAGGAGAACGGTCAGGAGCACGGCCAGACCCGCGAGCGGGACCGAGACCGAGGGCGGTAGGTATTCAGGTACTTAGACACCTGAACCGCTAATCTCCTATCGTCGGCCAACCTTTGGCCTTGCTGACTCTAACGTTTCCTGATATTGCTTCGGGTATCTAGGTACTTAGGTACTCAGCCGATTAGCCGGGTACTTAGGTACTTAAAATGCTAGGTACGGGGGTCGCATGATAATCACGGTCGCATCGTTCAAGGGAGGTGTGGGCAAGACGACGACGGCGGTCCATCTGGCCGCCTACTTCGGAAAGCTCGACAAGACGGTACTGATCGACGGCGATCCCAACCGCTCGTCAACCGCTTGGGCGGCTCGCGGCAGTCTGCCCTTCGACGTGGCCGATGAAGCCATGACCGCCAAAGTCGCTCGGGCTTACGAACATCTCGTATTCGATACAGCCGCCCGGCCCGATCCCGACGTGCTTCGGGTCCTGGCCGATGGCTGCGACCTGCTGGTAATCCCCACTACCTCGGACGGTCTGTCCTTCGACGCCCTCATGCTGACGGTCGATGCCCTGCAAAAGATCGACGCCAAGCAATACCGCATCCTCATCACGATGACGCCGCCGAAGCCGTCCCGCGACGGAGAGATTGCCCAAGAGGCATTGATCGGCCAGGGACTGCCGGTGTTCGGCATGATGATCCGCCATCTCAAGGCGTTTAAGACCGCCGGGACGCAGGGCATTCTGGTATCTGACGTGAAAGACCCCCGGGCCCATTTGGGCTGGGAAGATTACGTGTCCGTCGGCGATGAGCTGGCGAGCCTGGCGAAGGTCGAAGCGGCATGACGAAGAAACACGATCAGGCTTCCGCCCTAGCCGGCATCCTCCGGGCGAAACGCGGGGACGATTCGCCGGCCGCTTCGGCGGTGCCCGCCGTACCGCCCGCTGAGCCGGAGCCATCACCTCCCGACGCTCCTGTGTTGGAAGCGGCCCCGCTCACCCCCCCCCCTGCCCTGCCGAAGGCCCCGCCTCGATTAGAAATAGCACGGCAGGAAATGGCCATTGAAAGGCGTCGCGGCGGCAAGAGCAGCGATCCAAACTATAGCCAGTACAGCATTTATCTCCCCAAAGCCGTTCGCAAGAAGGTCGGTCGGGCTCTGGATGACGCCGATGCCGGCCAGGATTTCAGCGAATTGGTGGAAGAGCTACTGTCCAAGTGGCTTACGTCGCGTACCTGAGTATTTAGGTACGTAGAATCTTAGACACTTGGCATCTTACGGGGCTGAGTCCGTAAGTAGCCATGTAGCCAAGTACCTGGATACCTGCCTTACCGTTCAAGCGGCATGGCCGGCAGGCCGATGATTGTCCTGGAAGGCCAGGCGATCACCGGCCGAAACGCTTTGGCGGTTATGCGGCGAGCGGGAGGAACGGCAAAATGTCAGATGCGATTCAAGGCGGAAGCAGCAAGGGTCGCAAGCGGCAACCCGTGAAAGCCGCGACGCGGCCGGCCGCCATGAAGGCGAAATGCACGATGCATCTTTCCCTCGAAGCGTCGCAACGGCTCGACATTCACGCCACCATGATGGGCATGGACCGCTCGGCCCTGGTCGAAAAACTCATCAACGATCACCTGCGGCGATACGTGGTGTCGGATCGTGGCGGGTCGGAGGGCGTCGCCGGCGAGGCGGCTGCCTGAAGGGGCAGGGCAGGGGCCAACCGCCTGGATCAGCCTCCAAGTATCCAGGTACTTGGGTACGTGGGTATCCCGGTACGTGGAATTCTGTGAGCGACCAACGGGAGCGATCCTAAAACCCCGGGATACCCTTCTTTCCTTTTTCCCCCGTACCCCCGGCGGGGGCGGAGGGGGACAACCGGCAAACGCGGCGCCGCCGCTACCGCTCAAGCAAACCGGCCAGTTTCACCCCCCACGGCAATCTGGGGTGAAACTGAGCCGGAACAAACGGCGCGCGGGAGCGAAGCGACCCACCGTCAGGCGACGGATCGGCGGGCGGCATGCCGGCAGGATGCCGGCGGGTCGTTCGCCCGTCGCCGGCCGCATCAGCGGGCGGAAGGGCGGCGAAGCCGGTCGCGGCACGCGACGGGAGCGAAGCGGACCCCTACATCTTTGATTGCACCGCTTGGCAAGGACGCTAGCCTGATGGTGAGCGGGAGGATGACGTCGGACCCCAGGTCGTAAGAGACCGTCTTTCGGCATGTCACCTCCCGCAAGTTCTTATCGTTCCGAACAATCGCTTGGGACAGCCCCTCTTGCCGGCTCCGCACAGGGCGGGTCGGAGGGGCTGATCTCGTATGTAGGAAAGGAAATTTAAGATGTCTCACTCAATATTCGTCGGTATCGATGTGTCTCAGGATTGGTTGGATGTCTGGCTGCATCCGATCAATAAACACTTCCAGGTTGATAACTCTCCCAGGGGCGTGCAACAGTTGGTGCAAGCCCTGGCTGGCTATGAGGTAGCAAAGATCGTTCTTGAGGCCACGGGCGGCCTGGAATACCTTGCTGCGAAACAACTTCAGGCTGCTGGGTTGACCACAGCCGTGGTCAATCCGGCGTATATTGCGGCCTTCCGTTCGATGCGGGGGAAATACCTCAAGACGGATGCCCGCGATGCGGAAACCATCGCCCTGTTTGCCCAGAAAATGGACCCGGAAGCACGGCCCGTCGCCACCGACCAGGAGCAGGCATTGAAGGAGCTGACAGCTAGGCGGTTACAGCTCCTCGTCATGGTCGGCAGCGAGCGTAACCGCCTGCGACGCACGGCCAGCCCGGTCATGAAGCGAAGCATCAAAAAGGTGCTCGCCGTGCTCGAAGCGGAAAAAGCAGAGGTCGAGCGACTCTTGATCGAAGCCATCGGGCGAGACGAGCACCACCGCGAGAACTATCGCCTGCTGACCTCGATCCCCGCCATAGGCCCGGCAATCGCCGTAAGCCTCCTTACCGGCCTGCCCGAGCTGGGCAGGCTCAACAAGAAGGAGATCGCCGCCTTGGTCGGCGTCTCGCCCAACAACCGCGAGAGCGGGAAATCGGTCGGCAAGGCCATCACGCGAGGCGGCCGGCGGTGCGTCCGGGCGTCTCTCTACATGGGGGCCTTGGTGGCGATCCGGCACAACCCGCCACTGCGAGCCTTCTACCAACGCCTGGTCGCCAACGGCAAACCCAAGAAGGTCGCCATCATGGCCTGCATGCGGAAGCTGCTCATCATCGCCAACCAGATCGTCAAGGATCAGCGGCCTTGGCAGGCCAGTTACGCGATGAGTTCTTGACTGCGGCAAGACAATCGCCGAAAGTACGCGACGGCGAAGCCGGGATGCCTGGAAGGAGTATGCCGATTAAACCGCCGGAAAGGGGCTCAGGAGGGGAGTTGTCAGTTTTGGCTAGGGTAGGCGGCCCGACTGCCCCAAGAGCCTCTGTAGCGGCCTCCTGCGGGTCGGGACGGGCTATCCCTCGGCGGGGGTCGACTCCTGACCGTCGAGCATGGCCCGGATGTAGGCACTACGCCGGATGTGCTGGCCCATCCGTTTCAGTGGGCCGGTCTCGCTCGCCAGTTGCTCGGGATCGGCCTCGGCATCGGCTTTGGCTTGCAGCTCGGCCTGCTCATCGGCCGTCAGCGATTCCCAATAAGCGGTGTCCCGTTGCTGCTGGGCACGCTCCTCGGCTTCTTCCCGTTGCTTCCTTCGGCGTTCCTCCGTCTCCTGGCGGTCCTTGGCTTGCTTGGCTTCCTGCCGCCGCTGCCGCTCGGCTTTGGACACGAAGCCCTTCGGGGCGGCGTAGTCGTCGGTAATCGACTTAACGATGTATCCGGCCGGGCTTTTCTCAACCCGCTTGTCCTTCTTTTCCGTCAGCCAATCGAAAACCTCCAGCTTCGCCGCGATGGCTTCGGCCGGATGCTGCTGCACCATCTCGGACGCCGTTACCTTGGTGACGCCTCGGTTGATTAGCTCCGTAACCAAAGCCGGCGGTTCCGGCTCGATCATCGCCAAAGTTGAGGATTGTGGAGCGACCAAGATTGGGGATCGCCGGCTAAGCCGGATCGTCCATTGCCCACGGTCAATCCGGGTGTAGCGGTCATCCCGGCTGAGCGGACTCAAGAAGCCGATAGCCTCCAGCTCATCGATGGCGGGCTGAAGCTTTTCCTTGATCTTCCCGGCATTGTGCTCGTAGTTGCGGCTCAGGCCCACCCGGTCGAAGGCGATTTCATTCAGGTCAAAAGTCCAGTCGCCTTGGACGTAAAAACGCTTGCCGAGGAAACGATAGAGCCGCTTGGAGATGGCACTTCTGAGCGAGAAATAGGCGTCCAAATCGAGCTGCCGCAAATTGTCGGCCTGGCAGCTTTCGATAAATTTCCGGTTCCAGGTGAATGAGGACAGAGGCAATCCATTCTGCCCGTCGAGATGAGCTTTCCTGCGAGCATCGTTGTCGATGATCTCAACGCTATCAATGATGTGCAATTTCGCATCCGTGTAACACTTTAAACGGTTGTTCCACCAGCACTTATCATAGACCAGCAGAACGCCGCTCCAGCGGTTGAACGATTGATCCAGTCGTTTGTAGCTGCCCCCTTCATCCTGCCAGTTCAAAAGCTTGATAAGCTCGTAACGTGAGAAATTGACCTTTACGTCCGAAAAGTCGGTTTTGATCTTGGTGAGGTAGATCAGGGCAACGATCACGTCCGTATCGGCCGCTGTCGGCAGGCCGTAGGCATCACTGCCGGTGACGGTCAACCGCCCGTGCTTGTCCTCGAAATACAGCGTCTTTTGCCCTTTGGGGACGCGATCCGCCAGCAGGGCAATCGGAAACTCTGCCAGGTTCATCTCATCCCGGCCGATCAGGCTCACCGGCTGGATCAACGATGGCTCGGCATGTTGGGTGGTGTTTGCCATGCCCTTACCATTCATGAAAAAATCGAAAAAGCAACAACGACATGACCTTACCGCCGGTTGGGCGGGTCGGCAATGCGGAGTTGTTGCTAGTTGTTCTCGGTTAGCAAGGTTGTATAGTTGCCGGGTCATAAACCTAGGAATAGTGCGGGTTTGAGTGTCGTTTCTGTCCCTCAGACCTCGGTAAACTGTCCCTCAGACCTCGGTAGTGTGTCCCTCAGACCTCGGTACTTCTGTCCCTCAGACCTCGGTACTTCTGTCCCTCAGACCTCGGTAAGGCGGCATCTGTCCCTCAGACCTCGGTAGGAGGGTTCGGCACGCTGGATTTCTCCCTAGCCGTAGCGTCCTGGCGAAGGTGGGAGGACGCGGCCTACTGTCCCTCAGACCTCGGTAGTGGCTACTGAAGTGGCAACCGGGCACTTTGGGGTTCGGGCGGACCCCAAAGGGGGCATCAACGCTTGCCCACTGCGAGTTGACGTGGTTCAACCGTGGACGTGTAGTCGTGGAGGGCGGGGAGGGCCGGACCCTAAACTGAGCGGAAGGTAGGTCTAAGCGGGTTCCCGGCTGACCCAGGAGCCGGTGAGCGTCACGATAGTTGGTGGTACGGCTGATCAGTTGGGGCTGAAATCGCGGCCCCAGAAGGCTTCCCATTGGCCCTTCTCGCTGCGGTACAGGGCGCGGAGGTGGCAGACCGCGTCGG
>JAABUX010002834.1_pt1 | contig 23837 bp, 25 predicted proteins | sample 5561851 | NCBI WGS metagenome assembly JAABUX01 (sample SAMN10711883, study PRJNA513361) | rock metagenome | isolation source: Antarctica rocks | place: Antarctica: Victoria Land, Richard Nunatak red sandstone | collected 2016-01-03 | reverse complement strand
AAGAAGCACGCCAAGGCCGACTGGCAGTTCACCACCGCCGACGCCCGCGTCAAACTGAAGCGCCTCTACCCGACGTTGTGAATGACTTGGGGTACTAGGCAAGCCTCGATCAAACGACGACGCTTTCGTGTGGAGTGGGAGTTATCCATACAAATCACCGGCCGGAAAGGTTCGTACATTAGAGAGCATGAACTATCGTGCAACAGGGCGTGCGACCTCGCCCTGCTGCGCCATCCACCGGTCGTTGCGGTGGCGGGCAGCTGCTACGGACGCCTCGACCTGCCCCTCGCGCCGGGATGGGAAGGCTGGGCGGTGGCGCAGGCCCAGCACCTCGCCGCCCTGGCGCCGGAGCGGATCTGGACCTCGCCTGCCCGGCGCTGCCTGTCGGTAGCCGACGCCCTGGCGGGGCGGTTGGGCCTTGCCGTCACGCCAGACGAACGGCTGCTGGAACTCGACTTCGGCGAATGGGAGGGCCGTGCCTGGGACGACGTGCCACGTGCGGCAATCGACCGGTGGGCGGGCGACCCGCTCGGCTTCCGTCCCCCGGGCGGCGAGAGTGGTGCTGCGCTGATCGGACGCGTCGCCGGCTTCGCCCAGATGCTGACCGACGCGGGCCGGCCGTGCGCCGTGATATCGCATGGCGGCCCGCTGCGACTGCTTCCGGCACTGCTCCGCGGCGAGCCGGTCGATCTGCTGGCGGCCTCCCCAGGTCTCGGCACGCTCCAGGTCGTACGCATCGAGCGAGGCGCCCGCCGGACCGGATGACAGGCGCCCGGCGGTCACGGCTAGGCGCACAGGCTGCTCAGCACGGCGCAGTCCGCGAGCACGGCGCAGGCGCCCAGCACGTCGCCGGTGTGGCCGCCGACCTGGCGGCGTGCCAGCCAGGCGACGGCAACCGCGGCGACGAGGGCGCAGGCGGCGGCGGGCAGGACCATCGTCACCGGCAACAGGACCAATGCCAGCGCCAGCGCCAGCCCCAGGGCGACTATCGCGGGCGCACGCGGGAGCGGGTGCAGCATTGAGGCCAGCCCGTCGCGTCGCGCCGGGGGCAGTAGCAGCAGCACCAGCACGATCGCCGCGCGGGACAGGGCGCCGGACGCGACCAGCGCCGCGCAGACACGCGCCGGCACCGCCAGCTCAGCCAGGGCGGCGATGCGCACCAGGCTGGAGAGGAGCAACGCCAGCGCGCCGTAGCTGCCGATGCGGCTGTCGCGCATGATCTCGAGCTTGCGCGAGGCGTCACGGCCGCCGCCGAACCCGTCCGCCATGTCGGCCAGACCATCCTCGTGCAGCGCCCCGGTGAGCAGCAGCGTCGCGGCCACGCTCCAGCAGGCGGACAGCACCGGCGGCAGGCCGGCCCAGGCGGCGATCGCGTAGGCGCCAGCGCCGAGCAAGCCGGCCAGCGCGCCCGCCACGGGAAACGCCCAGACCGCGTGCGCCATGTCGATCCGCGGATCGTGCGGCATCAGCCTGGCGACCGGCAGGCGGGTGAAGAAACCGATGGCGGCGGCGAGGTCGGTGCCCAGACGCTTGATCATCGGGGGCGCTTGATCATGGGCGGCGCCTGATCATGAGCGGTCGGGATCACGCGCGATCCGCGACGCCGGCCTCGTTGAAGCTCGCCATGCCGGCATGGCAGGCGACCGCCGCGCGCAGCAGCGGCACCGCCAGGGCGGCGCCGGAAGCCTCGCCCAGGCGCAGGCCGAGGTCGAGCAGCGGCGTCAGGCCGAGTGCGGCGGCCAGCGCGCGGTGGCCGGCTTCGGCGGAGACATGGGCGAGCTGGGCGTGATCGAGCCCGTCCGCGCGCAGGTGTACGAGCGGCGCCACCGCGGCGGTGCAGACGAACCCGTCGAGCAGCACCGGGATGCCGGCACGACGCGCCGCCAGAGTTGCGCCAAGCAGGGCGGCCAGCTCGAACCCGCCGAGGCAGCGCGCCACCTGCAGCGGATCGCCGAGCGAGCCACGGTGCCGCGCCAGCCCGGCCTCGACCACGCCCCGCTTGCGCAGCAGGCCGGCGTCGTCGATCCCGGTGCCGCGTCCGACCCAGCCGGCCGCATCGCCGCCCTGGAGTGCCGCCGCCATCGCGGCGGCGGCGGCGGTGTTGCCGATCCCCATCTCGCCGAGGCAGAGCAGGTCGGTGCCGGGCCGCACCGCATCGTGGCCGGTGCGGACCGCATCGAGGAAGCCGGCCGTGTCCATCGCCGGCGCCTCGGTGAAGTCCGCCGTCGGGCGGTCCAGGTGCAACGGCACGACGTGCAGCGATGCCCCGGCAAGCGACGCAAGCTGGTTGATCGCCGCACCGCCGGCACTGAAATTGCCGACCATCTGCGCGGTCACCGCGGCCGGATACGGCGATACCCCGCGCGCGGTGACGCCGTGGTTGCCGGCGAACACCAGGATGGAGACGCGGTCCAGGGCCGGCCGCTGCTGCCATGCCGCCAGCCAGGCGACCAGGTCTTCCAGCCGGCCGAGGCTGCCGGGCGGCTTGGTCAGGACCGCCTGCCGCGCGCGCACCGCCGCGGCGGCCCGGTCGTCGGGTCCGGGCAGGTCCTCGCAGGCGGCGCGAAGGGCGGCCATGGTGGACAGGTCGGTCATGGCGGTCCCGCATGGGTGGCGATCGCGTGGAAGAACGAGCCGGTGACCCGTCCGCGCACGCCGCCCGCCGGCCCGAGCGCCGTGCCGGCCGCGTCGCGCAGGTGGGCCAGCGGCGCATCGGTGCCGGTGTCGCTGACGCGGGCATAGTGGAACTCGTGGCCGCGCAGGCTGATGCCGGCCGGGCCGAAGCCGGTGCGGACAGCTAGGTTGGCCTCGCGGTAGCCAAGCACCATCCGCCGCCTGGCGAAACTGGTGGCGTGGCTGAGCAGGCCGCTCATCGGATGCGCGACGCCGTCGGCATCCTCGATGCTCCCGCCGAGCACCATGTAGCCGCCGCACTCGCCATGCACCGGACGGCTCTGCGCGAACCGGCGCAGCCCGGCCATGAACCGGCCCGCCGCGGCGAGCCTGCCGGCATGCAGCTCCGGGTAGCCGCCGGGCAGCCAGCAGCAGTCGCAATCCTCCGGCGGCGGCTCATCGGCCAGCGGCGAGAACGGCACGATCTCCGCCCCCGCCTCGCGCCAGCCGCGCAGCACGTGCGGGTAGAGGAAGCTGAAGGCGTCGTCCCTGGCGAGCGCGATCCGCTGTCCGAACGGCGGCAGCGCCGGACCCGCCGCCGGCCGATCGCGTGGCAGCTCCGCCGGCTGGTGGTTCCGCAGCTCCGCTGCGAGTGCCACGATCGCGTCCAGGTCGAGGCAGCTCTCGGCGGTATCGGCGAGGCGGGCGAGGAAATGCTCCAGCGCACCATGCTCCTGCGCCTGCACCAGCCCGAGATGCCGCTCCGGTAGCGACAGCGCCGGATCGCGCATCAGGCAGCCGAGCACCGGCAGGCCGGCCTGCTCGATCGCACGCGCGACGCCGTCGCGGTGGCGCACGGAGCCGGCCCGGTTGAGCACGACCCCCGCCACGCGCACGTCCGGCTCGTGCAGCGCGAAGCCGCGTGCCACCGCCGCGGCCGACTGCGACTGGCCCGACACGTCCAGCACCAGCAGCACCGGCAGCCCGAACCGCACCGCGAGGTCGGCGGCGCGGCCTCTGCTTCGGCCGGGGCCGCCGTCGGGCGCCGCGACGCCGTCGAACAGGCCCATCGACGCCTCGACCAGCAGCAGCGCCTGTTCCGGCAGGCCGCCGACCAGCGCGCCGAGCAATGCCGCCGGCATCGCCCAGCTATCCAGGTTGACGCAGGGCGTGCCGAGGCAAGCGGCGTGGAAGCCGGGGTCGATGTAGTCGGGGCCGGACTTGGCGGCGCACAGCTCCAGCCCGCGCCGCCGCAACGCGGACAGGATCGCGAGCGTGACCAGCGTCTTGCCACTGCCCGAGCGCGGTGCCGCGATCAGCAGGCCCCGCGTCATCGGCCGTGACACCCCGTTGCGGCGTCCCTACATTGCCGCACGTGAAGCCGGATCGACCGTTGCGGCGTGGCTGGACCACGGGAGCCTGCGCCACGGCGGCGGCCAAGGCCGCCTACGCCGCGTTGCTGCACGGCCACTTCCCCGATCCGGTGGCGATCACCCTGCCCCGCGGCGGCCAGGTCGAGTTCGCCCTCGCCGACAGCGCGATGCTGGACGGCGCCGCGAGCGCGGCCGTGGTCAAGGACGCCGGCGACGACCCCGACGTCACCCACGGCGCCCTGATACGCGCGGAGGTCCGGCTGCTCGAAGCGGGCGCCGGCGTGCGGTTCCGGGCCGGCCCCGGCGTCGGCACGGTCACCCGCCCCGGCCTGCCGCTGCCGCCGGGCGAGCCGGCGATCAACCCGGTGCCGCGCGAGATGATCCAGGCCGCGCTGCGCGAGCTGCATCCGGAGCCGGCCGCCCTGGTGACGATCTCCGTCCCAGGCGGCGAGGCGCTGGCGGAACGCACGCTCAATGGCCGCCTCGGCATCGTCGGCGGACTCTCGATCCTCGGCACCAGCGGTGTCGTGGTGCCGTTCTCCTGTGCCGCCTGGATCGACAGCATACGGCGCGGGATCGACGTCGCCCGCGCGACCGGGCACAGCCACGTCGCCGGCAGCACCGGACGCACCTCCGAGGCGGCGGTGCAGCGGCTGCACGGGCTCGACGACGTGGCGCTGATTGAGATGGGCGACTTCGTCGGCGGCATGCTGAAATACCTGCGTGCGCATCCGGTGCGACGCATCACCGTGGCGGGCGGCATCGGCAAGATCACCAAGCTGGCGCAGGGACGGCTCGATTTGCACTCGCGCCGCGGCGCCGTCGATCGCGAGGCGCTGGCGGCGATGGCTGGGCAGGCAGGCGTGCGCGCGCCCGGGATCGCGCGCATCGCAGCCGCCAACACCGCCGCGGAGGCCTTCGCGATCGCCGCCGAGGACGGTGTGGCACTCGGCGACCAGGTCGCCGCGCGTGCCTGGGACGTGGCCGCGGAACTGCTGCACGACGCCGACATCGCCCTCGAGATCGTGCTGTTCGACGCTCAAGGCGCGCTCTGCGGCCGCGCGCCGATGGCGCCGTCCGGCGTCCCCGGCCGGAACCGCCTGGGATAGTCCCGGCTGTACAGCGCGCTCTCCAGGCCCGAGGCGTCGCCGAGTGCCGGATCTTCGAGCACCGGGCCGACCAGCACGAGGGCGGTGCGTTCGGCCGGGTCCTCGGCCAGCATCGCCTCGACGGACGCGAGCGTGCCGCGCAGGATCCGCTGATCGGGCCAGGAGGCGCGCACCACCACCGCGACCGGGCAATCGGGTCCGTAGAACGGGGTCAGCTCGGCGACGATGCGGCCGATGCCGTGGATGGCAAGGTGGATCGCGAGCGTCGCCCCGGTAGCGCCGAAGGCGGCGAGCGTCTCGCGTTCCGGCATCGCCGAGGCACGGCCGGACAGCCGGGTCAGCACCAGGCTCTGCGACATCCCCGGACGGGTCAGCTCGCGGCCGACCGCGGCGGCGGCGGCGGCGAAGGCGGGCACACCCGGGGTGAGCGTGTACGGGATGTCGAGCCGGTCGAGACGACGCAGCTGCTCGGCGAGCGCGCTGTAGATCGACAGGTCGCCGGAATGCAGCCGCGCCACGTCCTGGCCGGCGGCGTAGGCGGCGACGAGATGCGCCTCGATCGCATCCAGGTCGAGCGGGGCGGTATCGACCAGCCGCGCGTCCGCCGGGCAGTGCGCCAGCATCGCCGCCGGCACGATCGAGCCGGCATACAGGCAGACCGGGCAGCTTCGCAGCAGGTCGCGTCCGCGCAGGGTCAGCAGGTCGGGAGCGCCCGGTCCGGCGCCGATGAAATGGATGGTCATGCCGGATGGTTATGCGGGAAGACGATGGTTCGTCCAAGCTGCCCGAAGGTGTGCGACCGCGACGTCGATGGCGATGTCGGACAGCGCCTGATCGGGCGGGTGGCCCGTGATCCCGGAAACGGCCACCGCTCAGGATCGGCTTGCATGGTCCGGGGCCGATCTCTATCTTACCGTTGTCTTACTCAGAAGGCGAGCGGATGGAGACGGCCGACCTCACCACCACGGTCTCGACCAAAGGCCAAGTGATCTTGCCCAAGGCGATCCGTGAGCAGTTGCACTGGAATGCCGGAACCCGGCTGGTCGTGGAGCACACGGCCGGCGGCGTGCTGCTCAGGCCGGTGACGGCGCTATTCGCGCCGACCCGCCCGGAGGACGTATTTGGCTGCCTCCCGTACTCGGGCAAGCCGAAGGCGGTCGAGGAGATGGATGCAGGAATAGCCGAGGAGGTGAAGCGGCGACATGCTCGCGGTCGCTACTGACATCATTGTCCGCTACCTGACCGGCGACGACCAGAAGCAGGCAACCAAGGCCCGCGCGTTGATCGGCCACGAGCCTCTCTTCGTGCCAAGGACCGTCCTGCTGGAGGTCGAGTGGGTGCTACGCAAGGTTTACGATTTTCCGGCGACAGAGGTCATCCCAGCCCTCCGCGCCCTTGCCGGCCTTCCTGGCATCACGTTCGAGGATGCCTCCTTGGCCGCGCAGGCAATGACCTGGGCCGAGACCGGGATGGATTTCGCCGATGCCCTGCATCTGGCCGGCGCTGCCAATTGCGATGGCTTCGTGACCTTCGACAAGCGGTTCGCCCATACGGCGGCAGGTCGAGGCAGCGTTCCAGTTACGATACGGTGACGTGTTCGGCTGCATGCGCTGGACCTCCGATGGAGTGGGACTGCATCCATTCTCGACTAAACTCAGCAGTGACCGCCTCGCCGGCGACTAAAGCTGGAAGTGGTGGAAGCCGAACGTAGGGACCTGATCGCACCGAGATCTGCTCTGCGCCTCATCTTGGCCATTCACCACGCGCACGGTCGATTCTGGAAGCGAACCGTCGTTCATGGACGATTTCCAGAGGCATCACGCGGACGGTGGCCGGACCGTCCCATACGGGGCGTGCCAGGAGGATCAGCGTTTGGGCGCCAGCACTCAACGACTGCGTGGCCGGCCCCGCCTCGCGTGCTACGCAACCAAGCGTCCGGCTGCCGGTCAACGGTCAGCATATCGCCCGAAGAGACGCAGGTCTGCGCTACCGCTACCCGGATGCGCCTCGGGTGGCTCGATGAGCAAACGTCTGGCGATCAGCCCGGGGCGGGCAAGCGCCAACTCATCGACGAAGAAAACTCGGATGTGTACACATTTCGTGTCCACATCCGGAGCCGATGCCGTGGCCGAGCAGAAGGTGCCCCCACCGCCCGCGACGCGGGTCGGCGTACGCGAGTTTCGCGGAAACTTCTCGGGCTTTATGCGCCAGGTCCGCCACGGCTTCTCGTTCATCGTGACATCGCGCGACGAGGTGGTCGCGATCATCCAGCCGCCTCAGCCTCCGCTACCGCCGCGTCGGAAGCCGGGCACCCTGCGTGGGAAGATCCGGATGACGCCGGACTTCGACACGCTGCCGCCTGATGTCCTAGCCGCGATGGAGGGGGAGGGAGAGTAAGGCTCCTCCTCGACACCCACGCCCTTCTTTGGTGGCTGTCGGGCGATGCTCAGCTCGGACAGTATGCGCTTGACCTAATTGCTGACCCTGCGAACGACATCCTCGTGTCGGTGGTCTTCCTTTGGGAGATCCAGGTGAAGGTGCGGGTCGGCAAGCTGACGGCCGACATGCAGGAGATCCTCAATGAGATCGAGGCGTCGGCGTTTGAGCTGCTGCCGATCGATCCGGCGCACCTCCTACGCCTCAGCACCCTGCCGGCGCACCACAACGACCCCTTCGACCACCTGCTCATTGCCCAAGCGATCGCTGAGGGAGCAACCTTCGTGTCAGAGGACCGCCACACTCCGGAATACCATGTGCTGTTCGTGACCTGCTCGGGGGCTGCGCCCCCGGGGCCAGGCACCTAGGTGCCAACTGCAGGGCCGGGCGCTGTACCTCGCACGAGGTCGAGCCAAGCGTCCGCCTGCCGGTCAGCGGCATCGCCTTCAGCCACAGCCGCTCTGCGCCTCATCCCAGACGTTCGACCGACCCCAGGCGCGACCCCGAAGCGGACCTCTACAGCCCGCCAGATCCCTTCGCAGTGGTCGAACACCGAGGGTGGCACATCTTCAACCGTGATCGCTTGGCGAAAGGTTGCAACACGATTGCCGTTGACAAAGAGCCCTAGCCGGAGTTCGCTCGTTGATACGTATCAAGTGGGGTGTCGCTATCTCGTAAGGAGAAGCAAAGCTTAGCAACCTAGAGACTGAGGAAGACGGAGATGGTCCCCGTGCGAAGGAGACGCGAGGGCTGGCTAAAAAAGAAAATGTAGGAGGAAACAATGAAAATCAAAGTCACCAGAGTAAAAATCAGAATGCTTGCAGCTGCGAGCCCTCTACTAGTCATTTCCTCCCTGGCGACTGCCGCTTCGGCGCAGGACGTCGGAAGCTTCCGGGAAAGGAGCCCGCTCAAGATCGGCTACACGGCCCAGGACCTCTCAAATCCGTATTGGCAGAACTATGCTGCCGGCGTCCAGTCGGCGGCGGCCGGTGGCAACGCGAGCGTCGTGGTGGCAGACGCCAAGGCATCGCAGCAGAACCAGGTGTCCGGCAGCCGGAACCTCGTCAGCCAGCGGATCAGTGCGCTGATCGTGTCGCCCGTCGAGCCCGACGCTCTTCCCGGAACGATCAGCGCCGCCCATCGCGCGCACATCCCGATCGTGATCGGCGATGTCGGCGCGACCGGTAAATACGACGCCTTCATCCAGTCGGATAATCGCGGGGGCGGCGCACTGGCAGCCGACTACATGGCGAAGAAGCTCGGCTCGGGTCCGGTGAACATCGCCGTCATCACGCTTCATCCGGGATCCACCGTCGGAACCGACCGGGTCGCCGGCTTCACCGACGAACTTAAGAAGTATCCGAACATCCACGTCGTGTCGGAGCTCAACGGCAACGATGCGATCAAAGAGGGTCACGACGCGGCGGCGGACGCGCTCGCGAAGAACCCGGATATCAAGGGGATCTACGCCGCGAACGACAACGAGGCGCAGGGCGCGATCGCCGCGATCCAGCAAGCCGGGAAGAACCCCAAGGACTTCGTCATCGTGGGCTTCGACGGCAACGCGGGATCGATCGCCGACATCGGCAACGGAACCCAGACCGCGACCGTCGCACAGGACCCGTTCGGGCAGGGCCAGCTCGCGTTCAAGGTCGCGCTCGATCTGCTGAAGGGACAGCCCGTCCACTTCACAAATGTCGAGACCAGGACGATCCAGTTGAAGGTCGAGCTGATCGACGCGAGCAACCTCGCCGACTTCAAGAAGGCGCGCCCCGGCCAGAAGTGATGTCGGAAGCATCGACGGCGACCCATCACCCCGTTTCGAAAGAGACACCCATGTTGAACGCAGCCGATCACGGCGGCGGGACCTCGATCCCGAATGGCTTGCTCGTCGCCAGGGGCATCTCGAAGGACTTCTCGGGTGTCAGCGCACTCCGCGACGTCTCGCTCATTCTGGCACCCGGCGAGGTGCACGCTCTCGTCGGCGAGAACGGCGCCGGCAAGAGCACGCTGATCAACATCCTCGCCGGGCTTCTGCAGCCCTCCGCGGGATCGCTGCTGCTGGATGGCGTCGAGCGGACATTCGCCGGTCCCCATTCGTCGCAGCAGGCCGGCATCAGCGTCATCAGCCAGGAGTTCCGGCTCGTCCCGCAGCTGACCGTTGCCGAGAACATCTTCCTCGGGCACGAGCCGCGTCGGGGCGGCCTGATTGATCGGAAACGATCCCGACAGCTCACGCGCGAGCCGCTCCGGGAGCTCGGCCTCGACATCTCTCCCGACCGTCGGATCGCCAGCCTCACCATCGGCGACCAGCAGCTCGTCGAGATCGCTCGGGCTCTCACCCGCGAGTTCCGCGTCCTCATCATGGACGAGCCCACCGCGGCGCTCAGCGAGGTCGAGGTCGAGCGCCTGCTCGCGCTGGTCGAGCGACTGCGTGCCCGCGGAACGGCCGTGCTCTACGTGTCCCACCGGCTTCCCGAAGTGTTCCGTGTGTCGGACCGCATCTCGGTCCTTCGGGACGGGCAGCGCGTCGCGTCGCTCGTGACCAGCCAATCGAACGTCGACGAAGTCGTGACGCACATGCTCGGCCGTGCGCTGGAGACGCATTCTGGCCCGCCCGCCGCCGGCAGGGTCGCGACCCAGCAAGGACACGAGGCGCTCGACGTCGCTGGACTTCGTTGCAAAGGATTGATCGCTCCCATTGATCTGCGTGTCGCGCCGGGAGAGATCATTGGCATCGCGGGACTGGTCGGCTCCGGTCGGACGGAACTGATGCGCGCGCTGTTCGGCGTCATTCCGTCGACGTTCGACCGGTTCGCCGTCGAGGGCCGCGCCGTGCGTCCGCGCGACCCGGGGCACGCCATCGGCAAAGGCATCTTCATGCTCAGCGAGGATCGCAAGACCGAGGGCATCGTCCCGCTCATGTCGGTTCTCGACAACGTCGTATTCGCGCAGCGCGCCTGGGGTCGCCACCTGCTGAACAGGGCGAAGGATAGGGAGACCTACGCGTCGTTGAAAGGCAGGATGCGCATACGCGCGCGCGATCCCGACGTGCCGATCATCACGCTCAGCGGCGGCAACCAGCAGAAGGCGCTGCTCGGGCGCGCGCTGCTGTCCGGGTGCCGTGTCCTGCTGCTCAACGAACCGACGCGAGGCGTCGACGTCGGCGCCAAGGTCGAGATCTACGGGTTGGTCCGTGAGCTCGCCGCGACGGGGGTGGGTGTGATCGTCAGCTCCTCGGAGGCGGCCGAGCTGGTCGCGGTGGTCGATCGATGCATCACAATGTACGCCGGCGCGATGACCGGCGAGCTCATGGGCGAGCGGATCACCGAGGAGGACATCGTCGCGGGCATCTTGGGACGGGGTGCGCCGGACGGCGACCCGGAAGGGGCCGAAGCCCGGATGACCAGAGGAGGTCGCCGGTGAGCATGCAGCAGGCGATGGAGGACACCACCCACTCGGAGCAGCGCCGGCGCGCCGAGCTCGTCGCGGACCGTGCGGCCCGCCGCGAGGCAATCATCGATCGCGGCGCGATCTTCGCCCCGTTCGCCGTGATCGCGGTGCTCGCGACGGTTCTCGTGCCCGGCTTCCTGTCGGTTGCCAACATGCAGAGCGTTCTGGTCAACGCCTCGATCGTGGCGATCGTCGGTTTCGGCATGACGCTCGTGATCGTGATCCTCGGTCTCGACCTTTCGGTCGGCGCGGTCGCGGCCCTGACGTCGTGCGTTGGTGCCGCCGCCACGAACGCCCTCGGCATCCCGGCCGGCATCGGATGCATGCTGATCCTCGGATGCGCCGTCGGACTGCTCAACGGCGGCCTCATCATGGTCCTGCGGGTCCCGGCCTTCGTGGCAACGCTCGCGACCATGGGGATCGCCCGCGGGGTCGCGCTGCTGTTCACCAACGGCGAGCGCGTGACGCTTCGCTCCGGGCCGCTTCGCGAGATCGCGATCGGCAAGATTCTCGGCGTCCCGCTCCCGTTCCTGATCGCGCTCAGCTTGTGCGCGGCCTTCTACCTGCTTCTCGAGCGGACGCCATTCGGCCGGCACGCGTCCGCGGTCGGCGGCAATCCCGGGGCGGCGCGCGAGGCCGGTCTGGACGCGACCCGGATCGGCATCGTCGTCTATGCCGTATCGGGTCTTGCGGCCGCCTTCGCGGGTCTGCTGATCGTGGCGCAGCTCGGCACGGTCGACGCGACGCCTATCCAGGGTCTGGAACTGCAGGCCATCGCGGTCGCGGTGCTGGGCGGCACGAGCATCGCGGGAGGGGCGGGGAACCTCCCCGGCACGTTCATGGCATCCTTGCTGCTCGCGATGATTAGTTCGGCACTTAATCTACGCGACATACCGGGATATTACCAGTATCTGGCGCTGGGACTTCTCCTGCTGCTGGCACTCGGTCTTGACACGGTGCGTCGCCAGGTCCGGGCGGTGCTGGCGAGCGGAGGGGACCGATGAGCTCCCCGTCCGGGCGGATCGCCACCGAGACTGATGCCGCCGCACCGCCGCCATCACGCCGCGCGATGTCGCCGACGCAGATCCTCGCACGTTACGCGCTGCAACTCTTCACGGTCGCCGCGCTCGTCACGGTCTCGCTGGTGCTGCCGGACTTCCGCCAATGGAGCAACCTGCAGGACGTGATGCTCCAGTCCTCGTTCGCCGGTCTCTCGGCAGCAGGGATGACGCTGCTCATAATCGGCGGCACGATCGATCTTTCGGTCGCCGGGATCATCGCACTGACCGCGGTGACGCTCGCGAACCTGCTCGGCGTGGCGCCGCTCGGGGTCGCGTTGATTGGGTCGCTCGCCGTCGGCGTCGGGCTCGGGCTAATCAACGGCCTGATCGTCACCAAGCTGAAGTTTCCACCGTTCATCGCCACCTACGCGATGCTGAACGTGTATCTCGCGGCGGCCTTCATCTGGACGCACGCGTCGACGTTGCCGCTGAAAAACGACGCGTTTCTCGCGCTCGCCGGCGACGAGATCGTCGGCGTGCCGCCGATGTTCCTCCTGTTGATTATCGGCGCGCTGGCGTGCTCGTTTCTCCTGCAGCGAACGCGGTTCGGCCGCGACCTCCGCGCGATCGGCAGCAGCGAGGCGGCCAGCCGCATGGCGGGGCTTGCGGTCGATCGAACCCGTATCCTGGCGTTCGTGCTGTTCGGCCTTCTGACCTCCGCGGCCGGGCTGGGCCTTGCCTCCCTACTCTCGTCGGCATCGGCCAACATGTCGATCGGCTACGAGCTGAACGTGGTCGCCGTGGCCGTCGTCGGCGGCACGAGGCTGCTCGGAGGCAGCGGGACGCTCCTCGGCACCGTGACCGCCGCCATCCTCTTCGCCGCACTGGACAACGCCCTCAACCTCCTGAATGTCTCTTCCTACTGGCAGTACGTGGTGGCGGGGGTGGTCCTCGCCGTGGCGCTTGTCGCGGCCAGTCGCCGCGAACGGGTGGAGGAGCGGAGCAGACGGTGAGGCGGCCGAGCGGCCGCGACGCGAAGTTTCGAGACACCACGACTTAGATCGGGAGCGAACGACGATGAACCCTGCCTCCAGGCTCGAGACAAGGCAGACGCTGAGCCGACTTGTTGCCGAAACGAGCGGTGTCCTCCGCCTTGATCCGGCGTTCGTCGCGCGCGACTGGCTTCCGCCGGGACGCCGTCTCGGGCTCGCCCCCGACGCCTACGATCTCGGCGAGCGCGGCTTCATCTGCGAACGCTGGTTCGCCTCGACCACGCACGCGGACAACGTGATCGGTCCCGACGACGAGGGTATCAGCCACATCAGGGGAAACGCGGGCGAGAGGATCAATCTCGCGGACGCGGTCGATGCGGCTTCCGACATCATCATGGGGGCGGATTACGCGGCGGGTCACGAGGGCCTCGGAAGACTGGCGAAGATCTTCGATTTCGGGGCGCGGATCCCCTACCACATCCACCCGCCCGCCGAGCACGCCGCGCGGGTAGGCCGACGATCCAAGGACGAGGCCTACTACTTTCCGCCGGGCGTCGACATGGGTGCGCATCCCGAGACCTTCTTCGGCGTGCATCCCTTCATCGCGCGCGGTCCGCGGGACGCGATGCTGCTTCCCTATCTCGAACGTTGGAACGACGACGCCATCCTGCAATGCGCGTTCGCCTACGCGCAGGTTCCGGACGAAGGGTTCTACATCGATTCCGGTATACTCCACGCGCCGGGAACCGCGCTCACGATCGAGCTTCAGGAAGACTCCGACACTCTCTCAATGTTCCAGGCGCTGAACGCCGGACGCATCATCAGCAAAGACCTGCTCTTCAAGGACGTCAGCAAGCAGGACCGGCAAGAACTCGGTGAACGCGCGGTCTTGCGCTGGATCGACTGGGACGCGAATGGCGATCCCGATTTCTACCAGTGCCGCCGGATCGTCCCGGTCCCCTCCTTTGCCGACGACGGCGCCGAGGAGGCCTGGATATTCTGCGGCACGACGAAATTCAGCGGCAAGCGCCTCCGCCTCGCACCCGGCGCGAGGATGAATTCGATCGAGCGTGGCGTGTACAACCTCCTCGCATGGAACGGCACCGGCACGATCGCCGGCCACGCAGTGACCGGGCGGCGTCCGGGCGAGGATGAGCTGCTTCTGGTCCACGAGGCGGCCACCCGGCCGCACGAGATCGTCAACACGGGGCAGGACGAGCTCCTCCTGGTCAAGTTCTTCGGTCCGGACATCAATCCCGATGCGCCCCTCGCGGGCGTCCGTTCCTGATGACGGCCTTATCGCCAGCACAAAGAGACAGGAGCCATCACCAATGAAGGCCATCGTCTACGACGGACCTCGTTCCTTCGCTTATCGTGACGTCGCGGAACCATCACCGGGAGACGACGAGGTCGTCATCCGTGTCCACGCGTGCGGCGTGTGCGGGACGGACCTGCATATCCACGAGGGCGAGTTCGGCCCACGCTTCCCGCTTATTCCCGGACATGAATTCGCGGGCGAGATCGCGGCCGTCGGCAGCGCCGTGCAGGGCTGGCAGCCCGGTGATCGCGTCGTCGCGAACTGCAATCGGTCCTGCGGGGAATGCTTCTACTGCCGACGCGGGCAGTTCCTGCGTTGCGAGAACCTCGTGGCGTACGGGATCCAGCTCGATGGCGGGTTCGCCGATTTGCTGCGCGTGAAGGCGCGCAACGTGTTCGCCCTGAGAAGCCTGCCCTGGCGGGAGGCAGTCATGGTTGAGCCGACCGCCTGCGCCGTGCACGGGGTGACGGTGCTGGACGTGAAGCCGGGCGCCGACGTGCTGATGTTCGGTGCCGGGCCGACCGGCCAAGTTCTCGGCCAGCTCCTCAAGCGCAACGGGGCCGCGAGCCTGACCGTGGCGGCGCCGGCCGGACCGAAGCTCGACTTGGCCGAGCGGCTCTGCGCCGACAACGTCGTTGCGGTCGACCGCAACGACCCGGAGGCGCATCGCCGGGCCTTGCGCCAGATCAGCGTGAACGGGTTCGATTACGTGGTCGAGGCGACGGGAGCACCGGCAATGTGCGCCGAGGCCGTGCGACAGGCTCGCCGCGGCGGCGAGGTGCTGATCTACGGCGTCTACCCCGACGGGCAGACCTTTCGGGTGAACCCGTTTGACGTTTTCCGCAACGAGATCACGATCAAGGGGTCGTTTGCTCAGATCGATGATTTCGGCCGATCGTTGTTGTATCTCGAGAGCGGTCAGGTCAAGGTGGGCGAGATCGTGAGCGACGAGTTCGCCCTGAAGGATTGGGGTCGCGCTCTGGAGAATGGTTGGGAACGTCGGGGGATCAAATCGGTCATGATCCCGCCTGGGTCATGAGGGTCCGGCCGCTGGTTGATCGCGACGGGCAATCTGCGGCCAGCCGACGAGAACACCGGAGGATCCATCCGTGCGATCAATCACCTCGCCACCCGGCGCACCCGGCGTGATAGCGGGCGATATTGCGTCGGCATGACGAAGCGAAACGGCTCCTGGACGTCACGCGACATTGCCGAAGCGGCGGGCGTGTCACAGGCGACCGTCTCGAACGTCCTCAATCGTCCCGCCCTCGTGGCCGAAGAGACTCGGGTGCGCGTACATGCCGCAATCAAGCGGATGAATTTCGTTGTCAACGACTCGGCCCGGACACTTCGGGCTGGGCGATCACGGACGCTCGGAGTCATCGCGCTGGACCTGACAAATCCATTTTGGGGAGACGTAACCCGAGGCGTGAGCGACGCGGCGGCGGCCCGGGGCTATTCGGTTCTGCTCGGATCATCCGGCGAGAGTCGTGAAGGCGAGCAAAGTCTCCTCCGGTTGTTTGAGGAACACAGGGTGGACGGCGTCCTTGTCTCGTCCGTCGATATCGACAGTCCCGCAATCGAGTCGCTCACCCGACGCGGCATCACCGTGGTGTTGCTGGACGAGCTCGATAATACCGGCCGTTATGGATCGGTTTCGCTGGACCAAGCTGCAGGAGCTCGCCTGGTTGGTGAGCATCTGCTCAGCGAAGGTCATCGGCGGATCGGCTTCATCAATGTCTCACACGATATCTGGTGGGCACGTGAGCGGTCGCGAGGTCTATGCGAGGCGATCCAAAGGGCAAACGAAGATCCCGCTATCGTGATCAGCGAGCGAACGATCACGACAATGACCGCCCAAACCGCCGAACCGGCGGTCGGCGCCCTGCTCTCGGACGCGCCTGATATCACAGCGATCTTCTGTGTGAACGACATGGTCGCGCTCGGTGTGCTGAAGAAGTTACGTGAGCTGGGTCTCTCGGTGCCGGAGGATGTCTCTGTCGTCGGCTTCGACGACAGCTATTTCGCAGGCCTTCTGTCACCTGCCCTGACGACGGTTCGTCAGCAACCGTATCGCCTTGGCAGGACAGCAGCCGAGCTGGCGATCAAACGAAATCCCGGTCATTCGATCGAAGCTGTGATCTACGAACCTATGCTGGTGGTCAGGGAGTCGACCAGGAAGCTCACGCCGCCGACAAGCCGTCTAGGGTAACTCAATCAACCAGCCGAAATCCCAGGAGCTGGCATCGAACGGGTCGGCGTCGGCTCTCCTGAAGCCCCGCTGGGCAAATCAAGAGCTTCATCAGCGCCTGCGGGATCCCCGATGTCCGCTTGCTCTTCCGGTCACCCAAACGCGGATGGTCCGCTATCGGCCAACACCGGACCCGGTGCTGCCAGTCATGCCCGCCTACTGATGGTCCGCGTCCTCCAGCGCGAAAGCACAAGTGACCCCGCCGCGCGTCATCCGGTTCAGGATCAGCCGCCCGTGCAGCCCGGCCGCGGCTAACGCGCACGCCTCGGCGACGCTGCGCACGCCGACCGCTTCCCCGGCGCGCTCCGAGAAGGTGACGCAGCGCGGCTGCTCGGCGCGCAGGGCGGCGTGGGATACCCGCAGCAGCGTGAGGTCGAGCCAGCGCGCGGCCTCGAGCAGACCCGGTTCGTCGCGCTTGAAATCGGGGATCGCGAGCAGGGTCGGACGCCTGCCCGCCCGTACGGTGGCCTCCTGCAGCAGATCGATCACCGCCTGGGCCGGCACGCCATGACGGCAGCCGAGGCCGGCGGCGATCATCACCGGGTCCAGGTCCATTGCGTGATCCGCATCGCCGGACGCAGCGCGTGCATGCTGCCGACGCGGTCGAGCCGGTCGATGCCGATCCGGGTCAGGCTGCCGCCATGCGCCGCCTGGGCCGCGAGCAGGACGGCTTCCGTCTCGATCGTCACCGCGTTGACCACCAGCCGCCCGCCCGCCCGCAGCGCGGCCCGCGCGGCATCGAGCACGCCGGGGATGGTGGCGCCGCCGCCGATGAAGACCGCGTCCGGCGTCGGCAGGCCGTTCAGGATCGCGGGCGCCGCGCCCTGCCGCAGCGCCAGTCCGGGCACGCCCAGGGCGAGCGCGTTGCGCGCCGCCCGCGCCGCCCGCCCGGCATCCTGCTCGATGGCGATGGCGCGGTTGGCGGGATGCTGCCGCACCCATTCGATCGAGACCGAGCCGGAACCGCAGCCGATGTCCCACAGCAGCTCACCCTGGCGCGGCGTCAGCGCGGAGAGGGTGAGTGCGCGTATCTCGCGCCGGGTGAGCTGGCCGTCATGCTCGAACAGCGCGTCGTCGAGGCCGCTGCCGAGCGGGATAACCAGGGCGTCCGCGTCCGCCACCAGCTCGATGCCGAGCAGGTTGAGGGGATCGATCGCCCCAGGCAAGTCCTGGTCGGCGCGCTGGCTGGCTACCCGCGCGCGCGGGCCGCCGAGCGCCTGCATCACGTGCAGGACGGAGCCGCCGAACCCGCGCTCCCGCAGCAGTCCGGCGACCGCGGCCGGCGTGGTAGCATCGGCGCACAGCACCAGCAGCTGCGCGCCAGGTTGCAGCGCCGGCAGCAGTGCCTCCAGGGGGCGCCCGCAGAGCGACAACGTGGTCACCTGCTGCAGGCTCCAGCCGAGGCGGGCGCAGGCCAGGGAGAAGGAGGTGGCGACCGGCAGGCAGGCATACTCGGAAGCCGGCAGCAGGCGCGCGATCGCGGAGCCGATCCCGAACCAGAACGGGTCGCCGGACGCCAGCACCAGGGTCGGCCGCGGACGGCGCGCGACCAGAGCGGGCAGCGCGTCGGCCATCGGGGACGGCCAGGCCAGCGTGTCGCCGCGGATCAGCGTTGCCGCCAGGGCCAGGTGGCGGGCGCCGCCGACGACCAGGGTGGCATCCGACAGCAACATCCTGGCGGCGGACGAGAGGCCATCGACACCGTCCTCGCCGATGCCCAGGATGGTCAGCCAACGGCCCGGATCGGCATCCGGCGTCATGACGCGAAGGAACCACGATGCGCGTGCTGCTGCTCGGTGGCACGACGGAGGCCTCGGCGCTGGCCGGGATGCTGGCCCGGGACCCGCACTTTTCCGCCACCCTCTCCCTGGCGGGGGTGACGCGCACGCCGGCGCTGCCCGCGACCGGCTACCGGATCGGCGGCTTCGGCGGCGTCGATGGCCTCCATGACTGGCTGCGCGCCGAGCGGATCGAGGCCCTGGTCGATGCCACCCACCCCTACGCCATGCAGATGAGCCGGCATGCCGCCATCGCCGCCGCGAGGGCGGAAATCCCGCGGCTGCGGATCGATCGGCCGGCCTGGACGGCGCAGCCGGGGGATCGCTGGACCGGCGTGGCCGATGCGGACGCCGCGGCGGCATCGCTCGGCGCCATCCCGAAACGGGTGCTGCTCACTGTCGGCAGCAAGGCGCTGCTGCCGTTCCGGCAGGCGCCCATGCACCAGTACCTGGTCCGCTGCATCGATGCGCCGGACCCTTCGCTGCTGCCGCCGCGGGCCGAGCTGCTGCTGACGCGCGGCCCGTTCAGCCTCGACGCGGAGATCGCGCTGCTCGCCGAATGGCGGATCGAGCTGCTGGTCAGCAAGAATTCCGGCGGCGCCGCCACCGCGCCGAAACTGGAGGCGGCACGGCGGCTGGGCCTGCCGGTGCTGATGATCGACCGGCCAGCAGCGGCGGATGACGGCCGCGGGACCGGCGAGGCCGCCGCCGCCACGGCGGCGGACGCGATGCGCTGGCTCTCCGCACGCCGCCATCAGCGGGAGCCGCGCGGCGCGTAGAGCCACGGCGTCGCCCCCGGGCGGGGGATCAGCCTGGTGGCCTCGGTTCCGACCAGCACCAGCGTGCGCATGTCGGCCTGGTCGCCGCGCGCCTCTGCCAGCGGAACGATCGCGACCTGCTCCTCCGGGCGGCTGATCGCGGTCGCGAACACCACCGGCACCGTGCCGGGGAGGATGGCGCGCAGTAGCGCCAGCGCCTCGCCGAGCTGCCAGGGACGGGCGCGCGAGACCGGGTTGTAGAGCGCGATCGCGAAACCGGCCTCGGCGGCCGCGCGCAGGCGCTTCAGCACCAGCGGCCACGGCTTGAGGTTGTCCGACAGCGAGAGCACGCAGAAATCATGGCCGAGCGGCGCACCCAGCCGTGCCGCCACCGCGAGCATCGCCGATATCCCGGGCATGACCACGACGTCCAGCGCGCGCCAGCCGGGTTCGCCGTGCTCGATCGCCTCGAAAACGGCGCTCGCCATCGCGAACACTCCGGCATCGCCGGACGACACCACCGCGACGCGACGCCCGGCGGCGGCGAGCGACAAAGCGTGCCGGGCGCGGTCGATCTCCTCGCGGTTGTCGGAGGCGTGCCGGACCGCGCCTGCGGCCCCGCCGATCCCGGCGGCCACACGGTCGAGGTAGGGACCGTAGCCGACCAGGTCGGTAGCCTCGCCCAGGGCGGCGGCGACCTGGGGCGTGCACAGGCGCGGATCGCCCGGCCCCAGTCCGACGATCATCACGCGGCCGCCGACCGGATCACTCATCGCGCCCCACCTATCGCGCCCACCTATCGCGCTCTCTGGCGACCCGGCACCAGAATCAGCGAGAAGTACGGCGCGTCCGTCGCCAGCGGGTCGATCTCCGGCAACGGCCGTATCCGCTCGCCCGCCATCGTGCCGTACTCGACATAGACCGCGCGCGCCAGCATGCCGGCCTCCTCCAGCGCCTCGCGTATCTTGGGAAGGTTGCCGCCGACCTTCATGATCACCGCGGCATCCCCCTGGGCGAGCCGCGCGGCCAGCAGCCGGCGGTCGAGCGTCCCGGGGAGCACCTGCAGCACGTCGTCGCCGTGCGTGAAAGGCAGGTCGGCCGACGACCAGCAGCCGCTCATGCCGGTGATGCCGGGGATGATCTGGTGCGGGAACTCATGACGCAGCCGGTCGAACAGGTACATCGCCGAGCCGTAGAAGAACGGATCGCCCTCGCACAGCAGGGCCACGTCGACGCCCACCGCGAGACGCTCGGCGAGCAATGCCGCACAGCGCTCGTAGAACATCTCGATGTCGTGCAGGTAGCGCGGATCGGCCACCGAAAGCTCGGTGGTGAACGGATACTCGAAGCGCAGCAGTTCAGCTTCCTGGTTGATCCGCTCGCCGGCGATGCTGCGCGCGTGGCCAGCCCGGCTGCGCTTGGCAAAGAACGCCACGCAGGGCGAGACGCTGATCGCCCGCGCCGCCTTCAGCGTCAGCAGCTCGGGGTCGCCCGGCCCCATGCCGACGATGCAGAGCGTGCCCCTCACTCGGCCTCGCTGGCCAGGGCGTTGACGACCGCGGCTGCCATCGCACTGCCGCCCTGCCGTCCGGTGACGATCGCCCACGGGACGCGGCCGTACGCGGCGAGCGCGTCCTTGGACTCCGCCGCACCGACGAAGCCGACCGGCATGCCGATGATCGCCGCCGGCGCTGGACCCTCGGCCCGGATGCGTTCGAGCAGGTGGAACAAGGCGGTCGGCGCGTTGCCGATCGCCACCACCGCGCCGGACAGGCGCTCGCCCCACAGATCCAGCGCCGCCGCGGACCGCGTGGTGCCCAGGCGGGTTGCCAGTTCCGGCGTGCGGGGGTCGCGCAGGGTACAGACCACGTCGTTGAGGGCGGGCAGCCGTGCCCGGGTGATGCCGCGCGCGACCATCTCGGAGTCGCAGAATATCGGACAGCCGGAGCGCAGGGCCGCCCGCGCCGCCGACACGAACCCGGCGCCGAAGTGCAGCGAGGCGGCGATCTCGACCATGCCGCAGGCGTGGATCACCCGGACCGCGACCTGGGCCTCGTCGTCGGCGAACCCGGACAGGTCGGCCTCGCGGCGTATGATGGCGAAAGAGCGCGCGTAGATCGCGGCGCCGTCATGCTCGTATTCATACTCGGCCAAGGGTCGTCCGCACTCCCGTCAGGCAGCATGCGCCGCCCACTGCTCTGTCGTGCAGGGCATGATCAGGATCGATCATGCTCCAGCTGCCGAGCGACTTCCGCGAGCGTCAGCCCATCGACATCCGCTGTATCGCTCGCCCGCCCCGCACGCACCAGCCCGTATCGACCAGCACTCCCTACAAGAGTGATCGCGGCGGGTCCCGGGTGGGCGCAGCCCTTGGCGCAGCCGGAGACGTGCAGCGAGGCCGCCCGCACACCGGCCCGCAGCAGCGCCCCGCCATCCAGGAGAGAGCGCGCATCGGCACGCGCATCGACGCTGCCGCTGGCGCAGCCGGGCCGCCCGACGCAGGCGCTGACCAGCCGGCCCGGATCGTCCGGCTCGACGATCAGCCGAGCCGTGAGCCCGGTGGCAGCCGCACGCAGCGCCCCGGCATCCTCCGGGGCGATGCCGGACAGCACCACCGCGCGCCACGGCGTCGTATGCAGGATGCCGTCGCCGAACTGCCCGGCAAGCCCGCACAGCCGGTCGAGCGTCGCCGCGTCGGTCTGGCCGAACGGCAGGCCGATCCCGAATGCGTGCAGCGCCGGCAGCGGGCCGATCGCCTGCCTCCCCGCCCCTTCGTCGGCACCATGGCCGTGCGACGGACGCTCGGTGGCGCCGGACCTGATCCAGTCATGCGCCAGGGCGAGCGCCACCCCCGGCGCATCCTGCGCGTTGCAACGGACCGGATCCGCGCCGAACGCCGCGCCGACCTGCCAGCCGCCATCCACCGCGCGCAGCACGATGTCGGCGGCAGCATCGTGCAGCCGCAGCGGATCGTCGTCGTCGATCGCGAAGCCGAACTTGCCGGGCAGCGCCGACAGTGCATCGTCGGTCGCCAGCAGGCCCTCCAGCTCGAGCGCGAGGCCGCGGGCGACGTCGCCGGCGAGCGGGGAGAGCAGGATGTTGCGGCGCCGCTCGACCGCCGGTTCCGGATCGGCCAGCCCGGCCTCGACGGCGAAGCGCGCGAGCAGCTCCGCCGAGGCCGGCGTCAATCCGCGCAGTTGCAGGTTGCCGCGCCCGGTCAGCTCGATGATGCCGTTGCCGTGACAGGCCGCCTGTCCCGCGATCAGCCGTCCCTGCGCAGCGGTGAGACGGGCCAGCCGCGGCTTCAGGCGCACCAGCCAGCCATCGCCGGACTGCATCGGCGCGAACAGGTCAGGGCACCATCCGCGCAGCGCGGCGTTCATCGGGTCGATCCTCGCACGGTGTTCCAGTCCTGACGGTCGGCGGACATGAGGCATAGCAAGAGCGTTAGGCGACACGACCGGTATGGCTTAGAACTGGCCGATGTCGAAGGCAACGCGGCCCGGCGCGCAGGACGTCCATCGCGGCAAGGATGGCTGGCTGTTCCTGGTCGGAGGCAGCAACGACGCGCTCGGCTACTACACGCGTCCCGACGCGTTCACCGACGTCACGCTACGGGAATGGGTGTCGCTGCTGCTTGCTCGCCGGGAACGTTGCCGCGACCTCGGGATCACCTACGCGCACCTGATCGTGCCGGACAAGCTCGCCGTCTACGGGGACAAGTTCGATGGCAGGTTGCCGTATCGCTCCCGAAGCCCGGCCTCGGTCCTGCCTGAGGCGGCGGCCAACGCGGGACTGGGCGACGAGCTGGTCGACATCCTTCCCGAACTCATGCGCAACAGGCGACGCGCCAGGCTGTTCTGGCAGACCGACACGCACTGGACGTTCGAGGGTTGCCTGATCGCCTACCGGGTGTTGTGCGACCGCCTCGGCCTGGAACCCGACCCGGACATCGTGCGCGGCGACAGCGCGAGCTTCGAACTCCTGCTCGACCTGGGCCAGAAACTCGATCCTCCGATATCCGAACAGTTCCATACCGGCAGGGTCGCGCAGCGCGCGAGGCGGGTAGCGGCGAATCCGCTGGTCTGCTGGAAGGAACGCCACGGTCTCGAGAACGACGGCGGCCTGCATGTCGGCTCCAACGTCGTGTTCTGCAACCACCATCCCGGCGCCGTCGACAAGTGCGCCGTGCTGTTCGGCGATAGTTTCTCCGAGTACCGCGATCACCTGCTTACGGGCATGCTCGCGGAGACGTTCCGCGAACTGCACTTCGTCTGGTCGGCCAGCATCGACTGGGACTATGTCCGGCGCGTCAAGCCGGAGGTGCTGATCACGGAGACGGCCGAACGGTTCGCAGGCCAGGTGCCTGCCGACGACTTCGACCTGGACCGCTATACGATCCAGCGCCTGGCACCGCTCATGGCGGCGGCACCCCCGCCTACAGGCTGTTATGAACACGATCTGAGGTTATAGATGAGCAATCCGAGGAATTAGACTCCACAATCAGACCGCAGCAACTGTGTTAAAAAAGTCCCCAAGAGGCACTCAATGATCATTTTATGCTAGGCAATGAATTAGAATATTTTCAAGATCGATATCATAGTCGTTTCCGAACAGAACTGTAGCAGCCGCCACGTCTGTGAATACACTTCTTCCAAGGAACATAGGACATCAGGAGACCGGTAGCTATGGATCAGCATTAGGCTAAGCCACTAAATTGCTGGTCGTATATAGTCATCGACTTCAAGAGCGGCA
>JAABUX010002832.1_pt1 | contig 23857 bp, 23 predicted proteins | sample 5561851 | NCBI WGS metagenome assembly JAABUX01 (sample SAMN10711883, study PRJNA513361) | rock metagenome | isolation source: Antarctica rocks | place: Antarctica: Victoria Land, Richard Nunatak red sandstone | collected 2016-01-03 | reverse complement strand
CTCCAGTTATTCACTGTTTCCACAGGCGCGACGGCGACGAAGAAGAATAAACAACGGAATCCAAAACACGCCGCAAGGATCCACTTAAGAACCCGAACTTCTCGTCCAGCAAAACGGGGCCACCTCACGCATCGAGAAACAGGTGGGTTGGCGATGAAGTACGTGGTGATTAACGAGCGTGGCGCTGAGAACCGGGGGCATTTGCCCCCGATTTGCCCGGGTAGGCGCGACCGCTGAAAACCTTGACGCGCTTCGCGAACTCGTGCGAGAGGGAATCCCTTTTCATATTAAGGGACTCCGGCAGGCTGGCGAGCCCGTACCAAAACCCACAGCGGTCGTCGACTCGGTAGAGACTGCCTGATTCGGGAACAAACAGCTTCGACTCAGAGCTCCCCGTTTCAAAAGATACGGTGTTGTTTGTCAAGAGGCCTCATAGGTTGTATCGAATGGAGTTGGGCAGTAGCGAACTCGTTTAGAGTACGACGCCCGAGCGATCGGTGGGGGCGATGGTGGTTGTAATCGAGCCACCAGCATGCGATAATCTGGCGCGCTTCAGAGGGTGTTCCGAAGATGTTGTCATTGAGACCTCTCTGCAACCCCCTGAGCATCCTTTGCTACCGTTGCGCGTCAGTTAGGGGAAAATCGGTGGCTGATCTTCATCCTGAATTCTATCCCCGGGTGAAGACGAGCAGAGCACAACCTTTCGATCTTTAAATCGAGGCGTTAACCTGGGCAAACACGGGTGGATACGCCTTCAGCACTTGTAGCTGCCCGCGCAGATCTAAGCAGGCGCATGTCACAGTTTGATTTGCGCCGTCAGATAAAATGTGAAGGGTAGAAGTGTCGACCCGTTGGTGTTCGCTGCTTGTGCGCCGCCGTTGTACGGGCCGAGGTAGACGGCGTATGGGTACTCGACGATCCTCTGAAATGTCGCGCCCGGGTTGTAAACGTTGGCATCGGGCGGGATGAGACCAGCGCTATTGTTTATGCTATAGGAGCACACGTTTCTATTGCTGAGCGTCCAAGCGTTTCTTGTGCCACCGAAGCAGTGGTTCACGATGTTCGCAAAGGTGCCGACTATCGTCACCTTTGGAGAGACCTCGTACCGCAGTTGCAAGTTGGCACCGATCTGCGCGGGATTCACGAAAGCGCCCAACGCGTCGAACGCACCGGTGAATCGGTCGGGAACTGCGATCGTGCTATTGCACGTGAGCGCATCATACGGCGCACCGCCAGCGGCGCCGTATGAATAGCGCGGATCGCCCTTGATCGACGCGCCCGCAAGCGCCGCGCAGTGTGAGGCCGGATCGATACCAATCATTGATTCCGGCGACCCGTACCGGTTACCGGCTTGGAATTGTAGACTCGGAGTAATCGCGAATTTTCGGTGCTTGTAGTTCAGAATCAGCGTCGTTGTATACGGCACCGAGAATGCATTTGCCGATCCGCCGACGGCTCCCGGAAACGTCCCGTACGTCGGGTAGTCAGCGCCGGGGCTGAGCGTCGCTTGTACAGGCGCATTCCAGTAGGGGTTTGCGATGTCCCCCGATGCGCAGTTCGCGTCCTGTCGCCCCAACGGAGCGTAGCAAGCAGCGGCCACGGCGCCGTTCGACGTGCTGCCGCACCGCGTGTCCCCAGAATGCGCCGCGCAAAACTGCGTGTAAGCATTGTAGTTCCGAATGTCGTTGTTGATCTGCGAGACGATCGTCAAGCCGTTCGCCAACTTATCATAGTTAATGAAGCTGTTCGTATATGTGAAGGACAGTTCGCCCGAAAGACCCTCGCGACTGAAATCCCCCTTGTTTAGTTCGAACTCCACGCCCTCCGACGTTTGACGTCCGACATTGAGTCCAGACGCAAACCCGGTCGCCTGATCGAGATAAAAAGCCTGAATCTGATCCTTTGTCCGCCGATAGAAGGGCGTGATTTTCGTGGACCATTCGCCGCTAAATTGTTTTTCGAATGAGAGGTCGACGTTGGTCGAGCTCTGCGGGCGAATCTCATGCCCCGGCGTCGTAAAGCCGTATTGATAGAAGTTCTTGCCGAGATAGGAGGCGAGGTTCTCTTGCAGCGTGTTGTATTGCTCCCCGGAGGTTCCCGGCGGATCTACATAGATGCCGTAACTGGCGCGCAGAACCGTCGTCGGGTTCAGCGTGTATGTTGTCGCTACCCGCGGCTGCAACGAGGAATAAGTCTGGACTTGGGCCGAAAGATTCTGTAAATGCGGCGTGCTGTGATTGGACGGGCATGAGTTTGACGGCGAACTCCATGGAAGCGGCGCCGAGCGCCGCTTCCCTATTTGATTCACTCTGGTCGTCTTCTAAGACGACTTATTGACCGTCGCCGTCGTCAACGAGGCCGATGTCGACCGTTTGATGCCCGATATCGAGCGAGCCTAGTCCCGTAACGAGATCGTAACGCGGGCCCGCGACTCGGCCTGGGCCAAGCTCGCGATGGCGATGCGGTGCGGGACGCTCGAGGGCGGCCGCTGCGGCGAATGTGGGGACGGCGAGGTGGGTTGCGTTGATCGCGGAGCCGGCCCGCTGGCGTGAGGTGGTGTGGGTCTGCCGCGAGCACCGCGAGACCGAGCTTGCCAAGATAAGCAGGCGGCCCGGTACGACGAGCGCGCGCGCGTGCTCGCCGCGCCGGGCGTATTGCTCACCAACATCAACTCCATTACGATTCGCGGCGGCCTTCGCACGGAAACGGGCTTTCAGCTTGACGGCATTCCAACCACCGAACCGTTCTTCACGGAACGAACGGCCGCTTCAACGGCATCTGCTCCGTCCGAATCGTCGAAGGCGCCGGCGACCCGACGCAAGGCAACGGCGGCGGCGGTGGCCGGTGGCATCACGACGATGGCGCGCCGGCGCCGCAACTAATGACTGAGTGCGTTGCCTTGACCAGTCGGGCGTCGTCCTTAGCCGCGCTTGAGCGACCACTTTTCGTTATGACCGTGTTGGGCGACGGTTGAGTCGGTCTCGCCTTCGGCCGTCTGCAGTTCCTTGCCGGCTATCGAAATCGTGCCGAACGTGTGCGTCTTCAAATGGATCTTCGGCATCATGAATCCATGTATAGGTGTGTCGTCGCCGTTGCCGTCGAACGAAATCGTCGTCGCTTGTTTCGAAACATTGATGACCGACGCTGTTACGGCGAAATGGACGATACCTTGACCGGTCGCGCCCGCGATTTCGACGTCCGCCTTCCACGCATCACCTTTTTTCGGCGTGTCGGGTCCCGCGTTCAGAAGCCCGATGATAATGTTTAGGTAACGTACCGTCGGTCCCGCGGGAATTACCTTGATCGTACCGTCTGGCTGAATGTTGCCGACTGCAAAGCCGCCGACGCCTGCAACGGACTGTCCGTTCTGCAACTTTTTTACATCCTGATAGGCGGCACTGCCCGCTTCCGATACCTTAACAAGGCCATTACGCATCGGCGAAAGCGTGAGCAAGGCCGACCCGCCGCTCGTGTTGTCGACATCGTTCGATTGCAAAGAGTACGTCGTATCGCCGGATTTTTCCATCACCGAAGCGGGGACTTTTGCCAAGGCAGTCGCCGGAAAAGCTGCGAAAGCTGCGAGCGCGACAATGAGAGCGCCGACACGAGGATGACACATGGGAGTTCCAGCCTTCTCAAAGATCGAAAGGGAGATGTGGCTCAAATCCGGCGTGAGAGAGATAAAAGCCTGTAAGCGGCTTCACGACGCGGCGGCGGCTGTACTTTAGCTCGCGCTCGTTACGACCCTGAAGAGCGCTGACGCGGCTTTTGGGCCGCGATGTTGCCTTTCGGGGAGTAAACGCATGAAATCGAAGACCGTTGTCGTCATCCCGAAACCGGGGTCGACGGTGTTGAAAAAGGCCCGCTTGCCCGAGGCCACCGTGTAAGTTATGATCATTTGTAATAAGCGACGCTGCGGAGGGCGACGCAACGCAATGATGGGCAGTCGAATGCAAACGATCGCGATGTTCCAGTATTTCCGTCTCGACGATTGGGTTCCAGCGGATCATCTACTGCGCGCCATCGATCGGCACATCGATCTTCGAGCAATTCGCGAGCAACTGCGGCCGCTGTACAGCGAGATCGGGCGACCGTCGATTGATCCTGAAGTATTGCTGCGCATCCTGTTGATCGGTATCTCTACGGCATCACCAGCGAACGGCGCTTGCTCGATGAAATCGGGTTGAACCTTGCGTACCGGTGGTTTACGGGGCTGGGGTTCGGTCAGTCGATCCCGGATCACTCGACGTTTTCCAAGAATCGGCATGGGCGCTTTCGGGATTTGTCGGTCTTCCGCGATCTCTTCGAGACCATCGTGCAGCAATGCGTCAATGTCGGACTCGTTCAAGGTGAGCGACTTTCCGTTGACGGTACGGTCATCGCGGCGGACGCGAGCAGTAAGAGCCGCGTGTCGCGTGAGCAGTTTCCCGAAGCTGCCAAAGTGTCGCGTACCCTTCGCGAATATCTTACCGAAGTGGAGACCGCGAACCCCACCCCGGCGTCGGAAAACCAGACTCCACCTGCAGAAAGCGACAAGGTCTCGTCAAGCGATTCCGACGCGACATGGGCAACCAAGGGCGGCGTGCCTCCGCAGCTCAGCTACTATGATAACTATCTCATCGACAAAGAGAGCAACGTCATACTTGACGTTGAAGCGACGCCGGCGCGGTTTTCGCAAGAAGTGGCTGCGGCACGCACGATGATTGAGCGAGCGCAAGCGACATTCTCAATCGAGCCGCAAAGCTTAGGGGCTGACAAGGCCTACGGCAGCGGCGAGTTTCTCGCATGGCTCTTGGAGCGTGAAATTGCACCGCACATCCGTGTTATTGACCGGACAAGGCAAAATACCGAGTACTTCTCGCGCGACGACTTTGTCTTCGAGCCGGCGATCAACGCTTACCGCTGCCCGGCTGGCAAGCTCTTGACCTAGCGCGGGATCGGCCGAGCGTCGCGAACGAGCGCCACCTCCATTATACTTAGGACGAAACCGGGTCAAGATCATGCCGAGCGTTATGAGTCGATTACGCGAACTAACTCTCAGCCAACCCTGCTGTTTTATTGCGGTGGTCCGAAATGGCGAGGTATTTGCACCATATGCTCGCCTGATAAAGCTGCTCCGTTTCAAAGTCGTTGTGATCAACGGCTACGATGGCAAAAGCGTTAGGTTCGCCCTCGGTTTCTGAAACCGATAGCTTTTCTAATTCGTCAGGACGTAGAGAGACGAACACAAATTCGCCGACGTTAGGTACGCGTGAGAGATAGATGCGGCGGTTAACGAAGACTTTGGTCCCGTTATAAAGGTGGGCGTAGATACTGATATTATTGTCTGACATAAGAACAACTGTACCCAGCTCACAGTTCGGTTTGCTCGATAATATAGTCGACGACGTCCTCCAAGTGACCCGTGCGCCGAAACATGCTGCGTTGCCGCCTGGCACCGTTCCCGCGCCGCAGCGTCGCACGCACGAGCGATGAAACCTCATCATAGTCACCCGTCTCTTCGAGTGCGTCACGTAAATTAGCCAGCATTGTCTCTATCATCACTTCGGCTGGGACGATACAGCCGCTTTGTGCGTCGATTAAGCCTCTCTCAAGCCCAAAGCGCGCAGCATGCCAATGCGCGGCGCGGACCAACTCATGGCGCGAATCTATCGTCGTTTCGTTTCGCTGCCCAGCAAGATACGCTCGTCTTGCGAGTGCTCGAGTAAGTCCTGCGATCATCACCGCCTCGTCAACCGTCATGCACACATCGGTAACTCGGAATTCTAGGGTCGGAAAACGACCTGAAGGCCGAACATCCCAATAGATTTTCGTTTCGTCCTCGATAATGTCGGCGGCGATCAGCTTTGCGATCAAATCGTCGTATTGAGTTCTGGACGCAAAAGCGAGAGGAGGCCCTGACATGGGCCAGCGCGACCACACAAGGGTGCGAAAAAGCTCGCGTAATCGCTGTCTTCGCCAAGCCAGAACGGCGAATTAGCGGCCAGGGCCAGAAGCGGAGACAGCTGCGAGCGCACCCGGTTCATCGCGTCGAGCGCGATCTCGCGATTTTCTAAGCCGACATGCACGTGGCATCCAAAAATGACTGTCTCTTGAGCGAGCTGCCCGAAATCTGCCGCCAGTTTCCGGTATCGCTCCTTGGGCGTGATCGACTGATCCCTCCAGGTCGAAAAAGGGTGCGTTCCCGCGGCTGCAATGCGGCTTCCGCTTCGTCGTGCGGCGTCGATCACGCAACGCCGCTCGCGCGCAAGTTCGCGACGGACGTCCGCCAATGTCGTGCATACCGACGTCCCGATCTCGATCATCGACGACTGCAGTTCAGGCTGAACCTTCTCGCCGAGGGTCGCCTCAGCTACGGGTAGGATCTTCGCCTCCCGCGGAGCCAGCTCACGCGTCGTCGCGTCAACGATCTGATATTCTTCCTCCACACCCAGCGTAAAGGTCTCAATTCCGATCGGCATCGCTCGAGATTAGTCCGCGGCTCTGAGGACGACCTGGTTCAATAAAGTGGCTGGTCTAGGCCTAAGCACAAAAACGGACTAAGCCCGGTGGCTTTGGACTCGGTGGGCGCGCCGACTACAACGCAAATCCCCACCTAAGTCAAAAAAGTGCTAACGGATCCGGACGGAAACATGATCACATTCGGGCAGAGTCTGGACGGGGCCGGTTAACCGTAGATCTCGCATAGCGCTCCGCGAGCCGGGCAACTTGCACCGCGCACGTGTTTTTTGAGTCCCGGAAAAAAATCATTCCGGGAAATCAAATCAGCGCGTGAGCCGGCTATGAAGGCGCACCATCACCTGATGGGCTAGTTCGACGCAAATGGGGTCAACGCGTTAACTATAGCGTCGATGAAGGTTTCGCCGCCCCCGTGGCCGGCGTCGTTGATCACGCAGAGCTGGCTTGTAACCCAGCTCTTGGACAGGCGCCACGCCGTCTCCAGTGGACTGCTCACGTCGTAGCGTCCATGAATGAGCACGCCGGGTATGCCGTTCAGTATTGCGGCATCGCGCAGTAGTTGCTTCTCGGCAAGGAAACCCGCGTGACTCCAGTAGTGCGTGACCAACCGTGCGAACCGGAGTCGAAATTCCGGGTCGTCGAAACGTGGGTTCAGCTTATGATCGGGAGTAAGCGAGACGTGCGTATCTTCCCAGGTACACCACGCCCGTGCTGCCTGCTCGCGGATAATGGGATCGGGATCGAAAAGCGCCCTCGCGTAAGCATCGACTAATGGCAGGTGCGTAACGCATCAGGAACGTCTGCGGCAAATCGCTCCCACTCCTGCGGAAAAATGCGACCGACGTCGTGGGTTAACCATTGGACTTCGCGCCGGGACGTGGTGCTCACGAGAGCCAGCACCAGGGCTTTGACCCGGTGCGGATGAGCCTGGGCGTAGGCGAGTCCGAGGGTGCTGCCCCAAGACATGCCTAGAACCGTCCAGGTCTCAATCGCGAGATGCTGGCGCAGCTGCTCGATGTCGGCGATGAGGTGAGCTGTGGTGTTGGTGCTCAGATCAACGGTTGCCTCATTGGCCAACGGCCGACTGCGTCCGGACCCTCGCTGGTCGAACAGCACTATGCGGTAAGCACTCGGATCGAAGAAACGTCTCTGGCCAGGCGTACACCCTGAACCAGGTCCGCCATGCAAATAAATTGCTGCGTCGCCGCCGCGGTTACCGCAGTACTCCCAGTACACCCGATGGCCGTCGGTCACGTCGAGCATGCCGCTGTCGTACGGCTCAATCGCTGGGTATCTGCCCTGCATCACCCCGAGGCTTAGACGTCGAGCCACCGTTCTCGTGCCGCGGCCAGTCCCATAAGCTGCTCCCTTATAGGACGCCCGAAGGTTTCAGCAAGGGTTTCGCGGGACCGGTCAACATGGCAGCATATGTAATTTCAGAAGTCGAGATGGTCGATCCAGAACGCTTCCAAAGGTACCGATCCTTGGCGCCGGCTACGATAGCGAAGTACGGTGGGCACTACATCGTGCGGGGCGGCCCCGTCGAGACCGTTGAGGGCGGCGATGAAGATTGGCAACAGAAGCAAATCGTGATTGTGGAATTTCCGAACCTAGCCAAGGCGCACGAATGGTATGCCTCGCCGGAATACGCCGAAGCTCTTGAGGTTCGGCGAGCCGCGCTCAACAGACGGCTGATCTTCGTAGAGGGCGTTTCGCCGACATAGGTCCATCCAGGCGCTCCAGGACCGAGACCGGTCTCATAAAAGACCGTTTACGGAAATCTCTTAGCTACCGCGTTTTAAGCGAACCGAAGATCACCGCGGTAGCCGAAGCACCTAACGGAAATTGCGGCGAACACTAAACCAACGGACGTCCATATGGCGGTTCGGAAAGACGTTTCGTCCATATGGTCGATCGCGACTAAGACAACAAGAATCACAAGAATTGCGGCCGTCGCCATCGCGAGACGTATCATACAGCATAGGCCAGGACAAGCGAAGGGCCCGCGCTGTGGAGGCCTTGGCTTGATCCCACGAACAGGCCAGAGCCAATCGCGAGAATTTCAAGTTGGCGGGCCGAGAGTTGGCGCCTGGGCGCATCGCTCGTTTTCATGCGATCCTCGTGAGTAGCTCGAATAAAAAGTCGGATCTGCGGATTTCGCGCCGATGTAAATCCGTCACCATGTCAGCGCCAATTGCGTAAGCATCATCAACCGGCGCGTCACGAAGCCGAGAGATTTGTAAAGCGCTACCGTTGCACGGTTGCTGGCGGTAACATGGAGAAACGGCGTCTCGCGCCGTGTTTGGATCTCTATCGCAATACCACGAGCCACGACCGAAGCGTAACCGCGGCGGCGACACTCGGGCCGAGTGCAGATGTTCGCGATCTCCGTAAACCCTTCGGGCTTGAGCCGCTCGCCGGCCATGGCGACAAAGACTCCAGCTTCTCTCAAGCCCACGAAGCGGCCCAGACGGTGGCTCTCGGCTGCATAAGGGCCGGGCTTCGTGACGCCAACCAAGGCCGCTATCTCCGGCAAATCCGCGTCACCCAATTCCCGGATTGATACGCAAGCGAGACGTCGAGACGCTCCTGCATGATCATCTGCAATCAAACAAGGTGGTCGACGACCGTTAGCCCCAAGGGAGGTTTCACGGCGCCAATCTCCACGCAGGCGATTGCACCGCCTGCGGCGAGCGAGTGCGGAAAGCTCTTCAGCTGGTTTATCAGGTCGATAACTTTACGGCGCCTAAATCGCCGAATCGCGGTAACCTGAGGGCATCACGTGTTCCGCAATTTTTCGCACGTTGCCGCGTATTTAAGGCATTCCGAACGGGCTATCGAGCAAATGAACATTCAAAGTTAACGCGAGCCCTCACTGTCTTAAGGTCGCTGCGCTCGCAACCCGCTCGCTGTTAGCGATTGGCCGCGGCCTTGAATAAGACTTTTCCGGAGATCGCAAGCGGCGGCCATTATAGGTCCAAGTTTCAAATGCTAAAGTCTTTAGAGAACGTGGCGCGAGATGAACAACGGGGAAGACTCAGGTTTCAGAGCGCCGCGACGACGTTCAAGTGAGCCAGTAACACGTCAACGGCTTCCGCTAGGCGGGAGTCGATCAGCCCGAGAAGATCAGTCCAGCCGCTCATCGTGTTCAGGTCGCCGGGCCCGTCCGAAATGCCTCGTAAGCCAACCATGGGCAATTTAAAGCGCTCGCATGCTCGAAGCACCGCGAACGTCTCCATGTCGGCCATCGCAGAGCCGAGATCGGCATAGTCATCTCCACCGAGGACGTTCGCCCCCGTCGACAATGTCGCGGCCGGGATGCCCGCGAGGGGCGTCGGAAGATTAATGCAGGCCGGACAATCGACGAACGGCGTGACGCCTTTGGGGAAGCCCAGCCGCGTCGCGTCGATGTCCCGCCACGAAACCTCGGACACTTGGTAGACGGTGCCAAGTTCGCATATCCGCGATCCTGCCGAACCGAGCGATACGACTGCATTCGGAGGTTCGCCGCAGTCGCGCATCTGCTGTAGGCAGCTTGCCATCGTCAGGGACGCCTCGATCGGGCCCACCCCAGAGATCAGCGGGTCGATCCTTGCGCGAAGCTCAGGACCGTACTCTTGCGACGTCGCCATGACAAAAAGGATCCGCATTTCCTGCACCGCTGTAAATTTCACAAGAAACCTTGTTCGAATGCGAAAACCGCGTCGGCAGAGCCAGCCTGGAGCCTATGCAACGCTGCTAGACGGGACACTCGATGGATCCCTTGTTCCAGTATCCAGCGATTTGGTGAGCGCCGTCGGCTGCTCCGGTATTGGTCCGAACTTTGCGTGTTGTGCTGGAGTGCTAGCCTGACGTTGTAGCGCGTTTCGTCGAGATTCTGACTACGAGCTCGTGTGAGCCGATCGAGGTCTTGTGGAACCGCGTGATTTATCGCAATCCCGTGATCGAGACGTTCGCGCGAAGTTTGTGCTTCGTGCCCTCCGGGAGTATCCATGCGTACCAACGCGTCTCTCATTGCGTAAACAGCTTTCCGGTGCCCCAAGCCGTGTCTCGCGTGAGCAAAATCGACGTCTCCGATCTGCGCAAATGTCGTCGCTACGGCATCGACAGCGATACGTTTTATGCGATTTGGGTCTACGAAATACTGCTCGAGCCCCGCCATCCCATCCGAATCGATGCCGCGCAAATCAACGGCAGATAGAACGTAGGCGACGATCTGCGCCCCCGTATCACGCACGTGAGCCGCTTGCATTGTACTAACGATCATATCGCTCATCTTCGTTAACGATAAGCGTTTCTGCATCTCAACCCCGGCAAGGTTCATTGGTAGCACCTCGACAATCTGCAAATCGCGGCTGCCTACCCATCACGTTGTAGTCATGATCGCAATATATGGCCTTCGCGTCTCCGGAACGTCTCCTCGCGCGCGGTATAAACGCAGTCGCGAAGGTCGCTTACTAGCGTGACCCGGTCCCGAGCGATTCGATTAGGAGAAAGTTGTTCCGCCGGCAAACGACACTTTGAAGACGTAAAGGCCGTAAAGTGTTTGTTTATATTCGCCCATAGCCGCTGCGTGCAGATGCAGAAACCCATTCCCCGTTAGACGCCAACGGTATTGTCATCCTTTATGCGTTTGGCGAAACATTTTGAAAGCACGCTTTGTTGAACGCGTTACTATCTAAGAGGCTTTCAACAAGCGACGTCTGCTCGCGTTAAGGGGCACTTAGGCGGCCCTGGAGGCGAATGTGGCGGGTCGTCGGGGCTGGCGCCCTCCATGTCAAATCGACGGCACACTGGCCGCCAAGCCCGGTCAATACTAGGTTTTACCGAAACACATGCGATTTAGCCGGACAGCAGTGATAAATTAAGGTAAGCAACCGCAATTGAACCGTGGCCTATAAGCGTTATTAAATGGTGTTCTCGTAGACTACGATCGCGCCTTGACTCTCCTGCGCTCGGCGTACTGGATTGACGCCCGTTCAACTGACGGAGGTGATCAGAGACATTCTGACGTCTCCCGTATCCGCCGGAAGCTCCGCTCATCGCTCAAATTGGCGGGCAAACAACTCTTCCGTTTCGTCGCGGAGACGTTTCCGAGACGCTAAGGTCGTACGCTTCCGGTATGTTGACGCAAGAGAGCAACTCGTACGTCGCGGTCCACAAAGTTCAGCGCAACATGCTGTGTCGAACGATTGCTGAGTTCGGGCAAATTGATCTCGAGGATGACGCGCAGATAGAAGAAATCGCCGTCTCTATCCGCGCTCTGCGCAAGATGATCGAGCAGCACAACCCCCACGAACATCAGTTTTTCCACCCCATCATTGCAGGGGCAGCTCCGCAGATCGTTACGGTCCTCGACGCGCAGCACGCCGAAATCGAACGCCGCTTCGAGCGGGCCAACACAATGCACTTCGATGCTTGAAGCGGCGACGCCAAGCGCCCGCTACGAGGCCGCACGTGAGCTCTATCAAGAGCTCGCCCTCGCGACGGCAGCGTACTATGAGCACTTAGACGTTGAGGAGCGGCGCGCAGCTCCAGCGATGTGTGCCGCCCGTGGCCAGGAGACGGTTTTCCAGACACACAAGTCGATCGCGCGTCAAGTGGGCGTCGAAGAACTGCGTCGGTGTTAGCGGCGGCATTGCCGATGCTCGGTCGCCGAGAGCGAAGCGACATAGCACATACCACCACTGCAACCTTTCCTCACGAGGCGCGACCCGATGCGTTGCTCATGATTGCCGCAAGTGTATTCGACGCGCGAGGCGCCGCGCTGCTTCGCGCGGACCTTCGAACCGATTCCTTGATGGTGCGCCGCGATTATGGTTCGCCGGTTCGAATATAGATGCGGGCGTTCTTTAAAGGCTCGCAGCCGGTCCATGCCAAGTCAGTCTTTCTTGCCGTTCTTGGTGTTTCTAGCGTCATTGTCATCCTCAATGCGGAGCGATTTCTGATCGATCCACACGATACCGAGTGGGCGCACATCGCGCGATTTAAGTGGCTACTGCTCGCGCATGGAATTGCCGGAATGATCGCTCTTGTGACGGGCCCAGTGCAATTTTCGAGTCGCATTCGGCGGGCTCGGGTCAAACTACATCGCGTCACAGGGCGAATCTACGTCGTAGCAGTTGCTGCAGCGTCTCTTATAGCGCTTTACATCAGCGCAAAATTTGAGCCGTGGCCCCGAAATCCGCCGTGGATTGCCGCCATAGCGATCCCTTGAGCGATGCGCTACTTGCCGACGCCGGCGTTGCCGAGAATCAGAACATCCTCATGACGTTCGAATCGGCATGTCAGAAGTCGAAGATCAACGCGCGATCGATATTGGAATTGAAGTTCCAGTTGAACGAATCGAGGCTCGTGTGATCGCGAAGCGCGGCGGATTTGATACGGCGCTCCAAGAGCCGATCTCGCCTGCGTTGCATTTCGTCGTGGATGAGCAGACTGAGGAAATCGATTGGCCCTAATTGCCCCGCCCTGGCTTGTTGAGCGGGTGTTCAGCGTGTCGGCCATTCCACCCAGGCGCAATTGCCGTAGCGTGCGATCGAGTTCGTCGGCGGTCATAGAAGTTCTCCTTGTACAACGGCATGAAGATGTTTGGTATAGGTTCCGATATCGGCGACTACTTTGTGTCGTGCGAGCAGCGGCTGCGTCGTGGCATGGTGTTGCAAGTACGCGCGTAAGAATCGATATCGCAGCGAGTTGGCTTGAGCAGCGACTTCGCACGCGCGCTCGACCGATTCCGGACCGTAACGACTCACGAGGTCCAGCACGCCGAAGAGCATGCGTGCTGCGGTTGCGCCGTACTCGTCGACGGCGGACCGAGCAAATGTGCTGCAGGCTGGGCCGTGGCGAGCGATTCTGTCGACTAGATGCTCGATCTTCGGCGGCGTTTGCTTGGGCCGATCGACTCCACCGGTGCGCCGGGAGCCGCGTTGCGTGAGTTCGTGTTCGCGAACTAACTCATGGTTGTAAGGGTCAAGTATGCGCAACCAGAGGCGACCAACGTGAACGATAACTTTCGCGCCGCCATTTGCGCGGCGGCGCGGAGTAATACGCTCGGTCAACTTCGACGTGCCCGTCGAGGTGAACGCGGCGCTCGATGATTCGATAGTATTCGAAACGCGTGGGCGGCGGCAGCGGGGGAGATCGAAGATGCCGGGCATGTTGCTAAGCGTGGAGAACCTTAGGGCCTGAATAGGCGCGAGGTGCGCCAGCGAGTGGTAAAGGATCGTTGATGTTGGTCCATAGGAATTTGGCGAGTCATCGCGATACGCGTCGTTAATGGCTGTCGCACTACCGATCGCAGCGCTTCCAGAAGTCGGACAGCTCGCGCGTGTCCGAGATCGGCATTGGATCGTGGTGTCCGTCAATGCCAGTTCGCTTCCACCGAGCGCTGAGAGCGGGCGCGATCGCGCAGATCATCTCGTCACGCTTTCGTCGGTCGACGACGACGGCCTCAGCGATGAGCTTCGAGTTTTCTGGGAGCTCGAAGGCGACGCCCGCGTCCTCGATCGCGCGACGCTTCCGGCACCGCACCGTGATCGCCTCGACGACCCAGAACGACTTCGCGCATTCCTGGACGCGGTAAGATGGGGTGCAGTCGCTTCAGCCGATAGCAAAGCGCTTCAGGCACCGTTCCGGTCGGGGATCACGATCGAGGACTATCAACTCGATCCGGTAGTTCGCGCGCTCGATATGCCGCGCGTCAACTTGCTTATAGCCGACGACGTCGGACTTGGGAAGACCATAGAAGCCGGGTTGGTAGCCCAGGAAATGCTGCTGCGGCATCGGGCGCGGACGGTTCTCGTACTGTGCCCGCCGGCGCTTCGGCACAAATGGCGCGCTGAGATGCTCGAGAAGTTCGGGCTCGCCTTTGAAATCATCGATGCGGATAAAATTCGCGAGTTAAGACGACGCCGTGGCATCAACGCCGATCCGTTTCGCCATTTCCCCCGAGCGATCATCAGCTTCGATTGGCTCAAGGACGGTCGGCCGCTCGAAATGCTGCGCTCCACCTTGCCGCCGGATACGAATGCCTACCCGAGACGTTTCGATCTGCTGATTGTCGATGAGGTCCATCAGTGTGCGCCTTCCGGCGACGGCGTATACGCAACAGATTCAAAGCGCACGAAGCTGTTGTCGCTGCTCGCGGCACACGTCGAGCACCGCCTCTTCTTATCCGCGACGCCGCATAACGGCTACGAGAGCTCGTACTCGGCATTGCTCGAGATGCTAGATCCGCAACGGTTCCAGCGCGGCGTGCCACCCGACGAAGCTGCGCTTCGAAGAGCGGTCGTACGCCGGATGAAGTCACAAATCGACGCGGATCTCGGTCCAAAAGCGGACGGTTCCAGCCGTTTCCCCCGCCGCGACGTCATCGCGCTGCCGGTCACCTACAGCGAAGACGAGCGGCGCGCCCATGCCGATCTGGCAGCCTACGCGGATCTGCGCCGAAGTCGCGCGCGCGACCGCACGAAAGGCGACGCGGCAGGCGAAGCCTGCGACCTAATGCTGCTGCTCCTCAAGAAGCGCTTATTCTCGTCACCCGCGGCGTTCGCGACGACGCTGGACGCGCACGTTCGCACGCTCGCTGTGTCGCGCCCCGATCGTCGCCCGGATCGCGAGCTCGTGCGAGCCGCCTACGACGAAACGGATGACGACTTCGCGCTCGACGACGAACTGGAAGATGCGACAGAAGAAGCGATGCTCGTCGCTGCCCGCGCCTCGGAACCCCTCGCACCTGATGAGACTGCGCTTCTCGACCGTTTGCACAAGTGGTCGGCGAGCGCGGCGAAACGCTCGGATGCCAAAGCAAAGGTTCTCGTCGATAAACTGCGCGGCTGGTGCATCCGCGAACCGCCGTCCGGAAAGCCCGCATGGACGAGCGAGCGGGTGATCGTCTTCACGGAGTATCGCGCCACGCAGAAGTGGCTGCATCGCATCCTCGTCGACGCCGGCCTCGCGGGCGACGGCGGCGAGCGCCTCGCGCTGATGTATGGCGGGATGCCCGACGACGACCGGCAGCGCATCGTCGCCGAGTTCGGCGCAGACCCCGCACTGCGACCCGTGCGCATCTTGCTGGCGACCGACACCGCGAGCGAAGGCATCGATCCGCAGCGTCACTGTCGTCTCATGGTTCACGCCGAGATTCCATTCAACCCCAATCGTCTCGAGCAGCGGAACGGGCGCATCGATCGTCACGGTCAGCCGAGCCCGTCGGTCGAGATATATCATTTTATCGGCGCGAACGTCGACGCCGCGCCGGGCTCGCTCGACGCCGATCTCGAGTTCCTTTCGCGCGCGGCTCGCAAAGTCGAACAGATTCGCGCCGATCTCGGAGCTGCGGGCGTCGTGCTCGCGCGCGAAGTCGAAAACGCGATGCTCGGCCGATCTGCGGACGTCGATCGCGCGACCTCGACGTCCGGTGCGCGAGCCGCGGTGCGGCGCCTGGACCGCGAGCTGCGCGACCGCATCAGCGAACTCAAGGGTCGCATCGATCGCTCGATTGAGGAGCTCGGCATCACACCGGACGCGCTCGCGCGCGCCGTCGAACTCGGGCTCGAACTCGGCCGTCAGGCGCCGCTTCGCCGCATCGAGCTGACCGCCGACGGCCGTGCGCCGCGCGCCCAAGCATTCGAGGTTCCGGAGCTCACGCGTTCGTGGGCGAGCGCCGCCGCCGACCTCTACGACGAGATCCGCGATCGGCGCCTTCCCATCACCTTTGACTCGCGAGTCCTCGAACAGCGCGACGACGTCGTCCACGCGCACCTCGGTCATCCGCTGGTCGCGCAGGCGCTCCGCTTGCTGCGTGCCGAGATGTGGTCATCGGCGAACGAGGCGCGACTCGCGCGCGTCTCCGGAGCCCTCGTTGCCGACGACGACCTCGACGAGCCGGCGCTCATCGTCTACGCGCGACTCGTCGTCGCGGGTGTCGATGGGGTGCGTTTACACGAAGAACTCTTCGCCGCGAGCGGCCGTCTCGGTCCGAGCGGTTTCGCGCGTAACAACGTCGGCGAAACACGCCGCATCACGAGCGCGAAACGCGATGGTGCGTTGCCGCGTCACCATCACGTCGCGCTTGTCGACGCGTGGCCGCGTCTCGTCGACGCCGTAAGCGCAGCGGTTGACGCACGGATGCGCGAGCGCGAAGAGTCGCTCGCGCGCCTCTTCCGCGAGCGCGGCGAAAGCGAGGCGGTTGCGCTGCGAACGGTGCTCGGCGATTTGCGCGCGTCGATCGAGCGTGAGCTCGACCGCATCGAGCGCGGCGAGGCCGAACAACTACGCCTCTTCGAAAGTGCCCGCGATACCGAACGGCGCCAGTTCGCGCGCGACGTCGAAGCGTTGCGCCGCCGCATCGCGTCGATTCCCGACGAAGCCGATCGCGAAGCCGACCGGCTCGTGCGCCGCTACGCATCGCCGCGAGCGCTCGTCTTTCCGGCGGCGATCGAATTGCTGCTCCCACGTCGACGCGCGTCGTCGGAATTACTCGGCAAATGAACTCGACGATGAACGGTGCGAGCCGTAGCCGACCTACGCGTCGTCGCACGAAAGACGCCGATTGGCTGTCGCTGGTTGAGCCGGTCGGGCAGTTTCTGACGGCGCCCGCCTTGCGGAGCGCGTTCCCGGAAGGGCTACCTGCGGTACCAGCGGAGCTTCGCGCCGAAGCCAGGGAACGCTTGGCGGCGATTGCGGCGGGGCCGGCCGACTCTGTCGGGCGCGACGTGTGGCTCGACTGGCTCCTGCGCGTTGTGCTCGGGTGGGGCGACCTCTACCGAACCGGCGACGAGGCGGCGGCCGTCGTGCGTGGGGTACCCGAGTACCGCACGACGTTACGCGCCGATGGGATTCTGCGCGATCCGAGCGGCGCGATTCGGGCCGTCGTGATGTGTGTTCCGTTCGGCACCCGCTTCGACGCGCGGCTGCCCGGCGAAGAGTGGAGTGCGAGTCCGCTTGACCGCATTGCAGAGCTCGCGCGCGCGCATGGCGTCGCCATCGCTCTGCTCTCCGACGGCGACCGCGTTGCGCTTGTTAACGTGCCGATCCCCAAGAAAGAGGCGCCGACCGAGACGACGGGCGGGTACGCGATCTGGCAAACCGGACTCTTCGCCGAGGGCGCGGAGCGCGAGTACTTCGCGGCCTTCGTCGCGCTGCTGCACGCGCAGCGGTTCTTCAACGCAGCGGAGCGCGAGACGCTTGCAGCGCTCTTCGAGCGCTCCGCACTCACGCAAGCGGACTTGACGAAGACGCTCGGATTCCAAGTGCGCAGGGCCGTCGAGCTAATGGTCGGTGCGTTCTCGCGCGCCGATCGTGAGCGTCGCGGCGAACTGCTCGACGCGCTGCCGCCGCACGTTGTCTACGAGGCGGCGGCGACCGTCATGATGCGACTCGTGTTCATGCTCTACGCGGAGGAGCGCGATCTGCTGCCGATCGGCGACCCGACGTACGCGGAAAACTACGCGGTCTCGACGCTTCGCGATCAGCTCGAAGCGGACGCCGTACGCCTCGGCGACGAACCGCTCGAACGCCGTGGCACCGCCTGGCGGCGATTGCTCGCGACGTTCAACGCGATCTACGCGGGCATCGATCACGATCGGCTTCGGCTACCGGCTTACGGCGGACGGCTCTTCGATCCGGAACGCTTTCCGTTTCTTGATGGGTGTCGGGTCGACGATCTCACGACCCGCGCGATCCTGACGTCCCTGCAAACAGTGTCGATTGGCAATGAATCGCGCAGGCTCTCGTTCCTGACGCTCGATGTCGAGCAGATCGGTCACGTCTACGAGGGTTTGCTCGATCACGATGCGGTTCGCGTCAACGAAGTGCATCTCGGCTTTGACGGCAAGAGCGGCGCAGAGAGCGAGATCGCCGTTGCTGAGATCGAACGGATATTTGAAAGCGGGCGCGCGCATCTCGTGGCGTCCCTCGCTGAGAAGCTGGATCGTTCGGAAAAGTCAATCGAGAAGGGACTTATTCGCGGTGAGAAGCTGGTCGCGGGTGAGGAGCCGGAAACGCGACGTCTCCTCATGACAGCCTGCGAAAGCGACGAAGGGCTGGTTCGTCGCGCGCTACCATACGCGCCCTTGCTGCGCGATGACCTTCAAGGGCTGCCGACGGTGTATCCGGCGGGCGGAATCATCGTTACGAAGACGCGGGCCCGGCGAGACTCGGGTACGGAATATACGCCTCGCGTCCTGGCGGAGGAAATCGTGCGCTACGCGCTCGAGCCGCTCGTATATTCGCCAGGGCCCATTGACGGAGCACCTCGCGATGAATGGCAGGTGCGGCCGTCCGCCGGGCTGCTAGCGCTGAAGATTTGCGATCCCGCCTGCGGCTCGGGGGCCTTTCTCGTCGCCGCCTGCCGGTATCTCGCCGAACGTGTAGCCGAGGCGTGGCAGCGCGAGGGAAAGATTGCCGACGACGAGCCGATTCGAGACGCGCAACGCATCATCAGCGAGCGCTGCCTCTACGGGGTCGACCGCGACCCGATGGCGGTCGAGATGGCGAAGCTTTCGCTCTGGTTGTTGACGTTCGCACGTCAGCGCCCGTTCGGTTTTCTCGATCACGCGATTCGCGAAGGCGACTCGCTTCTCGGCATCACGTCGCTCGATCAACTCCGCGCGCTGCACTTCGACCCCGAGCGTGGGCGCGCGCTGCACGACGGCTCGCTCTTCGACGTGCTGCGGCCCCTCGGCGAGCTCGTCGATGAAGCCGTGCAATACCGTCTCCAACTTGAAGAGCATGCCACTCTCGACATTGGCGATGCACATGAGAAGGCGCGCCTGAACGCGCTGGCGCGGGAGCGCACTGAGACGGGCCGCCTCATTGCCGATGCCTTGACTGCCGTCGCAATAACCCATCCGGAAGCGACTGCGCGCGATATCAATTCTGCCTTAGTTGCTCTGGGAAATGATGTCCGGGCAGTCATCGGCAATACCGGGGGCTCGAACGGCGTGGTCGCGGCGATGGAGGAGGCCACTCGTTCCATCCGGATTCGGTTGAATCGGGAGAAACCGGAAAGTGCTCCGCAGCGGCGACCACTACACTGGCCGCTAGAATTTCCCGAAGTCTTTTCGCGCGAGAACGGCGGCTTCGATCTCGTTCTCGGCAACCCGCCGTTTCTCGGCGGCAAGTTCATCTCGGGCAGATTCGGAACGGATTACCGATCTTTTCTCGTGCGATGGCTCGCGGCAGGAAGACGCGGGCACGCCGATCTGGTCGCGTATTTCTTCCTTCGAGCGTCAGCCGTGGCGAAGCGCTTCGCCTTCATTGCAACGAATACGATCGGTCAGGGTGACACCCGTGAAGTTGCGCTCGATGCATTGCTCGAGGGCGCGTGGTCGATCGGCCGCGCTGAAAAGAGCCGCACATGGCCTGGAGCGTCCGCAATCCAAGTCGCCGAAGTGTGGTGCCGTAAGGAGAAAACCGCTGAACCGACGATCTTAAGCGGCCTTCTGGTTCCCGGAATATCTGCGCTCCTGGTACCCACGAGCCGAGCCGTCGGCATCCCTTATCGGTTGAAAGCAAACGCGAACATCGCGTTTCAAGGCAGCGTAGTTCTGGGGCTCGGGTTTACCATGACGCCTGAGCGCGCGCTGGAGCTTATCGAACACGATGCGCACAATCGAGAGGTGCTGTTTCCGTATATTAACGCTGAAGATATTTGCGACCGACCCGACGCCTCGCCTCGTCGCTGGATAATCAATTTTCGCGATTGGACGGAAGAACATTCGTTGTCGTATACGGAATGTTTTCAGCAAGTTCGCGACACCGTTAAGCCTCAGCGTATGATTACTAAAGCGAGCGAGTATACCCGTTATTGGTGGCGATACGGACGGCCCTGCTTGCAGCTCTACGAGACAATTGGCACTAAACGAAATGTCGTCGCTATGCCCCTCGTCAGCAAATACTCCATTCCAGTTCGCATTCCAAGTGGCTATGTGTACGCGCACGCGTTGGCGGTCTTTGCGTCCGAGTCCGATCAGCTATACGGAGTTATTTCCTCGGGGATCCACCGAGCATGGTCGCGATCACGAGGAAGCACCTTAGAAACTCGGTCGCGATATACTCCAACCGATTGCTTTGAAACGTTTCCCCTCCCGAATCCAGACAACACGACGATCGGGAAAACCATGCTGCTACTCCATGACCGTCGCGCAGCAGTGATGGTCAGTACCGGACGCGGCCTGACTGCGACATACAACCGCATGCACTTGGCGGACGAGGCAGATGCGGAGGTCGTCGCTCTCCGCGAGTTGCACCGAACGCTCGATCTCGCCGTTCTCGCTGGGTATGGCTGGAGAGACATCGATCTCGACCACGACTTTCGCGTGACGGATGAAGGACTGCGATACACTATCTCCGAGCCAGCTCGAGTCGAAATCCTCGATCGGCTCCTCGAACTCAACCACGAGCGCCATGCAGAAGAGGTCGCAAACAGCGCCACACGCGGCATCGGATGCAAGCCACGGAATGGACGCGGGCGTGGAACGAACGAGAGCGCAACTCCGCTTTTCGTCGAACAGGGCTAAATGCGCGAATCCGCCCCTCCCAACTATCAGACGCGCGGCGTCATAAAGGGCGAGCGCGCGCTAGCGGCGGCAGCTTCGCACATCCGCCGCTGTGGTCAACCTGATCGTTTAGGAGTCCTAAGTCTGCGATGGCAAACCCGAAAAGGTCGGGTGGTCGCAAGGCCGCCGCGAGCATGGTGACGCCTGCAAGCCCGCGCCGCCGCGCGCGCCTCACGCTGTTTTTTGGAGCGGGCGCCGAAGCGTCCGACGGTTTGCCAACGGGCGGACGCTTCGCGCTCGAGGTTATCCGCCGCGCGAAGGATCCGATCGATGCGTTCAAGGCCGATCGGGTGCGGATCAATGGCGGTTGCACGATGGCGTACCGCAAGTGGCTGCCCGTCGACCTCATGAAGCAAAGGGTCGCGCATTTTGGCAAGAGCGAACGGAGCCGCATCTTCGAGGATAGTCTTCGCGGTGGATATGCACGCGTGGTAGCGTCGCTCGACGCGTACGACGCGTCGGCCACAGCGTTCATGGGCAAGCATGGAGTTGCGCGCAGTCGTGTGGAAGCGCTGTTTAGGGAAGCCTCGGCGGGCGCGACGCTCGGCGCCGAGCGGTACGCCCATGTCGCGGTCAGCGATTCGATTACGCGGGATCCATCGAGCCTTTTTGCTTCCGAGTTCTTCTCCGCCATCCTGACCCTCGCGAAGGCGCGCGGGCCTCATGATGAAATGACGCGCCTGGCACGCGCGACGATGCAGTTCTATCTCGGTGCGCATGGGCAGGGCGCGATGCACGCGATGAGCGACAATCCGCTCAAGAACGCACCGGACGATAACCCCGCGTTCGCAGAGCTGGGCCGACTTTTCGACGTGAATCCAGTCGACGCCGGGGTTGCGGCATTCGAGGCCGTCATGGATCATCAAGAAGGCGGACCGGTCGACGCAACGGCTCCCAGACTCTTCCAGATCCTGGCAGTCTCGGTGTTGGAAGCGGCGGTCGAGCAGTTTTTGGATTACCGCGCGATGCTCGACGAGCTGCTTCCCTCGCTGTACCGACCGCGCGACAGTTGGGCAAAATTCACGAAAGTCAGTTTGTTCTTGCGGGCAACGCGCGACTATGTCGTGCAGCAGCAGAACGCCGCACGCGGAGTCACCGACGGGTACTACCACGATCTTGCAGTAGCGCTCGCTGCGCGGCGGTTCGAGCTTGTACGAGTCGGCAGCTCGAACTACACGGACCTGTGCCATTCGGCGATCCGCGAGCTTCACCAAGAACCCGTCCTCGCGCTGAACGGGAGTTTGGATCTTTCCCTGGACCCGTACAAGAACGAAATCGTCCCGGCGAGTCGCTCCGCGCAAGTCGCCCGCTTTCTGGTGCCGTTCCTTTTCACGCAGAGCGGAGTAAAACCGCTCACGTCCGTGGACGTCTCGCGCAAGTACGTTGCTTACTACGACGCTGTAAAGGACAGCGACGCTGCCGTGGTCGCGGGTTTCGGATTCCACGGCGACGACGGTCACATCAACGCGCTATTTCGGCAAGCCGTCGACGACGACGGCAAACGGCTCATCGTGCTGCAGTATGCTTCCGACGGCGCCTTCGACGTCGCCGCGGCGCGGGAGGCTCTTGGTGAAAGCTTGCGCGTCGAGAACACCGAACGAATCACGGTGCTGCCGGTCGACCAGCGACGTCTTGTTAATGGCGAGTTGTGGACCGACGCAGTTCTGAATGCTTTGAGCTAAGCAGACGAAACCGTTCCTTCGGCGCCTGCGAGATGCTTTACTGACGATTGCGTTTCCTCAGCTTAATCCGACTAAGGTCGCCCAGGTGATGAACTGCCCGTCAGGCACGGCGACTGACTGCCTCGCCTTAACTCGAGCACGTTGAGTGGGAGGTCGACGATGAGATGCACGGTGCGCTTCGCTCCGTCGTATAACGCGGTATCTGAAACGCTGCTCGGATTGGAGCCGCAGACCGAGCAGACGAAGAGGATCTCGCCGTCAAGGGTGGTCGCCTCGCACTGCAGATATGCGAGACGGCGCAGGTGACGAGAGGCACGGTCGATGCGCTTTCCGAGCGTTCGCTGCAGCTTCTGCGGAAGTTCAAGTGGCGCCACGAACGGAGTCCCTAAGGATTGTAAACACGAACCAGAATGGTGGCGTCGGCGCTAACCGGAGGACCTGATCGATTCAACGGCTTAAGGTCATACACGCCTGTACTGAACGTATCTTTTGATAGTCTTTCGGCGAGTGCTTCTGCACCCGGCCTTCCGGCCTCGCTAAGTACATATATGTCGATCCCTTTTGGTGCCGGCGGCGGTCCTGGGTCGTCCAAATAGGTTCCACCAAACTGAAAATTTGGCGTATACGATACGTTCTTCATGACGCGTGTCATCGCATCATGAAACGGCTCGCAGAAGCTATCGGTTGTCATTGGAAGACACTGAATTACTATTGGTATGTCCGCATAAGGCTTCATAGTGTTCGCAAGTTCATCAACATCGATAGCGGACAGTAGCTTTGCGTGAGACCGTCGAGGTCGTGCCGAGTTCCGTGGAAATTCCCGACCGGACCCAGGAGCCTAGAAATGAAGGCGGCGTAACTCCTTGATTGCTACACCAAAGGAGAAACGCCGTGAAAAGATCATACCCCACCTCCGACCCCGCTGCCAAGAGCTTTGAGCGCGATTTTGGCACCGAACTTGACCGGCTCTGCCGCGAAAAGATCAGCGAGCTCGTTCAAGCTTACCTCTGCTTCGAAGTGGATGAGCTGTGGTAACGGTCGGATTACCCTGACCCCTCCGGCACGATTAAAATGACCCCGCGGCGCGATTACCCGGTCTTGCGGGATCTCCCTGCGGCCTGACGCGTGCGCAGGCGGTGGCTCTCGCCACTG
>JAABUX010002831.1_pt1 | contig 23859 bp, 38 predicted proteins | sample 5561851 | NCBI WGS metagenome assembly JAABUX01 (sample SAMN10711883, study PRJNA513361) | rock metagenome | isolation source: Antarctica rocks | place: Antarctica: Victoria Land, Richard Nunatak red sandstone | collected 2016-01-03 | reverse complement strand
GTGTTCGATGCAAACTACTTTGGTGTAGTACGCGTGCTCAGAGCAGCTCTCCCTCTACTCAGGAAGCAAGGAAGCGGTCATATCCTCGGCGTGACCAGCAGTCTTGGTCTCACACCGATGCCCTTGATCGGCTTCTACTCCGCGACGAAAGCCGCAGGCGAAGCACTCCACGAAGCCCTGGCAAAAGAGGTCGCTCCGTTCGGTATCAAGGTGACCATTATCGAGCCGGGCGCCTACGCTACCGGGTTCGGAAAGAGCGCAACCCGAGCAGAGGGTTTGCTTGCATACGACGATTTCCGTAAACAACTAATGGCCGGCTTGATGACACTGGAACGGGGCAATCCCGAGGCTACCGCCGAGGCCATTCTCAAGGTTGTCGACGCAGAACAGCCTCCTCTGCGATTGATCCTGGGAAGCACCTCGCTCCCGCAGGTTCGCTCGGTCTACGCTGACCGTCTAGCCACATGGAAGGCCTGGGAGGCTGTTTCAGACGCAGCGCAGTAAGCACAAGGGCTGCGAAAAGCCGGCGAGGAGCATAGGCGTAGCCCGCGCTCCCCGCCGGGGACAATGTCAACTTTAGAAGGAGATCAACGTGCCTACAGCTCTCATCACAGGCGGTCACGCCGGCATCGGCTTTGAATGCGCTAAGCAGCTTGCGTCTCGCTCGCAGTACAACCTGGTTCTCGCCGGACGGAGCATGGAGCGGATGGAAGCCGCAGCGCAGCAGATCCGGACGTCCTATGGCGTAAAGGTGAGCTTACTCAAGCTTGATACCTCCTCGCTCGCCTCGGTTAGAGAAGCGGCGACAGAGTTTCGTGCCATGCTCGACAATGGCAAAGTCGATGCTTTCCAGTCGCTTCTATGCAACGCAGGCGGCAGGTTCAATGCGCTTTCGTATAATCTCGACGGCTACGAGACGACGTTCGCGACCAATTGCCTCGGCCATTTCCTGCTGATCGAGTTGCTGACTGACCGATTGGTCGACAACGGACGCATCGTATTTACCGCGAGCGGAACGCACGATCCCGAAACCACAGATGGAAAGATGGTCGGCGTTGTGGTTGAGCCCGACGCGAATGCCCTTGCTAAGGATGGAATGGACGGCAAGAAGCCGCTTTCCGGGGGAGTACGCTATTCGACCTCGAAGCTCTGCACGATCCTTTATGCCTATGAACTGGACCGCCGGTTGCGACGCTCCGGAAGCTCCATCGCATCGATTGCCTTCGACCCCGGTTCCGTACCTGAGACCGGGCTGCTCAGGACAATGCCAAAGCCTGTGCAGATCCTCGCGAAAACTTCTTTGACGAAGTGGATCATGAAGCGCATGGGCGTAACCCAGGGCTCGGTGAGCTTCTCTGGTGCATCCCTTGCCAAGATCGCTGCTGATCCCGCATACGCGAACGGGTCCGGCAAGTATTTTCAAGCGAACGCCGGCGTACTCAGTGAGACGCGATCTTCTACACTGTCCTATGACGAACAACGAGCACTCAAATTATGGAACGACTCCAAAACGCTCGTCCGGTTGCAGCCAAACGAAGAGTCCACTCAGCTGCGGTGATAAGGACATTATCTTGAGTGATACTGTGGTGCGGAGCGACTACCGAGATGCGCGTTTGAACTAAGCCGCTGGCGCGGCACATGCTGCAGTGGTGGTTTGTGGGCGGCGGCTGGATTTAGGGTTTAGTCACAAGGAGAATTCCCGTGTGACCCATATTCGTCAACTATTGCTCGATGAACTCCAGCGCCGCCACTACTCGTCCGCCACCGTCAGGTTCTACATCCATGCGGTGGAAGAGTTTGCCACTTACTTCCACCGATCGCCTGAGCAGCTTGGACCGGAGCACATCCGCGATTATCAGGTACATCTGTTCCGCGATCGCATGCTTTCGCCACGAACCATCGAAGGGCAAGCCGCCGCCCTGCGATTCCTGTTCGCCAAGACGCTTGGTCGGCCTCACCTTTCCGACGCCATTCCGTTCCCGAAGCAACATCGGCGTTTGCCGACGGTGCTGAGCCAGGAAGAAGTATCGCGACTCAGCGACGCGACCAGCAACCTCATGCATCGCGCGATGGTGATGACGCTTTATGCGACCGGCGTTCGCCGGGCAGGACTCTGCCGGCTGAAGGTGGCCGAAATCGACAGCAAACGTATGGTGCTTCACGTTCAACAGGCAAGGGAAGACGCGACCGAGACGTTCCGTTGAGTCCAAGGCTGATTGAGATCCTGCGCGAGTACTGGCGATGGATGAAGCCGAAGACCTATCTTTCCCCCGGGCATGCAGAACAACTGGCGAGTCGATGTGCCGGTCACCGATAAGGTGGCATGGATCGCCGTCACCGAAGCAGTCAAGACCGCCGGCATCACCGAGCGCATCTCACCGCACACGCTTCACCACAGCTACGCGACGCGCCTGCTTGAAGCCGGTGCAGACCTGCGCACGCTCTAGCTGCTGCTCGGACACGCCAAGCTCGCCGACACGACGGTTTACCTGCATCTATCGCGCCGTCACCTGCAAGCCGCGCCAGCCCGCTCGAGGCGATCAAGCTCTCGGAGACCAACGAGACGAAGCCTCTGAGGAGACGCGTGCAGCGATGAGCCGGCCCACCCTTGAGGTGGCCGACATCCTTCGCACCTCGGGCAGCAGCTTCTGGCAACGGCCCGGCTCGCATTACGCTTGGCAGCACCGCAAGGTGATGGACGCCATCGTCCGTTGCCGAACCGCGGCTCTGGGCGGCCATCGCGACCGATGCTCCGGCTGTGGCCATCAAGCCATCTCGTATAACTCGTGTCGCAACCGGCACTGCCCCAAGTGCCAGGGCAACGCTCGCGCCAGATGGCTGGCCGGGCGCTCGGCCGAGCTGTTGATCTTCCCCCGATTGAGTGGCCCTCTCCAACCACCGCCTCGTGGCCTTCTGGCCTTCAAGGACGATCGCGTCTCCTTCCGCTGGAAGGACTACGCCGCCGGCAGCAAGCAGATGGTCATGACGGTCTCGACCGACGAGTTCCTGCGCCGGTTCCTCATCCATGTTCTGCCAAAGGGCCTGGTCCGCATCCGCTACTTCGGCCTCTTCGCCAACCGCAAGCGCTCCGCCTCACTGCTGCGCTGCCGCTTTCTGCTCAGCGCGAAAGCTCCGCTTCCGTCTCAAGAGCCCACTCCTGCCGCTCAGCCAACACGGTGCCCACTGTGCACGGAGCCGATGCTCGACCTCGAACGATTCACCAGTCAAGAGCTCCTGGTCGCGTCGGCGATTGCACCACCCAGGCCTTGTCTCGATAGCTCCTGACCCAACATTACCAATGACCCTTCCAACCCGGTCTCCACACGCTGTGCTCACGCACGCAACGCCTCGTTGCGCCCACTTGTCCCAAGAGGCCTCAAAGACGCCCGCCGCAGGCTCTCGAGCAGGCCCTTCCTGTCACATTGCCTGACCCTATCGAACCTTCTATGCTCTTCGCTGCTTCTACAAAACCACAGGCGAGCCGGATCACCTCATCCAAATCTCATAGCGTCCGACCGCATCCGCCGCGCCCGCGGCTTCCTTCAAACGGCACTATCAAAACTGCTCCGACAAAGTCCCGTGCAGCAACCAGCCGCGTGCGCAGGGCAGCCCTGATAGGGTCCTAACGTTTGTGGGTATTCACGCGAGCAGACCGCCGCGAAGATGGAATGACCGAGCGTTCCGTACTATGGAGAAGCAAACCTCTTGATCTTGTCAGCGGCTTCTCTGATTCCTAGACCTGACAGGAAGTGCAGCTGCCGATCCGAAGCGCGCATCGCATGCCAGCATTGCAGCTTCGGCCACAGCCTCGAGATCCATACGACTCGCCCCGTCTTTGGACATCACAGCCATGCCACTCTGCACCGCTTGCACGAAGCAAGCGAGCGAGTGAACGTCCACTGTGCATGTTTTGAATTTACTTCTCTGCCCACGTAACCCAGTCAGGCAAAACGATATCTTTGCGGCGAGTCTGCGGGGACACCACAAGCTGCTCCAGCTTTCCTCCAGAGAGGCGCCCCTCCACCGTCGTCTCATACGGTGCGTGTAGCTTGAAGGCGACATCCCAGGAATGGGGCCACGCAGGAAAGAGAAAAAGTCGTTCTTCTACTGTCTGCAACAGCATCTCCTGCACTCCGACCATGCCGGAGCCCCCCCAGTTATGGTCTGGCACCCAGTCGTGTCCGGGACCCCAAAACGTTGGGCAACGGCGTCCGGAGTCGTCCATCTTCTGGATTGTGATCGAAGTCGCCTCATCCGTCAGCCCAAGGCGTGCACAGAAGATCGCATCCTGATGCCAGCTGACGTAGTTCTTCTGCTGCTGCGTGTCGACTCCATAACGCCACGTATCGATGGCCACTTGCAGGTGAGGATGGCCCACCCCGTATATCGGATATGGAAAGACGGGGTAGAGCTGTGGAATCTCAACATTTTGAATGCGATCCCAGAGTTCCGCCGGGCCGATAACGCGCTTGCCGTCCATCTCCCGGAACGGGATCGGCGGCAAGCGTTGCAGGTAGCCCTTCAGATAGCTCCGCTCTTCAAGGGTCAGATATTGCGCCGGCAGCGACAGCAATCGCCCAACCACCGTGCTCAGGGCCGCAATAGTCACCGTGGAGTTCAGCGTGTCCTTGTAGGTTTCAAGCGAAGTGCCTGGGAAGAAGACCAGCTTGCCGTCCTTATTCAACGGAGTTCCACTGACCCTTCGATACTGCTGCTGGAAGTGCTCGTCGAAGAAGATGACACAGCTTTGTATCAGTGGCAGATAGCGACCGACATCCACGCCACTAAAGCGCTCCACATCCAGGATCATCAGGCAGAACTCTAGGCAGGTTTCCCAAAGCCGGTCGACATAGCGACTCCACTCAATCCCTGGATCCAGTCCCGATGGGCGATTCCATCCATACTCATACGCCACCGGCAGCCCAAAATTTTCAATCTGCTCCGTGAAGCATGCTCCGCGATGATTCCAGTACACCTCAGTTCGCAACTCGGCATTTTTCAGTGTCTGCGTATAGAAGAGGAATTGCGACTCCATCATGTCGAAGTCGCCGCTTTTGAGCATCGGCCAGTACACCATGCGCTGGTTTTGAGCCGTGAAGCTGCCTCCACCCCATAGCCGGTAGTCCGGATTGAACTGCAGTTCAGGTCGCACGAACTCAGGATCAAAGGTGAAGAGACCTCCGTTGAACTTTGTCGCATACTTGCCGTAGGCATTGCAGCCTAGCTGGTAACGGAATAGCTGGTAGTTGCGGCCGATGCGCCATTCCACTCGCTCTGGCTGCGGCGCGCCGGGCAGAATGCTGATGTAGCTTCGCTGCCAAAAAGCATGCCACCATGCGAGCGTCTGCTGTCGCGATGCCTCCCCTACCCGCTCGTCCTTCGCCACCAGCTGCAGAACGCCCTCCAACCATTCCTTCCGGCTGGGCACTGTTTCAATGTGCAGGTAGGCGCGTACCCTATGCTGTGTTGCCGGCTGATTGCTCCGTAGCTTCCAGGCGCGAAAGTCCGTGCTAGCGTAGCGACCATCACTTGTCCCGGCAGGTTGGAAGTGATCTCCGCGCAGCAGCGTACCGAAGCACAGATTCTTCAGTGGATTCCACATCTGCTTTTTCACTCGATTCAGCCCTTGCTGTTCCACACAGAGGTCGAAATCGCTGAAAACAGCGCGGTTGTGGTGTACTGCAACAACATCGTTCCCGACAAACTCGACTTCATCGGGATAGTGGATCGCTCCGCGAGGTGCACTGTCATAGGAGCGATGCGTCGCCACCTCTCCCGGCAGATCGCCGCGCTCGGTCAGGCGCCACGATTCGAAGGCGACCTCTTGTATGACCGCTTGATTGGCTTCACTTTCGACATGAACAACAGGCGCTTGTACGTCGACCCAAATACGAATGATGACATGGAGGTCGGCGTGTGCCCCACTGATCTCCACGAATCCCTGCTCCAGTCGTAACCGCTGCACAAACACCCCTCCAGAGACAAAAGGGTTGGGAGTGACCCGCACTCTCAGGCGGCCGAACTTGGGAAAGCTATTAATCTCATCGAAGGATCCGCTCCGGGACAGGTAGCACAGCACATCGCCCTCTTCCACCCACACGTTTAGGCCGATGTCCCCGCCACCGCAGGGCATCGATTCGTTAGCGTTACGGCTCTGCGACGTCCAGATCAGATCGTAGTCATCAAGCGCGACCTTGGGCAAGGCACCAGAATTTGCAGAGTATCTTGCGGAAGCGAACAAGGCTTTCGATGACTTCGGAAAGAGAGCTGCGCCGCTGGCGCTCCCTATCAACTCCAGAATAGTACGTCGTGTCACCTTCATGGCTTCAGATCACCGACCTTCAAAAATTGTGGCAGTGTATCGCTTCAGCCGAACTGCAGGTGAGAACGCGCTTGTTCTTGCTAAAGCCGCCACCAACTCAAAATAAACTTTACTGTTCTAGTGTGCTGTCCCAGAAATTCTTAGCCGAACTCGATGCTATCCGGGGTACAACCTGGCCCTCAGAGACCACGCATTTGCCGGACTCAGCGTATTTGCGTCGATTCGTTGAATATGCCGCTAACTTCTGGGACAGCACACTAGTTGTGATCGGCTAGTTCTCCCGCCGGCCGCGGACAAACTCTTGAATCGCCATGTAGCCACTCGTCAGATCAAGCCGATCGGAATACCGCACACCACCTCCGGAAGTGCTTTCAGGTCTGAGACTAAAGGTCATTCTTTCTCTGCATCGAGTCTTAACTTGCGTTCCGTGAGCACCATCTGTGATCGCTCTAATTCTTCAGCAATCAGCTTTTCATCCGGGAGCACGGTCCGGTACTCGGCTGCAAGGACCTTGTTGGGCAGATTGTCGAGCGCGTAATGCACTTCCGCGATACCCATTTCCGTGCACAGAATTAGGCCCACCGGAGGATTTTCACTCGGCTTCATCCAGTGCTCCTTCGCATAGTTCAGATAGAGGTGCATTTGACCAGCATCAGCGTAGCCGAAGCGGCCTACCTTGAGATCGACGATTACCAGGCAGCGTAATCGCCGATGGAAGAAAATAAGGTCGATACGGAACCATGTGTCGTCTAGACGCAGACGGCGCTGACGCCCAAGGAAAGCGAAATCATCACCGAGTTCCAGGAGAAAGTCTGCGAGATGCTAGATGAGAGCCTCTTCGAGCTCTGACTCCGAGTATTCGTCCTTAAGGTGGAGGAACTCCAGCACGAAAGGATCTTTGATCGCCTCTTCGGCAGTGATAATTTCGGCAGCGTTCGGCACCTCTGCTCCTTCGAGCATGGCTGCTTTGTTCTTGGAGAGAGCAATGCGCTCATAGAACTGGCTTCCGATTTGCCGGTCTTATTGTCAGACCGACCATCCCGCTCGTATGGCTTCTGCCTCGAAGAACTTCCGTGCTTCTTGATTCCTGACGGAAAGCAGGCGCAGGTAGGCCGACCAGGGGAGGGGAAAACTGACGGAGAGAGTGGCAAGGCTTCCTAACGACATGTCGGGAGCATAGAGAGGTGTAGCCAGGCCACGCCTGAAAGAAGGCACGCATCCTCCACAGACTGATTTTGCCGAAGCCTCTACCAAACTGCTTGCTCAAGTCGATCGCCAGCCGTTCGACTAATCGCTCTCCGTAGTCGGCTCTCTTCTCTCCCCGCATCTCGGACTCGACAATGCGCCGGCCTACTTCCCAATATGTCGCGGTCCTTAGCGCATTAACGCTTCGCGCCGAAGTGGCACGCGCCGCTTTCAGCAGTTCGACGATGCTGGCCCGAACCTCCGCGTAGTCGGGATCAGCGCGATTGAGCTTCTCTTCAGACATTGCAACCAGTCTCATTTTAGATCCAGCTCACCGACCGAACAGCCGCGGTCGAGCATGGAAGACCGCAGATCGTACAGGCCTCAGTAAGAAGTACTGGGCTGATCCCACACGGATCAGCCCACTTGGCCACTTGCTGTTAGATTTGCCCGCAATTTGCCCGCAAATACCGCCCATTGTGCCGGTTTGGCCAACTGTGCCGACTGATAAGCCTTGTGCCGTCTATAAGTTAGCTGTGGATGCACTCCATGGCATGGAAGAGGTCATCGGTTCGATCCCGATCAGGTCCACCAAATAACCCTTTACAAAATGAATAGTTTTAGCGAGGCCAAGCGATCTCTTCTCTGGAGCGTTTGGTGTCATTTGGTGTCAAATTTCCAAACACCTTTATGGACAGCGCTCCGCGCTCGATTGCACGCCCTCCTAAGACAACTCCATCCGGCAGAGCTCTTGCCACCTTCCGACGTGCCTTTTCAGGAGACTTCCGCAACTCCAGTGGATCGAGTTGACCGTCGCTCGAACGCTCTCGGGGATCTCCTGCATATAAACGTCGGTGGTGGTCGCCGTCCGGGAGTGCCGCATCAGCCCTTGAACGTCCTTCACTGTGCCCTTTTCTGGGCCAGTGTTGCAATCGTTCTGCGGATCACCTGAAACGTCAGCTTCGGTAGTTTCAGGTCGCGAGCCAGTTTATGAAGCACCCGCTTGCGGTAGTTGTCCGTGTCCATGAAGTTGCCCGCTTGATTGGCGAAGATGAACATTTCGAGAGATGAATCCGGACATTCGGACCTCCAAGCTTCGAGATCGTCAGCGAGTCTCTGTGGAATGTGGATGACCGAGAGGCTCTTCCTTGTTTTGCCGCAAGGACGAATGTTCCCCTTGTAGACCGTCTCAATGACGCTCATAGCAGAGGCTTCAAAGTCGAAGCACTTCCACTTCAAAGCGAACAACTCACTAGGACGAAGAGCGTTGGTCATATCCAGTTCCAGGAGAGTTCGATCTCGCGGCCCTAAGGCCTTGAGAGCGGAGCGGAGCTGATCCCAGGTCAGATTAGTCGTGTCGGTCTCCCGCAATTGCGTGGGAACCTTCACTTGCGCGCAGGGTCTTTTGCGAGGAAGTCTTGATCGACTACCTCGGCGAAGATGTCCCGAAGATATGCGCGCATCTGCAAAGCTCTGTCCTTGGATCGGGTTGATGCCAGCTTGTTCATATGAAGCTGCAAGCTGAACTTGTCAAAGTTGACTAACGGAACCTCACCGAGGGGATCGATGAGATCGCGTTGAATGAGAATCGTCTTCGTCTTAGCTGTCTCTTCTTTCCAGGCAGACTCTTTCAGAGGAAGGAAGCGATTCTCGACGAACCAGGCAAAAGTGACGGAGCCGTCGTTCATGACTCGGGTAGGGGAACCTGGGTCCCCCATCTGTTTTGTAATTTCACGTTGAAGTGCTTCGCGAGCTTCGAACTTGGATATCTTCGACTTCAGCCCGAGAATGACCGGAACGCGAGTGGTTTTCTGCTCACTGGTGATTGGATCATTCACGACCTTGCGGTAATACCCGTACCACTGTTTTCCGCGAGGAGTGACATAACCCCGTTGGTGCGATGCCGTACCCATTGCTTCCTCAGTTCTGTGGCGGGAAGGATGGGGCCTTACCCTCATTCTACCGGCGTCTTCTGTGCATTAGCGCCGCTTCAATCGCAATGAAGAGAGCCGTTCGCGCTCATGGATGAACTCGTCCAATTCACTGGAGCGATAACGAAGAACTCCATCGCTGATCCGAATGGCTGGCAGGTACGGCGCTTTCCGGGAAGAGTGGTCCCACACCCAATCGGTGCTTACGTTGAGCCGCTTGGCGACCTCTTCAGCCGTGAGTAAGGGATCCCTTTCAACCACTCGCCCGGGTGGCTTCCGGGCTGTTGGGCTGAGCTGTTGACGCTCATACAAGTCGTCAGCACCGGTCAATTCAACTGTTCGGTTGGCACCAAGGATCACAGACGGATTTCGCATCGAGCACCTCATGTGGCCTGCTAGGTTGAGCGTGCTACTCAGGGGGTCACGAGTCCAATACTTGTTCCCTATAACGTCCAACGTTTTATCTATGGCGCACGAAAACCACGAGGATTCGGCCACGATTACCTTTAGGTTCCCGGATGCGAGCTGCCTTATTGACAACCTCAGTTCTGTTTCTGAAGCATGTTTGTCACAGTATTTCCACGGGTCACAAGCACTATCGGGCCAGTGGAATCGACGGCAGCCAAAGGAGTACCAAGGCCATGTCCGATTCCCTTACATTTCGTCTTCTGGTGTACATCAAGGCAGTCGCAGAGGCCCAAAACTTTACCCGTGCGGCGAATCAGCTCTATCTCGCCCAGCCTTCTTTGAGTCATCAGATTCGGGAACTCGAAAGCCAGCTCAAGCTCCAGATCTTCGAGCGTGGTGGCCCTTCCATCCGGGTGACCGATGCAGGACGGCTCCTGGTCGCCTACGCGGACATAGCCTTAAGAGAGCGCGATGAGATCGTGGCGATGGCTCGCGCGATTTACCTTCACGATGTTCCGCCCCTGCGCCTCGGTTTCTCTTCATTTATCCAAGTCAGCCTCTTGCAGACTTTTCGAGAATCCTATGAGGAGCTGTTTCCAGATTGCGAGATCCGGCTTCCGGAGGCGATCCAAGCCTGACATTGCAGAGATTGAGCGAGCGACTTTTGGACTGCGCCATCCTCCCGATGCCCATCGACGAAAGCCTCTATAAGGTGCAGCAAATCGCACGGTCGCCGCTTGTCGTTTGTATGTTGGCAAATGATCCTCTCGCGAGTCATGCTCAGCTCGACCTCACGGAAGTCGCTCCTCGGCTCAAAATCTTCCGTGATCCAGAGCTAGACCCGCTGGCACATTCGCGCTTAGTCGCGCTGTTCAAGGAAGCAGGAGTATCACTGTTCGTAGGCAGTTCCGCACGGACGCCTTCTGATATGCAGTGGATGGTTAAAGCGGGTTATGGCCTTGCTTTGATTGATCAGCTTTTGCCCCTGGAAGCGGGTCTCACCACTCGACCCATTGCCGGCGTCACCTGGACCGTTGATACAGCCTTTGTGCACAAGGATCGCGCAGATCATATTGCACTGCCGTACATTGAACGTTTCTTTAAGGATCACTGGCAAAACACTCCCCGAAAGAGGCGTCCCGGGAAAGTTCGACCGGAGCAATTGAAGCTGCTCGCCTGAGACAGAAACTATGGCGGAATAGAAAAGAAGTCTTGGACGGCGCTTCCGAACGTCACTAAGTTTCAACTCATGACGGCGAACGTTCCAAGCCGTCGGGAGGGTAAATGTTCACGATAAGCAATTCTCTTTCCTTGCTCCACAAAGCACAGCGTAAACGCCTCGACAAACAGCAACTCGCTCATGCCGTTCGCGTAGTGGCACCAACTATTTTCGCTCTCACATTCGCTTCTATCGCTCATGCCCAGGGCACGATCGACTTTACCGGGGCTCAGGGGGTGATGAGCTCGTTCAAAACCTTTGCTCTTTACGCTGGCGCGATTATCTGCTTTGGCGGCCTGATCTTCGCCGGCATTCGCATGATGAGTGGCCGATTCCAGGAAGCCATTCCGGGGCTGTTCGGCGCGCTATTCGGTGCTGGCGTGCTGGGATGGGGCGCAGGCTGGATTGGTTCACTTACCGGTCAGCAGCAGTAGGCCATGCCCATGACCAAACGAGGAGAGCCGTTACCGATCAACCAGGCGCTGAATCGCCCGAGAGCCAAGCTCGGTCTTGAGCTGGGAACGTGGATGGTGATCGTCTTCGTTTCGGTGACGGCCTTCATCACCGGCTTCCGTCTACTCGCACTCGTGAGCTTTCCGGCCCTGACCTGCGGGGCATGGCTGGTGGTTCGCAAGCACCCCAAGATGTTCCAGCTTTACCCGCTTTCGTGGAGCCAGCACAACTACTATGACCCCCGCAAAGACTGACCACACACATCTGAACTGGCTCGTTCAGGCCGGGTCCGCGGCGAGCATCGTTCCGATCGCCCGCTTCGTTGGACTCGGCAGCACCTTCGCTCTGAAAGGAGCGGCTACGGCCGACTGCTTTCCCTTGAGGGCATCGACGAAGAAGGTTTGACCGACCAGGAGCTTGAATCCCGCGTACGCGGGATCGAGGCCGCCCTGCGGGGCTTGCCCGATGGCTCTTGCCTTTACCAGTACGCGCGTTCCCTCTCCGGTTTCGACATTCCGCGCCAGAAGATTTATCGCGATCCGGCCACCGAGAGCTTCGTCGGCGATCGGCTGGAACAATTCAATTCCAAAGCCGGGTTCCGCCGCATCGACCTTCACTGGTGCCTCACGATCGAGCCGTCGAAGGCGAATTCATTCGAGCGCAGGCCCAAAGAGCAAGCCGGTGAGAACAGCCGGATGCTCGCCAAGCTGGACAAAGCAGCGACGATCCTCATCTCCAATCTCAGCAGCACTATCGGTCCAGCACAGCTCGACAAAAACCAGGCCTTCCAGTTCTTTTCGTATCTTGCCAACCTTGAGGGCTGGGCCGAAGCCGACCAGCTCCGCTCGGACAGCGGTTTGGACCGGCAGATCGTGAGAGCCCGATCCGCTGCGGCGGCGACCACCTACGGGTAGGAAAGCGGCATGTGCAGATGTTCTCTCTCAAGACGACGCCGGAGGCTTCGCGGCCGTGCCTGTTTTCCGGCTTGCTCGCGCTCGATTGTGACACGGTTGTGGTGTTCAAGTTGGCGGCCGAAGTCGACCACCGCCGCTCGCAAGGAGGTCGAGCACCAGGAGAAGTTCACCTCCTTCTTCAAAGTGGGCGTCGCGAACCGGCTCATGGCCGGCCGCGACTTCGCTTCGATAGACAAGACGGCCGGTGGACGCGCCGCCGACAAGGGCGTCGACGACCTCAGCGACGTGATACGTACCCTCGACAAGAAGGGCGCATGGCGAGTATTCGCTGCGCGTGCTGCTGGCAGCGGACGATGCCGACCAGCTCCGCCAAGCCATCCCCGCCACGCATCGGGCGTTTGTAGAGGCCCGCGCCCAGGGCATGGAAGAGACGCTGGGCAATCTGGCTGCCTACTACGCGATGTTCCCCGGCAATGCCTAGTTCAATGTATTTCCGATGTGGCTTTCTGAAGACCACCATGCCCGGCTGAGCTTTGTCTACGCGCCGCATCTCGGCCACACGCATTCCGAAGATCTTGATGCCGAGTATTTGAACGTCTTCGAGACCCGAAGTGGAACGCCATTCTTCCAGGACGCCTACGTGAATGGAGTTCGCGTCCAGCTCATCATCGGACCAACCGGCAGCGGCAAGTCCGTTCACGGCAATCTTGCCATCGCGTACGAGCAGAAGTACGGCGGCTTCACCTACATCTTCGATGTCGGCGGCAGCTACGAGAGCGTGGTTGAACTCTACGGCGGTAAGGTGGACCGGGTGGGCAAGGACGGCCCACATATCAATCCGTTCGCGTTGGAGCCGACCGAAAGCAATCTCAACTTTCTGTATTCGTTCGTGAAGCTGCTGCTCGCCAGCGGCGGCGCGGAGCTGGCCCCAGAAGACGAGGACGTAGTGTTCAAGGCCGTGCAGGATATGTACCTGCTCGACCCGGAGAACCGGCGTCTGGGCAACATCTACTTGCCCAAATCACTCGATCGTTATCTCGGCCAGTGGGTTGGAAAGGGCATCTACAACGCCGTTTTCGACAACATTGAGGACTCGCTGTCACTCTCGCGCCTCCAGTGTTTCGACTTCCAGGGTGTCCGGAAGCAGTACCCGGACCTTATCGAACCGCTGATGGTCTGGCTGCTCAGGCGCATCGATGACGTGCTCTACAACCCGGCCAACCTTGGAGTGCCAAAGCATGTGCTGATCGAGGAGGTTTTTTCCAATATGAAGAACAAGCTACTGCTGGAAGGCGCGCTCGAATCGATCAAGACGGTACGCAAGAATCTCGGCGGTGTGACGCTCATCGGCCAGTCGGCCGACGATCTGGGCGAGAACGCCGACTCGATCGTGAACTCCTGCACGTCGTTTCTGTTCCTGCCCGATGCGACGTTCAATCGGGCTAGGTACGGCGAGCTGTTCAAGATGACCGACCAGCAGCTCAACCTATTTGAGAGCCTGCAGAACCGGGAAGTCTTGTACATCCGGCGGGACGGCCTCACCAAAGTGGTGAAGCTGAATCTCGACAGCCGCAGCTACGCCAAATTCTCCACGAAGCCGAAAGACCGTGTGCGCCGGGCGAAGCTCATCGAGCGGCGCGGACTGCACGAAGGCATCGAGCGCTTTGCCCAGGGAGAGAACGGATGACTCGCTCAACCCCAACCCCGAAAGGAACAGCCGTGCATACATTATTTCGTCATTACTTCTCGACGGCAATCGCGCTTGCAGCAACCACGGCCACCGGTCTTGCCGCGCCGCCAACCGTCCATCTGCAACCGAACGCACCGCGCACCGTCGTTGTGCTCGACACCGCAACGCCGCCCGTCATTCGCGCCGGCTTACTCCAATCGACCCTCATCCTGCTGCCGGCAGAGGAGAAGGTCGCAACCGTCTTCGGCGGAGACACCGTGGATTGGGTGTCCGACGGCGGCCACGTCGCCAGCCGCTTCATTTCGATCAAGCCCAAGCTGGCGAACAGCACCACGGACGTGCATATCGTCTCCGACCACGGAAACGAGTACACCCTGCAGCTACATGAGATTTCCGGCGACGAAGATCCACACTTCGATTCCAAGGTGTTCATCCGCCGGGCGACCAGGCCGCGAAGGCCAAGCTCGCGCAGATGCCCGTCTTCGTTCCCGCCGCAGAACTGGACAAGGTGAAGCAGGATGCCGACGCAGCCAAGGCGAAAGCCGCCAGTGACCAGAAGGCCGCGGCGACCGCAGCTGAGATTTACTGGAGCCAATACCCCAACGAGCTGTACTTCGATTACGCATGGGACAGGAAAAAGGCTGCTGCGCTGGGACTTCAGCAGATATGGCGCGACGAGAAGTTTACGTATTTGCGAGGCCTGTTCCAGGAGACGCCAGCGCTGTACGAACTGAAGGACGGAAAGGGTTCGCTGATCAATTTTGATTTCAGCAACGGTCTGTACACCGTGCCGAAGACGGTCCTGGTTGGCTATCTCGCCATCGGCAAACAGAAGGTCGAGTTCCACCGCGAGGGGAAGTAACCGCATGCCAGACATCTACGACGACAGTACGCTCGCCACCGTTCCCGCCCAGCCCGAAGCCATCGGACCCATGCGCAAGCGCATGCCGCTGGTGCTGATTCTGGTAGGCGTCGTGGTCCTGATTGGTCTTACGAACCTTGTGGGCCTGCTGTCCAGCAACAAGAAGGAAGCGCCGAAGAGCCCGCTTGCGGCGCGTCCGTCCGTAGCGAATTCGCAGCAGGTCGGCAGTTTGCAGACGCAGCAAAACGCTCAGGCCAGGCAGGATGAAGAGCAGCGCGAACGGCAGCAGCAGCTTGCGGCCCAGATGGCTGTGTTGCAGTCCGAGAGCACCGTTCCAGGCCCGGAGTCACCTACCGCTTCACCCATGACACCGGCCCAGCGTGAGGCGATCTACGGCAACAGCCCCAACGCTCCGCAGAAGACATCGGGCGCTTCGCAGGCGAACGCGGAGGCGAAGCAGCGCGCACTTGCACGGGAGAAGCAGCGGCAGGACGCACAAAACAGCGATACTGTTGCGATCGACTTCGCACACCCGGCCGCGACCGGCGCAGCTCAGGGCCCAGTTCAGGGAACGGACGTTGCGGCAGATTCCCAGGCAGCAAGCTCCCGCGCCGAAGGGGCTTCGGACGACACAGAGTCCTACGGCGGTGTGTCCGGTGGGCGGAGTGGCGGCCAGACCAATCTAAAAAATGTAGTTGCACAGCCCAACAAGCACGGCAGCAAAGACCCGATGGCCGGGTCGACTTCGACCAGTACCAGGCAAGCTCTTCCGCGTCTTCGAGGGCACGGTTCTCGAAGGTGTTGTGACCAACCAGATCGACGGCGGCTTTGCCGGCCCGATCCTTGTCATGCTCACCACTGACTACTACTCCCACGACCACCAGCAACTCCTCATGCCGTAGGGAACGAGGCTGATTGGAGACGTAAGCAGCATCGGGGGTGGCCAGCAACGTAAACTTTTCGTCTCCTTCCACCGCGCCGTCTGCCCCGATGGGTTCTCCCTTGATCTCGACAAGTACATCGGCCTTGACCCGATCGGGACGACCGGCCTTGCAACGAACGTCAATCATGGCTATCTCACAGCGTTCGGAGCAGCGGCAGCGATAGGCGGGCTAGGCGGGCTTGCCCAGGTGGGTAACAGCGGTACAGTGCTCGATTCGTCAACCCAGATTCGAAACGGCATTTCAGCGCAGACCAGCCAGGAGGGGGAGCAGGTGTTGAACCACTTCCTGAACCGCTTGCCCATCATCACGCTGAAAGAAGGGTCACGCGCCCGTGTCTACATAGGGCGTGACATTCTCATTCCTTCCTACGCGGAACACCTCGTAGACTCATCCCTCTAACCGCTGCCGATCGACATCGGAGGACCATGAAGATCAGCAAAAGCACTCGCCGGAAACTTATGATTAGAGGCGTTCTGGTAGCCGTAACCGCGACTCCCAGCTTCGCTCTATTCGGTTTAGGCGATATCGTCTTCGACCCCACGAGCTATGCTTCGCTCGTCTCCCAGCTCACCCAGATGGAGACGCAGTACAACATGCTCAAGAATAACCTCACCCACTTCTCTCTGAAAACCCAGTGGCAAACCGCGCTGAATCAGATGGAGCACGTCAACGTTCACAACCTGTTTGGTGAGACGAACGGGATGAACACAGCCCTCAATACGAATTCGCCCACGGCCGCAAACATGGCGTGGACGAGTGCAAGCGTACTGATGAGCAGCAGCACATCGGCCTACCTTGCGGGCCTGCCCCAGGGCAGCGCTCAGCGGTCGCAACTGGCCCTGATCGAGGCTTCCGACGCCGCGTCGCCCGATTGCATCAATGCAGTCGGTGCGTACCGCGCCGCTCGCGATGCCAATGCCACGGCCCAACAGGACCTGCAGGCCCAGCAACTCGACGGCAACGACGGCACCAACACGGAAGTGCAGCAGCTCAACCTGCTCAACGCTTCCCAAGCCCAGCATCTCCACGAGTTGCAGTCGCAGGGTGTCATCCACGCCTGTCTCGCGCAGCAATGGCGATCCAAAACATGCAGCAGCGCAACGCTGCCGCACAAGACCTGAACGCATGGGCCTATGTGCGACAGCAGCAACAGGCGAACCCAACGTTTGTAGAAGGCGGGTCCGACTCCAACTCATTCATCCCGTAACCCACACCAAGGAGTAGCAGATGCTCAAGGCGATTAACACAAAGATTTTACTTGGCATTCTTGCTGCGCTGACTGCGATTGGTGCCCTGCTCGTTCACCAGAACCGTGTGAACGAGCAGGCAGCAGCCGACGCCGCGAAAGCCGCAGCGATCTTGCAACAGCAGCAAAAAGCAACCGAAGAACAGAAAAGACACGACGCCGAGTTCTGGAAGCAGGTCGAGGCGAACAAGAAAAAACGCAGCTCCGCCATTGGTGGAGGCTCAAACAGTAACAAGTCATCCCCTAAACGGGGACGATTACACGAGAAGGAATAGCTTTCCATGGTCAACTCAGTCGCCACGATCTCGTCATCTCTGGCCGCTTTCGCGGTTCCCCCAGGCGCGGTTGACTGGGTTACGCAGTTCACAACGAATCTCTCCAACCTCACGACGCAGAACGGCAATGCGCTGACTCAGCTGGGCCTAACGGAGTTGAGCTTTGTATCCTTGTTTGTCCTTGTGGGCATGGTTGTGGAGATGAATATCTCCACGATGGCGCTCACTTTGCACCGCCAGCCCATGCACATTGGTGATCTCGTCCGCTTCCTCTTGCGCTTGATTTTCTGCCTGCTACTCGAAAGCTATTGGTCGAATCTACTGCCAGGCGTCAGCTATGGGTTCAACCACCTGTTTTCAACGTTTGCGCAATCCATCGTGACGGCCCTCGACCAGAACTCGCTGTCGAACTTGCAACAACTGCTTTCGACGGCGGGTTCACAGACCGGCGCACCAGCATCACCGCGCCGATCGAGATCCTTTCCTATCTGCTAGTGCAGATTCTTCTCGGCTTGGCGCAGGCGATCCTCTTCCTCGTCAACGTCAGCGGCTTCATCCTCTACGGTGTCACCGCCCTGTTCGGACCGATCTTCATTCCGCTCTACATGACCCGTACGTTGCGCGGGAAGTTCTTCCAGTTCGTCGACGTACTTCTCAGCCTTGCCATGATTCGAGCCGTAGCCACAGCATTCATCTTCGTGTGGGAGGGCTTCATGAACGGCTTCATTCAGCAGACGTTCAACAACAACTATTCCATGGTGATGTGGCTCACCAACCTCATTCCGTGCGTAATGGTTTTTCTCGCGTTCGACTTAAACATGCTCTTCATACCGAGCCTCACGCAGATGATCTTCGGCGGTGGAGCTGGCGTTGCCGGAAGACTGGAAGAGACTGCAGGCAAGCTCGCGGTAGTTCTCGGAGCCTAAGGACAACCACCGATGCCACCACTCATCTACACCGTCCCTACCGACCGCTTCGCAATCGCTCGTTCGTCGTTCGGACTTGCTTCGCCATAGCCAAGCTTGCGGCCGTGATCATTACAGTGAAGCCATTTTTCTACATTCTAGAAAGGAACACTCCCCATGGCAACGCAAACAGCAGTCCGCGACACCACATTCACGCCCAGCCAAGCTCTGCTCATTGACCAGGTAGGGAACGAAGTTTATTCGTCCCACTACGCGGAACGAAAGCTCAGCCGGTTCATTATTGGGACCCAGGCCGCACTCCTGCTGGGCCAGTTTCGGGATGATACTCTCTCTCGCAAACCGGCCGGTACCTAACCGCTATATCCGCATCGACGAGATGGGCCGCGCTCAGGCGATCCAGTACACGGACTTGAACTGTAGCCCGCGCGAAGGTGAAGTCCGCACGTACCTGACGGACTGGGCGAACTACCGCTATACGATCAACCGGGAGACCATCGCGAAGAAGTACCCGCTCAACTACTACTTACTTTCGCAATCCCTGAGTTCGAGGCTGATGAACGAGGACAACAATAACCACCTCGTTTCGCAGGTCATTGCAGGTCAGATTGAGCAGAGCGAGGTCGAAGTTCGGAATGTGACGATCACTTCGATGGTGGAGGAGACGGTGGCTGGAGCCAGGATGTCGCGCGGGACGGCCTTAGTGAACATCGACCGGCTCTACTCGCCAACCAACTCCCACGACCCCGCACAGAGCATTGGCTGCTCTCCGTGACGTACTGCCTTGACCCGAGACAGGTGAACGAAGAGGCCCGCATATTCCCGCAGTTCGAGACGATAAACCCATTGGGTATGACCATCACCGAGTTTCACGAGAACCGGATGTCCGTCGAGCCTCTTTCTCAACCGGGACTAGGGCAAAGAACGCCCGCCGCCACAAGCACCCAAAGTCTTCCAACACCGCTCGGAAGAACCGCGGGAGGTTCCCGGTGAGCTACGAACTGATCCTTCCATTCTTCCCCGAAGAACTCCGCGCACTATTGCGTGATCCGTCTATCTCCGACCTAATGATCAACGGCACGATGGGCGTTTATGCTGTTGCAAGAGATACCGCTATCCCAGCCCTATACCAACGACAAACTCCAGCAGGCCATCCAGCGTATCGCCCGGCTTCTCGGACAGGATTTGACAACGCAGAACCCGATCCTGAATACACGCCTGCCGGACGGCTCGCGTGTTGCGGTGGTGGGCGCCCCGTCTTCGATCAATGGGCCGTCCCTGACCATTCGGAAGTTCAATCGCTGGTTTTCTTCAGACGAATTGATCGAGTCGGGAACTATGCCCCGCGAGGTCCGCGACACCATCGTCCGGTTCATGGGCGAGCGCAAGAACGGCATCATCAGCGGGGGAACTGGGTCGGGTAAGACCACCTTGATGAAGGCGCTCCTAGACCACATTCCGGCGCACGAGCGGCTGGTCATTATCGAACAGCCAGCCGAACTGAAAGTGTCTCATCCCAATGCCGTTCGCTGGGAAGCAGTCGAAGCCATTCCCGGTCAAGCGGCGATCACGCCGAGCGAGTTGCTTGCGGCAGCGCTTCGTCACCGGCCCGATCGCATAATCTTCGGCGAGATCCGGAATGAGTCAGGCTACGACTTGCTCCAAGCGATGAATACCGGACATAGCGGCACACTGAGCACGATTCACGCGAAGTCAGCGTGGGATGCCCTGAGTCGCCTCTCCAATTTGGCCCTGAGTGCACGGCCCAATCTCAATCACGAATTCATGCGCTCTGAAACAGCGGAGGCGATCGACTTCGTTCTGTATTGTGAGCGGGATTACACAGGCCAGCGTCGCGTCCGCGAGCTGATCAAAGTCAACGGCTACAACCACACGGAGCAGAGCTTCCAGACCGAGGACATCTACCGAGCTTCCACAGACTAACCCAGCAAAAACCGAACCCAGATCGAGGTCACTTCCATGCACCATCCTGCCGCTCTTTCCGGCTGCACAGCCCAACTCGTCTCTGAAGCGCCTAACGTGCCGAATCCAAGCAGTAAAACGAGCAACGGACCAAGCTCGAAGCCGTCTTCATTGGAGCCCATGCCAGCCGTGTTGAGCTGCGGTTTGGGCGAACTTCTAACCCGCCGAGAAGCTAAGGGTGACTTCGGTCCCGTGGATGTCTGCCGTCTCGTTTCCCGTTCTCTACTCGGGGTCACGCTTCGGGACCAAACCGGCGCCCGGCGGCTCGGCGCTCTTCTGCTTCGGCTTTGCCGCCCTTCGGGTTACGGTTTCCAGCTTCGCCGGACCCTCCGCAAATGCAGAGCTTGGCACTTGGGAGCCGGGCCCTCTCGCTGGCTTCGCCATGTGTGACCCGAGCAGGATACGGGAAATCAACGAAACGGAGATCACCATCATGTACCAGAACAAAGTCACCCTCATCGGATTCCTCGGCAACGACGCAGAAGTTCGCACCAACGACAACCGCAGCTTCACCACCATGTCGCTGGCCACCAAGAGCTCCTACAAAAAGGACGGCAAGTACATCTCGCACACGGAGTGGCACCGTTGCATCGTCTTCGGCAAGCTCGGAGAGTTCGCCGGCACGCTAACAAAGGGCGCTCATCTCCAGGTCAAGGGAGAGCTGCGCAGCCGGGAGTATGAGACCAAGAAGGTCGGCAAGAAGGCAGCCCAGAAGACCATCTGGGAAATCCGGGTGAACTCGATCTCAAGCTGGACCGGGCCGCGAAAGGAGGCTCGGAAGACTCGGAGAATGAAGACGCTCCGCAGGAGGAAGTGGCCGAGTAGGCCGCTTCCTTATCCATCCACCGGGAGCTCGGGTCAAACCGGGCTTCCATCTCCCTCTGAGGCTTGCGATGAGCATACAAATAGCCCGTGGTTTCCTAACCCGTTGCTTCCGTTCCGGTGACACCATCGCTTTGCTGTTGCGCCGTGAAGAACCCGCGAAGGTGACGCAGCGGATCGTCTTGCTTGAGACAGTGCTGGCGTCCCAGTATCTCAGCTGGCTGGCCTACGAGAACGCCAGCGGCATGAACATCTATGTCGCCGCCAATCCGCTGCTACCCGGAAGCCGCAAACGCACGAAGGAGAGCATCGCCGAGGTCCGTTATTTACATCTCGACATCGACTTCGATGGAGAAGCTGGCCTGACTGCACTCAGAGCTTCCGATGATGTACCGACGCCGACCGCAATACTCGGCACATCGCCCGGCAAATATCAGGTTCTTTGGCGTGTCTACGGCTTTGACTTCGAGCAGCAGGAGGCGATGCTCAAGCAACTCGCCATCGCCTTCGGCGGCGATCCTGCCTGTACGGATCGCAACCGTGTTCTTCGATTGCCCGGCTTCCACAATCGCAAGTACGTTCCGGCTCATGCCGTCACGGTTGAGTACCCGTGCGGAGTCTCGGCAATTTTTGTCTCGATATCGACGGGCTTTCTCCACGGCTGAACACTCCAGTAATCCGGCCCGTGAAGCAGACACATTCGGAGCAGGATTGGGCCTGGGTTCTGGCGGAGCTTTCGAGCGGGCAAGACGCGGATGAGACGACACGGACGCTTGCTTCGCGCCGTTCTGATAAACCCAACCCGCTCTACTACGCGCAGCGCACCGTAGACATCGCTTCTGCTTGTCTCTGGCTGACGGAAGGCACGTCAATAGTTTAGCAGATCAGTGAAGCATATAACTGTACGATTCCATCTAAGTGACTAACATTCAACATGTTGAAGCCATCTTGTTTGCTCCAAGATGTTCTTGGCGTAAGGTATTCGTCCTGAAATCACGCGGCCTGTTTACACGTCGCCCGGGCTGGCCTCCCAAGTTTTGAGTGCATCCTGCATCGCAATCGGAGTTGTGTCATTCTTCTGTCATCACGATCCGCCATTCGTCTCCATGCCTCGCAAACACGAGTCCGTGCAAAGCCATCATGGCGCAGATCAGTTCGTAGATCGGTGCCAGTACGTCGATTGGTTCCCAACTGTACTCCGTGAGCCAGAGTTTATGCAGTTGTTGGCGGAGTTCGCGAAAGAGGTTTTCCTCGTTAGAATGCGCACTCAGTAATTGCGAAGCGCGTGGAGCATGCGTTTCGATCTTTTGCTCAAGTCCGTCCAGATGCCCAAGCAAATATCCGGCATGGATGAACAGATCTCCAAAGAGCTGCTGGAGATCAAAGAATGCCTCCAGGGCATTGTGGTTCTCTCGGTACGCAACGATGCGGTGCTTGCAGCGGCTCTTGGTGTCCTGGAGCGATTGGCAGAACATGCCTTCAAAGTCTTCTGCTGCCTCCGGCCGAAACAGCGCAGTGGATCGGCAAGCGGCATACTCGCTCCATACATCCATCGTCGCAGGAAGGTGTGTCGAGAACGATCTCCACATTCGAGAGCGCGGCCGTAGAGTTGCGGAAACGTTCGATAGAGCTGTGCTTCGTGATTTACGTGGGCGGCTTCATGAGCAATACATACGCTCGCAAGTCTCTGCTGTTCTGGGTCCGGAGTGAGCAGCAAAAGGGACACTCCAGTACGCACAACGATGTGGAAGCGAAACTCTTTGGCTGTTCTAAATCGCAACGGTTCGACCCATTTCCAAGGTATTTGGCTGGTGGCCAATTTCGAGAGGCACCTGACCGTCCCCAAGTTTCTGTAGTGCCGATGCGACCGCTCTGCAATCATCAGCCACCGTAATGCCATCAAGAGCCCTCAAATCAGTTCCGTAAAGAGCGATGAGGGTACAAACTCTGCTCTAAGGCCGCACGGATCGCTTCGTGAACGTCGCTCCCCGTCAACTCGCGTACGTCCAGACGGCACCGTCTGGGTAGAAGCAGCGTTTTTCCGTCTCCGTCGACGCTGAAGTCCAGGAAATCTGATTCCGTGATCCGAACTCCGCGATTACCCATGGCCGCCGGGCCAAACGTCTGCGGTACGCCCCCGCAAACAGCCCTTTGTAAACCCATGATCGGCGAGTTGGAAAACCGTCAAACCGAGCGGTCCTGTGACCTTTAGCTTTAGGGGCCTGGACATACGTCTCAGGCTCCCCGACCGCAAAGGCAGGGAATCTCTCGTGCACCGTGAGGCACACGATTCGGTTTGAAGGGATTTCCACACCCCAGGACGGCGCGTCACCGTCCCGACTCCATCATCGAACATCCACCTTCTCTTGGCAATCAGTTAGCGCGCGGAAGCGACGCAGTCCGCATAAGAACAAGCGACACCATGACCTGAGGGAGGAACGCTCCTCCCTGCCTCCAGCCGGCTACGCGTCTTCCGTCACCCACCTAAGCGGCGACAACCCCGCAACGCCCCGGAGTGCAGTTTCCTGCGCTCCGCGCCCAGCAAGGAAACCAAGCCTTCCTGAGGGATGAGTGTACCGGGACATGCGTTACATCTTGGACCGAGGACATCCGTTACAGTCCCTTGCGGCGGGTGGGTCTCGATTTGTTGTTGCTTCTCTATACCAAGTCCCGTCGTCGAGG
>JAABUX010002827.1_pt1 | contig 23880 bp, 13 predicted proteins | sample 5561851 | NCBI WGS metagenome assembly JAABUX01 (sample SAMN10711883, study PRJNA513361) | rock metagenome | isolation source: Antarctica rocks | place: Antarctica: Victoria Land, Richard Nunatak red sandstone | collected 2016-01-03 | reverse complement strand
CGATGGGATATCGCTGACTTTTTAAGAGCAATATGCAAGCATTCTGGCAATCATAGGTTTCGCCGCAACCACAGCAGATTTCTGAAATATGCGAATGAGGAGCCACCCGGCACCGAAGACTTCTCTCACCGGCTTGGACAGCGTCGGGTATCCAGGCTGATGGAAGTTCGTTGTTGGGATTAGACCAGGACAGCCTTGCGTCAGGAGATAAAGGTGCTGGCAAGTTCGCCTTCGTTTGGTCCGTTTCAGCCGCCTGCCGAGCCGGCTGAACCGGGGTGGCCTTACAGGCCCCTAGCACCGTTCTAAGGCACTGGTTCGGAATCACCGCTAGTGTTCTCGCGGGCGTGTTCGACGCTTCACTCGTGCCTTTGGGCTGGTGCCAGATCGGGGCGGCGAACGTCAGCATTGGTCTTACCACCATGCTATATACCAGTCTACACTTCTCCAGGGTTCCTCCCCACGTCGACCCCGCTATGCAGCTGATAGCTCTAGTCTGGGTAGCTGCCCTCGCTTTCAGCTGGGCGATATGGGGGCCCCAGCGCAGTTTCGAGTCGATATAAAGACCTAGGACTCGCAAGCTCGATCCTGGTTCGATTACCACGTTATCAAAGTTAATTGCCATTATCCTTTTTATATTATCTTATAATATAATAATAGCCTAGATTATTACCTATTTAATTATAAAGAAGCTATAGTTTAAGTTATTATCAATCTAATAAAGTACTTTAGATATAAATTTTATTGGTATACTTTTATATTAATAATATCTCTTTATTTCCTAGTTTTATACTCTTATAAAAGAGCTTCTATAGGATTATTAGGAGTAGGAGTTAGATATTATAACTACTGTAATAAATAAGCTATTATTAAGTTACTAAAGTTATTATAAAAGTTAAATATAAATATAATATTAATATTAAAGCTACTAAAACCTCTATTATAAAAGTCTTAAATTCCTTAATTTATACTTTACTACTAGTAGGGATCTAGGATATTAATTATATATTAATATATTTTTTATAATCATCTTAATTAATACTAGATAAACTCTAATAAGATAAATAAGTAAGAGTATTTATATAAGATATTCTTATTTAAACCTCTATACTTTACTACTTCCTAGTCATATTTTCTAAGATGTATTCTTTAAGAATGAATCTTAAGTATAGCTTAAATCTTACTAGCTTATACTCGACTATTTCCCTAGCTTGTAAGGGTAATAAGGAATTATTTATAATAGTAACTTATAAGAGATATATAGAATTATCTATAATAGTAACTTAAGAAAGAGAAATAACCCTAGCTTTTCTAGTTATAATAGTATATCTGTAAATTTCAAACCTACTTATAGTTCTAGATTAAACTTGTAAGTAATAGAAGTAAGCTTAGTACCCTAAAGCTAGTAATAAAAAGTGTTACGCGTAAACGCTATATTAGTCGTTTTTAAATTCAAGGTTTTTAAGATCTAAGGCCTAAGCCGAGCCGCCTCTTAAGGAAGTAACCGGAAACCTCTCTAGCTCGCTTACTAATCAGCGAATCTTATCATAGATTACAAGTATGAAATCTACGCTAAAAGTAGACTATTCAGGTATATTTGTTACCCCCTTCTATTTAAGGTAGCTAATTCTATATAAATTTAATAATTTACAAGTAACTAATTATAAAAAGGCCTATCATAAGCGCTTAAGAGCGATTATATACGATATTTCTACTAAACTAACTAAAACTAATTATAAGTACTCTAAGCAGGTTAAATAATTTTATAGATGTAGTATAAGTAGTAGTAACATAACTTCTAAACTTTATAAGATTATACTAAAAACTTTAGTTTTATCTCTATTAGATGTAAGACTTAATATATTATTAATTATAGAGATAGTAGTATTATTTAAAGCTAAAGTCTATAAGTTACCTACTCTTATACAAAGATTACTAGCTTTCTTCTTAGCTTATATTACTAAGTAGCTTAGTTAGGACGCTAGGAGCTAGATAGATAATCTTATATAGATTCTACTTTATTTTTCCTTCTATCCTCTAGCGAGTAACGGCTAAGTAATTACAATTGAAAAGAGGGTATAGAATATCTAAAGTGTAACCTAGAAGGCGTTAGTAATATTTATCTTAGACTGTTTATAACTTATTACTTAAGGTTTAATACTAATTCTAGGGTTAGCTAGAATTTCTAACTTAAAGATAGAAGAGAAGGAGAAGGAGGTAGAGGTAGACTTAACAGGAGTAACTTAAGAAGAAGGGATATACTATAAGACCTTACTAGTAGTTTCAATACATTAAGTTATAGATAAGCTATTTATAACTAAGCTTAAGGCTTTATTTAAAGTCTAAGTAATAGTAGTCTTAACTTAGAAGTACCTCTTAAAGTATCTCTACTAGAAGTTAGTATACTAGGTATAATATTAGGCGTTAAAATAGCACTCCTAGTCTTATCTATAATATCCTTAAACTTATTACTAGATATACGCTTCTAGGTACCTCTCTCTTAAAGTTAAGGCTTACTTATTAAGTATAATTTAGGTTATAAACTAGGCTTATAATAGGCTACAATCTACTTGGATTTAAGTAGCTACTTACTACGCCGGGGAGTTATAATAAGTATGTTAGAAGTAGTAGTATATTAGTAGTTCAGGGACTTGTAGTAGTAGCCCTAGTAGCTCTAGCAGCTCGTAGAGACTTGTACTTAGATAAGCCCGTACTAGCCTTAATAGGAAACCTATAAGTATTACGCTATGTATTTATAGCCATTATATTTAGTTTAAGCTAAACGGGAAGAAAATTCGCTAACTTATTAGCTTCTAAAGTCGAAAGTTTTAGAACTAAGAAAAAAATACTTTCGACTCTAGGAGCTAATAACTTAGCGAGATCTAGTCTATTTTAACTTAAACTCTAATTCCTAGCTTTTTAACTATTTAATTAGTAATATAGAACGTAATAATTATAGATTTCCTATTTAGGCTAACGTGAACTTATCTAAGTACAAGTCTCTACGGCCTGCTAGAGCTGCTAGGGCTACTAGGGCTATAGTCCTTGAATTACTAATATAGTAGTAAACCCTATAAAGATAAGATATAAGGAGGTAAAAGAATATATAAGTAGTAAGTAGGCCGGTTAATCATACTGTTATATAGCTATTATATAAATAGTATATTACTACGTATTATTAGGGCCTAGTCGCGTAGTAGGAATAATAATAGTAAAGCGGTGATAGTAGGATAGTAGGACTATAAGCTAGAGCTTAAATACTAAGAATTAGATATATAAGATAGTTTATAGCTTTATATAATTTATTTAGATATTAAATAAGAGCTTCAGAGCTTATAAATACGACTATATATTATTAAGGCTTTACTACCTAATTTTAATAGGAGATGTTTAATATTTAACGGGCTACTAGTATTAAACTAATAGATTTACAAACGACTATAGTACCTACAGACTTTATATATGAAATACTTAGTAGGAAGCAGATTTAACAAATATAAGACTAATATAGAAGCTTGGCATTCAATCTAAATAAATCCCCCTTCTTCTTAGATATAAATCTATAATACTAGATAATTGTTACATTTATAGTAGTCTAGATAAGCTATTAAACTGAAGCTAATAATTAAAGACTAGGTAATTATAATAGTATATATAATTAGATAGTATTAGATACGCTAATAAGGTATTCTTAACTTACTACAGTAATAACTATCTAGGGAGATACTACTATTATAATCCCTTTACTTATAAATACATCTTATATTTACTTATAATTATATCTCTTTTAAAGGGATTTAACGCCCTATTACCTTGGTAACGCCTAAGGTATAGGAATACGTTGTAATATTCCCCTTATATATTTATACTTTCAATCTAATAATATTACCTCTACTATATCTAACCTAGTACTAGTACTTAATAGCTTTATATATACCTTTTTGTAAGGTCTTAAAGACTAGATTAACAAGTTTATACTAATTCAAAGCTATTAAAGAATATCTTACTTAGTAAAGCTATAATACCCCCTTATCTTAAGATGTAATACTAAGGTTATCTACTAGAGTAAGTAGTAGACTAAGAGAGTAAGAGAAAGAAGTTGATATTACAAGAATAAATGCTTTATAAGGTAAATAGTAGCTAAATAGCTAATATAATTAATATTTAAAGGATTTTTTAGATATAGAAGTAGATAGTATATATATTAGGTAATATAGAGTTATATAAGTATACTAATTTAACTAGTAATATAGTATATTATAAGTAGCTTAATATTCTTTAAGAGTTACTAAGATAGTAAATAGTTAATATAGTAGACTTATTTAAAAAGAGGTTATTATTAGGCTTAGGTATATATATACCTTAAGTACTATCTTATAACCTGCTTCAAGTAACCTTCCTTAGAAGTATAAGGTAATATCTAAGTAATAAGAGGCCTAGATTAAGCTTATACTTGATAGATATATATCTACCTAGCTATCTCCTATTATTATTCTACATTTCTTAGCGATTAGTTCTCCTATTATAATAAGCCTACTACTTAATCTATTAGTAGACTTATACTTATTATTAAACCTTATAATAGCTAGTAATTAGATTAACCTATATATAGTACTAGCTATAAACCTCCTATCCTATTATAAGAGAGCTAATTAATCTTAATTTAATGTAGTTATAATAGAGTTAAGATATTATATGTAGTAAAGCTGTTATATAGAGATTTTTACGCGCCTAGTAATAATACCTGCCTTAACCCAGATTACTACTAATACTTACAGAGGATTTATTATATTAAAAGTTAGAAGGTATACTAGGAAATAGACCTTAACTATCTTATAGTAAATATAATTATAACGGCGGGGTTAGTAAGTACGCGTAGTACTAGGCGTAGTAGCCTTAAAGCTATAATATAATATTATAAGTCTTACTTATCTATATTTTCTAGTTCACTAGTAGTATATAGGAGTATCTACTTTCTCTTATAAATAATTACTCTTTAAGTAGTAATAATATTATAACGCGATTACTAATATTTTTTATTATATATAAAAGATTATTAGATTAAGAGTTAGAAGGTATATTAGTAGTACTAGATATAGTAACCCTAGGGCTATGATGGGATTATATAGGCCTCGCCTACCTATATCTTCTAGTATAACTAGCGGGATAAGTCCGTATCTAATTTCTCTCGCAGATATTCGCTCTTATATAGTAGTAATACTATAACACGCTAATTATAAGAACTATATACTATATCCTCTAATACTATATTATAAGTATATATTATACTATAGATATAACCCTCATATAAAAAGATATATCTTTCGAACCCCCTAATAATCCTCTAAGATTATTAAGTAAGAATTAGAAACATATATAAGAATAGACGCGCTTAGTCATATAATATTATAAATTTAGGTTAGTATTAACATATATATATATAGAGTTAATAATAAGGATAGATATAATTTAATAATAAAGACATATAATTTAAAGATATATATAAGAATAGTAAAGCCTAATACGCTCTAGATTTATATATATTATTAGTTATTATAAATAAGTAGGAGTTTTTACTTAGAGAGATAGAGTTACTCTTTTCTTATAGTTCTTTCAATAGTAATATACAATACGTTTTAGTAGTTAAATCTATATACTATTTATTAAGAATTATATTATAGGCCTTCCTTATTAGTATAAATAGATATTAGAATAGGTATATTAATTAATTAATGAATTAATGAATTAAAATCCTAAATAATTAATCTAGCTTAAAGACTTTTATCTATTCTTTATTACTTCTTAGGTATTACCTAGGTAATAGGGCTTTAAACCCCTTTAAAAGGAGATATATTTATAAGTAAATAAGTTATAATAGTAGTATTTCCTATTATCTATTAGATAAATTTATATTTAAGAATAAGGGGATAGGATTTCTTACTTTTAGTATCAAGGTTTTATATTTAGTATATATAAGACTATTAAGAATTCTTAGTAGTAAAAATATTAGTTTCTTCTTATTTTTATATTAATTCCTAAATATATAGTAATAACTATCTACTAGTATATATTTATAATACTACGATCTTATAATAATAGTAATAAATTACTTTATAAGAATATTCTATCTAATATACTCTTTCTATATAAATTAGTTATTATAGAATATCTCTATAGTATTATATTATAATATAGATCTACTAAGAATTCTCAATAGTCTTATACACGTTAAATTAGTCTTGTATAAAGTAGTCCGCCCTGTGATCGACCTAAAGCGGGGCTGGAATTTGAACGCGATCTCACGTGATAGGACCTTCCCGAAAATTCCTCAGCAAAATTCAAGCGATTTGAAACATTATAACATTCAGTTCTCTGCCAATATGGTTACCTTATATGCCGCGGATATCGATAGGTTAGCCGTCGAAGACCTTGGTAAAGGCATAAAGTAGGTCGTCGACCTTCACATTGCACGTAGTACATGCTCGTCGAAACATCTCGTCCGGCTGACACCTTCGCTTGAACTTAGAGTCATCGACGTGATTGACAATAAAAACATGACGGCGGACCGCTTCGCAAAATTGAGGTAGGACCATACTTTCGAAGGCCAGAGGGTCTGCTCGCCGCGTTCGCTCTTATGGATAGGCTTTTAGCTGAACGAAGGACACAAGATGCTCAATCCGTTCCGTTGGATGCAGAAAAGCTGGATGAATGTCTAAGGTTATCCGCCCTAAACACACGCTCCGGCCACGCTGACATCTTGTCGCAGGGGTATCTCCCGGTCGTCCCCAGCATCCACCATGTCAGCTAACCCAGGTCCAGACGAACTAGCCGAGAAGTGTCGGGTTGAAGCGTATGAGCAATACGACAATCTTATACAGATGGGCGGACGACCGCGGGCCCCCATAAGACCAGATCCAGGCGTCTGGGACGACGCAGTTCACGGGGACGAACATCTCCACGTTTATAATCACTGGGGTATGGAATCTAGCCGGACACTTGAGGAATTGGACCGGTGGAAGGCCTTCCTCGAGTACCAGCAGTTGAGAAGAGAAAATCCCGTAAAATTTGAGCAGTATAAAGAAACTCTCCTCGCCAATCAGAAGCAGGGTGAGAGACAATGGTGTCCGACTCTAGAGCTTGAGCTTGAGACGCAGAGCAAATTAGACGACTGGCAGGAGGACTACTCATTCGAACATCGAAAGCTTCTGTGTCTCGAGAGGAAAACCCAGCGTATCAAGCAACTTCCAGAAGAAGATCAGTGGTGGGGTGGCAAGCTAAAGTGGGCCGAGGGAGATCTGCAAGAGCATGAGGAGCTACTCGAATGGATAAGATATCAATTTCGGTTCATCGAAGCGGAAACTTCAGGCTCCAAGAACAATACGGGCCGTCGCGCTCGTCGTAAGCAAGATAGGTCACCAAGAGCTGCGACGCGTTTATCGAAGAGAATTGCGTCCAAGATCTCCTACTCCCAGACACCAGCACAGGGCTCCTCTAGGAAGGCCGTGCGATCCAAGGTCCCGTCAGCACCTAGCGCGGTGCATGCTTCAAAGGTCTCAAAAGGCGGCAAAAAGAGGCAATCACCACGCTTCCGACATCTGAGCGAAGTTGCTGACAAACCCATTCCGCCTAAGAGCTCTGTGTGTACAAGAAGGGCGATCAAAATACTTAGCGCTATGGATTTTTGTAAACCAAGTTCTAAAATCCTGTTGTTTCTGTGGTACCCCTTATGGGCAAAGACGTCGCTGAAGCGATACGATTAGCTGAGAGTTAGCGAAGGGTAAGCCTGCGAACTTAGAACGATAATATCCGTACAGGACCATCGGACCGTAAGTTCCCGCATCGCAACAATTCCCAAGCTTCTTTTATCAGCTCCTCAGTACCAACAAGGCACAACATGGGGATATTTAGGTAGAAGTCATTCAATTGCTGTACGTGGGTCATGAGCCCGAGTCGAAGTGCACTATGTCTCCGAGCTTGGCAACCTTCATCATCGTGGCTATTCCATCCGTGAATTGCGGCCGACAATAACCAGAGTCCAAGGCGAACTGTATCGTCAATAGCTTTCACATCTTTTTCGATTTACAAAGTTAAAGACAGCCAACTCATCAACTTTACGGGACTTAAGCAGGGGAAAATACTAATAGCTGACTCTGAGCTGTTGTAACAAGGTCCAGCTCCCCAAGTGCTGCTTTTCGCCATATCTTCCCCAGTTTGCTTTGAAGATCTTGGAGTGTTTGAAATTGAAGTATAGTGACTACTTCATCCCCAGAGACTTTGAGAGACTTAAGCTCCATAGGGACCGACTCTCGCGAGTCTACGGTCATGGAGTCTGTATGTACAGACCCAATGGATATTGCTCTTCGACCCTCCTTCAGATCAAGCTCTCAAAGTCTAGCTCTCATCTCGTTCGTCTCGTGATCGATCTGAGGCGCACGTATCAGCGCCAATGGCCAGTTGGGCATTTCCAGAGGTTGAATTATATCTTACTGATATCAGAGACTCAGATTTTGCATTAAGTGCTTTGTATACTCGTTCCAGAAATTCTATCCAACAGAAGTGGCCTATATCGCTCTCATTTTGCGACTCGAAATATCTTATAGTAGCCTTGCGCATATTGATAACTACTTGAAGATCTTGTAGGATCTGCTAGTTGAGTGGAGAGGTGTTTTTCCGGGCAATACACTCCGTAGCGTGCCATATCAGTTATGACGTCGTATCTTGAAGTAATGGGAGTTTGAGACCAGCAGCTGTGAACAGCTCTAGGCGAAAATTGTTCTCTTTATCCTTGTAGCCGAAGTTGCGCGAGGACAGGTGGGACCGCATGTCTTGACGTGAATGGAAAGGGGGACCTGTGTGAAAGGATCGTTCAATTCATTTTCTCCGAGAGAGATAGAGAAAACTGTGGTATCTGGCAAATTAAATGTCCCGCTTGTTTTCTGGAAGAATTTGCAATAAAATATATATCTGTATCTTTATTGGTATCATTGATGCATGCAAGGTGAAATCTCTACATGAAATGCAAATTCAATGCCATTGCCAAGCAACCAACACCCTGACCACGACCCCGCGCGAAACATGTTCAATTTTGTTAGCGAATTGATACCAAATCTAAGAAACTCTCGTACCAGCACTGTGTATCAATCATAACGTCGCTTAAAGACCTCACAGTCGCTTGAGGCTCTTACATAGCCTGTATACTCAATTTACGGTGTTTCTAATGCCTCGAGGCACTCGCCAAACGGCCTCTGCTGCCGGTCCCTCTCGCCACGTTTCCTTTGCCGATGAACAAGGCAACGCTGTCGCCGCTGCTGCCGCCAGCAAGAAGGAAATTGAGAAGCAGAAGAAGGCGGAGCAGCGAGCTCGTGTTCAGGCTCAGAAGCAAGCGCAACGAAAGGGGCGGGCAGCGGCTAAACGGGCATAAAAAGAGGAGGCTCGTCGCCGTAAGGAGAAGGAACGACGTGTCGCCGAAATGGAGGCTGAAATAGTCGTGAAAAGGGGCTCATCGAGCATGAAAAGGAGACACAGCGTCGTCGGGCTGAGGAGGACAAAAATGAGGAGCGGCGGGCGAGGATGACAACACCTGAGCCCATTGATGAGACTGACTTTGTCCGTGAGCCGTACTCGCCGAAAACCCTTGAGGCGATGAAGAGGGACGAGGAGCAAAAGAACGGGCCCTATGACTATTCCGTCAGTGCTTGTTTGAAGGTATAGGCCGGTCAGCGTTATCAGCATCTATGGGCAAATGAGATTGGTGGATTGTTTAGGAAAGGAAGTTTTTACAGCCATCTTTTGAATATAGAGATTGACAAGGCGATGGCTGATAAAGGCGTTACTGAAATAGCTGATATTTCGGGCTGCATGAAATCAGCAAACAGTGAAGCGACTCGTCAGCAGTTTAATATGAAGGATTTAAGTATTGTTGACTGGGAGTTGCGTGGCGAGACCATAACCACAGAGCAGTGGAAGAATCACAATGGCTATGTTATTGACGTTTTTCTTACTATCACTGGTCGAGTCGGTTTGACAAGGAGTATTCAAGAGGTTGATGGCCCCACTCAGTCACCGTCTCACTGTCGTACTAGGACTGATGCTCCGGAACAATCACATGCCGTCGTTCGTGATCGCAACGAGACCCTTGGCGACAATAGTGAGAAACTCAACACGAGGTGAAAGTGCCATGACGCGACCTGTGGTAACAAGAGCTGTTGCCGGATTGACGATAATGGTAATCATCACTGGTCAGATGCCCTACAACGTGAGAGGTGGGCGAGTGCGATCACCGCTGGCAAGACTACGGAGTATGAACCGCCGTATCTCGTGGTCAAGAGGGTGAGAATGAGAAACCTGGCAAGAAGAAGTCAGCAATAGACCATATGAAAGAGATGATGGCGGAACAAATGGAGTTTGATACCATTAGGAGTATGAAGTCGATGATCAACGAGAGTCGTCAGCAACCTGTACAACAGTCATGGCGTCCTCCTCCAGTATACTCATATCCACCGTCGTATCCTTCCTTTCATCAACCCCCTTTACACGACCGTCCCTACTCACCTACACACCTGTTCAACAATATACCAGTATGCTCGTGGGCTAGCCGATTTAGGAGGTGGTCAACAGCAAGGAGAAGGTTTGTAAAAAGTCTATTTGCAAGGCGTATGGCGTCTTTATTTATCAATACATATGAAGGAATTAAGACCTCTACCGCTGGGCCAATTCTCGCTCAAATGCTTTAACCTCTCCATCAGATTTATACCTAGCATCGCTGTATTTAAAGTGCTCCTTTACGAATCTGTCGCATCCACTGTGCTGAACAGCATTCCTCAGATTTCGCCATGGAATACAGGGCGGAAGCTCTCTAAATGACGTCTCATCCATGCCTTAAGCACACTGAATGTGAGCTCGATGGTGTTATAATCTGGCGAATAGGGGGTAAATGCTTAGCGAGGCAATCCTTCTGCTCGATAGTCTCAATGATACGAGGGTCGATCTGGACGCTGACGTTGTCTAGAACAATGATACTTCGTGAGGGAACTCGTTGCATAAGGGGGCAGCCGATTGATCAGCCAATCAATAATATCGTCCTTGGAGTAGTATCCTGTCTTGATTCCAGTACAAGGAAAATAGCCGCCAGTAGTATAGGCGGGCAAAACACTGTAAGTATCACCTCGTCTCATATTGCCATGGTACCGAGCAGGACCACCGATAGGGGCATAAGCCATAGATCGCCACATCGTCTGGAGCTTAAACAAGGACTCGTCGAAAACACCAGCAGCTCCGCTTTTACCTGACTAGCGAACGCTTGCCACGCGACTCGAAGCTCTTGACTCTGAGGTCCCATGCGTTTGCCCTTCTTACGAGAGACCTCAGCTCCCTTGAGAGCTTTAGCGATAGTGGAATGATGAACAGATATATCCCGTTCCTCCTCTAAGTATCGAGGTAGCTCTCCCAGATAAAGCCATGGTTTTTGACGCTGATAGTCGAGTAGTGCATTGAGAGCAGCAGGTGCAACTGAGCGACTCGGCCTTGGATTATAAAGACGATGAGGCACTGTCGTCTGGCCATATATCGCAATATTTCTCTCCTACCGGAACCCCGTTGCCCTCCTTGTATGGAATTCTCTCGCGACTGCTTCAGGGCGCCAGCGTGATTCCAAAAGAAGGTGGGCACGTTCGTGGATAGAGGAGTCTTTTCTAAACGGTGGCATAGGTATGGCGGTGAGGTAGAGCCACTGCGCCAGCTTAGCCGATGAACACCATAAGATACCAAGGATCTAATGCCAAGAGCCTTATACCTACCTGATTGGATCATAATTCGGTCTTTAGACCGTGCTGCGAGGTGATATACTGTGCTGGCTCAAGGTTTGCTTAATTTTCTATGAGGATCGCTAACAAATTTGCGGTTGGCAATCTCATTGAACCTGCACACGCTAAATTGAGCCGCGCAAACATCTGCCGAGTACTATGTAAGCATCAAGGCCAGCGGGCCTTATACTACGCCTAGTCAAGGTACTTCCCGTCACAATCAGGTGGATCACTGAGCGGTCGGTTGAACCACATTGGAGGTGGATCACTGAGCGATTAGTCGAACCACATTGAAGATAGATCACTAGGTGATCCATTGAACCACACCTCTTGGCAGGATTTCCTATGTCTATATAGATAGCGATGTTTCCCGCTTAGACAGGAGCTTCGTGCTCAATTCATATTATCTTCTAGACATATCTCCTAGATTTGAACACAATACGTTGTACCAGTCCAGTTTAGTACGAAGCCTGCTTATCTAGTCCTTGACACTCCTCTTTACGAGATCAACCCAGACTCATCGACCCAAGGGACGACAGGGTCGTAACACCGAGCTACCACGTCCTATCCTTCTTCCTCTATAAGGGCCCTAGCGTCGGCGCTACCCTTAACGACTAATATTTCATCTTATTAGATTCTTCTACCTAGGCTTAATTCTACACTCTTCTTAATACTTATTAATATTATAAAAGTCTAATTAAGATAATAGTTCTCTTTTAACAGGGTAGTTCTACTACTAGTTATTTATTAATTATCGAACCGCGTTGAATTAGTACTCTAAACTCGAGTCGAATACTATAGAAGTACTCTTAGTAAATATATTAGAATAAAAGTTATCTATATATTTTCTATATAACTAGTACTAATAATTATAGTAGCTTTAAACCTATATATAATATATATAAAATGTATTATATTATAAATAATAGATATTTAGCTATATATATATGAATATATATAGATTATATACCCTTATAGTTATAGATTATTTGCTCTAATATAGACTATAAGGCTTAAACTTCTTATAGAAGAGTAGTCTTGAAAATTATAATGATATACTTTATTTATTATATATAATAGTCTAATAGGCAAGTAATAAGATTAACTTATATATAATACTAATTATAAACCCCCTATCTTATTATAAGAGAGCTAATTAATCTTAATTTAATATAATTATAAAAGAGTTAAGATATTACGTAGTAGTATAGCTATTATATAAAGATTTTAATACGCTTAGTAATAATACCTACCTTGACCTAGATTACTACTAATACTTATAAAAGATTAATTATATTAAGAGTTAGAAGCTATACTAGGGAAAAGACCTTAGCTATCTTATAATTAATATTATTATCATAGCAGGATTAATAAGTATATATAGTACTATATATAGTAATACTAGGGCTATAGTATAATATTATAAGTCTTACTTACCTATATTTTCTAGTATACTAGTAGGATATAAGAGTATCTACTTTCTCTAATAAGTAATTACTTTTAAGTAGTAGTAATAATATAATACAACGACTAATACTATTAATTATATATAAAAGATTATTAGATTAAGAGTTAGAAGGTATATTAATAGTACTAGGCATAGTAACTCTAAGGCTATAATAGGATTATATAGGCCTCGCCTACTTATAGCCTCTAATATAAGTAGTAGAATAAGTTCCTATAATAAGTATATATTATACTATAAATATAATCCTCTTATAAAAAGATATACCTCTACTAACTCTAATAACCCTCTAAGATTATTAGATAAGAATTAGAAGGATATATAAGAATAGACACGCTTAAGCATATAATATTATAGATTTAAATTAGTAAGGATATATATAAGTTTAATAGTAAAGATAGATATAGTCTAATAATAAAGATATATATAAGAATAGTATAGTATTATTATTAATACAGATTCTAGTAGAATAGTAAAGTCTAGCGCGCTCTAGGTTTATATATATTATTAATTATTATTTTTACTATTACGTAGGATATTTATAGAGAGGATTTAGTTACTAGTATAAGTACCTATTAGCTATCTCTTACTAGATTAATATCTTACTATTAATGTACTTAAAAATTAGGATAATAAGGTATAAAGTAATAGTCTAGGTATATACTAGTAGAAGTTATAAACTAATTCTATATAATGTATAGCTAATTATATATAGAAGTTATATTAGTAGCCTTAGTATAGTAGAGTAGCTACTAGATCTATACTCTAGGCATCTAATCTTTAATATCGCAGAGGTTGTATATCTAGGACTATATATTAAGGTATATTATAACTACTATTATACGTATTTAAAACCAACTTATAAGTATAAAGTACTAGGTATCTAGACCTGTAGTACTAAGTAATAACTTTTCTAGATTTAATAACTCTGTGATATACTATATTAGTAACCTACTATAGAGGTATTTAGTAGTAACGGTTAGATATTACTATAGGAGTAGGCTAGATACTTTAGCTAATTAATAAACGTGTAGATATTATAATAGAAGATATATTTTCTAATATTAATAATCTAAGTATTACTAGACTTTTTATTAGAGTACTTAAGATTTAAAAAACTAATATCTTCTACCTTTAATCTCTTAATAACGACGTTATTATAGTACTACTCCTAATATTCTTCCTACTAATTTAATTTAAATGTAGTATACTTAAAGGTAGCCTTATAAGACTATTAACTTAGTTATTAGATAAGTATTAAGGTTTACCGCTGTGGTATTAGAGGAATACTATGCAAGCGTACCGTAAGGCCCGGGGGAGTAATCGGTTGATTAGTAAGCTAATCAGTCGATCCGCTTGATCTTGACATGGTTTCCTTCCACTATATAGCTACAGTCCTTTCAGTAGTTTTAGGAGCTTCGTGCTTAACTCAGCTTAACCACCTTGGTTACATGTTATAATTCATTGAGAGATCTATATAGAGAGGTCTACCTTTGTGTTATTACTTGCTACCCCTTCTGCCTAACACTGGATTGTAACAATAAGTTAGGGATAAGGGATATACCTTTAGGGTTGCTAATAGCGATATTCTAGCTACTTTATCCGCTACCTTCTCCACCTACCTAGTCTAACATAGGCGCCGGCGGGCTATCTTCTTCTACTATAGCCTAACGTTCCTTACCCTTTCACTTAGAGCTTATAACAACTAGCCTAGTAAAAAGATTACTAATAAAGAAGAGTACCTGCTATAACTAATACTAGGGGATTTACTCTTGTAGGGGTTTCTACTATTCTTATAATAACGGTCTCTTGTATAGAGGCGTTAATATAATAGTAAGTAGAAGCGACTAAAGATAAATAATACTATATATAGGTATTACTACTATGTATTAGGAATAATAACGTGGATACGTAGATGTAATAAATAATATAAATATAAATAATAAACTATCTAGAAAGGATATAGATAGGATATATATATAACCGGCTAGGTAACTTTAGGTTAGACTATAATAATTTTATAACTTAGACTATTTAAAACTATCCGTACTCTTCCATCAATTGTTAGCCTTGCGGTGGTGCTGCCAGGCTCCTAATACTACGTTAGGAACTATGGTTAGATTTACGCGGCTGATCTCGAGACGATTATTACCCCCTTAGCCCCCGCGTTCTTCTTCTTCTTCCTCCTCTTTTTCCTTGCTGGGATTTCCTGCTCGATGGCCCGTGGGAGCCTCGACCTTGCTAGTTGCTCCGCTGCCAGCGAGAAGGATACGATTACCCCAGTCTCTACTATCTATCGTGCCGCTGCTCTGATACCCTTTACTTCGATTAGTATTCTCCGAGTGTCAGTCATACCAGCCTCCGCATAAAGCCGCGGCCGGGCCGAGGTATCTACTATATATTAAAGGTATTATAATATATATAAGGAAATTAACTATTTAACTAAGATAGAATTTAAATAATTAGTAGGTAGGTTTATAGTATAATATATATAGAGATCTCTTCTACTAAGCTAATAATTAAATAGATTAAGAATATTATAGCTATTATATATACTCTATATCTGTAAATTTCAAACCTACTTATAGCTCTAGATAAAACTTGTAAGTAATAGAAGTAAGTTTAGTACCCTAGAGTAGGTAGTTAAGAATTCTAAAAATAGTAACAAAAGAGTTACGCGTAAACGCTATATTAGTCGTTTTTAATTTAAGGTTTTTAAGATTTTAGGCCTGGGCCAAACCGCCTCTTAAGGGAGTAGTTGGAGACCTCTCCAGCTCGCTTAATAATTAACGAATCTTAAAATAGATTTAAAATTTGAAATCTACGTTAATAGTAGACTAGCTAAGTATATTTATAGCCCTCCCCTTAGTTAAAGTAGCTAATTCTATGTAAATTTAATAATTAACAAGTAACTAATTACAAAAAAGCCTGTTATAAGCGCTTGAAAGCGATAATATAAGATATTTCTACTAGACTAATTAAAACCAACTCTAAGTACTCTAAGCAGGCTAAATGTTTATACAGATATACTTATTGAATAGAATATATAAGTAGCTTATTGTTATATCTTATAAGCTATTCAAGCGAGTAAGTATAATAGAAAGCTTATATAAGTAATCTTATGAAAAAACAAACTTAATTATTTATATACCTATTCTATTTATATTTATACTAACGAGGGTAATCTTTTATACTTAGATACTCCTCCTTAGTAAGAAAGGTAGTAGAGCTATTATATCTTATTATATAGGGGCGTAGGAGAAACCTTTTATAATTAAAGACTTCTCCTTATTATCTCCTTTCCTTGTAGTATCTTACTTCCTAGATATCTTAGTAAGTTCTTTTTACTAGGATTATATTATCTACTATATCTCTCTACTAGTATTTATATAGCTTTTTAACTACCTTCTTTTCTTTCTACCTTATTTTTAGTACCTTTGTTAATTTTAGCAGTAGAACCGTATCTTAAAAGAGTTAAATCTACTTCAGCTAGAGTTTAGTAAGTTAGAATTATTCTAGGTAGCCTATTTTATTAGCTAGTAGGCTATTATATAAGTATCTCTTAGTCTAGTTAGTATCTCCTTAAAAATATAGGTTCTAGCCTCTTTAATTAAGTCTAATATTAACTCTTATAATATTAGGTAGAAGAGGAAGATATACTTTATATTATATTTTACCTAATGATAACTATATTTAAAGTCCTAGACCCCTAGGATAATAGTTTTAAGTAGGAATACCTTAAAGCTATATTACCTAGTATAAAGTTAGGTTACTAGTAAGCTTTCTACCTTTCTTAGACCTTAATAATAGTTAGTATAGTTACTTAAAAGAAGACCTTTTACCGCTAGGGCCTAGCTTTCCTCTAGAATTATTACGTAGTAGGCTTCCTATTATTCCCCCTATTAGAGCTACTTTTAGTCTTTTACCGTTATTAAATTATTACTAGTATCTTAGAACTCCTTATTATCTTTTACTAGGTCGTACTAGTAGGCCTTTTATTGGATACCTATTACTACTTACTTCTAGCTTATAGTCCTAAGCTTTTATAAGGCCTATTTCTCCCTCTCTTATATTAGAATAAGAGCCTAGCGTCTAGTTCTACTACACTTCCCCTTTAACTAGCGTAAATAAAATTAACTATATATATTCCTTACTATTAGTACTTCATCTATAGTAGTATAGTATAAAATTAAATATTTAATAGTATAATCGATAAGTTTAATAAGTTATTATATACTTTCTATTATAAAAGGTTAAATAGCCTAATCTTTTTTAAATTAAGTATACTAATAGATTAGTTATCTATACTTTTAGTATTTCTCTTAGTTTATATTACCTTATTAAAAGCCTTCTTATAAGCTACTTCTATTACTCTTATACCTATATCTAAATCAATCTATTAGGAGTATAAAAAGAAAGAATAGTAAGAAGAAGTAAAATTATTAGAATCTTATTACTTCCTAGGATATATTACTAAGAAAGTCGTAGTCTTTGAACTCCTATTATAATTAGCCTAGCTACGTAGAGCTTTTATCCCTTCTACTTCTAAGTTTCATACCTGACTTTTCTAAGAAAGTAGAGGATAAGGTAATATATAATATTATATATATTATAAGTATACTACTAGCTATCTTCTAAGAACTCTACTACCGTTACCCTCCTTACTATATTAAGCTCTACTATCCTCCTAATAAATCTTTTAGTATTAGCATTAAGTTATAAGAAGTCTTTCTAGCTAGAATAGCTTTATAGGATTACTATTATCAAAGCTTCTATTTATATTAATTAGAGTAATATACTATCGGTTATTATTAATATACTCCGATAACCCTATAGGGACCGGTCCGACATAGGAAACTATTCGGTGAAGTGCCTCCGCCTGCGGTTCCACTCCTTCCGGTAGCTGATCGAAACCGAAGATAGCAGTTCCGAGAACAGCGTGTATAACCTATATAGAGTATTCAGAACAAATATTGTGAACCAAAGATGGACGAAGGAAGACACATGATGACTCTAAAAGAAAATCTATCGCTTTGCCGACGCGAATTCCGGGATGTGCCGTGGTACTATTTCGGGAGGAAGGCGAAGGCCGCCTGGATGCTTGCGAAGAAAATATAAAATGGGGTCCAGCTAGTAGAAAGCAGCTCAATCGGCATGTTGGAGTTCATGGCTATCGAAGTGCTGGACGGAGTCCCCTTATCCGTATTCGACCCGACCTTGAAAAGATACTGGCGCATCTGCAGACTTAGGACTGCCACGCTCATCAGAAATAAAAGTTTTGACTTACGCAAATAGAGATATTCCTCATCACCCCTTTTAAGGTCCCCCTACTTTCAACGTACCGTAGTGATGCTTTTGTTGCGAGGCTAAGTAATTGTATGCGTCCGTTTCGTCCAGCAGCAGCTCTTTAGGAGTAATGATTACCTGAGTATCCTGCTGAAGTGGAATTAACAACTCTTATACATAACTCTTATGCAAGGCCGGTGTTGTACTGCGCCGCTCTACGCACACCATCGCGTGTCCGGGCGCTACGACGCGGACGGTGCTCTGTGGTGGCATGATTGGGTGCATCATCATTAAGCGATGAGCTCGAATTTTGTGGGGCCGGTCGCGGGGTTTGAGACCCTGGTGTGTTCCGATGAGGGATCTTCTTCTTGGTTACTCTTGATGACTGGGGGAAACCGAGAGGCGAGTGCTCCATGTATCGTCTATCCCGCTTCACTCGCTTGTAGTGTCTGGTGACATCAGGCTGTAGTCGCACGTCCGCTGCCAATCCCAAGCTACTGAAGCCCAGGTCCCGCTCGGTGTTCTTGTGCAACGCGAGGATTACCGGACCAGTGGACTTATCAAACGTCTCAGAGAGGCAAAATCCCCGATAGCGGAGGAACAAGATCTGCTGAAGTTGCTTGATGGATTCCAGCAAGTTTTGACTACAGAGAACGAGACAATGTATCTATTGAATGGGCAAGGTGCGAAAACCTTGAAAGAAATGGTGGAAAATTCATGGCTAGACCCGAATACATTACAACGTATAGAGGATGACGAAGGTCTGAAATGGCGGAGCATACCGTGAGACTATTATCAACTTCATTGTATCGTTTCGGCTGAATTAAGCAGGCTGAATACATCAATCTTCAGACAGGTTTAATTACACACTCGAAACAATTAGCGGTAGAGTCTATTAAACAGGTTATTCCACAGGCTTAAGCTTGGCCTGATTCTTCTTAAAGGGTCGAGAAGCTTTGAAAACTTTCGGCATATCAGCATACAGCAAAGAGGCTAAGAGGATGGGGGGAAAACTCTTTCATCGATATAAAATATCTAGGTGAGGGTTTTAAGCAGCGGTTGAGCTATTATTCCCGTCTCCCAGCCTCTTTGCAAAACCCCAGAGACAGGAGAAAAAGCACAAACGCTTCGACTCAGTAATTTCACTTCTCATCTGCCTTCATGCGCGCAGCCACCCATTGTTATCAATGCTCAGCATCCTTGCATCTACCTATTTGGCCTGTCAAACCTTGTACATCAATGCAAGCAAAAGGAATGACAGACCGCATTGTTCGTGTGATCGTACCTCTCTATTAAGTTAATTTAGCCACACTATATTCTCGTATGCAAAAGATAATGGAGACCCACATCTGAATGGGATAAAGTCCGCATGGTAAATGGCTGACTGGGTATTTGTCACACCAGCGTTCCACGCAATATAGTGAATGGCCACATCCGTAACCGACTTCCTTATGATCGCACACAATGCGTAGCGGCCTTCATCGTTCTATTGTAATTATCTACGTAGACCCAGAATAATATCCGTTTTCACCTACATAAAGGCCGGCTTTAATAACATTCAACCTTTTTTAAAAAAGCATTCCATGGCTCCTTTAATAAAGTAAGCACTAGGAGTATATATATAGAGGACGGTGTTAATAAATTCAGGCTATTCGAAGAATAGCTCTATACCGAGGAACTACTCTATTATAAAGACTCTAAAGATCCTAGCTTCCTCTTAATCAACCTTCAGAATACTACGCTAGATACTATTAGCGAACGAGCTACCGGACTAAATACCTCCTTAGCGATACTAAAGCTAACCTAGAAAGAATCTATAAAGCCTTTAAGAGTATATGCTAAGGCCGCTTATATTATACTATAAATAACCTGTAAGAATAAATATATAATATAGCTAAATACCTAGGCTTATAATATACCTCTCTTGTAGAATATATACTAAAAACAAGGTAACGGGTAAGAAATAGATTACTAATCTAGAAGTAGCGCGTTTTACTAATTAGGTGAATAGGTATCCTAGTATCTTTATACTATACAGCTTTATAGGATTACTATTATACTTTATAAGTTAAGAATAGTTATAAGGCGCTATTTATTAATAGAGTACTTGAATAATAATTAAGTATAATTATCTTTATAATTAATACTAAAGAGAAATATTATTATTATTTAAAGCCTAATAAATTTAAGAAGGTCTATAAGAAAGCTGAATCTACTTCAGTAAAGTAGAAGATAAATAATACCTTAATTAAGATTAAATTTATAATTATACTATCTTTATAATAGTTTCTATATCTATAACGGCTAATAAGAATATAATCACTCTAATAGTAACCCTTAATTAATTTAAAAGAGACTAGGAATAGAATTATTTCTTAGACTTAAATTATAATAGATTTATTATTTAGAAACGTGATATATTATACCTAATCTAGAATTAATTAAAACCTCCTAGATTATTAAAAATATTAGTAGTACTTTATATACCTTATAAAGATATAAAATTAGTATATTTAATTATATTTTTAAGTTAATATAAATTATAAATATCTTCTAAATCTTTAACTTAGAAGTTAGTAGTCTTCTTATTATAAATTAAGTCCTAAATATTGATATTAATATTAATATAACTTATATAATAATATATTATAGTTTCCTTTAAAAGCTTATAACCTGTAATACTAGCTGATTAATAAGAGTTTTTACTTTTAACTTATTAAAAGCTTTTAATTCTTAGTACTTATAATATTTCCTTAAACTAAGTACATTATTTAGATATACCCGTATAAGGTACTTACACTAACAAATTATTAGTAATATTAACTATAACTAATAACTTAAAGCCTGTCTTTAATAAATTTATATATAAGTACTCTATTTAAGTATAATAAACCGATTGTCTTAAGTATATATTATACTTATTCTATCTATCTATCTAAATAGATAATATCTATAATATCTAGGTATTTACTAAGATTATTAAGATTATACGGGTAGGGCTTAGTATACTCAGGGTTTTAATATTAAGAATTAAGGAAGTATCTTATAATATTATTATATACTTTAATATAATAACTAAAAGTTAAGAAGGAATATATAATAAAGATAGGTATATATAATAGTAAAACTATTAAAGGTGTTATAAATTAAACCTAATTTTATTTAAAAATCTTTAATATCTACCCTTCCTAAAAAATCCCCTTAATAATACTCCTAATCATTATCTTTATCCTTGTTTAATAGGGTAAATAGAAGGAATACCCCCTTTCTACCTTAATTAATAATTATATGTATACTCTAGACTAAGCTAATAATAGTATCTTAAAAACAATAAGAAATAACTTCCTTAATTATCTTCCTAAGAATTAGTTAAAGATATAATATTAATAATACTATATAAGTAAAATAATATATCTTCTTAGTATTATTAACTATTATCATAATTTTATTTATTTAAAAGTCTTAAAAAAATACTATTATAAGCCTTAGAGAAGAAATATAGATATATATATACTAATTAACTCATTATTAATTATAGTAGGAAGGATATATTCCTCTCATTTATTCTATTAGATTAAGGCTAAGATAAGAATTGAAATTAAATATTAAGGGGACCTTCTAGGGAAGAAAGGCGAGATTTTTCTAACTATAAAATAAGCGGATACCTACTATTACTTAGAGTAGGTACTTACCCTACCTTAATATATATAGGACGGGTACTTACCTTATTATTCAAGTAAGTTCCTTAACCTATTACCCGCTTTAATATACCTCGTTCCGCGGTATAAAGGTAATTAACGGTACTAGATACAGCTGCTGTGAATGGTTCGAATCCTTCAGAGGCTCGCCACCGTCGCGTTGCGTTGAGCCTTCGGTGTCAGCTAGGGGTCTTTTCGCGACGTGGCAACAACAAGGGAATCATCCGATGCGTATTCACCTGACCCGATACCCTTGGGCTGGACCGCCCGGCGCGGCGGAGCAGCGAGGACGGGAAAAGACGCGACAGCGTACCTCATTCGCACTGATGCCTGAAGCCGCTACTAGGGATAAAGGTAGCGGTGGATGTGGTGCCGCCTATACTGTCGTGGAAGAGCTAGTTGGTAAGAGTTGGGAATGGATACACGGCCAGGGCCCTGGGGTGTATGGAAACATCCACTCTTGTAAGACACGGTCGGCCTGAACCAGCTACGACTGGTTATTGAGGGAGACCTCTTCAGGTAACGCGAAACAGGCTTTCTACAGAAGGCTTGTAGGGCGTGGTATATCATGGCAGCGACCGCAATTAAATACAGCCCAAAGTGCATACACATGGCCCTAGAGACCTCAACCCTTTAATGGGCTCTGACCCCTAGCAGACGGTCGCCTCCAGCGGCCGGACAGCCGTGAGTTCATAGGAAGCTTACAAAGGGACACTGTCTATATAGCCTAAGAAGACAGATACACGTGTCAGGGAGAGAGAGATATGCTAGGGCTATATCGTTAAGACGGGTTGATAGGAGACGAATCGTTAAGACGCGTCTTCTACCTCTTAGAGGTTCAAGTCCCCTCACGCAGTCATCAGCTGAGAACGGCTAGGAGGACGAACACGGGCACCCTCCTATCTCCTCACACGGGCACCCCCTGGCAGGGAAAGGGCTGGGACTGGGTCCAAGGCCTGAGACGCGTTGGGTCGCGCCCAACATCTACAAGGGAAATCGCTTATAAAAACCACCCGACTGGTGGCTACTACGCGTCGTCGATGTAGGCCGAAGCCAGTTCCAACTGGTGGATGCGCTAGACTGCTAGCTACCAGATGTTGGAAATAAGTCCTTCTGCCAAGACAATAAGCGAGTGGCCACGTCTACAAAGTCTTGTTGTCTCACCTTTTCAGACATCTAGAATAGTCAATGACAGCCAAATCATCCATCATACCCCTGAGTCCGTTTCAACACCAGACAGGGCACCCTTGGGGTACGTGGACCACTAGATGTAGGGAACTTGTTAATACCGACTCTCATACCTCCTGGGGGTTCAAGTTCCCCCCGCGCAGTCACCGGCTGGGAGCGGAATAAAAAGTGGGGTTCGACACAGGCACGCCAGAAATCTAGTGTAGCGTACCTTGATTAGTAGGGTGGAAATACCGCATTATACTGCCTGGTTAGGGGCCTCGCGGGTGACAAAAGTCTCCGATATTTCAGCCTTGCGGAGAACCCCACCAAATTTAATATACATTCCTCCAATTATTCTACTCTAAAACCCAGTCATTGCACCACCTCCATCAATTACAGCCTGTAATCTTTGTGGCATAGTAGATACACGCTCATTAATAAACGGTATCGATACATGCTCCCA
>JAABUX010002825.1_pt1 | contig 23893 bp, 24 predicted proteins | sample 5561851 | NCBI WGS metagenome assembly JAABUX01 (sample SAMN10711883, study PRJNA513361) | rock metagenome | isolation source: Antarctica rocks | place: Antarctica: Victoria Land, Richard Nunatak red sandstone | collected 2016-01-03 | reverse complement strand
AGTCTCCCATCAACGGCCTGCACGGAAGAAGGCCACAAAACCTCCATGCACCACCGCCACAAATAACCACGCCAGCGGGGTCAAGATTGGACGCTTATAGGGGGTCAACTTTCAACGCCGATTGACAATCAGGGAAAAAATGAGGGGATGGCTGAGCGTCGAGGCGGTCGGGGCCAGCCGCATGTGAGGTGGTCCCCAAAGGGACGGGACCACCTCAGGCACCGGCGGAGTTGGCTCGCTATGTCGTGGCCGCCTGCAGCATAGGCAGCGTTGTCGAAGATCGAGTCGCCGAGCAACGCAACGTGGTTCATGATCGTCTTATCCCATTCCACGGCATCCCAGGTAATTCCCTACTTCAATCATGACCGGACATCCTGCCCTCCCCCGTATGGCGCCAATGCACGCTCACCGGATCGTCTATACCGGTCCCCGCCACCGCATGCCCGGTGAGCACGCCCGCGCCAAGTACGGGGAGCCCCGATGAGACCGCCCGGCAGTTCGGTCCACCGGAAAGCGCAAGGAATCCTCGATCTCGACGCCGGTCTGCCGACCGAGCCGGGTGGGCTTGCGGCGGGGATCAGCCCGCTCGGTCTCGGTAGGGCGCGTGACGGGCTGGTCCAGTGCTCTGCCCGATTGGACCCGGCAATCCCCGCAGCGCTGGTGGTCATGCTGCACGGAGCCGGCGGCATGTCGGCGCAGGCGCTGCCGCTTCTGGCCGGGTGGGAATCGATGCCGCAGCTTGTCGTGCTGGCCCCAGACTCGCGGGGACTCACATGGGACGTGATACGCGGCGGATACGGTCCCGATGTGGTGTTTCTGCAGGAGGCGCTCGCCTTCGTGTTAAAACGGCAGGCCGTTGACCCGGCGCATGTCGCGATCGGCGGATTCTCCGATGGCGCGTCCTACGCTCTGTCCCTCGGGCTTACGAATGGCCGCTTCTTCAGCCATGTCGTCGCCTTCTCACCAGGCTTCATGGCCCCCTCGCGGCGGATCGGCGCCCCCGCAATCTTCATCTCGCATGGACGCTCGGATGCGGTGCTGCCGATCGGGAACTGCAGCCGACGGCTGGTTCCCGCGCTGCGCGAAGCCAGCTACGCGGTCGAATATCGCGAATTCGACGGTGCGCATGCCGTGCCCCCGGCCATCGCCCGCGCGGCGCTCGCCTGGTTCCAAGCGGACCCATGACCAGCAGCGATCATCCATGGGCGCGAGAAAGCGTCTCGGCCGAATGGAACTCGGGAGATGCACGCGCGCTCCGAGCCGCTAAAGCAGATCGCAGGTGGCTTGAGGAGGAGGCGGTCCGCCTGGTTGGAACGAGTGGGCGGACGCAGCGAGCGGCCGCCAGGGATCTTGGGGTTGGTCTGTCGACGTTGATCCGCTGGATCGGCCGAAGCCGGGATCGGCAGTCCGGTGATCCTGGACGGCCGGGGCAGGCCGGCACCGCAGCCAAGCTGAAGCGGCTTCGGCGGGAAAACGAGATCTTGCGTCAGGAGCGGGGCATCCTGAAACGGGCCACGGCTTTTTTCACCCGGGAGGGAAGTCGATGAGGTTCGCGCTCGTCGATCAGGCGAAAACAGCGTTTCCCGTTCAGCGCCCAGCGTTCTTGGCGTAAGCCAAAGCGACTACTACGCCTGGAAAGGCCGTCCAGCCTGCGATCGCCAGCGCGACGACATGGTGCTGCTTGCGCATGTCCGCTCCGCATTCGCTCTGTCGAACAGCATCTACGGCAATCCGCGGATGACACGCGAGCTTGCGGGACGGTGGCCTTTCTGTTGGCCGTCGCCGCACAGTTCGCCTTGCGCGAGAACGGCCTCAAAGCTCGTCAGAGACGGCGGTTCAAATGCACGACCGACACTCATCACACGTGGCCGATCGTGTTGTGGGCTGGGCTATGGGTGACCGACTGCATCGCGATCTTGCGATTACCTTAGGTGCTGCGGATACGTCCGTTCACGCCATTGGGGAAAAACGCGCCACCGCCGACATTCATCTGCGGCGTTCCGTATACGATCCGTAGCACCTGTTGCGGCGTGCGGCCCGGCGCCACGCCGTCGCCATTGACCGGAACGATCTTGGATCGGCCATCGACGGCGATTGGGTAGTCGCTGCCGGGAGCTGCACTGATCTGGCGGCGAAAGGCAGAGATCGCACTGGCTGCAGTGATGGCATCAGGCCCCCGGCGGAACAGGACCGAGCGCACCATGCCGGCATGATAGGCTTCCACCGCGTGGATGCCGGCAGCCGCGGTGAGGGTCTTCTTGTCCCGGATCAACGGTGCGGCGCCGTGATAGGCGGTCACCCCGACATCCTCGAACAGGAAGGCACCCAAGAAGAAGCTGCCTTCATCGGCGAATGGATCGAAGTCCGGGCCGAGCCCGGCGGCCTGCGCGACCGCCGCGAAGCCGGCGTTGAAGTCGATTGGCGGCTGTGCGACCACCGCCGATCCCAGCACGCCGCGCAGGAAGCGGACATGGGCCAGTTCGTTACGCATCACGCTGTCGGCGAAGGCGCGCAGCGCGGGCGTTTGGAATGGCACCTGCCGGCCACCCTGGACCGGCGCCGCGCCGGGGCTGAACTCGGTTGAGCCCAAGGCCACTCCGGCGACGCCGCGGAGATAGTACTCGGCTTCCAGATATTCGAGGTTCAGCGCGAAGGTGAGGATATCGGCATCCGTGATGGGGCCGGCGTCCTGGGCAGAAGCGTGGCTCGCGTCGGAGAGCATCGCGAGCGTGGCGCCGGCGGCGAGCAGGACGGCCCTGGTGGCGGGAGCGTGACCGGTTTCGGCCTGAGATGTGGTCATCGGGAATAACTTCCTTCTGTGCGGGGCGCCGGGGCGGGGATGCCGAGGATCAGGTCGACTGGACCACGCCACCCACGCCGTGGGGGAAAAAGCCACCCCGGTCGACGTTCGTGCGATCGGTCAGGAACACCACGTTCAGGACCTGCTGGGGGCTGCGCTGAAAGGCTATGCCGTTGGCGTCCGCGGATGCGATCTCCATCCTGTCGCCCTGCACTAGGCCCGACTCGGTCTGCACGCCGGGGGTCAGATGCTGGCGCGCCGCGCTGATGGCGTTGGCGGCACGCTGCACGTCCGGGCCCATTTGATAGACCGTCGCCCGGATCAGGCCGCCGTGATAGGCCTCGGCCGCCTGGATGCCGGCGAGGTTCGACAGCAGATCGCGGTCGGCGACCCATCGAGCAGCACCAGTATAGGCTGAAACGCCGACATCCTCGAACAGGAAGGCGCCGAGGAAAAAGGCTGTTTCACTGGAGAAGGGATCGAAGTCGGCCCCCAACCCCGCTGCCTGCCCCACCAGGCGGAAGGATTGCTGCAGGTCAATCGCCGGCCGGTTTGTCTGCGTCAGCGGAGAATGGATGGTATGGCGCCGCAGGAACCGCACATGGTCCTGTTCGTCCGACGCGATCTCCTGAGCAAACAGCGCGAGCGTGGAATCGCTGAACGCGACCTGACGTCCGCCGACCACCGGACCGGGACTGGAACCGATGTCTGCGCCGCCCAGGCCTTGGCCCGTCACAGCGCGGAGATAATACTCCGCTTCCAGGTATTCGAGGTTGAGCGCGAAATTGGAGATGGCCGGGTCCGTCAGGTCGGACGGAGTGAGTGCCAAGCCGACATCCTGCGGAATGGCATCCGCGAGGACGCCGCAGCCCGCGAGGGAGGCTACGAGCCCAAGTGCCCCGCCTGCGCGCAACGCCGCACGACGACCAAGGCCTGATTGTGGCTGTTGCACTTGTGCGCTCCTTGCTGCTCAGCAATTAGTACGCTAAAGGTTAGAAAACGGATGTTATTCATAGTTCAAGAGTTTGTGAATAGCGATTCTATAAGGGACTTTTCTGGTCGGGGCTTGGTCAAGCTGTTGCTCTTGTCCAATGCCGATCCCGGGGTCGCTCATTTCTTCGCGGTCGGCCAGGGGAGCCGCACACTCTGTCGGCATAGACGTCTCCAAAGGCCGCTTGGACGCACTCTGCCTGAGACGCCCGCGGCGGACTGCGGCTCCTGCGCGATCCCGCCACTTACGGCGACGAGGGCTGCACCTGGACTCTCTGCTCGGCTTCTTCTGTAATGGGTCATCGGTCGTCAAGCTCAGGACCGCGAAGACGATAATGTTGGCTCGAGCGACGATGTATTTGGACATGACAGGGCGGGTCCGGCTCAATAGGGCACCGGCAGGCGGAACAAGACGGAATCTGCTGCCCTACTCCGTCTTATCGAGGTTGGTGCCGCTATGGCATGGGGGCGCCATATTTACATGGATGGTTGAACATGGATCAGCTGACCTCGACCGCCGGATTACAAAGTGGGGCTGACCGGGAGATTACGAAGGACGTGCCATGAACGACGTCGAACGGGTGCCCGTGGCAATCACGGTGGTGGGCGTTGAGCAGGTGCGGGGTCGGGGGCCGTTGATTGGCCTGGCCATCGTGGAATTAGACGTCGCCGGCGTGGTGCTCACGCTGCAAGGGGTGCAGGTGCTCCGACTGCCTGACGGGTCACTTGTATGCCAGTCGCCGCAGTTTCGGCGCCCCAACGGGTCGTGGACTTCCGCCACCGTGCTTCCGCTTGAGCTCGCCAAGGCATTGGGCACCGAGGTGCTCGCCCATTTGCGACGCGCAAATACGCCATGAGAGGCGAAGGTCGACCGCCGCTAGCAGCCTGTCGGACTTAACGCGACGCGGAAGCTTCCGATAGGATCGGGACACAGGTTTGCACGCCTCTCGCCTTGGACACCGCGCGCATGAGCAACTTCCGCCTGATCGACCGCGACACTGGCTTTCTGATGCCGCCCTCGGTGGACGAGTGGCTGCCGGAGCGGCACTTGGCCCGGTTCGTCGTGGAGGTGACCGCGGGGCTGGATTTGCGGGCGATGACCGGCAGCTATCGTGGATCGGGGGAGGCGTCCTACCACCCGCAACTGCTGCTGGGCATCATCATCTATGGCTATGCCACCGGCGTCTTTTCGAGCCGCAAGCTGGAGCGGGCGACCTACGATTCCGTGGCGTTCCGCTTCATCGCGGCCAACGAGCATCCCGATCACGACACGATCGCCGCATTCCGGCGACGTTTTCTCAAGCAGATCGGGACACTGTTCGTCCAGGTGCTGGGCGTGGCACGCGAGATGGGCGTGCTGAAGCTGGGCACGGTGGCGCTGGATGGGACCAAGATCCACGCCAACGCCAGCCGTCACAGCGCGGTGTCGTATGAGCATGCGGGCAAGATCGAGGCCCAATTGCAGGCCGAGGTGGCCGAGCTGATGGCGAAGGCCGAGGCCGCGGATCAGGCGGATGTGCCGGACGGGATGTCGATCCCTGCGGAACTGGCGCGGCGCGAGCAGCGTCTGGTGACGATTGCCAAGGCGCGCGCAACGATCGAGGCGCGGGCGAAGGAGCGGCATGCGCGCGAGCGGGCCGAGCACGAGGCCAAGCTGGCGACGCGCGAGGCGAAGAGTGCGGCGACCGGCAAGAAACCACGCGGACGGCCGCCCGTGCCGCCGGTCGAGGGGCCGCTGCCCACCGATCAGGTCAATCTGACCGACGAGAAATCGCGGATCATGCCGGTGCCGGGCGGCGGGTTCGAGCAGTGCTACAACGCGCAAGCGGTGGTGGCCGCGGGCAGCCTGCTGGTGCTGGCGGCCGACGTGGTGCAGGCGCCGAACGACAAGCAGCAGCTTCAGCCCATGCTGGACCAGGTGAGCGCCTTGCCCGAAACGTTGGGCAAGGCCGACGTGCTGCTGGCCGACAACGGGTATTTCAGCGAGGCCAACGTGGAAGCTTGCGCGGCGGCGGGGATCGATCCACTGATCGCGATGGGCCGGGAACCCCATCATCCCTCCCTGGCAGAGCGCTTTGCCGACGCGCCGCCCCCACCGGACGCTCCGACACCTCTCAAGACGATGGCCCATCGCCTCAAGACGCTTGAGGGCAAGAAGCTCTACGGCTTGCGCAAGCACACGCCCGAGCCGGTGTTCGGCATCATCAAGTCGGCGCTCGGGTTCCGCCAGTTCCTGCTCCGCGGGCTCGACCGTGTCCGCGGCGAGTGGAGCCTCGTGACCATGGCCTGGAACATGAAGCGGATGTTCGTCCTTGCGGCCACACACTGAGGCGGAAGCCCGCTATTTGGGCTTAAATTGGCACCGCCGCGCGTCGCCGCGGTGCCATTTTGGCCACCATACTCCTCAGTCAGCAAGTTCGACCGCGAGAAACCGTCCCAGCGCCACCCAGCAACGCATGATTAGCTCAGGCACGCGAAATAGCTCGCAACCTCACTCCGACAGGCTGCTAGGGCGGGCGGAACCCATCTTGGCCAGGGCTCATGCCCTGAGACCGGATACGTTGATCCAGACCAACATACCATCCGATCTCACCGTTGCAGACGGGGCGGCGGGCCATACGTTTCTTGCCTGCGAAAGGAGAGCTGGCGAAGATGTCCCGGTTCGGATCACGTGCCTGAACCTCGGAGCGTCAGGATTTCGTGCGACTCTCAGCGCTTCTTTAGCAACTGATCGAGAGTTTCTACACCTTCGCGTTTTAGCACCGTCCCGAGCTTGGTATCGCTCCGGAAGCCCTGCGCGAAATTGTCCCCATACTCCTTGCGTAGAGTGCCGACGAGCGTGTCGCTGCGCTTTTGTCGGATTTCGCCGTCCCGATCCCGCATCCGGTTGTCGAGACCTTTCGAGAAATGCTTTGCCATCACTACTACTCCTCTCTTACTCACAGCTTCACTGACACTCGATGCTCTCGGCATAGAGCAGCTTGCGGACGTCCGAGGTCGCCGCAAGCCTTCCCTTTCAAACAACTGCCGGCGCACAACTCCGGTCCCGACAAAGTGCGAGAGCAGGCGGAAGTTCTGCGTCTCGTGGCGGATGCGACCGGCGACGATCGCCGGGTGAATCCCAAGGCGCTGCGCGAGCGCCATTACCGCCAGCGGAGAGGGATCGTCCTTAACCCGGCTCGTCCGCCAGACATCATCCGGGATGAGGCCATTCTCCGCCCATTCGTCCGCTTCGTTCTCTCGCGGATCGCGGCGCAGTCCTTTGACGTCGCGAAGGCTCAAATCGTCGACAAAAGCCTCACTCCGCATTTTTCCTAGGTGGCGGCCGATATGCGCGAGTTCGTGCAGCAGGCAGAACCAGAAATTGTCGAGCCGGTCATAGCGCAAGGTCAGGCCGATGACCGGCGTGCCATCCGCGAGCTGAAGCGCCGCGCCGTCCAGATGCGTGCGCGGCAGGTGAGCGAGGCAGGCTAGATGAATGCCGTGTTTCGCCAGAAACTCCTGAGCCAGCTTCGGGCCGTCCTCCGACCAGCTCAGTTTCGCGACCTCGCGCACAAAAGCCTGGTCCACGGTGCCGGGTTTGTATTTGCCTGGCAGACGCTGCGCGTTCGCGCGGGCCAGAACCTCCCAACACCACGCCTTGAGCGCATACGGGTCCGTCTTCGCATTCAGGCGCGCCAAGTCGTTCTTCCGGTAGAAGGCTACCGGAAGGACATGCTCTCCGCCCGCGCGATCGATTAGTCCGCGCATCAGTTCTTCGCCGTGCATAGGAAGATCGCGCCGATTCGGAATCCACCCGCGCTTGGCCATTTCGGCCAGCGGGAACCGGCCCCACTCGATCCCGTCGAGTGCCGACGGGAGTTCGCCACCGGGCTGTTGCAGCAGCACGTCGGCCGGGATGGCGAGATTGGCGTGCAGCGCCCGCGCCATCTGCATCGTCAGCGAACGCTTTCCCGACAGCACCTCGGAGACCTTGGCCCGACTACCCATGAACGGGATCAGATCGCGGGGCGTCAGGCCTTCCTGATCCATGCGAAATTTAATCGCCGCAAGTGGGCTCGGATAGCCCATCGGCACGGTCTTTTCTTCGTAGAGCTCAACGAGATCAGCGAGCACGTCGAGTTCCTCGCCTTCCGGGCTGCCGGGCTTGGCGTCCATGAGCGCATCAATGCGCGCAAGCGTCGCCGCATAATCCGCCTCGCTTCGGATCGCTCGAATCTGGCCGCTCATTTCACACCTCCTCCACATCGATCGCGTCGTATTCCACATGCGTGCCGACAAAACGCACATAGACCACCCGGTAGGGGTAGTTGATCTTCACCACCAGCCGGTAGTCGTTTCCCTTGATGTTGAACACGACCCGGCTTCCTTTCACGATGCTCGCACTCCGGTACTTCTCCTTCACCTGTGCCGGTTGACTCCAATCTTCCTTCTCGACCTCGCGGTACCACGCCAGCAGCGGCTCCTCCGCGTCCGGATGACTCGTCCAGAACGCTCGTAGGGTGCTCTTGGCGATAATCCGCATCCCATTACCCTACTATGATCCCAAAACGCTATCAACTACTTCACATCAGAATGGGAGCACGCTATGTAGAGACAAGCCTAACCGGTTAAAAGGTCGGCAGAGGCCTGATGGGCCGCCGTTCCCAAGAGAATCGGCAGGCCCGCCGGGTAGCGGTGCCAGATCAGCGGCCCTTTCGGATTCCGACCTCCCCGCAGGCCAATCCGCCGAGCCAAAACCGGTGTCGCGATCCGCCCACCCGCTTTTTTGGGAGTGGGATCGCTTACACGAAGTGCAGCTTTGAAAGGGCCGCCGCCAATGGACGCATCGACAGGTGAGAAGCCGCCTCCGGACTCGACCGACGTCGCTGGGTGGAAACGCCTGGTTGCCAACGGCCTGCTGGACCGGCTCGACTTGGAGGCGGTCGCGGCGGCGCTCCAGGACCTCCGGCTCAACACCGATCTGGGGCTGCGCAACGACCTGGCGAAGAACCTGAGCGACCGGGTCTACCGGCTCCTTCGGGGGCAGGTGGGCCGAAACCACCCTAACGAAGGATGGGACATCATCGACCGGGTGCACATCCAGGTTTTCGAGGCGCTCGCTCAACCCGGCTCCGCCGATGCGAAAGGCCTCCGCCAAGCCTTCGTGCCGCGCGTCCTGTTCCGGCTCAAGGACGCAATCGCCAAGGAAGCGCGCGAGCGCCGGACTCCAGACGAGATCATAGTCAAACCGCGGCAGAAGGCGGCGGCCGATCCGCGGGACGGCGACGGCGAGGAGGTCGAATTCGTTGACGTCAACCAGCAGCCGGACGTAGCCGAGGCAGCCGGACCGCCGGACGGCGACGGGGCGCCGCCCGCCACGGCACGTTGGAACCCGGCCCTGCTCGACGGGGTCCACGCCACCGACCAACAAATCGACACCGATCGGTTCCTCGCCGAGAACATCAAGGACGACCAAAAGCGGCTGGCCTTTCGCCTTTACATGGATGACGTGCCCTTCAAGTCGAAGAAGCACCATTCCATCGCCAAGGCGCTGGGGATCGACGAGAAGACGGCGAGGCTCTGGATCGAGGAGATCAAGGCACAGCTCAAAGAAAAGGTTGGAGACCTGACATGAACGACCGTTTGCAGACACCTGGCCGAGACGACGTGCTCTTCGCCTTTCATGAGGTGTGCCCTCGTCCAACGGTCGAGGAGATCATCGATTGGACGACGCGCTACCCGCAATTCGCGGACGACATCCGGGCGCATGCGGGGGTGGCGCGAGATTGGGCGGCGTGCGAAGAGCTTCCCGCGGTGGAGCCGGACGAAACCAAGCTCGCTCGAGCCTATAGCCGCGCCCTGAACACGCTCTACAAGGCTGACGCGGAACCGAAGGCCGCCGAGGGGAATGCCGCCCAATCCTTTCACGACATCATCGCGGCGCGCGGCACTTCCGTTGCCGCGCTCGCGCGGGAAGTCGGCGGCGCGGTCGGCATCGGCCGCAGCGTGCTGGCGGATCTGGTCAACGGTGCGATGCGCGGGCCGTTCGGTCAGCGCTTTCTCGACGCAGTCTGCCGCGCCATCGCGATTACGCACGACCGGTTCTATGCGGCGCTGGACAAGGCGCTCGTCGCGCCCCGCCTTGGCCTTGCCAAAGCCGACGCGGCCCCGACCTTGAACGCCCGGAGCTACGAGGAGGTCATCCGCGACAGCGATATGACCGCCGAGCAGATCCGATACTGGCTCGGCGGCGATTAACCATGGATGCCTGGATCGATATCCGCCGTAAGGCGCGGGCCTGCCACAGGAAGGCTCTGGCCACGGCCAAAGGTGACCGCCGCGCAGCGGCGATCGTCGCCGCAGCCTTGACCAATGCGGACCTGGTAGCCCGGTACTACGAACCGGGCACGACCTTCGGCGTGGGCGTCCTCGGCTCGTTCGATCGCATCTCGCAGCTTGTCAACGTCGCCAAAGGCCAAGACCCGCTCGACGAGCTGGTCGTCATCGCCCACGAGATCGGCCATAACGAGCTGCACCACGATCCGACCAACGAAGTCACGATCTTGCCGGTCGGGCTTGGCGGCGACGCGGTCGAGAGCGGCGCAGCGAGAGTCGAAGGCTACTCGCCGCGCGAACGCAAGGAAGTCCAGGCAGACATATTCGCCGCCGAGTTCTTGTGCCCCACTGATTGGCTGCGCGACGAATACGTTATCCACGGGCGCAGACCAGCAGATGTGGCTGCCGAACTAGGCCTTCCCGAGAGCCTGGTCATGAACCAGGTTATCCGCGCTTTGCTTCTGCCGCCGCTCCGCAATGCGCCGCCGCCGCCGCCCGCCCCCGTGTACGATCTCGATCCCAGCCAGAAGTTGGCCGCGACCTGGGGCGGGGGACCGTTACTCGTGGACGCCGGCCCAGGCACCGGCAAGACCCGCACCCTGGTTTACCGGATCGAGCACCTTCTGGGCAGCGGATCAACTCCGGGGATGTTCCTCGCGCTCACATTCTCAAACAAAGCCGCAGAAGAGATGCGCGAGCGCCTGTCCGCGGCGAACCCCGATGCTGCCATCGAAATCTGGGCAGGGACTTTTCACGCCTTCGGCTATGAACTCATCACGAAATGGCCCTCCGGTGTCAGCAGAACCGCGGCCGTCCGCATTCTGGACGAGGCCGGGTCTCTCGCTCTGCTCGAAAACAATCTGGCGAAGCTGCCGCTGCAATACTACCAAAACCTCTACGAGCCCGCTTACGAACTCGTCCATGTTCTACGAGCGATTTCGCGCTGCAAGGACGAACTAATCAGCCCCGCCGCTTATCGCGCCGAGGCGAAAGCCGCGCTCTCGGCAGCCAAGGCGATCAACGATGCCGACGCCGAGGAGGTCGCCGAAAAGGGGCTTGAGCTCGCTGAGATCTACCGGATCTATGAAGAGGCGCTCGCAGCCGCAGATGCCGTCGATTTCGGCGATCTGGTGAGGCTCGCGGGCGACTTGGTCGAGCAGAACGCCCACGTCAAAGCCTTCCTCGCGAAATTCAGACACATCCTGGTCGACGAATACCAGGACGTTAATCTCGCGAGCGCCCGACTGCTGCGCGGGATCAGTCAATCCGGAGCCGACGTCTGGGTCGTCGCCGACCAGCGTCAATCCATCTACCGCTTTCGCGGTGCAGCGCCAACGAATGTGTCGCGCTTCGCGGCGGAATTCGGCGGGTCGCGTCAATCGCTGGGCCACAATTATCGTTCCTTCGCCCCCGTCGTCCGGACCTTCGAGCGGTTCTCGGCCGCGATGCGGGGCGGAACGATGCGCGGCTCCTGGACGGCGAACCGCGCCGATGGCGGCGGGGTGACCCTGACCGTGGCCCCGACCCTGGCCGCCGAGGCCGAGGCCATCCGCGACAAGATCGAACAGTTCCGCGCCAAGGGCGTGCCTTACGCCGATCAGGCCATTCTGGCGCGTAGCCACCTGACGCTCGCCCGCGTCACCGGCATTCTCGAGCAGCTTGGTGTGCCGCTGCTTTATCTCGGCGACCTCTTCGAGCGGCAGGACGTACGGGACTTGCTGTCGCTGGTCGGCCTTGATGCGGAGACCGGCAATGTCGGCCTCGTGCGGGTCGCAGCCTTGCCGGAGTACCAGGCCACCCGCGACGATGCCCTCACGGTCATTCGCTGGGCGGAAGCAAACGCCGTCCGTCTTTACGAGGCGCTCACCCGCGTAGCTGAAATCGACGATCTCAGCGAAACCGGCCGGGCTGGACTCGCCCGCCTCGGCAGCCAGCTCCGGGGCCTCGGCAATGCCTCGCTATGGGCGCTTTTGACCTCGTGGCTCTTCGAGCGCAGCGACTATCTCCGGCCGCTGCTGCTCGCTGGCGACGCGAAGGCGCAGCAAAAGCTGATCGCGATCTATCATCTGCTCAAGGTCTGCGGCGAGCGGGCCGCCCTCGGCCATTCCAGCCGGAAGGCCTTCCTCGCCCATATCCGTCGCATCGAGGCGCTCAACCAGGATACGAGCTACCGGCTGATCGCGTCGGAGGCATCCGACATGGACGCCGTGCGCGTGCTGACGGTTCACGGCAGCAAGGGGCTCGAATTCGGCGCCGTCCACTTTCCGGCACTGGCGACGCGTTACATGCCGTCCACCCGGCAGGGCATCCGCTGCCCTGCACCGCCGACCTTGCCGCAGCTCGCCATGCAGCCGGGCGACCACGAGGCCGAGGAGGAGGCGATCTTCTTCGTCGGCCTGTCGCGGGCGCGCGATTACCTCTCGCTAACCCGGGCCGAGCGATACACCGCTCAGAACGCGACGCCGTCGAAGTTTCTCGACTCGATCAGCAGCGTCGTCCGTGCAGCTCGTCATCAGGGCTCGGGAGCAACATTCGCCCAGCCCACCAAGTTTATGCCGCAGACGCTCCGCGACCCCTACCCGGAGCGGGAGCTAACCGTCTATGCGGCATGCCCGGCGCGCTATCGCTACAAGGCCATCGACGGGCTGCACGGTGGGCGCGAGGAGTCCGCCTACATTAAGTTTCACCGATGTATCTACGTCACCGTCGGTTGGCTCGAGGAGCAACGAGCGGCGGGCCAGACCGCCGATGCCAGTGCCGGTCTCGCCCGCCTCGCGGCCGAGTGGAAACAGCACGGTCCGGGCACCCACGCTTTCGAAGCCTTTTACCGGGTGACTGCGGAAGCGATGGTGCGGGCGATGGCGGCGACGATTGCGATGGAACCCGGCCAATATGACCGCGGCGAATGGCTCGTGCCCGTCGGTACGCGCCAGATCGCGGTCGCGCCCGACCGCGTCGTCATCTCGCCCGATGGCGTTCGCGTGCAGCGCATCCGCACGGGGCGCCGTAGCAAGTCGGAGCCCGACAAGGCCATTTATGCGCTGCTCCGGCGCGGCGCTACCGCCAGATATCCCGGCAGACGGGTTAGCATCGAGACGTTCTATCTCGCGACCGGCGAGGTCGTGCCGGTCCCGCCGACAAACGACGGCAAGCGCTTACAGGAATATGCCGACGCGATCGTTTCGATCGAGGGCGGCGACTTTCACGCCGTGCCCGACGCCCGGCGCTGTCCGAATTGCCCGTGCTACTTCATGTGCGGGGCCTGACCCGGCCACCACACCCGCCTTTTTCGCGCCTCCATCGCTTTCTTCTTAAGGCCCCATGGCGGGGCCAGATCGGAGAAGGAAGCAATGTCGAACGTCCTTATTTTCATCCAGGCCCACGACCGGCCCGAGATCCTCGAAACCGAGATCGCGAAGGCGGCGACGGTTGGCGAGCTCCACGACGCATTGGAGGCCCTTGGCATCACCGTCGATACCGAGACCTTCATCTTTGTTGATGAGGTGGAAGAGCACGAGCACAAGGAGCGGCACGAACTGCTGCGCCATGTGAAGCATGGCTCTCGCGTCCATGTCGGCCGGTGCAAGCGCATCGCGACGACCGTCAACTTCCTCGACAAGTCCGAGGCGCGCGAATTCCCGCCAGGCGCGCGGGTGCGGGCCGTCAAGCAGTGGGCCGCCCATGTTTTTGACATGGACCCCAAGGACGCCGCCGAGCACGTCCTTCAGCTCTGCAACTCGACGGACCGGCCGCCGACCGACACCCCGCTGCACCAGCTCACCCACGGCCATGATTGCGCACTGTGTTTCGACCTGGTGCCGGAGAAGCGCGTCGAGGGCTGACATGAAAATCGTGCTGCCGCCGGACCGGGCATTGCTCGAACAAGATCTCGCCGCACCGGCGATCCGATGCGGCGAGATCGAAGAACGGTGGCGTCACGTCGCGACGCGCTGGCCGCACCTCATCTTCGGCGTAGCAGCGCCGCCGCGGGCGAACGCGCCGCTCGAGTACGGCTTCCGCTTCGAATGCTCTGGTTACAGGCAAACCCCGGTAACCGCCCAGCCCTGGAATATCGAGGCCGATCAGCCTCTCCCGGGCGCGCTCTGGCCCAAGGGCGGACGCATCTTGTCGTCGGTCTTCCGGCCCGAATGGCGCCAGGGCCAATGCCTTTATCTGCCCTGCGACCGGCTGTCGATCGAGGGTCACCCCAACTGGCGCAACGAGCACCCCAGCCGTCTCTGGCAGCCGAAGCGCGGCATCATCTGCTACCTGGAGCAGCTTTATGACCTTTTCAATCAAAGCGACTATCAGGGCGTGGCTCACCCATAAATACGGGGTCACCTGCCCATCCGGTTACTGGCGCGAGATCGTCGCCGAACTGCGCCGCCGCGGGCAGGATCGGCACGAAGCAGGCGTCTTCCTGCTTGGCGCCGTGCGTGAAGGGCGCCGCGAGGTGCACGCAGCGATCTATTACGACGAGCTCGATCCGGACGCCTACGCCACGGGTGTCTGCGTGCTGCACGGCGACGCCTTCGCCAAACTCTGGGCGCTGTGCCGGGAGCGAAAGCTCACGGTAGTCGCCGACGCGCACACGCATGCCGGTCCCGGCAACCAAAGCGACGCGGACAGGACCAATCCGATGGTCGCGAGGGCCGGGCATATCGCGATCATCGTGCCCGACTTCGCCCGCTGGCCGATCCGGCGGCACCGGCTTGGCGTCTACGAATATCGCGGCCAACACGAATGGATCGACCGAAGTGCCAGGGCACGCCGCTTTTTCTACACCGGCTATTGGAGTTGACCATGCGCCAGCGTATCGATCACGAGAGTCTCCACCGCACCGCGAAGTATTTCATGGATAGCGGCCGGGCCGCGTCGCACGAAGCCGCAATGGACATCCTGGAGCAATTCGGTCTCACCATCTGCGTCGGCGGCGAGATCGCGCATTCCGTGCACCACCAAGCCGCCCTGTTGACGCTCGTCAACACCGCCCGCCGCACCTTGCTGGGTGGCATCGAAATCGCGGGGCTGCTGGATTGCGCCAGTCTCACCCGCTTCGCGCCGGATCGATCCCTGATCGACGCCGTGCGCGAGCTCGGCGGCATACCCGTTTCGAGCGTCCGCGAGAGTTGGCCGTCGGCGCAGATCGGCGACGCCGCCGCAGTCGGCTCCGCCGGTCCCTGCTGGCGACTGACGTGGGAGGGTTGGCGGGGTGGCGTCGTCCCAGCCAGCTGCGGCCAGCGCCTCGCAGAAACCGATGCGATCGCGCTGTCGCCCGCGCTTGCGGCCGCTGCTTGTGCTGCCGAGGCCTTCTCATATCACGCGGGCGACCATCCGATGGCCGGACGCCGCGCCGCCGGCCTGTCGCTGTGGCATCCGGGCCAGGACTGGCTCGCTGCCGATCCGAGCGAGGCCGCGCTCGCCTATTTGCCGTCGCGCCTCTGGCTCATCGGCCTCGGCAATCTCGGGCAAGCCTTTGCATGGCTGCTAGCCGCGCTGCCCTATGAAGATCCAGGCCAGGTTCGACTCGTCCTGCAGGATTTCGACCGGATTGCGCCTTCGAACGACAGCACCTCGTTGCTGTCGTTCACAGCCGACATTGGGCGCAGGAAATCACGCACCGTCGGCGATTGGCTGGAGTCGCGGGGCTTCGACATCTTCCTCGACGAACACCGCTTTGGCCCCTGGACGCGACGCGGCGACCACGAACCCGCTGCCGCGCTCTGCGGCGTCGATAACGCGCTCGCCCGAGCTGCCCTGGACGAGGCGGGCTTCGACTTGGTCGTCGAGGCTGGTCTGGGTGCCGGGCCACAGGCCTTCCGCAGCATCTCGATGCACACTTTTCCTAGTTCGCGGTCGGCAGCCGAAATCTGGTCGCGGCAGGTTGCCCTCGGCACCGACAACTATGAGGACCAGCCCGCCTACAGGGCGCTAAAAGACACAGGTATGGACCCTTGCGGCCTCGCGCAATTGGCTTCACGCACCGTCGGCGTGCCCTTCGTCGGATTGATTGCCGGGTGTCTGGTGATTTCCGAACTGCTTCGCCGTTTAAACGGCGGTGTCGCGCTAGAATTCGCTTCGGGCTCCGCCGCCGCGCCTGAGGATTTTGAGTGCGGCACTTTCGAAGCGCCGCCCTATGCCGCCGGATTTGAGCCAGTGGGACATCGGGCCTCGTGATCCTTCCCGCACTGGCCCACGGCTGTCAGCTCAAGCTGCGATATTGCGTGGAGGTGTTGTCAGGTAATGGCGCAGAGATCGTTCCCGACTGTAGGCGAGCGGAGCGCGGGGCCAGAGCGGAGCGGAGGGCTTCGAACGCGACAGCCAGGGTCAGACGGTCGTCGGCTTCCCACGCGCTGAGGACGGCCTGGGCCGCGGAGCGGAGGGTCGGGCGCGTGCTACCCGCCGCTGGGGCTGACAGCCCCTCCTGGGCGGCTTTGGGCGGCTCTGCGGCACGTGGACCCTCAGCGCCCGGCTCGGCCCCACACGGGCCGGTTTCGGCCGTTTCTGCAGATGCGGCTTCGTTGCCGTCGGTGGCCGGCACGACCGCGGCCATGCCGTCGAGCGTCAGTCGGAGAGCGTGGCGCTCCCCGGCATCATCGGTCCGCCACGCGGGCTGATCGTCGTCGGCTGCGATCTCCTCCAACAGCCTCGCCTTGAGCAGGGACCGGATCACCGAACGCTGGGCTGCGACGGGGAGGCGTTCGGGCGGTAGGGCAACGTGGTCGCTTCGCTGGCTCGCGGCGGTAAGGATCGCGCGGGCCGTGTCTGAGAGTTTGGTCATCTTGGATGCTCCGGTACGGCGCCCGACCATCCGGGGCCGCTACCAGGGCGAGGCCCCGAGGGGGCCTACGCTTGATCAGCGTCGGTGGTCATTCGCTCTGGTTGGGGCGAAAGGCAAGCGGGATTGGGCGCTCGCTGCCGCACCTGATCGAAACCGTCGCGGCGTTGTCGCAGCGCGGCGTCGGGTTCCGCTCACTGACCAAGGCTATCGACACCACCACCCCCGGGCGGCCGGCTCATCTTCCACATCTTTGGCGCCCTCGGGCAGTTCGAACGAGACCTGATCCAGGAACGCACCCAGGCCGGGCTTGCCGCCGGCGCGGCGCGTGGCCGCAAAGGAGGGCGCAAGCCTGTTATCACCGACGACAAGCTGAACCGCGCACGCCTTGCTTTTTACCCCGCCCTCGTAGCAACATTGACCATGCATCGCCCGATTTGCGAACCTCCTCCGAAGAAGGCGTCAGGCGTCGGCTTCTACTGCCCAAACCATGAGCCGTTTCGCCGTCATCGGCGCGAAGCGCTGTCTCACCCGGTTCGCTGCTGGCCCGCACTATGAGGGACATCGATGTGGCGAGGGACGAGGCAGGCCGCCTGCCGGCCCTGCCGCCGCGAACGGTCAGCCAGGTAATTGTCGAGATGCTGACCGGTCTCGGCGTACGCCACGCCTTCGGCGTTTCCGGCGGCGGCATCGCGGCGCTGTGGGCGGCGTTGTCGGCCAGCGAGATCCGGGTCACCCATTTCCGCCACGAGAGCGGTGCCGCCTTCGCGGCCATCGAAGCCCATTTCACGACCAACGCCCCGGTCGCGGTATTCACTACCACTGGTCCGGGACTGACGAACGCAGTCACCGGCATGCTGGCCGCGCGTGGCGAGGGCGCGAAGATTATACTCCTGTCGGCCTGCACCTCCGCCGCGCAGCGCGGCCGATGGGCGATCCAGGAGACCAGCAGCGACACGATGCCGGTGGGTCTGACCACGCCGGGCGCGCTGTTCCACATGGCCACAGTCCTGGATTCCGCCGACGCGTTGCCGCAAATCGCACGGCGGCTTGGCAACGGGTTGGCGCGCCCGGGTGGCTTTATCTGCCACCTGTCGATCCCCACCGGGCTGCAGACAGTTAAGGTCGCGCCGACAGCGCAGAACGTACTCCCAATCCCTGAGCCGGACCACCCCTCGGACCGTGCGGCCGATCAATGTGCGGCCCTGCTGATGGACGGGCCGGTGGCGCTCTGGCTAGGCCACGGCGCGCGGGCCGCCTCCGATGCGATCCGCACGTTGGCGACGCGGCTCGGCGCGGCCGTCATGTGCTCGCCACGTGCGAAGGGCATCTTCCCCGACGACCATCCGCTGTTCGTCGGCGTGACGGGGATGGGCGGGCACGGCTCCGTCCTGTCCTACATGCAGGAGCACCCGCCCTGGCGAATTCTGGTGCTCGGCAGCCGGCTGGGTGAGCCGACATCGTCCTGGAACTCCGAAATGATCCCCAAGCGCGGATTCATCCATGTCGACACCGATCCGGACGTCCCCGGGGTTGCCTACCCGACAATCCCTACGCTGCCGGTCCGTGCCGACGTGGGCGCGTTCGTTACCGCGGTGCTGGCCCGCATCCCAGCCGACGCGGGCCCTGGCCCGGTCCAGGCCGCGCCACGCTTGCCCCGCCCGTACCAGCCAGGCCTGGAACCGGAAGCGGGGCGGGCGATACGGCCCGAGGTGCTGATGGCGGCCATCCAGCGTATCGTGATTGACACCCACGGCGCGGCGGTGCTCGCGGAGTGCGGGAACGCGTTCGCCTGGGCGACCCACCTCCTGCGCTTCGGCCAGCCGGGCCAGTATCGCGTCAGCACCGGCGTTGGCTCGATGGGGCATTGCGCCGCGGGTGTTGTCGGCGCCGCGCTCGCGGGCTGCCGCAAGGCGGTCGCCATCGTCGGCGACGGCGCCATGCTGATGAACAATGAAATCAGCACCGCCGTCGCGCAGAAGGTACCGGCCGTTTGGGTCGTGCTCAATGACGCCCGCTACAACATGTGCGAGCAGGGCATGGCCATCCTGGGACTGCGGGCCGACACCGCGATCCCGCAGGTGGATTTCGCGATGCTGGCGAGCGCAATGGGTGCCGATGGCGTGATCGTCGCCGACGAGAACGAGTTGGGGGCGGCGCTGCTCACAGCAATGGCGGCAGCTGGACCGTTCGTGCTGGATGTCCGCATCGACCCAACCAGCAGGGCGCCCGCGATGGCCCGCAATCGCGGGTTGCGAGCCGCGATGACACGCACGCGTGGGCTGCCTCCTCCCCCGGATGCCGCCCAGCGTCATGACGTGGCGTTCCCGCAGCTTCCGCCCATGCGTCGCACTCCCATGGTGCGCCCACCCGGGCAGTCCAATGGAAGCTAACACATTCGCGACCTCCGCCTTCATCGCAGTGCCGACCGAAACCGCCCACGCCTATCTCTGCCGCCTGCAAAATCTAGACGAGTGGACGCTGGGCAGCCGGATGGTCGAACAGGTCGACCCCGATACCTGGATCGGCACCGCGTCAGGCTACCAGCGCACCCTCTACTACCACCTCCGCCGCTTGGAGAACGCGCGCGTCCGCGGTGTGGAGTGGCAGTGCGGCTACGAGTATCAGAAATACTTCAAGTCTTATCCCGTATTGCTGTTCCCGCCCGATTACGTCGAGCGAGGCAGCACCGAACAAGGCGTCTATCTTCACTGGGTCAGCGTCATCGACCCCATGCTGCGTACGCCGATGATCATGCAGGGTATCCAGACCGTCCATGGTTCCGAATGCCGCGCTCTTAAGGCGGCGCTGGAATGCCAGGCCGGCCTGACCGAGGCCACGCACGGGCGATACCGCATCGAGGCGGACACGATTTACGTCAACGCGCAACTGGACGTGGCAGCCGATTTCCTGGGTGACCTGCGCACCATGCCGCACTGGTCGCATCTGTTGAAGCCGGCGGGGAAAATCCAGCCGGATCACGGGACCTTCCTCGACGAATACCGCCAAACGGTCGAGGTGACGGTCGGGACCAGCACGCTCGAGGACTACCGTCTTATCGAGCACGACTACTACCTTCCCGACCACGACCTGATGCAACGGTCCCCGGCACTGCTCATCCCGCTGGCCCATGCATTCGGCAATCCCGCGGTGCCCGGCGTGCTCCTGCATCGGATGACGTTCTGGCAGAACGGCAAGCGAGCGCGTCACGGCAAGCTCAACATCGAGGATTTCGGTGCCGAGAACATGAACATCAAGCGCCAGCTGGAAGCCAAGGCAGGTAACCTCGACACGTTCGCCAAAGGCAAGAGCTATGTTCCACCGGCGTCGGCATGACGCCACCTAATATCTTCTCGGCCGAATTCGCCTGCGATCCGTATCCGCAGTACCGGATCATGCGCGATCGCTTCCCACTCTACTTCCATGCGGCAATCAACGCCTACGTCCTAAGTCGGCACGAGGACGTGCGCCTCGCATTGACGGATCCGAACTTCACGACTCGCAGCTATGGGGCACAGATCGAGCCGCTGCTCGGCATTACGGTCGTCCAGCTCGAGGGCCGGGAGCATGCGAGGCAGCGACGCTTGCTCGCGGCATCGTTCCGTCCCGGCCGCTTCGAGGCTGAATTCGCGGCGACGGTCGAGGCCGTGGCGGACGGTCTCATCGACCGCTTCCGGCACCGTGCGACGGTCGAGCTGGTCGGCGAGTTCATCACTGCCTTTACCGTCGGCGTGCTGGCGGCCGTCATCGGCCTTCCTCGATCGGACATGCATCGTTTCCGATCCTGGTACACGGCGCTGCTGCGCTTCGGCATCAACCTGGTTGGGGACCCTGCGGTCACGCAGGCCGGCCTCGCCGCCCGCGACGAGATGGACGCATATCTGCGCCCGCTCGTCGCCGCATACCGCCGCGGAACCGACGGGCCTAGCCTACTATCCTTGCTGGCCAATGCCGAAAGCGATGGCCAGCGACTGACGGACGATGAGATCGTGCGGTTTGGGATGTTGATGATATTCGCGGGCGGCGAAACTGTGGAGAAGACGTTGGCCACCTTCCTGCGCAACCTCGTGGCCCATCCAGACCAGTTGGCGCGGGTCCGGACGGACCGCCGTCTCATAGGCAGGGCACTGGCCGAGTCGCTGCGCTACACTGCGCCAACCCACATGGTCCCGCGCCGTACGCGCAGCGACGCTGTCGTGAGCGGCGGGGTCATTCCCGCGGAATCCGAGGTGATTTGCTTTCTTGCATCCGCCAACCGCGACGACCGCAGGTTTGCTGCCCCCGATGCGTTCGACATATTCCGCGCCGACCTTGATGTTGATCGCGCTTTTACGAGCGGTGCGGCCCATACATCGTTCGGGCTGGGACGGCATTTCTGTATCGGCGCTTCGATGGCGATGGCGGAGATCGGCATCGCGGCGAACCGCCTGCTGGACGCGATGGCGGAGATCCGCTTCAGCCATGACAAGCCGCCACCTGATCAAGGGCTGTTTCTCCGCGGGCCACAGAGCTTGGGGCTGAGTTTCATGCCGACAGGAGGCTGATGTGCTGCTCCGCTGCTCAATGCAGGTTAGCGCCACGGCGTCAACGGTGTTCGCCTGCGTCGACGAGCCTCAGAACATCGTCCAGTGGGTCGGAGGGATTGTCGAACATCAATATGTTACGGCCCGTGACGAACACACCGCCGTCGGGCAGCGGTTCCGCCAATTGCTGCGCCAGGGCCGAACAGTCCGTGAGTTCAACGGAGAGATCATCGTCTGGGAAGCCCCGAGCCATTTCGGCCTGCGAATTCCATCGGCCGCCTACACCAGCGAGGCGCATTTCCGCATCTCTGCAGACGGCCCCACCCGGTCGACCGTCCGTTACTCACTCGAAATCCGACTGCATTCGCCAACGGCAAAGCTGCTCGGCCCGCTTCTGAAACTCCCTCTCTGGCTCTTTGTCAGACAGCAGATTAGCCGGCTCAAGGCCTACGCCGAAAAACTGCAGGGCAGCTTGGAGGTCAGGGATTGACAATACGCACGGTCGAAGCTCTTGCCCCGGCGCATGCCTTGCGGTCGCTCCGTTGCGGCGATAGCTGGATCTATTCAGCCACTGGGTCTCTCACCTCGCCGGGCGCCGGACCGCTCAGCCTGGATGGGATCATCAGCGTATCGGTCGTCGCGGATGCCCTGTCGGGCATCGCCGGGGCGCTCACTCTCATGTTCTCGCAGGCCTTCGCGGTCACTCGGCCGGATAGTTCGCGCGAAACCCTGCCCGGGCCCGATTGGATGTTTTCCTTCGTGCAGGATCCTGTGACGCAGGACCTTTCCATTGTGGCCGACAACATGGGGCGCGGCGGCAAGCATCGCACGGCCAAGGTGCCCCGGATTTTCTACCCGGGGCGATGGTCGTCCGACACCAGCTACGCAAACCGGCTCGATTTCGACGACGGCGAGTATGTGGCGAACACCTTGACGGTCGTCGGCCAGGAATGGGTGGAGACGCCGCTCGGGCGGTATTTGTCGTGGAAATCGGAGATCACCAGCAGAAGCGTGGTGATGGGGCTCATTAAGGGGATCGACTGGTGGACGCCCGAACTCGGAGCGCCGGTCAGGTTTGCAACCTCGTGCGGCACCCCAGACGGGTCGCGGATGGACTTCGTCGCCATCCTGACGCGCAGCAGCATCGTCTCCGCCTGAGAGCGCACGATGCTGCCGCGCCGGGCGCTGAAGTGGATCGCGAGCGGGGCAGTGGTCGGACTTGCGGGACTTTGCATCGTGGCACTTGTATCCCCGCGCAATCGCAGGTACCACCTCCCTGACGATGCCATCGCGGTTCTTACCGATGCGGTGGCGATCGCACGTGGCAAGCATCTGGTCGAAGCCGTGGCGGTCTGCACGATCTGTCATGGCGACGATCTTGGCGGCAAACTCGCCTTCGCCGATCCCTTCCTTGGCCAAGGCTACACCGCAAACCTGACCGCGGGCAGCGGTGGGATCGGGCAGCGATACAGTAGGGCCGACTGGGTGCGTAGCATCCGCTACGGCGTCCGGCCTGATGGACACGGCATCATCTTTATGCCGTCCGACTACTACAATGTAATCTCAGATGCCGATCTCGGGGCGATCATCGCTTATCTTCAAAGCGTACCGCCCGTCGACAATTTGCGTACAGCAGTCGAACTGAATCCCCTCGCCCGCCTCCTCATCGATGTCGGCGCGTTCGGGGATGTGGTTCGCGCCACGCACATCGCTATGCGCGCGAAGCGTTCTCCGGCACCGCGCGACGCAGGCGCATACCTCGTCGCGCTCGGCGGCTGCACCTTTTGTCACGGAGCAAGCCTAACCGGCGGTCAGGGCCCCGAACCAGGCGCTCCCTCAGCACCCGACCTGACCATTGGCAGAGCCTCGAACCGCTGGTCGCTGGCCGATTTCGTGGCGGCCATGCGCGACGGCATCAGCCGGGACGGGCACGCGATCAACCCAAAATACATGCCGTGGCTGGGCTATCGCAACATGTCGGACGACGAGCTTCTGTCGATCTGGCGATATCTGGGTTCTGATACCGTCCCACTTAGCCGCTGACCATGGTCCGGCAGGCCGACCGCTCGGACATCCGGGCGCATTGCCTCGCCTGAACTGCTCCCGGGTTCTGGGGTGTTGCCTCATCTGATTTGTTCCCCAGCGGTGTTTCCCGGTGGGGGGTTGGAATGAGGCGGGTCGGTATGGTGACGCGGGACGAATTGGTGGCTGCTGTGTCTGGGCGACACGCTATGGGCAACCGGGTGGAGCGAGGCCGGATCCTTGATGAGTTTGCGGCGGTGACGGGCCACCATCGCAAGCATGCGATGCGCCTGCTCCGGGCGGGCCTATCGGGCAGAAGCTCTGGCCCGCGCCCGGAGCGCCGGGTGTATACCCTGACTCATTGAGAATCCGCGTACCCTCTTGCGGAAGGGCGTGAGAGGGATTCTACCAGGCTGATGATCCGCCCTGGTTTCCTGGACAAAGAAGCACGGCGAGACCTGA
>JAABUX010002824.1_pt1 | contig 23897 bp, 24 predicted proteins | sample 5561851 | NCBI WGS metagenome assembly JAABUX01 (sample SAMN10711883, study PRJNA513361) | rock metagenome | isolation source: Antarctica rocks | place: Antarctica: Victoria Land, Richard Nunatak red sandstone | collected 2016-01-03 | reverse complement strand
GTGACTTTGAACTTTTTCACGATCGATCTCGGTGAGGAAAACCCCCATAAGAACCGATCCGAGGCTGACTTGCAAATTAAGGGTGGCGAACTACTAGGCTGCTTCGTTCTATGCCGTCTTTGTGGTGTCAATAGATCAGAGGATCTTCATTTTATAGAAGAGTTACGCCGTCAATGAGTACCTTTCGAATCTTCAAGGATGTGTTTTAGTTCGTCGTCCATGGAACGGCGGGCGATGCGGGTTCGAGGGCGCGGTCGAACGCTTGTTCGATCAGGTCGGTCGCTTGGTTCAGGCCGTCGTTGGCCTCGATGGTGGAACGGATCGCCTCGGCCCGCTCTCGGTAGGTCGGGTCGCCGAGGACTTCGCGGACGGCGTCGCGGAGACGTTGGACCGTCAGGCGAGCGATCGGGATCGACCGACCGACTCGCGCCCACTCGACCCGGGTGCCGACGCCGGGCTGGTCGGCGGTCACGGGCAGGACGACGGTCGGGACGCCGCACGACAGGGATTCGAGGACCGTGTTCAGCCCTCCGTGGCAGATCGTCAGGGTCGACCGCCGGATCAGTTCGAGCTGGGGCGCGTAGCCGACCACGATCGGGTCACCGGGCAGGTCGCCGAGGGCGGACGGGTCCATCCCACCGCCGAGCGAGATCACCAGTTGCAAGCCAAGTCCATCACATGCCTCGGCGATGACCTGGAAGGGTCGGAGGTTGCCGTTCTGGAGCGTCCCCATCGAGACGTAAACCAGGGGGCGCGCCGGGTCGAGCCGCTCCCAAGGGAAGTCCACGGGCGCCCGGGCTTCGTCGTCGGTCCAGGGGCCGGTGTGGTGGAAGCAGGGGGGCAGGTGGCGTCCCGGCAATTCCAGGGCGGCCGGGAGTTGCGCCACCTGGGCGAGGTCCGAGAACCGCGAGTTGACACCAGACAGTGGGGACAACCCCCAGTCCCGACGCTGCCGTTCGATCGCCCTCAGGTTGGCCGAGCCGAGCCGCGTGACCAACGCATTGCCCAGCCTGTTCCGAAGCCTGGCCAAGAGTCCGAGGTGGTGTGGCCACGGGAAGACGAAGAACGGGACGCTGGCGTCGAGGTTGATCGGCAGGGCGAGCGCGACGCTGACGAAGGGCAGGCCCAGGTGTTCGGCCAAGGTCGATCCCGCCATCTCGGCTTGGTCGACGATCAGGGCGTCAATCCTCTCCCCTCGGATCGCGGTCGGGGCGTCCCGGAAGACCATCTTCAAGGTTCGGAGCGTCCGTCGGATCGCGCATCGCAGGCCGTCGAGTCCCTTGAGCCTGCTGACTTCGTCGTCCAACTGGCGGATCGTGCCGGGCGGGAAGTCTTCATGGCCGATCGGGTGGAACTTCACGCCGGCCGCCCGGATCGGCGCTTCGAGGTCGACGACCTGGAAGTAGACCACCTCGTGCCCTCGCGATTGGAGCCTCCGCCCCAGGGCCGTGAGCGGATAAAAGTGCCCCGGCGACGCAAAGCTCAGCATGCCGATCCGACGCATCAGTCGCTCCTCCTTGGGGAAGACGTTCGGGAGCAAAGTCGGCGACGACTATGATCTCGGCGGCGGGGGCGAAGTCAATTTGTCTTTTGGATAAGTTGAAATATTGAACAATTGTCTTCCACGACTGACGGTTTTAGTTGGAAAGTCGAAGTCCGACCTTCCGTTCGCGGCGTCCGTTGCCCTCCCCTCGCCTAGGAGATGTCTTCCCACTTCCGGGCATCGACCCCGGGGAACCGACCCAGATGGCTGGGGTTGGTGGTCGCGATCGTGGCCGAGTCGCCCGCCTGGATGATCCTTGAGGCGACCGCCGCCAGGATGGCGTCGCCGTCGAGGGCGTCGGGGGCGGCCGTGGGTCGGCCAGCCTGGCGGACGATCGCCCAGAACTCCGCAGCTTTGAGCCAGACCTGAAAATCGACCTGGGGCGTCCTGAGGGTTGGGCGGAGGTCGTCGAGCCGGCGGAGTTTGGCGTGTGCCCGGAGACGGAGCAACTCGCGGCGGACCTCGAAGTCCGTCAGGTCCGAGAGGACAAAGTCCACGCCAGCTTGGCTCTGCCCTTCAAGCCAGTCGCCGCAAGCAACCACATTGGGCAAGGATGGCGAAGAGAAGAGCAAGCCGACGATTCCGGCGTCGAGCAAGATCAGGCGGGCCACTCAGTAATAGTCCTTGAAAAGAGGGCATTCGGGGCGGTGGCTATCCATCGCCTTGAAGAACTCGATGTCGTCCTCGCCCGGTTCGTCGGGGACTGCACGCATCCGTGCTAGTCCCTCGTGGACCGCTTCAACATATTACGCGCGTTCCGCCTCGGTCCACGGGATCAAACGCCCTTCGGCGTCGAGTCGAGTGGGCGGTGCTTGGGTCGGTTTCGAGTCGATGGACATAGCTTTCGTTCTCCGCGATTTTTCGACGAGCATCACCAGTTGGGCGATGACCCCTTGGAATCCTACCAGTTGCCGAGGTTCGATCAACCCAGGCCGTATTCCTTGATTTTCCGGTAGAGCGTCCGCTCGCCGATCCCGAGCATCTTGGCGGTTTCTTCGCGGTTCCCCCCGGTGAGCTTGAGGGTTTCGGCGATGTAATACTTCTCGACGTCTTCGAGCGATCGACCGACGAGGTTTTCCCCGAGGGGGGGCGAGCCGTTTGTGCTGAGACCGGTGTTCTGGCCGTTCCAACCGGTGGTGTTGGGGCTGACGAGGTCTTCGGGGAGGTCGTCGACGTCGAGGATTCCGTCGTAGTCGACGACGACCATGCTCTCGATGACGTTTTTCAGCTCGCGAACATTGCCCGGCCAGGGGTGCGCCATCAGCGCTTTGCGCGCCGCCGGGGTCATGGCGGTGATGGTTTTGCCGTGCGAGTTGGCGAACTGCTTGACGAAGGTCTCCGAGAGGAGCGTGATGTCCTCGCGCCTGGCCCGGAGCGGCGGCAAGTGGACGCTGATCACCTTGAGGCGATGGTAGAGGTCCTGGCGAAACCCGCCCGAGGTGATCCCGTCCTTGAGGTCGCGGTTGGTGGCCGAGATCAGTCGGACGTTGACCTTGATCGGCTCGTTCGTGCCGACCCGGATGATCTCGCCCGATTCGAGGACGCGGAGGAGCTTGACCTGGGTGGACAAGGGGATGTCACCCACCTCGTCGAGGAACATCGTCCCGCCGTTGGCGTGCTCGAACCACCCCTTCCGCTCGCGGTCGGCGCCGGTGAACGCCCCCCGGACGTGGCCGAACAACTCGCTTTCGAGGATGTTCTCCGACAGCGCCGCACAGTTCAAGGCGACGAACGGCTTGGTCCGACGCGGGCTGTTGGTGTGGAGGGCCTTGGCGACCAGCTCCTTGCCCGTCCCGCTTTCGCCGGTGATCAGGACCGTGGCCGACGTCGGCGCGATCTGGCGGAGCCGCTCGACGACGGTGTGCATCAGCGGCGAGTTTCCCACCACCCCCTCGAAGCCGAACCGTTCGTTGAGCTGCCTGCGGAGTTCGAGGTTTGACCGAGCCAGCCGTTGCGACTGCGAGACCTTGTCGGCCACGGTCCGGAGTTCAACGATGTCGAGCGGCTTGGTCAGATAGGTCGTGGCCCCGGCCTGCATCGCCAGGACGGCCGCCTTGGCGGTGTTGTGCCCGGTGAGGATGACCACCTCGGCGTCGGGCAGCTCTTGCTTGGACTTGGCCAGGACCTCCATCCCGCCGACGTCGTCCATGATCAGGTCGGTCAGGACGATGTCGAAGTTCTGCTCCTCGATCAAACGAAGCCCCTCGCGCCCGCTCGCCGCGACGACGCAATCATAACCGACACGCGACAGGCTCTCGGCCACCGCCTCGGCGTGGGACTCGTCGTCGTCGACCACCAGGACTCGGATTTGGGGGTCCATCAACGCGACCCTTCCGCCAGGGGAAGTCGGACGGTGAACATCGTCCCCTGGCCGGGCTCGCTCTGGAGCGAGATCGAGCCGCCGTGGGCCTCGACGATCTTCCGGGTCGTGGGGAGGCCGAGGCCCGAGCCGCCGGGTCGGGTCGAGAAGAAGGCGTCGAACACCTGGTTCGCCACCGGCTCGTCCATCCCGACCCCGGTGTCGGTCACTTCGAGGATCGCGTGGTCGCCGTCGCGACGGGTCTGGAGGATCAGGTCGCCGCCGTCGGGCATGGCGTGCTGGGCGTTGCGGATCAGGTTCCACAAAGCTTGCTTGAACAGGTCGACGTCGAGCGGGACCAGGGGTAAATCCGGGTCGTACTGGGTCCGGATCACGACGTTCTGGCCGACGGCATGGGGCTCGCAAAAGTCGCGGAGGTCGTCGACCAGGTCGTTGAGGTCGGTCGGTTCGAGGCGGAGGTCCTGGACCTTGGCGAACCGGAGGAAGTCCTCGACGATGTCGTTGAGCCGACCCGTTTCGCGGCGGACCCGCTCGAGCTTCTGCAAGATCCGCCGGTCCCGGAGGGTTTCGGCCCCCTGGAAGTCTTCGACGAGAAGATCGAGGTTCAGGCTCATGGTCGACAGCGGATTTTTGATCTCGTGCGCCAGCCCGCCGGCAAGCTGCGCGATCTCGGCGTACTGCGCCCGGAGCTGGCGGTTGAGGTCGAGCGCGGCGTCGGTCGAGTCATCAAGGGGTGGTTTGGTGGTCAATTCAGCCATGAGCGACAAGGTCCCGCAGGTCGATTAAACCAGTCACGACCTAGTGGTCCGTCTATTGAACTTGCGGGGTCGATTGCCACCGCTCCGACGATTTAGGAAGATTGGCAACCTTCAACCTTAACTTGCTAAGGCGTTGATTAGCAACTTTTATCCCACTCCGACGGCGACTTCAAAAGACAGTCGGTTGCCCAGGCGCCGGAGCCAAAGAGTCGGGCTGAGCGGTCAATGGCCGTCGCGCCGTGATAGGAGGGAGGGGAGTCGAGAGAACTCCTCCTGAACCCTAGCGAAGTCGGTGAGGTCGAGGACACGTGTCACCGTGCCGATCATATCGAGGGCTTCCCGAACCTCGCGGTTGTCTTGCTGGTCGGGAGTGGGCAGGATCAGGACGCCGCTTCGGTCCTTGGGGACGACATGAGCCGCGAGTACCTGGGAAAACTTCCAGGCGGAATCGTTGATGTCCTTGTGCAAGAGCTTGGGTCGGTTCGATAACTTCAAGCGCTGGTAAAGGGCGAGCGGTCGGCCGTTGCCGTAAGCGTAGCTGAACTCGAAGGTTCCGGTCCCGCCACGCTCGAGCCGGCACTCGACCGGGTAAGTGTTCTTTAGGTGGACATCGGCGGTGAGATTGGTTTGTTCGATCAGGCGCTTGCAGGTGTCGTCCAGGTCGGAATCTTTAGGTTCCTCGGGGGTAGTCGTCGCAACCAGTTGACCGTATAAGTGGGCCGTCAAGTCGGGCAACTCCTCGTGGCCGACGGGGTCGAGGAGATAGCCGGCGCGGGCCAAGAGGAAGTTGCCGCGACCCTTCTTGGCCAGGGCATCGAGGAAGTCGGGCGAACTCCGGGGAACGGCGAGCCCCCCCCGGGTCGGCTCGATCTCCCAGCGGTCCAGTGCCTTTCGCCAGAACGCAACCCACTGCTTGTAAACCTGAGCGTTGGTGATGAATGAGGGGATGCTCCGGCCGTCGACCTCACCCGGCCGGTCCGGCTTCTCGGCAAGGAAGCGGGCGTCAACCGCCTCGGGGGTCCAGACAAGTACCCCAACGTTCCGCGGCTCCATCCGGGTTAAGTCGGGAACGTATTTGGCCAGAAAGTATTGAGGTGTCATCATGGGAAAAGACTCCGTTGCGTGATCGACCGGAAGTCGCTCCTGCTATCCTTGACGATCGTTTGCAAGTGATCGCGGCGATGGCGGAGGAAGTCAACGGCAGTCTTCGCTTCGTCGGAGGTAATTCCCAAGTTAACCGCAGCCTGGCAAGCGTTTGCGATGAAGAAGTCCGGTAACTGAGCGATACGATCCAGCCAGAAACCGAAATGAGCGTCCGACCGGACCGCGTGGAGTAGGCAGTGCCGAGTGACTCCAGTCCATGGTCCGTGAGTCAGGGCCAGCGAGTTGCGAACGTGCGTCAACCGGTCGGTTGCCGGCACCTGCTGGTCGCCGATCCAGTGCTGGCCGCCGAACAAGGCGTGGCTGTGGTCGAACAGGTTGAGGCGAGGCGGCGAGGTCGAGGCGTCCATCGCAAGATTTTCAATGTGGCGATCACAGTTTGCGACAAGGGCATCAAACAATAATATCCCCGACGATAGCTCGGGCAATCGGGCCACGCAATCCGTCGGGTCAATGGGTGGGAGGACGTTGCCCGTCATATTGAAGTCGAGCGAGGCAAAGAACAATTGATCGGTCGAGACCCGGCCCCGGACAACATCCCCCGGCGGGATGGGCAAGCCGAGGAACCGACCGATCTTGCCACAGATCAACTCGTTCGGGATACAGTAGGGGGCCTGGGGGCCGTTGGCTTTCGCCACGGCCTGGACCGAGACGTAGCGGCTTTCCGCCACACCGATCCCCAACTGCTCGCCCAATGCGACGATCCGGTAAGGCCCTGCCATTAAGTTGCGGCTTTCGGGAGTGCTTCAACTTGCCCGACCCGGATCTCGCCCGAGAGAAGTTTAGGCAGCAAGGCAACGCGGAGGGTGGACAGCGGTTGTGACTGTTCTCTGTTCAGGCGGATTACGGCCATGAGCACTTGAAGTTAACTCTTGGTGTCCTCATGATCCCAAAAAAAGGGGAGCCAAAACCCGGCTCCCCGCATCAAACCACACTATGACGATAATACGGCCCGGACTCAGTCGCGGCGCGGGCCTCGGTCGTACCCACCACCGCCACCGCTCGGTCCGCGTCGAGGGGGTCCACCGGGGCCTCGGTCGGGGCCTCGATCTCCCCCTCGGTCGAAACCGCCGCCACCGCCGCCACTGGGAGCACCGGCGGGGCGGACGTTGCTGGCGTTGGGGTCGACCTCGCCTCGTTCGGCCAGGGCGGCTTTCCTGGAGAGTTTGACCCGGTCCTGGTCGTCGACCGCGATGGCCTTGACGAGCATCGGGTCGCCGACCCGGCAGATGTCGGTCACGGAGCCGACGTAGCCTTCGGAAAGTTCGCTGATGTGGACCAGGCCGTCCTTGCCCGGGAGGATCTCGACGAACGCGCCGAAGTCCTTGATCGAGGTGACCCGGCCTTCGTAGATGTGGCCGACGCGGACCCCTTCGGTCATCGCCTGGATCTTGTCGCGGGCGGCCTCGGCGCCTTCGGCGGTCGGGCTGGCCAGGGTGACGATCCCGCTGTCCTCGATGTCGATCTTGGCACCCGTCTCGTCCTGGAGGCGACGAATCGTCTTGCCCCCGGGGCCGATCAGGAGGCCGATCTTCTCGGGGTTGATCTGGATCTGGATCAACCGGGGGGCGTTGGTCGAGATTTCCTCGCGAGGCCGCTTGATCGACCGGAGCATCGTCCTCAAGATTTCGAGCCGGGCTTCGCGAGCCTGGGCCAAGGTTTCCTTGACGATCGGGCCGGTGATCCCCAGGTTCTTGAGGTCGAGCTGAATACCGGTGACGCCTCGCTGGGTCCCGGCAACCTTGAAGTCCATGTCGCCGAAGTGGTCCTCGTCACCGATGATGTCCGTCAACAGGACGTGACGGCCCGACTCCTCGTCCATGACCAGGCCGATCGAGATCCCACCGACGGGGTCGGAGATCGGGACCCCCGCGTCCATCAGGCTGAGCGTGGCCCCGCAGACCGAGGCCATCGACGACGACCCGTTCGACTCCAGGATGTCGCTGACGACCCGGATCGTGTACGGGAAGGTGGCCAGTTCGGGCAAGACCGGCGCCACCGACCGCTCGGCGAGTGCCCCGTGGCCGATCTCGCGGCGACCGGGACCTCGGATCGGTCGGACCTCGCCGACGGCGAACGACGGCATGTTGTAATCGAGCATGAACTTCTTGCTGAACTCGGGCATGATCCCGTCGACCCTCTGCTCGTCGGCACCCGTGCCGAGGACCGTGGTGACGAGGGCCTGGGTCTCGCCGCGCTGGAACACCGCCGAGCCGTGCGCCCGGGGCAAGAGCGAGACCTCGCACGAGATCGGCCGGAGGTCAGCAGGACCTCGACCGTCGGAGCGGTAGCCGTCCAAGATCAACTCGCGGACGACCTTCTCCTCGACCGCATGGTAAGCGGTCTTGACCTGCATCGGCGTAACGAGGCCGCCGGTCGCCGGGCAGAACTCTTCGAGGATGCGCTTGAGCAAGCCTTTGACGTTGTCGTTCCGCTCTTGCTTGCCGTGGATCTGCTTGAGTTCGCGGAGTTCGCGGCCAAACCGACCGTAAAGCTGGGCCTTGAGCGGGTCATGGGGGATCTGCCCCTTGACGTAGGGGGGCAAGCCCAAGGCGTCGAGCAGGTCGCGCTGGAGGGCCAGCACGTCCTGGTTGATCTTGTGGGCTTCCATGATCGCGTCGTACATCTCGGCTTCGGGCAACTCGCGGCCGAAGCCTTCGATCATGACGATGGTGTTCTCGGTCGAGGCGACGATCAGGTCGAGGTCGCTTTCGGCCATCTCGGCGGCGGTCGGGAGGGCGACGAGCTTGTCGCCGATCCGGGCGAGCCGGACGGCGCCGATGGGTCCCATGAACGGGACCCTCGACAGGAGCAGCGATGCCGAGGCGCCGATGATCGACAGGACGTCGGCGTCGTTCTCGCGGTCGGCGGAGATCGGCCCGGCCTGGATCTGGACCTCGTCGCGGAAGCCTTCGGGGAACAAGGGGCGGATCGGTCGGTCGATCAGGCGGGACGACAAGATTTCCTTGGTCGTCGGCCTCCCTTCTCGCTTGATGAAGCCGCCGGGGAACTTGCCCGCCGCGTAGACTTTTTCGCGGTAATCGACGGTGAGCGGGAAGAAGTCGAGCCCTTCGCGACCCGGACCGGTCACGGTGGCGACGAGGGTCATGGTGTCGCCGACTCGGACGACCACGGCCCCGCTGGCCTGCTTGGCCAGTCGGCCCGACTCGATCGAAACAGTTTTGCCACCGATCGAGCGCTCGACGGTGACCGGCTTCTTGGAGCCGTACGGCATGCTAGACATTCCACTAAATCCTAACTTCGGCCAGATGTGGGGCGAAGGGGCGGAGCGAGCGAAGGGGACCTCCGGGCCGGGGCTGAACCCGGTCACCAGATCCGACTGGGGGATACGCTTGCCGATCCGACGGGGTGACCCGGGATCGGCCACGAACCTGGGCCAAGGCCTCGGTGTCTGTACCGGTCGGGACCGATCCGATTACTTCCGGATGCCTAGGCGCTGGATCACCTCGAGGTAGCTCTTGCGGTCGGTCAAGCGGAGATACTTCAACAAGCTCGATCGCTTCGAGACCATCATCAGCAGCCCTCGGCGGCTGGCATGGTCCTTGGCGTGCTCTTTGAAGTGGCCGGTCAGGTCGGTGATCCGGGCCGTCAGCAGAGCGATCTGCACCTCGGGCGAACCCGTATCCTGTCCCACTCGCCCAAACGACGAAATAATCTCCTGCTTCTTCTCCTTCGTGATCGCCATCGCTCGCCCCAACTGCCCACCGGCCTCGTTTCGAGAACCGTTTCTTGTTAATCCTTACGCTGGAAGGCTCTCAATCTAGGCGATCGCATGTCGGAAATCAATCCCTTACTGCCCGTCCATCAGAGGTAGGTCGGCGTTCGGCGACTTTTTCGCCCCGATAGCGACCACGACGCCCCGCACGATCAGTAAAAGAGCGCTGCGGGTCGCCTCCAGGACCAACAAGACGGTGACCAGATGACTCGCCAGGTCGACCCAACTCGGTTGATATCGCCGCCAGTACGCTTCGAGTTTGATCCGCCCGACATGGACGTTCAACGCGGCCGTCACATTCGCGGTGTTCGTACAAATCTCGAAGACTATTCAGCAAGACGGCGGCGATCGCGGCAACCAGGAAAATCGACCGCAAGCTCCTCCACGACCATCCGTGTGTCTCGGAGGGATTTTGGATTTTTGTCGGAGCCGGAACTCACCCAGTTAGGTTGCTTCCGAGTGGTTGATCTCGGGCACCTGTGGGTCCGGTTCCCAAAGTTCGAGTTGATCTGCCAGGACTTCGGTATAGGAACGGCTGGGCTTTCGTCGCAAGAGGAGACGATAAATGTCCGCCCCATTGGGTCCCAAGCCACCGCAGTACTCGATCACCCTGGCGCGGCGACCCGATCGGCGAAGCTTGACAAGCCTGCCCACTTGAAATGGATCGTTTGGGTCTTGTTTCCACATCGACAGATCCTCCCGCTTGCGTCACCAAGGCGCGACGCCGAGGATTTGGAACATCTCCCGAGACATAATAGCATCCAACGATATCGCGAGTCCATCGCAAGCCGATCGCCAGGACTGCACGTTCGCCAAGGTGAGCACGCTAGGGACACCGACCGGTGGCGGCGTCGGCCTCTGGTGGGCGATCGCATTACGCCAGTGGTTCAAGTGCCCAAGGCGAGTTACGAAGAGTTGATTGCCTGGAATGACGCGATCCAAATCCAGGGCGAAGCCGAATCGCTCGAAATCTTTGCGGATGTTCTCGAGCGTCGGGTTCCCGGTGTTCAACTTGAGTTCGGTGACGCACTGGGTTTGCACGGCATCCTGGAAACCCGCCGGCAAGGCGGCGGCCAAAATCTGGGTGCATTCCCGGTACAGGTCGCGACAAAAGCCTTGAAAATGGCCGCTGACCAGCATCACATAGCCTTGCAAACTTTCTTCGGCGAGTGGAGGGAGTCCCGGAGGGGACGCCAAGAAAGCGGCGCCCGGTGCTGGCGAGGCCAACAGGGCGGCGCAGAGCGAGTCGACCGAGCCGAGTCGGGCCATCCGGTCGGTTTGCCAGTGGACGAGTGCGGCCGATGGCATGGCGAACCTTCGAGACGAACGCTTGGAGTCGGAGAGTCTGGCCCTCAGCCCATTATGACATGGCGAAAATCATCGGCCGATTCGTCGAATTTTGCTTGAGTCACCCTTCGAGTTCAATTCCAATCATTCCCGGACCGGGCCGCCCGAGCGATCCCCAACCCAAGTCGTTGTTCAAGTCGAGCCAACCCATGAAAATCGCGATCGGCCTGGCCTCAATCTTCGCCCTGTTGATGACCGATGCTCGGGCGGCCGACGTCACCAAAGTGCCGGCCTATGACCAATTCATCGTCGTCCCGCTCCGGGTCCACGTCTTGACCTCGAAAGAGCTGGACCTGACCGATGGCCGGATCGCCGCCGACGAGGTGGAGAAAGCGGTCCTCAAGATCAACGCGATCTGGAGCAAGGCGGGGATCTACTTCGGCTTGGAGTCGATCGTCCGCGAGCCCGCCGCGCAGATCGGCCGGTTCCAGGCTTTGGTCCAGCTCAACAATGGCCAGTTCGACGACATCGGGCCTTTCGCCTACCTGCTCCCGACGGCGAGTCGGGTGTTCGACGGGGCGCACGTCTACATCTTCCACGACCTCCCGTTCAACGGCGGCTACCTCGCGGGGGCCGACGCGACGATCGTCAAGGAAAAGCCCGAACTCAACCCTGTCAAGGGGGGGAGCACCGACCCGCTCGCCCGGGTCGCGGCCCGAGGGCTTGGCGTCGCGGTCGGTTTATCGGCCCGCGACGACCAGTTCGGATTGCTCTCGAACGGCACCAACGGCGTCGGCTTGAGCGAGGCCGAGGTTGGTCGCGCCCGCCAACTCGCCAAGACGCTTCCCGGCGCCCTCGAAGTCGATGCCGCCGCCAAGGAGGCCGAAGCCGCCTCGAAGAAGGGGGACGTCGACAAGGCTCGCCGGCTCTGGACCTGGCTCTCCGACATCCCCGCCGCCGGCCCCGCCGCCTCCGAGGCCAAGAAGAAGCGGCTTGCCTTGCCGAATCCCAAGCCGAAGTCGGCCCCTCCCAAGCCTTGAATCAAGGTGGTGGAGCTTTCCGACTTCGACCCGTCGCGGGCGGCGGGCGGGTCGGATAGGCTGGTGATCTCGGTCGATTCGGCCTTGGAATCTCGGTTTGGGAGCGATTGACGCATGGCTTCGAACTCGACGCCCGGCACCCTCGGTTTGGAGCCGACCCCGTCGCATTTTCCCGGCTCGGGCTTCCTCAGAGCCCTCGCCGGTGCCCTCAAGTCGCGAATCGTCAGCGGCTTGATCCTGGCCCTGCCGATCGCCTTGACGTTTTGGATCATCTACCAGCTTTACCTGGTGCTCAGCAAGGCGTTGAACTACCCGGCCTGGGGAGTCCGCTACTTGCTCGGGTTGCGGCCCGGGTTCGACCCCGACTCGGCGTGGTTGCAGTGGGTTTCGCCCCTGATCGCGATGATCCTAGTCTTGAGCTTGCTCTACATCCTCGGCTTGTTCGCCCGGTCGTGGGTTTCTCGGGCGATCGACTGGACGTTGCTCCGCGTGCCGGTCGTCACGACGATCTACCGGGCCGTTCGCAACGTGTTCCAGTCGCTCGACAGCCAGATGCAGGGGAACTCGTTCAAGAGGGTGGTGCTGGTCCCCTACCCGTTCGAGGGGTCGAAGGTCCTGGGGTTCGTGACCAAGACCTTGAGCGACGCGACGACGGGGCGGCCGATCCTCTGCGTTTGCGTGTTGAACGGGGTGATGCCGCCCTCGGGGTTCACCCTGTTCGTCCCCGAGGAGAATGTCACCGACGTCGACTGGACCGTCAACCAGGCGCTCCAGGCGATCGTCTCGGGGGGGATCACGATCCCGAGCGTGATCCAGTACAGTCAAGGGATCGAAGTCCCGCCGACCGGGCCGATCGTCGACCCCTCGGGCCACCCGATCCGCCGCCCGATCGAGGCCGAGGTCGACTGAGGGGCAAGCTCAGCGAGGGACGGTCGCCGGGCGTCGGATCGGTGGAGTAGCGGGCTGTTTCGCGGTGTTGGCTGACGGCTCGAACACGGCGTTGAGCTCGTCGGCGAGCCGGACGGCGGCCCGGGCCATCTGCTCGACGAGGATCGGTTCGACCTGCTTGATGTACGAGTCGCCCAAAGTGTACCCGGAGGGGACCAACCGGGGCTCGCCTTCGAGGTCTTTGTAGGCGATCTTGGCGGCTTGCAGGCTCTCGTCGGCCCAGGCTTCGGGGGAACCCTTCGACCAGGCTTGCGCGGCCTTGGGGGTGATGGCCCGTTCGAGCCGACCCATCCAGACCTGGTCGTTGCCGCCGATCCGGCGGATCAGGCCCGAATCCCAGAGCTGGTGGAGGTTGGTCCCTTCCCCGAAGAAGCGGATCTGGGTCAGGTTGCCGCCTCGGTCGCGGTTGTCGCCGACGTGGAGCGGCTGGTGGACGTCGGCAACGAAGTGGACCAGGAACAGCAAGGCCGTTTGCCGGTCGGCCCTGGGCTGCGAACGGTCGGCGACGATCTTCCGGTTCCGCTCGATCTGGCGGACGATGTTGTCGGACCGCTTCGAGTCCCGGCCGTCGGCATAGCGCGGCTGGCTGATCTCGATGTTGACGTAGTGCCAGGCCGCACTTCGGGGGAAGACGTCATGCCCCTCGTGGTCGGCCCAGTCGGCGATCTCAACCAAGGTATCGTCGGCGTGCAGCAGTTCTTTGATCCCGGCTCGGGCGGCGGGGGTCAACCGTTCGCTCGCCACCCGGGCGATGACCCGGTGCGCTTGAGGCCCCCAGGCCCCCGCCGGTCGAGGATTGGCGACCGAGAAGCCCAGGGAGAGGACCACCGACCAGGCGGCCGTCGATCTCAACCATTTCGATCGTCGGAACATGGACGGTGGTTCCTTCTTGACGGGAGTCAAAGGCATTCGAGGAAAGAATTGCAAATTGCAGGATCGCAAATCGCAAGGGAGATTCTACCGGGCAAACTCCCTACGATTTGCGACCCTCCGATCACTCACTTCGTGACGGTGATCATGTCCTTGATCTTGCCGAACTCGACTTCCTTGATCCCCTTGATCTTCATGACGTCCTCGATCTTCGAGAACGGCCGAGCATCGACGATCGCCTGGGCGTAGACCGGGCCGATCCCGGGCAGGGCGTCAAGTGCTTCCTTGCTGGCGGTGTTGAGGTTGACCTTGGTCCCCGTGACGTTGGCTTCCTTGGCCTTGGCCGCCGCCTTCGGCTCGGCCTTGGTCTTGGTCGGTTCGGCCTTCGGTTCGGCCTTGGTCTTGGTCGTTTCCGCCTTGGGCTCCGGCTTGGTCTTGGCCGCCTCGGCGACCTTGCCGAACTTGACCCGCCCCTTGAGCGAGTCGACCTTGGCCGGGCCGAACCCCTTGAGCTTGGCCAGGTCGTCCATCCCGGCGTAGGGGCGACCGGCGACGATCTCCTTGGCCAAGGTCGGGCCGACGCCGGGCAAGGTTTCGACCCGGTTCAACGGGTCGGTGTTGAGGTCGACCGCCACCGGGAGCGGCCGGACGACGGCGAGCGTTTTGATCCCGTCGATGGTCCGGGCGGGGACCCCGAGGGTCGAGAGGTCTTCCAGCGCCTTGTGGGGGCGCGCGTCGACGATCTTCCGGGCGGTCGCTTCGCCGATCCCGGGCAAGGTGGTCAACTCCTCGGTCGTCGCCGAGTTCAGGTCGATCGGCTCGGCCGGTGCTGTCGCCTTCGGCTCGGCCTTTTCGGTCTTCTTGGCCTTTTCCTTGGCGGGCGGCGGGACCACCGGCTTGGTCTGCTGCGCCTGGGCGGGGGCGAGCCAGCCGAGGGCGATTGCCAGCGTCAAACTCAAGTTCAACGATGCTCGAAGCGGGAAGGGTCGAAGCGCGATCAAGGGGCACCTCCGAAGTTGGGGCGAGATCGATCCGACTTTATCGAGTGCATCCGAGCAAGAAATCAACAAAATGTCCCCTGCCAAGATAGGAGACCCGGGGGCTTCGCACAAGCGGGGACCGCTCAAGAGAGATTAGCCACGGATGGAACACGGATGAAACACGGATGAGAAAAAATAATAAACTCTTATCCGCGTTTCATCCGTGTTCCATCCGTGGCTCAATTCGCTTGATTCGTACGTTGTCGGCGACGATCCGGACGGCGACCCGGACGGCGGCGATCAGGCTCGACGTATCGACGTCTCGCCCTTGCCAGGCGATGTCGAAGGCGGTGCCGTGGGCGACGCTCGTCCGGACGATCGGGAGGCCGAGGGTGACGTTCACCGCCCGGTCGAAGCCGATCGTCTTGAGCGCGACGTGCCCTTGGTCGTGATACATGGCAAGGACCGCGTCGAACTCGCCGCCCAAGGCCCGCCCGAAGAGGGTATCGGCGGCGATCGGCCCGACGACGTCGACCCCTTCGCGCTGGCATTGGGCGACGGCGGGCGCGATGATCCGGATCTCCTCGTCGCCGAAGAGGCCGTTTTCCCCGGCGTGCGGGTTCAAGCCCGCCACGGCGATCCTCGGTTGTCGCCCGTCCGTCAAAGGCCGGATCGCCGAGTCGGCCAGGTGGATCTTGCTCGCGACCGAGTCCAGCGTCAGGAGGTCGAACACGTCCCGGAGGGCGACGTGGAGCGTGGCATGGATCACCCCCAGGCCGCCCGGACCCGCGTCGTCGGGCGGGAGGTAGAGCATCATCGCGTGCTCGGCGACCCCGCACCGCTCGGCCAAAATCTCGGTGTGGCCGGGGTGGGGCACGCCCGCGAGGTGGAGCGACTCCTTGTGGAGCGGCAAGGTCACGATCGCGTCGATCCGGCCCGCCAAGGCCAGGTCGATCCCCTCGACCAGCCACCTCGCCGCCGCCGCACCCGCCCTTGCGTCGACCAGGCCGGGTCGGACCCCCGCCACGTCCACCCCGGCCACTTCGAGGCAAGGGATCACGGTGGGCGAAGGCCGGGCCGCTTCGGGGGCGTCGATCGTCTCGACCTGGATGGACGAAGCGTTCCCCGTGGATCGAACCCGATCCAAGGCGCGTCGGAGGATCGTCGAGTCGCCCACGACGAACGGTTTGGCCAGAGCATGAAGCGTCGGGAGCGACCAGGCAAGCGCAACCACCTCGGGACCGATCCCCGCGACGTCACCCAGGGTCAGGGCCACCAGCGGTCGGTCATCAAGCTCGGTCACGGGTCGGCTCGCGTTTGGTTGGTGATCAGTGCGTCTTGATATTGCGGTCCGGCGCGAACCGATCCGAGGCGATCGGCCGCTCGTCCCCGCTTCGAGTTTGATTTGTCTTCGTAGCCGAAGTTGGGGTGAACCGGGTTGGCTCGGGCGATGGGCCGCACCCGATGCAGGACGCGAGCGGGGCCATGAGCAGCAAGCCGAAGATCAGCGGCGGCCGAGGCGCTGAGGACCGTCCCATGACGATGTTCCTTGGACCGCGATCGACTTCCTCATCGCCAAGGGCGAATGAGGCGACGATCGCACCGGGACTGACCGGAATTTATTATGATGCAACCGCGTCGGGCCGTCGAGTCGCCCATCGAGGGACCGGATCGACTCGTACCACCCTGGCTTCCGCGCCGGGTCCGCTCTTCTCTGATCGGAGAATTGACCCTCATGCTCGACGAATCCAGCCTTGACCCGATGGATGAACTCCTTGAAGCGGCCCGAGCGGCGAGTCGTTCGGCGTATTGCCCGTACTCGAACTTCCACGTCGGTGCGGCGATCCGGGCCGGTGGGCGGATCTTCACCGGGGCGAACATCGAGAATGCTTCGTACGGCCTGACCATCTGCGCCGAGCGGACGGCCTTGTTCGCCGCGATCCTGGCGGGTTGCTCGGAGGTCGAGGCGGTCGCCGTCGCCTGCGTCGACGCCCCCGAAGGCTCGGCTCGCGAGCAACTGATGCCTTGCGGGGCTTGCCGCCAGGTCCTGGCCGAATTCGCCCCTTCGGAAATTCCCGTCATGATCGACCGCGTCGGACGACTCACCTTGGGCGACCTGTTGCCGATCGCATTTCGGCTCCGTTGATCGCCCGGTCGCCCCGACAGGAGTCGGCCAGCCGGTTGACTCGACAACGGGTCGAATTATAATGGGCTGCGGAAATGGGCGGGAATTGGGAAAAACCGGGGACCACCCGGCCAACCTCGTCGCCTTTCTCCTTCGGGTCCGAGGCCCGCTCGTCGCCGGTTTCAAGAAATTGATCCGTCGGCAACGGTTGATTGTCCCATCAACTCCGCCCCGATCGCGTGGCCTCGACCAGTGGTTGGTTCGTCGATTCCTTCAAGGAGATTGCTCCCATGCGTCAGTGGATGCTCAGCTTCGCCGCCTTGGCCCTGGTCGCTGCTCCGGCCCTCGCCGGCAAGTACAACAAGGTGATCAGCGTCGGCGAAAAGGCTCCGGCCACCACGGCGATCCCCGCCGTTTCCGCCGATGGCACCAAGGAAATGTCGTTGAATCTGGCCGACGCCAAAGAAGATGTCGTCGTCGTCGCCTTCCTGGCCAACCACTGCCCCGCCGTCCAGGCCACCGAGGACCGCTTGTTCGACATCGTCAAGTCGTACAAGGGCAAGAGCGTCAAGTTCATCGGCGTCTGCTCGTCGAACTCGGAGATGAAGGATGTTGATGGGATCAACGCCATCAAGACCAAGATCAACGAGAAGAAGTACAACATCGCCTATGGCGTCGATGAGGAAGGTAAGATCGGCAAGGCCTTCGGCGCGGTGAAGACTCCGGAGTTCTTTGTTCTCGACAAAACTCGGGCCATCCGCTACACCGGTAGCCTTGACGATAGCGTCATGGACGAGAGCAAAGTCACTAAGACTTACCTCAAGAGCGCCATCGACGCCCTCTTGGCGAACGAAACGGTTGAAGTGACCGAAACCCGCGCCGCTGGTTGCGGGATCATGTACAAGAGCAATTGATCGCAAGATCAATCTGCACTCATCATCTCCCACAGCGCCGCTGGGCCTATTCCCAGCGGCGTGCTTGTTTGGTCCGCCTCGTGTTAGATTCTTCTTCGAGGAGCCACACTTTTGAACGTGATCGCTAATTTTCGGCCGCGCTTCGCCGAGTTCGGTTTGGTGATTTCGTTGCTGGCCGTTGGCTTGGGAGTTGGAAGTCAACGGTTAACGGTCGCCGGGCAACCGAACGCCCCTGTCACTTCGCCTCGATTCGACTCTGAGGTGAAACTAACGACGGTCAAGTTTGATGCGATGATCAAGCAAATCGCCTCGAAGCAAGCGAAGTTGACCGTCGTGGATGCCTGGGCGACTTGGTGTGGCCCCTGCAAGAAAAATTTTCCGCACCTCGTGGAGATGCACGAAAAGTATTCCGGGAAGGGGATTGCTTTCGCGTCTCTCTCTCTCGACGACACGACCAAGCCGAAACAGGTGGCCGAGGCGACTGAGTTTTTGAGGGAAAAGAAGGCTGAGTTCGCCAACTTCATCCTTGACGAGACGATGGACGATGCCTTCGAAAAGCTCGACATCACCGCTATTCCCGCCGTGTTCATGTTCGGTCCTGACGGCAAGATTATCCGCAAATTTACACTTGAAGACCCGAACAACCAGTTCACCTACGAACAAGTCGAATCCGCCGTGCAAGAGTTTTTGGCCGGCAAACCGATCACCAAGGGCGATGCTCCTAAGAAACCTTGATTGACGAAAAGTTCGATTGTTTGGGCCATCCCGTTTCGAGTATCGTATTGGCTTTGGCGAAGCATCGAGGTCCCAAGGTTGGGCTTCGGCGGGCTTTGCCTTGGTTCCCGATCCGAGAAAGCAAGATTTTCGATGAAAGACGGCATCCACCCGAATTACCAGGCCGCCACCGTGACCTGTGGTTGCGGCAACTCGTTCGAGACCCGCAGCACCAAAGCCAAGATCGCCGTCGAAGTCTGCTCGAAGTGCCACCCGTTCTACACCGGGTCGCAGAAGTTCGTCGACGCGGCGGGCCGGGTCGATAAGTTCAACAAGAAGTTCCAGGGAACCTACGGCAAGAACAAGCTCAAGATCGCGGCCACCGAGCCCGAAACCGCCCCAACCCAAGCTTAGTTCGCCCCCCGCCTCGAATCCCAGACGGCCCGTCGGCCGGCGCCTCTCACGCGCCCTCACCGACCGGGCCGTCCGTCGTTTACTCGATGGCAAATCGCAGGATTGCAGATTGCTGAGAAGCCCTGCTGAGTTCAGGCTGTTTTGATCTGCCTTTCCCCATTTGCAATTTGCGATCCTGCAATTTGCGATTCATCGAGGCCGCTCGTGTTCGAGAAACTCCAGGCGGATTACCAGCGGTTTCGCGAGCTTGAGGCGGCCTTGCTCGACCCCGCCCTGGCACTCGACCCCGGCCGCTATGCCACGTTGGCCAAGGAGCGAGGGTCCTTGGCCAAGCTGGCGGGTCCTTACGGCCAATATCTCGACCTCGGCCGGGAGATCGCTCAGGCCGCCGCGATGGTCGAGGCCGAGGCCGACTTCGACATGCGGACCTATGCCGAGGCCGAACTCGCGCAGCTCCGGACCCGCCAGGACGCCATCGGCGAAGCCCTCCGCGACATGCTCTACGACAAGGCCGCCGGTTCGGACCGGGCCGGGTTGATCGTCGAGATCCGGGCGGGCACCGGGGGCGACGAGGCCGCTCTTTTCGCCCGCGACCTGTTCGAGATGTACCGTCGGTTCGCCGAAATCCACCGCTGGAACTTCGAGATCCTCGACGTCGTCCCCACCGAACTCGGCGGCTTCAAGGAGGCGTCGTTCGGCGTCACCGGCGACGGGGCGTTCCGCCACCTCCAGTTCGAGAGCGGAGGCCACCGAGTCCAGCGCGTCCCGTCGACCGAGACCCAGGGGCGAATCCACACCTCGGCCGCCACCGTCGCCGTCCTCCCCGAACCCGAGGATGTCGAGATCGTTATCCGCCCCGAGGACATCGACCGCGACGTGATGCGGGCCGGTGGCCCCGGCGGCCAGCACCAGAACAAGACCGAAAGCGCCGTCCGCCTGACCCACAAGCCCAGCGGGATCGTCGTTGTCTGCCGAGACGAGCGAAGCCAGCACAAGAACCAGGCTAAGGCGATGCGCCTCCTCCGCAGCCGCCTGTACGACCTGACCCTGGCACAAGCCCAGTCCGACCGAGCCGAGCAGCGCCGGACCCTGATCGGCTCGGGCGACCGATCCCAGCGCATCCGGACCTACAGCTTCCCGCAAAACCGGGTCACCGACCACCGGATCAACCAGACCTGGTACAACCTCGACCGGATCATCGTCGGCGACCTCGAACCCGTCGTTACCGCCTTGATCGACCACGACCGCCGCGAACAACTCGGCGACCTGAGCGATTGACTTAAGGTAATGGCGTGTTATCCTATTAAGATAACAGTCCGTTACCTTGTCAAGGTAATGACCCGTTACCTTATTAATAAGAAAGAAATATCATGGCTCCTTGGGGATTTTATGGTCGATCGAGGGAGTCTGAACAGCTTTCCCAAATCCTCGATCGACGCCGTTGGTTTTTCGTCAGCATCACTGGTCGGAGACGAATCGGGAAGACGACGTTGGTTGAACAGACCGTGAAATCACGCCCAGATCGCCCAGTCTTCTATGTCCAAATTCCTGATTCCGAGGAAGCTGGGGTTGTTTCTACAGTCAATGACGCCTTGGACGCATTCCAAATTCCGACGAATATAGCTGCTCGCCCGCACAGTTTGTTGGAGTTTGTGAAGTTGATCGAGATTTTGGTCCGTGCTGGATATATCGTTGTCCTGGACGAGTTTCAATATTTTAGCAGAAAGCGCTTCGCGGGGTTCTGTTCGTTGCTTCAGGCGATGGTTGATCGGTTGAATTCGATCGGTACAGGTCAAAAGTTGGTATTAGGTGGTTTAATCGTATTAGGATCTATCTACACGGAGATGATGGCTCTTTTGGAGGATCGATCCGCCCCATTGTATGCTCGAACGACCGACAAGTTTGATCTCCCTCACCTTGACATCGCGGCGGTCTGTAATCTGATCAAAGATCACGCCGATTTCTCACCGGATCGCTTGTTATTTTTGTGGAATTTGTTTGAGGGAGTTCCAAAGTTTTATCGAGATTGCTACGAGCGGCAAGTCCTTAACGCGGATCGACCAACTTTGCTTCGCAAGATTTTCTTTGAAAGTGCCTCACCGCTAAGAACTGAGGCCGAAAACTGGTTTCTCCACGAATTACAAGGGCGGTACGATACTGTCCTTAAATTTGTGGCGCGGAATCCGGGGCGGTTGCATGGCGACTTGGTCGACGCGGTGCGTCAAGCGGGAGGAAGAAAAACTGATGACCAGATTGGCGGTTACTTACAAGTCCTCATCGATCGCTATCGGCTCATCGAAAAAAAGCTTCCTGTCTTTGCTGCGGAAAAGTCGCGAAAAGGCCGGTACTATTTGTCGGACAACTTTCTCCAGACCTGGTTGGGTGTGCTTGCCAATCCGGTAGCTGCTCGCAATTTTCGTTCGTTGGACCAACTTGTGGCGACGGCCGTAGATAACCTCAACAATGTGGAAGGATTCGCGTTTGAACGGCTGGTGTCGCAACTTTATGAAGAACGGAGTCGCAAGGGATTGGAAGGGTTTCCACTTCAAGCCAAGATTGGTGGTTATTGGAATCGAGGCGATGTTGAAATCGACCTCGTCGCCGTGAATGAAGATGACCGCCGGATTCGCTTCGGATCGTGCAAGCGGTCGTCCGGTCGGCTTGTTGAAGATGTGAACAACTTTCGTGGGCACGTTAGCCGTTTTCTGGAAGCTTTCCCAAAATACAAATCTTGGGGAATCGAGCATGTCGGAATTGCTCCCGTAGTTGATAATGAAGTCCGATCGACGCTTCGTCACTATGGGGTTTTGGCCGAAGACTTGGTGGACTTGACCCGCGACCTCGCCTAAACCGTTTTCATCGCCACTCACCAAGGGCTTCGAGTCGAAACCATGCCCGCCGAAGCCGACGATCGCTGGACGGTCGGCCGATTGCTGACCTGGACGAAGGATTTCCTCGCGAAGAAGGGGTCGGACAGCCCTCGGCTCGACGCCGAGGTCCTCCTGGCTTCGGTGATGAAGTGCCAGCGAGTGAACCTCTACACCCAATATGAGACCGAGGTCTCCGAGGCGCAGCGGACGAGCTTTCGAGGCTTGGTGAAGCGGAGGGCGGAGGGGGCCCCGGTGGCTTACCTGGTGGGCAAGAAGGAGTTCTACTCGCTCAGGCTCAACGTCTCGCCCGCCGTCCTGATCCCCCGGGGCGACTCCGAGTTCGTCGTGGTCGAGGCCCTGAGCCACCTCAAGGGGATGGAGGCGCCTCGGGCGGTGGACGTCGGGACGGGGTCGGGGTGTTTGGCCCTGGCGTGCGTCCACCAGCACAAGACGGCCCGGTTCGTCGCGATCGACATCAGCCCCGAAGCCCTCGACGTCGCCCGAGGGAACGCCGAGAAGCTCAACCTGGATGAGCGGGTCGAGTTCCGCCAGGGGGATTTGCTCGCCCCGGTCGCCGAGGATGGCCCCTTCGACCTGATCTTGTCGAACCCCCCTTACATCGCGTCGAGCGTCGTGCCGACCCTGGAGCCGACCGTCGCCAACTATGAGCCACGCCTGGCGCTCGACGGCGGCCCGGACGGGCTTCGGGTGGTGTCCCGCTTGATCGCCCAGGCGGTCCCGCTCCTGAAGCCGGGGGGACACCTGATCCTCGAAATCGGCTCGGATCAGGAAGCCTCGGTCCGAGGCCTGGTCGAAGCCCAGCCGGGCCTGAGCCTCAGCCCCACCATCCGCGACTCGGGCAATCACCCTCGGGTGATCCATGCTTCGAAAAAGGGTGCTTCCCATGCGGTGTGATACGAGTCCCGAGGATCTCATGCATTGCAGATCGCAGATCGCAGATCGCAGATCGATCCCAATGGTCTTTTCGCGGTTTGCCTTCTGCAATTTGCGATTTGCACTGCATTTCTGGAATCAGCCTCATCGAGGGGTGCTCGTCGGACTGACGGTCATGTTGTTGGTGGGTTGCGACGGCCCTCCGCCCGCCATCAAGGAGCGGGTCAGCGTGGTGGGGCATGCCTCGGAGGTTGTGGCCCTGGCATATAGCCCCGACGGCCGGACCTTGGCGAGTCGGGCGGCCGACTCGATCAAGGTTTGGGACGCCTCAGATCTCAAGGAGCGGGCGAGCTTGCCGTCGGATCGGTCGGACTTCGGGACTTTGGCGATCAGCCCCGACGGCCGGACCCTCGCCGCGACCTTGGTGGGCCGGGGGGTGGTCGCTTGGGACCTGGCGAGCCACGAGGAGCGGGAGGTGTTCCGGGTGAAACCGGCCTCCGACACCCAGTCCGGGTCGGCCGAGGCGTTCGGCTGGGGCCTGGCGTATTCTCCCGACGGATCGATGCTCGCCGGGCCGAGCGAGGACCGGACCAGCCCGGCTTCGATCCTGGTCTGGACCCTGGCGAACCGCGAGGCGACCGGCCTGGGTCCGCCGAGCAGCCCGGCCACGCACCTGGCGTTCACCCCCGACAACCGCTCGTTGATCGCAAAGGGGATGGAGGGGCGGATCAAGGTCTGGGACGTCGAGTCGAAGGCCGAGCGGACGTCGATCGCCACCAACACGTCGTACCTCACGGCGATCAGCGTCAGCCCCGACGGCAAGTCGGTCGCTTCGTCGGGGCCGGATCGGTACCTCCGGCTCTGGTCGGTCGCCTCGGGGGTCGAGGTCGGCAAGCTCAAGGGGCACATGAAGGCGATCCTCGGGATCGCGTTCCACCCCGACGGCCGCCACGTCGTCACCGGCGACTCGGCCGGGACGATCTTCCTGTGGGACCTGAAATCCAGGCGGGCCATCGCCCAGTTCAAAGGGCACCAAGGCAAGGTCTGGGCCGTCGCGTTCCGCCCCGACGGGCAAGAAATGGCCACGGCCGGCGAAGACCGCCATATCCGCCTCTGGAACGTGGCAGGGGCGATCAAGACCTACGGTCGATAACCGATAATCTCTTGAGCCACGGATGGAACATGGATCAGAAAAGCCAATTGGCTCATGATTCTTGATTGGTGGTCGATGGTCGGCCGAGCAGCCGCCTCAAGAAATCATCGGACACCCGCTTGATGTTATTCGACCACTCGAACATGGCTATATAACCGGCCAAGTGCCAT
>JAABUX010002823.1_pt1 | contig 23909 bp, 22 predicted proteins | sample 5561851 | NCBI WGS metagenome assembly JAABUX01 (sample SAMN10711883, study PRJNA513361) | rock metagenome | isolation source: Antarctica rocks | place: Antarctica: Victoria Land, Richard Nunatak red sandstone | collected 2016-01-03 | reverse complement strand
GCAATTGATTGCGCCCGTAGCCCAGGCAGGGCGCAATCAATTGCGCCCCTACGGAGGGATCATTGCCGCATTATTCTATTCAAGGACATAATCAGGCTGCGATGGGCGCGATACATCGAGCCCCTACGAGAATTTACCTGCGAGCGAGGGCTGCGGGTACAATTGCTTTGACTGCGTTGACGACATCGACCTTTTTGGGCAGTGCGGCACGTTCCAGGATCTTTGAGTAGGGCATGGGAACGTCGGCACCGGTGATGTGCTGGATGGGTGCGTCCATATAGTCGAAGGCGTTTTCGTAGATGAGGGCGGCTAATCCCTGACCTGTGCCGTAGTATTTCCAGCCCTCTTCGGCAATGACCACGCGGTTCGTCTTCTGCACAGAGTCGATGATGAGGTCGATGTCGATGGGGCGAATGCTGCGCAGGTCGAGCACCTCAGCCTTGATGCCCTCTTTTGCCAGGTCCTCTGCGGCCTGCATCGAGACGTGGAGCATGCGCGAGAAGGTGATGATGGTCACATCGCGCCCGACACGCTTTATGTCTGCCTCGTTGAGCGGCACTGTGTATTCTACGTCCTCTTCGGGCACCTCGCCTTTGATATTGTAGAGCAGTTCGTGTTCGATAAATAAGACGGGATCGGGGTCGCGTACCGCCGATTTAAGCATACCCTTTGCATCGTAGGGTGTGGCGGGCATGACGACCTTGAGGCCGGGGATGTGGGCATACCAGGACTCGAACATCTGTGAGTGCTGCGCGCCACGCTGCGCGCCGCCACCGGATGGCATACGCACGACAAAGGGTACGGCTGGCTGCCCACCGAACATGTAGCGGAACTTGGCGGCATTGTTGACCAACATGTCGCTGGCAAGCAGACTGAAGTTGATGGTCATGATTTCGAGAATGGGGCGCAGACCTCCCAGTGCGGCACCGATAGCGGCACCTGTGATGACTTCTTCCGCGAGGGGCGTGTCACGCACACGCTTCTCACCGAACTCCTCAACCAGTCCCTTTGTGACGGCGTAGGTACCACCGTAGCCAGCGATATCTTCGCCCATAATAAAGACACGTTCGTCGTGCCTCATCTCTTCGCGTATAGCTTCGCGGAGCGCGTCACGATACGTTATTGTACGCATTTCCTCTTACTTCCTCTCATTGCGGTGGACGATGGCGGTGGAGCTGTCAACTAGAACGTCGGTGTACAGCTCTTCGAGCGATGGGTCTTCGCTGTTCTCCGCGAACTCGGCTGCATCTTCTGAGACCTGGTTGGCCTTCTCGTCGTTGGAGTCAAATTCAGCTTGTGTGGTGATGCCGTTGTCCAGCAGGTGTTTTTCGAAGATGCCGATGGGGTCACGCGTATTGCGCCAGTGCTGTTCTTCCTCACGAGTGCGGTAGTACGCGGGGTCGGCCATAGAGTGACCACGGAAGCGATAGGTTTTGATTTCGAGCAGGGTTGGTCCTCTTCCGCCACGTGCATACTCGACGGCTTGTGTCGCGGCTTCGTAAACGGCGAGAACGTCCATGCCATCAACCTGTGCGCCTGGTATACCATAAGCAGCCGCGCGGGGAAGAAGATCACTGATGGCCCATGCCTTTTCGACGGCCATACCCATCGAGTATTGATTGTTTTCGCAGATGTAGACGACAGGTAGTTTCCAGAGTGCCGCAAGGTTGAGCGCCTCGTGGAATGCTCCCTCATCGACTGCACCGTCGCCAAAGAAACAGCCGACTACGGTGTCTTGCCCTTGATATTGTGCCGCGAGTGCGACACCTGCGGCTATCGGCAGTTGCGCGGCGACGATGCCGTTGCCGCCAAGGATACCAAGCTCGTTGCTCCACATGTGCATGGAGCCGCCCTTTCCCTTGCTGCATCCGGTAATCTTGCCAAATAGTTCCGCCATGACCACGCGCGGGTCCATGCCCTTTACAATCGCGTGTCCGTGTTCGCGGTAGCTGCATAGAATCTTGTCGTCTGGACGAAGCGCGGAGATGCTTCCTACTCCTATCGCCTCTTGACCGATGTAGAGGTGCATGAAGCCGCCGATTTTGCCGCGCGTATATTCTTCCGCGCTCTTTTCCTCGAAGCGACGCAAGAGTGCCATTTTATAGTGCATGTCCAGGAGTTGTGTGCGAGTCAAACCAGATAGCGTCGCATTACTGATCGCCATAGGCCCCCCTTTATGTATGTTTATGAATGGTTATGCATATGTGATGCGGGTCTCATCTTCCCTGCCATACAGCATTGTATGTGATGAAGCCTTCTCGAACACATCTTTGTGTCGCTTTTTACCATTCATTTTACCCCATAGGTGGATAGGATGCTATAGGAAGGTTTTTTGCTTGTGATCATTACCAACATTACCGATATTCCCACTCGTTGTCGTGAGTGAGGCTGATGAAGTGAGGTGAGAGTGCGTGTGTAGGAAGGAGGGTTAAAAACCATTATCGCGCTCCTGGGGTAGGGTTGTGGGGCGCATGTGGGAGATGGGCAATGTTTTCCCCATTCCCACCCCGTGGGCGTGATACATCGTGCCTCTACATGATCTCCTCAACTAGTGGAGCTGTGAGGCTACGGTTCTGCATATCTGCCGGATGACGTTCAGCCCAGCTCCAACGGAGGGTTCTCCCTTCGTATACACGGCGATGATGTAGGTCTCTCGAGCCAATGTCACGATGCCAGAAGAGTTTACGGCCCAAAGGCCATCGGGACCAATTACCCAGCCATCTTTCATCGCTACAGTGGCTCCTATGGGCGCGGTGTCCCCTACTCCGCCCCGCTGATCTGCCTCCACACGCTCCATCAGGGAGAGGGCTAGATTGCGGTCGTGAGCCGTTAGTATTGTGCCTTGATAGAGGCGTGTCAGCAGATTCACCATTGTCAGGGGAGTGATCAGGCTGTAGCCCCAGGCATTGGGATTCGGGTACAGGCCAGTAATCCCGATTCTTTGGAAGAAACGCGTAACTCCCGCTGCGCCGCCAATTTCACCATAGTAGAGGGCCGAAGCCGAAGCGTTGTTGGAGTTCTCAATCATGGTCGTCAGCAGTCCCATTTCGCGGTTGGTGGGTCCTCGGCCCTGCCACTCGATCATATTGAGGAAGGTCAGCAGAATAGGCACTTTCATCGAGCTGGCCGTGATGAACTGGCCGGGCGCATTGTAAGTAGAGTAGCGGTGATGAGTCACATCATAGACCACTGCATTCATGATGCCGCTACTGTTGCGACTCAGATGCGCTCCCTGCGCGTTCGCCCGGTCTGATGAAAAGAGCAACGTGCCCCCGACGATGATCAAAAAGCTCATAAAGATAATTATGGAAACAAAGAAGGGTTTTTGCCATTTCATCCTCGCCAGATGTCTTGCCTGCTTCTGTACCTGCATCCTCTTGCTCCTCTTGCCTCTCTAACTGTATACCTCACGTGGTTTTCTATTACTTTACACGTATGATATTACGCCAAGGGACCGATTTATGTACATCTTTGGTACTATCTGCGGGCCTTACGTTTAGGGCTTAGACTGAGTACATTTTTCCTATTTTAATCAATTTCGAGTTCGTACTCTTTCGTCGCCTCTTGTAATGTCTCATTGAGGGATGTGAGCGCGGTATGAGGATCGACCGGCTCTTTCATCGCCTCGGCCTCGGGGTCGAGCCGATTCTTCACGGAGGGAAGGTCTCGGCGAAGATCCTCCATCAGCTCGATGAGCTTGCTGACCTTGCGCTCGGTGAGTAAGTTAATTTGGAGGTCCAGATGACGGCGCTGTTCGGCAAGCTTGCTTTGCCGATTTTGTGTGATGAGCACTCCTGTCGTCATGAACAATGCGCTGAAGCCAATGATGCCTTGAAGCCAGAAAAATGGTGCCGGATCGTTCTATGGTATGTGGAGGCTTGTTGCAGAGGTACTCACAAGAATCCAAAGTATGACAAAGAGCCAGATTAAGTAGAAGAAACTGGGGCGTCCCAGGTTCTGAATGACTTTTTCTATGAGTCGTTGGTGCCGACTCACCTTGCGTTCAGAATGCAGACGCAGGGCGACGATGGTCTCAATATCCTGGTCGAGGATGTCTGTTAATTCGGTAATCATTTTTTGGTCATTTGCCACTTTTGTGTTCCTCCCTTTACTTTCTGGGCTCTTTTGAAGCGGGAATAGTTGCGTTTATCCAATGTCTATTTGTGCCGTGCTCGTCTAATACGTGCGGTTTGACGTGCTCGTTCCACGAGAGACCTGGCACTCGAAAAGCAAGGGGATGCTCCTACAGGTATAACAGGAGAAATTCGCTGACTTTAGCGAAAGGCAAGGTTATTCCAGAGGAGGTTGTACAGCCTCCTCTAGAAATAGTGTGAGATCGGGCAACCACTACATGGTGACCGCCCGTATGCAATTGGCAGTGAGGGACAAATCACAACTACTTTTTGGTGATAGCTTCCGAAAGTTCCTTGCCGGGGGTGAAGCGCACACGATCTTTCGCGGGCACCTCGATGGTTTCTCTGTTGCGTGGGTTGACTCCCTTGCGGGCTGCGCTCTGACGCACCTTGAAGGAGCCAAAGCCTACCAATCGGACCTCGCTTCCCTCCTGAAGTGCCTCACGGATGGACGTGAGAGTTACCTCCAGTACGTCAGATGCCTGTTTCTGGGTGAGGCTTGCTTGCTTAGCAATGCGCTTTATCAGTTCTTGCCGACCAATGGTATTCGATGTGGACTCGGTTTTGTCTTCAGCCATGGGTTCAATATCCTCCTAACAACGATAACACACGTCGCATCCCCTGTCCCAATGAGCTAGCGTTGGGCCTGTGGAGCGGCATCACAACCTCACTGTCGCTAGAGAGTATAGCATGCGATTTTGAGAAATACAAGCGAAAGTCCGCATATTTCTTCAGAGTTACACCTCTTCATACAAAATCATTCCATCCTTTGTAGGATGTTGCTCGATATGCCCGTTATACCGCATGTATTCGAGGTGTGCCACGACCTCCGCAACCGCCATACGCTTCGTTTCATCGTTCTTCAAGCGATCCTTGAAGAGTTGCTCTGTGAGTTGATAGGCGTTCTGTGGGCGTTTATCGAGCAGCGTTAGAAGCTGCATCACGCGCTGATGGTGGTGTTCGGTGATCTCTTGTGTGCGCTCGGCAAGGCCAATGAACGGCTCACCGTGTCCGGGAAGTACGATACTTGCTAGCAAGCGGGAGACTTTCTTCAGTGAACTGAGGTAGTCGCCCAGAGGATTCTCGCGATCCTTCTCTGAGTAGAGACCGATATTTGGAGTGATGCGCGGCAAGACGTGATCGGCAGCGAGGAAGACGCCATCGCGCTCACGGAAGAGGACAATGTGTCCATCAGAATGTCCTGGTGTCCACAGCACGCGGTACTGGTCGCCTGCAAGATCAAGATATTCGCCATCTTCCACCGGTGTAATTGCCTCATGGGGTGGGACGCTCAAAATGCGGCGGCTCTCCTCGCGACTCATCTTATTGAGCCAGAGGGAGGTGCGCGGCAGGCCGTGGTTGACAAAGAAGTTCGACACGCTGCCAAAACGCTCAGGCATTGTCCCGGACCAGATGAGCTGCACACTCTCCTCATCTATCGAGTGCATATAGACCTTCGCCCCGCTCTGCTCCTGAAGCTCACCCGATAGTCCGATATGATCTGGATGGTGGTGGGTAAGGACGATAGCTTTCAAGTTGTTGATGCTCAAGCCAGCGCGTTGTAGTCCCGCAGTGAAGGCGGCGCGAGAGTCGGGCAGCCCCATCCCTGCATCGACGAGTGCCCAGCCATTGTTCCCCACGAGCGCATGCATGTTGACGGTGCGCAGTGGAAACGGGATTGGCACAGTAATCTTCCAGGCACCAGGTGCTACTTCGCGTGCTTCTGGAAGTGGCTCGTCTGGTCGTCGCGGTCGCTCTGATGAAGCTTGTTGCATGATCTGGGATTGTCCTTTGTTGTGGTATCTCTACTAGTCTGCTGTAATTAAGCGGTTACAGGTTGATTGTATGGTTTAGTTTGGGGGCGTGTCAAATATAAAAAAGCCCTTGCAGGACGGTGGGCGGTCTATCACACACGTCCTTACAAGGGCTTCTTGCGAAATTTATAGCTCGGGAGAGGTCTCGGCTAGCTGTTGGGCTTCATTGATCCAGGAGCGCACCTGGGCACGCGATGGGGCATGATAAGCGATTTTCTGACCGATGTGCAGTTCGCCCAATCGCTTGTGAAGTCGCTCCACGCTCTGCTGCTGCAAGGCTTTACAGCTAAGCACGCCAGCCTCTTTGAGCAGCATGGAGAGATCGCCTCCCACACCTCGCAGACGCATGAGATCAGCGCGACCGACCAGTTCTCTGAGCACCTGAGGTGAAACACCGACGTGCTGCGCGAGTTCCTCGCGTTGCTGCTGCGATTTGCCTTGATCCAACAGTTGCTGCGTGTATTTCAATCCATGAGCATGAAGCTTTTCCAATACCTCAGCGCTAATACCCTTCATCATAACGATTGGGTTATACATTGCATATTTTTTCTTGTACTGAACCATAGTTATCATGAAAATCCTGTTCTCTCTTCTTCGATGACATTCCGGCTCCTGACTTATTAATCGTCGCGTTAGTCGCTGCCGGTATATTCAGTTCGGTTAGACGGTGCGCCCTAAAAAAAGTCACATGTTGCTTTTAGACATTCTTTTGTACACAAGTTTTCCACAAGTTTTCCACGAGAGGGAGGAAAATTGGTGGATAACACCCTTTCCCCAAACGGATAAATGGTGTTACAATGAAGTGGGGAGAAGTGGGGAAAATTGGGGAATATGTACTAGATGTATGCAGCGAGTGTACGGTGGGTGGGGGAAGTCGGTGAAGAGTGTAGGATGCGGGAGAGTTCTGTGTGCTTCCCAAGAGGGGCCACCGAGGGTCACTCGATAATGGGATGGAGAAGAAAAGGCGACGATGTTTCTTGGCGAATACGAGCATACTCTTGACACGAAAGGGCGCATGGCGGTTCCGGCGAGGTTTCGCACACAGATGAACCGAGGTGCCGTCGTGAGTAAAGGCATGGGTACATGTCTGTCAGTGTATATGCTTGATCGTTGGGAAGAGAAGTCGGATGAGTTAGTGGCTGGCCGATCGAGCGAGGAACTGCGCGACTTTGAGCGGCGCATCTATCCAAGCGCAAGCGAGATAGAGCTAGATGGTCAAGGTCGTATGGTCATTCCTGCCAAGCTTCGTGCCTATGCAAAGCTGGAAAGCGAAGCGACGGTGGTCGGAGTGCGCGATCACTTCGAAATCTGGGACCGCTCAACCTGGCAAGCCTATCAAGAGCGACTAGACGCAGAGGGAAACGGAGTTCCCTTTTAACAAGGCGTAGGAGTTTAATCTATTACATCCACGTTTGTACTGCGACGATGTTTTGGGTGGTTGCTGAAACAGGGTGTGATAAATCAGACCCCTACATGGGTGTGATAAATCAGACCCCTACATGGGTGTGATAAATCAGACCCCTACATGGGTGTGATAAATCAGACCCCTACATGGGTGTGATAAATCAGACCCCTACATGGATAACTAATGGAACATTCACAACATGTGCCTGTAATGCTCGATGAGGTGCTGAAGTTTCTTTCGCCAAGGGCAGGAGGTCTCTACATCGACGGTACGCTAGGGGGTGGAGGGCATACAGCCGCCATTCTTGAGCGATCAACTCCCGATGGGCGTGTCCTGGGGATCGATACCGATGCTCAGGCGTTATCGCGCGTGAGGGGAAGGCTCTCCGATTTCGTGGATAGTGGGCGATTAGTGTTGGTGCATAGCAACTTTGCAGAGCTAGGTCGTATCGCCAACGAAACCGGTTTCACATCCGTACAGGGAGTTTTGCTCGACCTGGGGTTTTCGTCAGATCAGATGGACAATCCAGAGCGGGGGTTTTCATTCAGTGCTGATGGGCCTCTGGATATGCGGCTCGATCAGTCGCTCGATACATCCGCCGCCGATCTCGTGAACGATGCCAGTGAGCATGAACTCGCTGACATCTTCTGGAGGTATGGCGAAGAGAGCCGCTCACGTCAGATCGCACGGCGAATTGTACGAGAACGGGAGAAGAGCGCGATCACACGTACCGCACAACTGGCGAAGATAGCAGCAGCAGGAGTGCCCTATAAACCGGGCGCGATACATCCGGCGACTCGCGTCTTTCAGGCATTGCGTATAGCGGTCAACCAGGAGCTGGAGCAGTTGGAAACAGCACTTCCGCAAATACTCGATGTATTGGATACAAGAGGCATGGATGCGACAGCAGGAGATGGGATTGAGGGTACCAGGGGCGGTGGAAGAATGGCGATTCTCGCATTTCACTCTTTAGAAGATCGGATTGTGAAAGAGTTTATGCGGCGTGAGGCAAAGGATTGCATATGTCCACCCCGCATTCCTGTGTGTGTGTGTGGACATAAGGCACGACTACGTATAGTAACGTCGAAGCCAGTGGTGCCGGGAACCCAGGAGAATGAGCGCAATCCTCGCGCTCGCAGTGCTAAACTGCGGGTTGCAGAAGCAATGGTTAGACCAGGTACATAGAGGGACAAGCAAGGCGAAGTTTCTATATCTCGAGTTTCTATATGTCGAAGGAATGCAGCGTATGTACAGCCTGAAAGGGCGAATAAGCGGCCCACAAGAGGCTGCATCACAACCTATTCTGGCAGCCAAACGGCGCAGACAACTTCACCCATTTTTCTTCAATATGGGGCCTGTGGCGTTGAGCATCAGCAGTGTGCTGCTGATCGGTCTGATGGCGGTATTGTACTTGAGCCAGGTAGGTCAGGCGGTCTCTGCCAACCAGCAGCTTCAGCAGATACAGACGCAACACAATACACTACAAAGACAAAACCAAGATTTGGTGAATACCATCTCACAAGAGCAGTCGCCCGCAAATATCGCGGAGAGAGCAAAGCAGATGGGGTTGGTACCGTCCGATCCCAAAACCGTGCAGGTGATAACGATTAAGCGCCTGCAACCGATACCGAATGACGATGACAAGAGCATTGAGCCGTAGCGGCGCGATGAATTATGTCCTTATGCCTGATATGCAAGGAGGCCAGAGATGAACATAGAGCTACAACGCGCCCGCGGGCGGCAGATGTTCATCTTTCTGCTGGTCTGTTTCGGAATGCTGGTCTTGCTTGGTCGGCTCTACTACTGGCAGGTATTGGATGGACCTCGCCTGGCGAAATTAGCGAATGATGAGCATGTACAGAGCCAGGACTTAAAGGCTCCTCGTGGTCGCATTTACGATGCACAGGGAAACATCCTGGCACTAAATGTAGTGCGTGACGACGTCTATATAGAACCGCGCCAGTTTCGCCTGGATCACGAACACGATGACCAGGCGGGAGACGCATTGGCTACGTTGGCTCACTCTTTGCATCAGGTTCTTCCTGATGTGTCTGAGGATGGGCTGATCAAAAAGTTCGACTCAGACGCGTGGACACTGCGCATACATAGGACTATCGAACCGGCGCAGAGTGAGCAGTTACGGCGTATGCACCTGAAGGACGTGTTCTTACAGCCACTTCCTGTGCGCAGCTATCCTGGTGGCGACCTTGCGGCGCAGGTACTCGGATACGTGAACTCTGACGGAGTGGGCAACTATGGTATCGAGAGCCAGTATAACAAGGTACTGGCTGGAAAGCCTGGGAGCCTTACGGCTGAGACAGACCTGGATGGCAACCCGTTGACGGTTGGAGCTAGTTCTGGACAAGCCGCAGTGCCTGGGGCAAATCTAACGCTGACAATAGACAGCACTATCCAGTACACGGTGCAAACCGCGTTGGTGAACACCATACAGAAGTTGCAGGCACAGAGCGGAACCGTTGTTGTGCTCAATGCACATACGGGAGCGGTTGTGGCAATGGCTGGTGCGCCGAGCTTCAATCCTAATCATTACGGTGACTATGCGACTCAAATGGGGTGTGCGAATAGCGCGTCGGTTTACTTCAATCCCGCGCTGTACTGCACTTACGAGCCAGGCTCAACGATGAAGTCGGTGACGATGGCGGCGGGGCTCGACCAGGGACTGATCACCCCTGACTCATGGCTTGATGATCCAGGCTACATCACTTTTAAGGATGGTACGCCTGAGGTGACGAACTGGGAGTACAAGCCCTATGGAAGAGAGACGATGACACAGGTATTGGAGCATTCTGCCAATGTTGGCACTGCGTATGTAGCGCATGATGTTTTGCATGCTGAACACTACTATCCATACCTGGCACGGTTTGGTTTTGGGCAGGCTTACAATATCGACGGCCCAGAGCAAGTTGGAGTATATCGGACAGATAAATCTAAAGATTGGACTGCAAGTGACCTGACGCGACAGGCATTTGGACAAAGCATCTCGACAACGCCGTTTCAGATGGCGATGGTCTACGACGCGATTGCCAATGGTGGCGCGATGATGCAGCCCTACCTGGTGGCGTCGGTCAACGATAATGGACATGTAACGGCGACGCAGCCGCAGGTGAAGCGGCAAATCATCAGCGTACAGGCAGCGAAACAGCTTTCCAGTATGCTTGTGAGCGCGGCAAATTATAATAAGCAGGCGACTATTCCGGGCTATAGCGTCGCAGTGAAGACGGGAACGGCAACGACGCAGGGTCTCCCTGACAATCAGACGGAGGCTTCGATGGTCGGTTTCTTGCCAGCATCAAATCCGCAATTTGTGGTTCTGGTCAAGATAGATCGACCATCAGCAGCCGTTGCAAGTGGTACGGCGATCTTTGGTGGTACAGCAGCGGCTCCTTTATGGAAGAACATCGCGCAAGAGCTGATGTGGCACTATAATGTTCCGCCTGACCAGCAATAGGGTGTGGAGGTGGTGGGGAGGGGAAACATATAAAGAGGGTCTGTGATGCAACAAGAAGAGAGAGATACAGCCCCTGCTCATATGGAACTAAGCAGTACATGGTTAGAACTGTTGGGCCGGTATGCTGAGGACACAACTTTATGCATGGGCGAGGTAGTAATACCTATCCTTGAGAGCGATCCCTGGAGCAAGTTGCTCCAGACGAAAGGAGCGGAGGTCGTTGATCTGCAGCAAGTTCATCTACAGGTGGACGACCAGGATATGGAGCAAATGCTGCGTCTTATGCAAGATTCATCAGCTCAACATCCTGAACTGTAGGCTCGTTGCTCTATACATAACTATACTAGAAAAAATGTTCTATGTCAAGTCTTTTAGACAAGATGTTGGACGATGATTGAGAAAAAGGGATTCATGCTACGTAGCAGGCTAAAACAAAGCGAAAACGCGAATGAGAAGCAGGTAAGGGGAGCGAAACGCAAGAATCAATTCCCTCCTATCCTGCGTTCGCCCGCGCTTGCTTCGGCTGATCGGGGCCGCTCAGAGCGTTTGGCACGCAAGGGGCAGCAACCGTCGCAACGCAATGCAAATAGCACCGCACGTAGCTCACAATCTCGCAACGCCAACCGTGTAAGCTATGCCGCCGAGGAGACACTGGTACGTCCAGCTATGCTGCGCAAGAGGTTGCCACGACAGGTGAGCAAGTTCTCGAAAGTGGGAAGTATAGCTGAAAAGGGTTCACAGCAGCGAACAGGACTTACCGCGAGCTGGCGTTTAAGTATGCCGCAAATAGCAGAGCGACCCAAAGCTAAAGTGAGTGCGCCTGTAGAGCCTGTGCAAGTTATAAGCGCGGACGAGCAAAAGAAGCTAGCCGAACTGGAGATGCGTCTTCCTCGCGTTGCGGGCAAGATCGACTCGTGGCTGCTCATTCTCGTTCTGGCTCTGCTTTGTGTGGGGTTGGTGATGGTTTATAGCGCGAGTTCGTTTATCGCGGCGCGTTATTACGGCGATGTCTCCTACTTCTTTCAGAAGCAGGTCATCTGGGCCTTGCTAGGCGTCGTCGTTATGTTTGTGACGATGCGTATCGACTATCGGTTATGGAGGCGTTTCTCGCTGATCGGCATGGTGATAACGTTCCCAATGCTGCTCTTCGTGCTCAGGTTTGGAACAAGTGCATACGGTGCCTCGCGCTGGATAGGCTTCGGCTCGTTCTTCTCGTTTCAACCGAGCGAACTCATCAAGCTCGTGCTCGCCTTGTACGTGGCGGACTGGCTGGCGCGCAAGGGTAACCAGGTTGGCACGTTTCTTTATGGATTGGCCCCGTTTATCATCCTAGTCGGGGCGATTCTGGGACTGGTTTTGCTAGAGAACGATATGGGAACTGCGATTATTATTGCGGGTCTTACGACGGCTATGTTCTTTTCAGCGGGGGCTAACATTGCGCAGTTTCTATTGGCGATAGGCTGTGGGGGCTTAATTTTCTTGACGCAGGCGTTCAAAGGCTACCGTTTGTTTCGTCTAACGGGATTTATGAATCCCTTTAAAGATGTGACAGGAATTAATCTACAACTTTATCAATCTTTATTAGCACTTGGCTCTGGTGGATGGCTTGGCCTCGGTCTTGGTAATAGTCGTCAGAAGACGGGATGGTTGCCGCTGCCGCAGATTGACTCGATCTTCGCTATTATGGGTGAGGAACTAGGTTTTATTGCCTGTGCAATTGTTCTCGTGCTGTTTCTGTTTCTTGCGTTTCGCGGCTTCCGTTTGGCGAGACGTACACAGGACATGTACGGCTCGTTGCTGGCGACAGGCATTACGACATGGTTAGTGTTGCAGGCAATGATCAATATCGGCTCGACAACAGGTTCTATTCCTTATACAGGAGTTCCGTTGCCATTCATTAGCTATGGTGGCTCCTCGTTCATCATTGCAATGGCGGCAGTTGGGGTCCTGCTCAATATATCGCGCTATACAGTAGAGCCAGAAGCCCCTGCTCTAAAGCGCACAGTAACAGTGACAATAAAAAAACAAAATACGCGGACGCGATAAATCGTGTCCCTACAACAATTTATGGTGGTAGGGGCGCAATAGATTGTTTATACAGGATTATATATGCGGGTTCTTATATCAGGCGGAGGTACTGGAGGCCATATCTATCCGGCACTCTCGGTGACAACGCAACTACAAAACGAATATAACGCAGATATTCTCTATCTTGGCAGTGACGATGGCTTGGAGACAAGGCTAGTTCCTGCTGCCGGTTTACGCTTCGAGGCGATTAAGGCGGGTAAACTACAACGTTTTGTCTCCTGGCGAACGGTGACTGGCGTGGGGCGTGTACCTTTAGGTATGGTGCAGGCGATAAGCATCGTAAGAAATTTTCGACCCGATGTGGCCTTTACCAGTGGGGGATATGTGGCGGTCCCGGCAGGACTGGCGGCTCGTCTCAACGGTGTACCGCTTGTGATGCACCAACAAGATGTGCCACCCAACCTCTCAAATAAGTTGATTGCTCCGCTTGCAACGCGTATTTCGGTGGCCTTTGCCGACTCGCTGCACCACTTTCCGGCGCGGAAGACGCTGTTACTTGGTAATCCGGTGCGGCAGGCGATTCTGGATGTGCGCCAAGTATCGTTGCGACAAGCCCGCAGTAGTCTTGGACTCGCGCCAGATGTTCCCCTGCTGCTCGTAACAGGCGGTAGCCAGGGAGCCAGGCATCTTAACCAGATGGTATGCCAGGCACTGCCTGAGCTGCTCAAGCACTGCCAAGTTTTGCAGGTCAGCGGGAGCAATCTGTTCAACGAAACGCGAGAGCTCTCTGAGAGCATTCTAAATGGATTGGATAGCGAGACACAACGACGTTACCGCTTAGAGCCATATATAGATGCAGAGATGCCTCTGGCTCTGCGAGGGGCTGATCTCGTTCTCTGTCGTGCAGGCGCATCAGTACTGAGCGAACTGGCGGTGTTGAGTAAACCAAGCATCCTGGTACCGCTGCCGCCTGCAATAGGGAGTTCGCCACAAGAGGCGAATGCAGCAATGTTCGGACAAAAACAGGCTGCTGAAGTTATATTAAACGATAATTTGAGATCTGAATTAATAGTAGAGCGTGTAGTATCTATACTATCATCGCCTGCTTGCTTACAAACGATGAGCGAGGAGGTTAGTCGGTTCGCAAAGCCAGAGGCGACGCAAGCAATAGTAGAAATTATCGTCCAGATTAGCAGAGGAACCGTAGCGAAGTCACCAAAGCACGAGGTTACAAGCATTTGAGCAAGGCTGTGAGCAAGGCTGTGAACACGTCACGCTTACATTTCATGGGTATAGGCGGACAAGGCATCTCGGCAGTAGCGCAGATGGCGTTACAGGCGGGTGAGGTCGTCACGGGCTGTGATCAGAACGTGTCAGCAACCACACGAGCGTTGGAGCAAGCGGGGATAAGAGTGCAAATCGGTCATAGTGCGGATCATCTCGTGGAGGCTAACACGCTGGTCATCAGCCCGGCGGTTCCGGCCCTCAATCCCAACAACCCCGAGTTGTTGGCGGCGAGGGTGCGCGGTCTACGCGTAGTCACCTGGCAAGAGCTGCTTGGCGAACTCATTCGGGGCAAATGTCTGCTCTCAGTTAGTGGCGTGCATGGTAAGGGAACGACAACAGCGCTGCTCTCACTGATGTTGACCGATGCGGGATTTGACCCGACATGTGAGATTGGTGCTGTGGTGCCGCGCTTCGGTGCGAATTATCGACTTGGCAAAAGCGAGTATGTGGTGAACGAAGCCGACGAGTTTAATCATAATTTCTGGCACTATCACCCTCGGCTGGTGGTAGTCAAAGCTATAGAGTTTGAGCACCCTGAGTTCTTTGCAGACTATGAAGCGTTCCTGGCAGCCTTTGAACACTTTATTCGCGGCATGGATATGCAGGGAAAGTGGTCTTTGCCGCCGACACTGGTTGTAAACATAGATAGCCCTGGCTGCCTGGACCTGATGGCACGTTTGCAAGACTGGTCGGGGAAGATTGTAACCTATTCAGTCGAAGAACTGCGTCCTGTTGCGGGACCTGTAGAGAGCAGTCTTGTACCTGATATTGTCGAGGCTGACTACCCCGAAGGGCAGCTTGCGCAGCAGGACGCAGCGACCTTCCAAGCCTACGATGTGCGGTTGGATGGCGAGACAAGTTTCAGAGTGAGGCAAAATGGAACTGATCTCGCAGACCGTCCTATACACTTGCAACTGCCAGGGGGACACAACATCGAGAATGCTCTCGCAGCTTTCGCGGCGGCACGCATGGTCGGTGCGGACGTAGAGACGCTGGTCAAAACGTTAGAGGGCTTTGGCGGTATTCGGAGACGCTTTGAGATACGTCATCAGGGGCCGTTACAGTTAGACGGACAGATGGTGGATGTGGTCATCGTCGATGATTATGCGCACCATCCGACCGCGATTGCCGCCACGTTAGAGGCGACGCGCAGACGCTATCCAGGCAGAAGGTTGGTCGCGGTCTATCAGCCGCATATGTACAGCAGAACAAAAACTTTTTTTGAGCAGTTCTTGCACTCGTTTGACGAGGCAGATGTGGTGATTCTCGCCGATATTTTTCCAGCGCGTGAACGTGATACTGGTATTGTGCATTCGCGAGACCTCGTGAATGAGATGGCGAAAAGGAGACACTTTGCACAGGATGGCGCGGTGGTGTCGCACGGAGAGAGTGTCCAATCCACAGAGCAACTGTTACGTAGGACACTGCGTTCAGGCGACATAGTGTTGATAATGGGAGCCGGGGATATCTATACCGTGACCGAGCAGTTGTTGCAGAACACTGCGGCAGCCTAGAGGAAATCTGTTATGACTTTTGAGATTGAGACAGCATATGACGAGTTACGCACTCTCCTGGGGGAGCGGGTTCGTCGCGATGAGCCGCTGTTCCGCCACTGTACCTTTGGCGTGGGTGGTCCTGCGGATATATGGGTCTCGGTTGATACAAAAGAGGATCTGCTGGGCCTGGTGACGATGTGTGCGGAGCGGCGCTGGCCCCTGTTAATAGCTGGTAACGGGACGAATGTCCTCTATGCCGATGCGGGTGTGCGAGGGATTGTGGCGCGTGTAGCCCTGAATAGCTATGAAATCGAGGCGCAGGACAACGACACCGCTCTCATGGTAGCAGGGGCAGGAGTGAGCTGGCCGCGTTTGCTGAACGAATTAGCTCCCCTCGGGTGGGGCGGCCTGGAATTTGGTCCGGGCATTCCGGGAACACTCGGCGGTGGTGTGATTAGCAATGCCGGGGCACATAATGGCGATCTGGGACAGGCTCTTGAGTGGATCGAGGTGCTGGATGCCAGCAAGTCTGAGCAAGAGGCGGTAGCCCCGACAATGGTGCGCTATCAGCATTCTGAGCTTGACTTGAGCTATCGTCATAGCCGCTTTCGCGCACAGCGACGCGTGCAGTTTGATGAGCAGGGAGACCCGATAGCGGCATCGCGCAAACTGATCGAGCCGTCTGAAATCATCGTACAGTTGGGAATATGTCTGCATCGTGAGGAACCGCAAAAGTTGCGCACAATTCTCAATGAACATAAACAACATCGCAAGAGGACACAGCCACCGCAGCAAAGCGCAGGCTCGGTCTTCAAAAACCCAGAGGAGGATTCTGCTGGTCGGCTTATCGAGGCGGCAGATATGAAGGGGTTGACTTACGGCGGGGCTCAAATCTCTGAGCGACACGCCAACTTTATCGTCAATGTAGGAGGCGCGAAAGCCGCTGATGTCGCGGCACTTATCAAAGAGGCACACACTCGCGTGCGCGAACGGTTTGGTGTGGACCTGGAGTTGGAAGTTGAATTGCGTGGCGAATGGAAGAAGGTGACGACATGACAGAGAAGAAACCACTACGAGAGCAGATGGCACACTCGTACAAGCGACAGACTGCGAGACAGCCTGTTAATAAGCCTGAGACACATGGTGGCAATGCTCGTAGAGCCTCACGCCAGATGCCTCAACAGGCCACGCTGCAACGTGTCGTCACCATTCCAAAGGCTGACCCGTCAATGGCATGGAACACCTTCGCTCAACGCCAGGAGCAGATGCGTCGTGCACGTTCGCGTCCACAACGATATGTTGAGTCGGTGCGACCTGTCGCGTCTCGTACCTACGCGCAAACGGGAGCGCATGCGTCGAGTGGACGCATCAGAGCTGTGCAACGTTCGCAGTTTCAACAGGCTACTGTGTCTCCCGTGCCAACACGCAGCGGGCGAAAGAGCACGCGCAAGGGTTTCCTATGGCGAATTCTGAGTTTCTTTGCTATCGCCATAGTGGTGGTTCTTGGGATAAACTTCGCGTTTACCAGCAACGCCTTTCGTATCGAACAGGTCAATGTTGTGGGAACCCACAACGGCGCGTTGATACACACTATTCAACGTATGGGCATGCAGGGGCAGAATATCTTTCTCGTTAACGTAGAAGGATTGACGGCGCGGGTGGACTCCTATCCGCTCGTTGCCTCAGCAAGCCTGAGCAAGAATTGGCCTAACCAACTTACGGTGACGGTCATGGAGCGCGTTCCTGTACTGCTCTGGCAGACACAGCGCGGAACTTACAGCATCGACAGTCAGGGCGTGGTGATCGCTCCTCTAAGCGAGACGGCAGGGGCGGATTCCCTGACCACGGTGGTGGATAAACGTAATGGCGGGAAAGGGCAGGGGCTCCAACCCGGCATGCGTTTGAGTCAGACAGATATCGTGTTTGCCGTTGATATACTCAATCGTATGCCACACGTGGCAGGCATAACAGCGTTTAAGCTACGCTATGATGTCGCACCGTCTGGAGCGTCCTATGTCGTCGAGAGTCCAGATGGTTGGCTTGCTTACCTGGGAGGTGCGCAAGATGCAAATCCTTTGGATAACAGGCTGCTCGAATTACAACAAATTCTCTCGTTAGCGCAGCAGCAGCAACTTACCCTTGCCACTGTCGATGTGCGGTACGGGTTACATCCAGTATATACACTGAAAAACTAATTAGTAAGTAGTGGCGGAATGGATTTTCGACCTTGCGGGGATGCCCCTACGAACGAGAAGAGGTCCTGCAAGGTAACACGATAGAATTGTGGGGGATGTCCCTGCAAGGAAACGTAGTGCGTCTCACAACTGTACCGCCCAAAAGGAGCGTCTATGGTGCAAGAGCGGGTGATTGTCGGAATCGACGTCGGGACAACAAAGATCTGTATCCTGGTTGGCGAGTTGGACCGCGACGGGAAACTGAATATTGTTGGCGTTGGCACCTGCCCTTCTCAAGGGTTGCGCCGTGGTGTGGTGGTGAACATTGAAGAGACCGTCACTTCCATCGCAGCGGCGTTAGACCGTGCTGAACGGCTATCAGGTAAGAAAATTATGACCGCCTATGTCGGAATAGCGGGAAGTCATATTGAGTCTGAGAATAGCAAGGGCTTTGTGGCTATCTCACCGAGCCATCGAGATATCATTCAAAATGATATCAGTCGTGCTATCGAGGTGGCGCGTGCAATCCCGCTTACGGCGAACCGCGAGGTAATCCACGTGATTCCACGCGGCTATGTGGTCGATGGACAAGAGGGTATCAAGAACCCCATCGGTATGTCGGGCTTCCGCCTTGAGGTGGAGACGCATATCATCACGGGTTCTGTATCTTCCATTCATAACCTAATTAAGTGCGTGCATAAGGCGCAAGTGGAGATTGAGGACCTTATCCTGGAACCGCTGGCCTCAAGTGAGGCGGTGCTGGCAGACGGTGAAACCGACCTGGGCGTTGCTCTGGTCGATATCGGTGGAGGTACTACCGATGTTGCTGTCTTCTCGGATGGGGCTATCTGGCATACCGTTGTCCTGCCCATTGGTGGCAATCTGATCACCAATGACATTGCTATTGGACTACGCCTGCCCTTCGGTGTCGCGGAGGAACTGAAGATTACCTATGGGCACTGCGACCCATCGACCATTGCCGATGATGACATGATCGACCTGGCGCAGTTCATGCCAGATTGTAACGATCTGGTACCGCGCAAACTCCTGGCTGAGATCATCCAGGCACGCGTGGAAGAACTCTTCAACATGGTGCATGAAGAGCTGAAAAAGTCTGGCTATGACGGATTACTCCCTGCTGGCCTGGTCATCACTGGCGGGGCGGCAGAACTGCCAGGAATTCTCGAAGTGGCAGGGCAAACCCTTGATCTGCCTGCGCGTATTGGCTCTCCATTGGGCCTGCACGGACTGGCAGACTCGATCAGCCGACCCGCCTATGCGACGGCTGTTGGCCTGTTACTGTGGGGCTTGCGCCACACCTCGCTTCTGATTGACGAGGAGGAGCCAGAGGATGAGGGGTCAGCCGATGTTGTATCTCGCCTGGGCCGCTGGCTACGGGCATTTATTCCTTAGACGCTACTGCCCATTTGTAGGGGTGCGATCAATCGCGCCCCTACAAATGGGTGGTCGAAAGGGGCCATAAGTATGTTACCAATGGGAAATCATCAACTAGAGGGCTTCGCCCAGATCCGCGTGATCGGCGTTGGAGGTGGCGGCAGTAATGCGGTCAATCGCATGATTCAGTCCAACATGATGGGCATAGAGTTCATCGCTATCAATACCGATGCTCAAGCCTTGATACTGAATGAGGCACCGCATCACATTCGCATCGGCGACAAGCTCACGCGTGGCCTTGGTGCGGGGGGGAACCCTGGCGTTGGTGGCAAAGCGGCTGAGGAGAATGCCGAAGAGATTTACGAAGCTCTTAAAGGCTCTGATATGGTTTTTATCACCGCGGGTATGGGTGGCGGAACCGGAACAGGAGCCAGTCCAATAGTAGCACAGATCGCTCGTGAGGTCGGTGCGCTCACGGTTGGCGTGGTTACAAAGCCCTTCTCCTTTGAAGGGAAAAAACGTCTGTTAGCCGCTGAAGAGGGTATTAACAACCTGAAGCAGCACGTAGACACGCTTATCACCGTGCCTAATGATCGTCTCTTGCAGGTCGCGGACAAGCGCACCCCGCTCTCAGAGGCGTTCAGACTAGCCGACGACGTGCTGCGTCAGGGTATTCAGGGTATCAGCGACCTGATTACCGTTCCTGGTCTGATCAACCTGGACTTCGCGGACGTGAAGACCATCATGTCGGCGGCTGGTTCCGCGCTCATGGCGATTGGTGAGTCCAGTGGAGAGACGCGTGCCTCCGATGCGGCACAGATTGCGATAGCCAGTCCATTGCTTGATATAGATATCAGCGGGGCGCGTGGTGTGTTGTTCAACATCACAGGTGGAACAGATCTGACTTTGTTCGAGGTCAACGAAGCCGCTGATGTCATCTACCATGCTGCACATCCAGAGGCAAACATCATCTTTGGAGCGGTGCAAGACCCGAACTTTGATGGCAAAGTCAAGATTACCGTGATCGCTACCGGTTTTGACAGTGTTCCCGGGCATGGACGACCACAGGTTGTCACGCCGCAGTACACGCAGGCTCGTCCTGAGTACGATAGAAGTAGAATCTATCAGGCGTCTCAATCGTCCATGAATGGGAGTGGCATTGGCGGGAGCAATGGTAATGTGTCACCGCGAGTACAGCAGCCACAAAACTATAGCTCGCTTCCCGCGACACCGCCAGCGATGAATGTCTCGAATCATCCAACGGGACCACTTCGCTCACAATCTGACCGCTCTGCTCAGATGCAGCGTCCTCAGCACGCGTCGCAGATGCAATCGGATACGGCTCGTCAACGTTCGGCCATGTCGCAGCAGCAGCAACAAGCGGGTACAGATCGTCAGCGTGGAGCGATGTCTGGGGATACTGCTCGGCAGCGCGCTGCCATGCCGCAGATGCCGATGAGGGAGCCAATGCCGATTGCCAGCGATGTTGAAGAAGAGGATTTCGAGTTGGATGACGAGTCGATGGCGTTAGATATGGAGCAGACAGGTGAGCCAGTAGGAAGGCAAATGGGTCCTCATGATCGACTTCCTGTTCCTGAGCCTGAGGCGCAGCCATCGCAGCGGCCTTCTTCCACTCAACAGCGCCCAATCCGTCGTCTGGATCGAGGAGCCGATGTTCCGCGTGGAGGTCGTAACGCACCTTCTGGTGACGTAATCGACATTCCTGCATTCTTGCGTAAGCGATAATCGTCAAACAAGAAATTGGAGGCTGCACGTCGTGCAGCCTCCAATTTCTTGTTTGACCTTAAATCTTGTTACGGGTTCTACCCAGGTTGCCTGGGATGTCCTCATTGAGGCCGATATGGTTTACAACAACACGTACGCCAGGAATGCCGATCATCTCGCGTTCTAGCATGTATTTCATATCGCTGTTTGGCACATCACCATAGAGGCTCAAGATGAAGTTCTCGACCAGGACGGAAAGGTTATTTGCGCCCTCCAGCTTTCCCTTGGCTTTTAAGTCTTCAAGCCGTGCATTCGCCAGATTCAGAATAGCGTCTTCGGCGACGATGAAGTTCAGTACGTTAATTACCTTCGGTAACTCCCACATCGCTGCCTCGACTGCATCGCGCTGTGCCTCTAGCTCGACCTTGCCGTAGAGCGCCAAGACGACATTCTCACCCTGAATACTGTCGATATCGACCTTGACGGGGTGCACACTATAGGTTGTGCTGCTAATCGTTACAATACGATCAACTGTAGCCCTTGCCAGGTCTAATATACCTTGTGGAGTAATGTTGGCATACTCCGCAGGAAGTTTCTCCTCGTGAAATTCTCCACCCATGGGGTCCTCCAACGCCCAGCCTAGAATGCCAACGATCACAAGAGGGGCACCAATGACAGATAACCAGGGAGTTTCTGGTACAAATAGTAGACCCACCGCCGTCATCAGAATTGCAGCACTTAATAATAGAGGCCACAAACTCGGATTGGGCAGGTGTATATGATGCTCTTCCTCTGCAGACTCTTCTTGACTGGCTGCAAGGGTTGCATTCACCTCTTCCGCTGTAAGATTAGCATTTTGAAGAGAAGTATCCATAAGCTCTCGCTCTCCTCGGAGAATGGTAGATAATTTGCGAGGACTCCTATTTGCACAGTTGTCCTTGTATGTAGCATACCAAATATATGGCTTAGATGCAAGCGTTACGCTTTCTCGCCCCATATGGTAAGCAGGAACATCAGCCCGTGGAAGTTATCCAACTGTAACTCTTCCATCGCCTGGTCGTATAGAGTCGCAAACTCTTCTGGTGTTGTAACCTTTGTCTTAAGCAGGAGAGGTTGTGAGAGTTCGAACAGAAGCCTTACATCCTGGTACATGCCTTCGTGTGCCTTCATACCGAAAGAGAAGTCGATTACATGCGCCTTGCTTTGAATATTTTGCAAGCCCGCATTCTGCAGCAGAGTCCGTAGCTCTGGTAATATCCCAATGTAGTGTCCAGTGGGAGAAAAACTACGACCCAGGCGTTGTAGTGCCTGGCTAAACATGTTCAGTAGTGTCCCATAAGCAAGAGCGTTCGTACCACCAAATTCGCTCTCCGTGGCGCGAAGGATGCCACCAGGGCGCAAAACACGTTTACATTCGGCCAAAAATTGAGGCCACAGGTGTGGAAGCACGAAGCCAACAACAGTACGCATATTCACCATATCGAATGATCCATCGGGAAAGTCCAATGGTTTGAGTGCATCCATCACCTGAAAATGTGCGTTATTGAGTTTCCGCACGTGGGCGTGCGCACGAGCATAGTTAATCGTGTTCTTGCTGATGTCGATACCCACTACCTTGATGTGCGGATAGGTGTGGGCCACCTCGTGAACCCATCCACCTGGACCGCAGGCGACATCAAGGATACGTGAAAGACCTGTTAGGTCTTCGTCCTCTCGCTCTGGAAAGATGCCGCCCATACCTTCGGTAATAACTTTGTCTTGATCGAGCAGACGTGCCATTTCCAACGAGCTTTCGACATCCAATATATAAGTGTTGTTGCCTTGATCGTGGGATGAACTGGATTGTGTCATGTTAAATCTCCTGCGTTGTGCTTGCTTCTGGCATCTATTCACATTCTAGAGGCGTATTATCTATCTCGTACGGAAGTAAAAGCAGTTCTTTCTCTAATTTCTGCGTTACCAGCAGTTCTGCCTGTAGTCTTGTAACTGGCTGGTTTTGTTGAGTTGCTTGTATCATATGTTGCACAACGCGTTGCTGAAAACGAGCTAGATATGGTTTCTGAATCTCGTAGGGAGGCATGGTTCCCAGGGCTATTTGTTCTATATTATAGAATTGGTCATGCTCAAAGGCCAGTAACAGTAAATCCGCGTAACTCCTGATAAGATATTGTCGTGCTTCGGAAAAGTAGTTCTGCTGTGTGCTGGAGATATAAAGACATCCGGTGATACGGTCTGAGAGGAGCAGTGGCTGTGCAACCGCGCTCTGTTCCCACGTGACGTGATGAGTGGGGAACAAGAACGATTTCTCTTCGCGACTCTGTACCACCACTGCATGACCTGTTGACACTGCATATCCGGGAAGTGACTCGATGCCCAGGAACTGGGTGCGATTCTCCAGGTGGCTGCGCCAGGGAAGATTCCCGCGTCCCATTTCCTCCCGCAAACTACGCACTTTCTGCCTTGCTGAGGGGAGGATGCATTGGCTTATGCTAATCGCTAACCCGAACTGCGTCGGGTCGAGATGGCTCAAAATTTGCTGCAAGATGGTGATACGAATTGATGACGCACGCAATAGTGGTGGACTAGATGCATATGCACGAAGCACACGATCATAGAACGCGGAAGGAATTTCCTGTAATGTCTTCTCTGCTGAGACGTCCTCCACCATGAAATTCGGAAACTCTTCTTGAATAAGCTCTATAAACTGCTGACGATGCGAAGGGAGGGTTCGAAGAAGCAGTCGAAGGCTTTCCATACGCGGATTCGACTTCTTCGTAGCCCAGCGCGTCAACGTTATGGTAGTTACACCCAACGCATCGGCTATGCGTTGCCGCTCTTGTAAATCAGTTATCATCTTGCCTAGTGCAGACTCACGCAACCTCTTCGACAATAGAAAGAGGAGGTTCATAGGAGCAGCCAAAGTGAGCACAAATGCGTTCAGCCAACTGCTGAGCCGAGAGCAAACGATCGGGTTCCACAACAG
>JAABUX010002822.1_pt1 | contig 23914 bp, 26 predicted proteins | sample 5561851 | NCBI WGS metagenome assembly JAABUX01 (sample SAMN10711883, study PRJNA513361) | rock metagenome | isolation source: Antarctica rocks | place: Antarctica: Victoria Land, Richard Nunatak red sandstone | collected 2016-01-03 | reverse complement strand
ATCAAGCTACAGGGTATAAATCCGAATGGAAACAGGCTCAGTCTAGCTTGATAGCTTATTACTGCAAATAAAACCTGGATAAAAGAGTGTGGGTTGTGGACGTATACTATCTATCATTCGTACTAAATCAAAGATCAACTACCTACCTCCACCGAGAACGAAGTCAACAAACTTCCCCTGACTACACCTGCTTTTCCCCTGCGTTATCATGCACAGAGTGCGTAATTACCAAGTCATTGAATACATTAACTATAATATAAAGAGCGTGTCGAATAGTGGAGTGTATACCACGCCTAAGCGGCCGCACCCCTGTTCTCAATGGATGGAAGTGCTGCTGCGACGTTGTGGGAATTGTGTATTGACTGACCCTGGATGCATATGGTGGAGATCGTTCTTGATAGGGTTTCAGCGCGTGCGTGCTTTATTGGTAGATGATGTGATTGTATGGGATTGCTCATGGGCTGAATGATCGCTCATGGGAGGTACGGATGACGTGGTTTGATAGAAGAGTCGTCTTCGATGCTTGATTGGACTGTTGGCACGATTATGAAAATTGGCTTTTGCTTTCATCTCGTTGATGAGGATTAGGAGAGAGATGGAACTGATCTCGGTTGATATCCTGCGGATGTCTTTTGCCTGTACCAAAGTCCTCCCTAACCGTGTGGACACCGGATACTTTTCATATGTTGCGCTAGATGGAGTCGATCCTCACGTAATTTCACCCATCAATTACCACAATGAAGATGTCGTTCAGATCGGACTCAAGCTATGATACTGAAGGAGCCAAGGCGAGCACAGCCTAGATTCCAGTTGATTTCTTACTGAAGCGGGTGTGATACTTTGACTTTTGATCTTTGTAGTATGACTTAATATTTAGATGATCGAATTTCATTGAAATAATATCGGCCTAGAACGTGGGCATCTAATAGTACGAACTTTCGCACGATACCAAGGTATAAATTTGGAGAGCCTGAAATTTCAATCCTGAAATGGCATTGAAGTTTATTCGATGAGGGTTGTTTGTAATGATAAAGGCACAGTAAAGCAGCACGGTTAAATGACTTCTCCCAAGTGTAGCTAACGAACGCCACGAAAAGTCCCTAGAGGAATGCAGACCATGCACGATTGGAAGACCCCGATCTTGTGTAATAGTACGATAAACTTGACCTTATACTGTAGTGACTGCCTATCACTTGGTGAGCGTGACATCGAGGTGGTTGACATCGTCTAAGAATAAAATCAGCCAAGAGAGCTCGAATTGACGATTCTCTCCGCCTTTTTGTCAGCACGGTTGAGTGAGTTGCACACCTGGGTTCTTTGCAATACCGGACATACCCCACCGGACACACATCGTGTTGATTGCTACCCCAGCCGCCCAGATGTCGTACCACGAGGTGATTGTTGGTCTCGAATCTGAAGGCATATGGACCTTAATTTGGCACTCCTGGGGACTCCAGAGGGCTAAAATGTCTCACGAGATTCAGTCTGCGCAGCGCACCAGAGCGGTGCTGTCGCTAAGTAAAGTCGCAGATGGAGATAACTCACGGGGGTAGATATACTGCGGCAGCCGAGCCTCTCCCGCGGCAGTTGATGTACTGAAAGCCACACGGTCTCGGCTTGCCGGCATGAGTGATAAAACCGAGTCGCAAGATGCCTGTATCGGAGTCTTAGATGACGGTGTGTTGAAGCATGTCACGTTGGGTTTGTATTGCTGAATAACAACATTGAGTTTCGACGGTTGATTGCCTGTCATGGTTTCGAAGTCAATAGTAGTCTCTAAACCGGTAGCCTAGAATCTTGCAGGCGTATTGAATCCCTTCTTTCTCTTCGTGGTAGCACGACGAAACATTGTGCATTGCGAAAGAAACGTAGGCGTTCAAGAACGACTTACGATCGAGTGGCAGCGATCCTCCAGTCTTCGACTTGTAGACACATTTGACAAGAACATTACCAGCAACGTCGGAGATAGTGTTGCCGTCGCTGGACTCTTCCACAGAATGTCCGTCCACAACATCAACATCTATCGCACAGAGGCCCTCGTTGCTCAGATATCGAAAAGGAAGTGGTTCATCCTCGGTAAGTGCTCCCTGTCGAGATCGGAAAACCCTCTTCGTCGTAGAACGTTCAATCTTGTGCCAGGCATTCGCGCAGCTATCACTATTTAATTTACCATCATAGGCGTGGTCACAGATAGGATAAGGATTTCCAAATTCATCAGTCAGATACGAGCCACTCAACAATGTCGCGTTGGGTACGCCGGCAGTACTGTTTGTATCCGACAACAAGGATAATGAAGGAGGTAGCGGAAGTATGAGTGCAAGACTTAGTATGGGAGATAAGGCAGGAACAATGAACGAAGGCCGCATAGCGAATGTAGATTCTAGTAGACCGAGGTTTTGAAAAGTCGATTGCTATCGTTGAGCGAACGATTGAACTTCTTCATTGTCAACTAAGCAACGCTACCTCTGCGGCTAGGTCTAGATAATCATCCGCGCACCCGACTCATGCGCATAATTAGATGTATCCATGGACGCGCATATAGTTGGCCAGGGTAGGATACAAGCGCACTTTGCGATCTAAGTCCAGCGTTCCTAGAACCATGCTTAGATATTCAGGAGTCTTGGATTGCGATTCCTTTGAGATTCGAGACGACAATCTTGGAATACGGCCACCTCTAGCTTCAAGAAACGTCGGGAGCTATTCGCTATGGAATCTTATTCCTCATTACCGGATTAGTAAAAATTAAATTAGTATCGGAACTTACTACTTAGGCCCAACCTTCAAGCAACAATCACAATGGTAGAAACCAACCTTCTGCCTTTCAAAAGAACGCACTGTGCAAACCTACACTCAATTTCCCGTCCATCTGCCCAAGAACACACGCCTGCCCCTCGACCCCCCAAAACCTACGCAACCCATCTACAAAATCCTCCGCGACGCGAGCCGCCAACCCACCCCCTCCCCCTTCTTCCTCAAGCACCTCACTCATGAACAGCACATCACGCGTCTCCGCCCCTACCAAACCCACCTCAGCCTGCCTCCACGCTAATGCCCTCGTCACCACAGTCCCCTCCTGCACATACACCACCTCCCCCTGCGGCACTTCCTTCTCGCCTTCCCCCTCCCCCGCATCCAGCGCTCGAAACATGTCCCCCGGCACACTCAGTCTCAGTTCCAAAGGCTGCACGCTGCGAGTTTGCAGTGCGCCTAGATCGAAGGCGCCGGCCGTGACGCCGTGTTTGAGGGAGAGGGTGTTGTAGAAGTCTACGACGGGGTTGATAGAGCGAAGGGGTGCGCGGGCTTTGAGCAGGCGTCGGTAGAGCGATTCGTTCGATTGGGGGTATTTTTTGGGCGAGATGTCGCAGGAAGCTTTGAGTGTGGAGCGGTAGAGGGCGATGCGAGGATGAGATTGCGCATTGGGGTAGGTGGTGAGGGTAGTGAGAGTTTCGTGGGCTGTCTCCTGTGCGATTATTGGGTCAGAACTTTTATGTCTGGAGTCCTCGGCTATACGTGGATTGTGGTGGTGGCTTACCTCTGCGAGTTTGGTGACCTCGGCATGGGAACCGGTATTGTCAAGGTTATAGGCTGCGACGATTACGACGCGCATGGTCGGAAGGCGGGTTGCGATTTCTGGGTCGATGGTGAAGCAGTTCATGGCGGTGTTGAGCTGATGTTTATGGAGATGTGGGGATTGGTGGATCCATTGATTGATGGATCGGTTGATGAGTTAGAGGCTTACGCAGCAACTAAAAGAGATTTGAAGAAGAGGGGTAAGGTTGCTGGTCACTATGGTTGGGCTGACCCACTAGTCTGGTAACAAACCATTGACTAGAACCGCGGATTATGCTAGGATCTACTAAACTGACGCTACAAGCTGGGCTACCTTAGGGCCAGCCTACCCGGTGTAATCCAAATGAATTCAGGTTCTTCAGTGGCACCGAAAGTTCGGTGACCAGCCCAGTCAAAATGAAGTGTCTCCAGTGAAAGGCAGACCAATCATCTCTTGCATGTACGCCAAAGCCTCAACGACCTGTTCGGTTAAAGATCTATGAGTGACCGGAGTTGATTTGATGGACATATAGCCAACGCACCTTTTCATCCTCGTATCTCCTGCCAACAAGCTGCAATGAAACGGGCAGCCCTGAGTATTTCTCGGGATCAGGGTCTATAGAAGTCAAAAGCTGCCTTCCCATAGCTTCTCCAGACGCGAGTCTGGGTGTCCACTACTCACAAAGGCCATGATTGAAGTGATCCTGCTCATTCCTTGGTGTATAACTCTCGTCTCGGACGTCAAGAGCTGGGTCCACTGTTGTGACAGGAAACACCAGCGCTGGATAGTCCAGTAGGTTCCATTGACTTGTATAACCCCAGTATCGACTGGCGTCTAATGGTGGTGCCACTCCTGGGGAAGCAGGGCAAAGAACAACGTCCACGACGCCATTTAGTTCTCCACCCTCAGCTACACCACTGGCAATTGAATTCCAGTCTGTGGGCTGTCAACGTGAACACGCAGTATAAGTGGGCATTAAGAGACTCACGTTGTGCGTATTGTAAGCTGTATTTCTCTTTTTGCAATTTCAGGGCCAAAATTTCGCCGATACTGCGATGCTTGACATGTGGGTTCTTGGATACGATAAAGCGTGACAGTGGACGCCATGGTTCGCCAGATGACTCAATCAGCTCTGTAGTTTGATCTCCTCCATCCATGTAGTAAAGACTCGCCTTGATAAAGCGTTAGCAAAGCCATCAGATGGAGTTTTATTGAGAAGGAGAAAGTGATGAAGCTCACGACCAACTCCCATGCCAGATCATGCTTATACGGCTTCAATTCCACGGTTTCTATGCCAGGAATTCCACTCAGCCCCCTGACGACTTCTTTCAGAGCCCTTGTTATGGGTGGGTGAGGTTTCACTACGCCATCGTCCCATAGTACCGCAACTCTCAATTTCGTGCGGCTATCCTGATTCAGGTAGGACGGTTCATCGCGCCATGGTATTGGGACCAAACTCGGATCATTGACCCATGGTTGGGCATCAAGCACCGTCTTCATGAACATCTTGATGCCGCCGAGGCTTGTACTTAGCGGTCCGACCACACCCTCGACATATCCAGAACCAATTTGTGGCGCGGCACAACCCCCTCTCGGAATGCGGCGGGTTGTTGGGCGAAGGCCATAAAGACCGTTGTTAGCAGCTGGAGAGCGAATGCTGCCACCTGTCGAGTCAAGCGCTCAGCGTTCAAGAATTGCAACAGACTCAATAAGCAACAAGCCTACCGACATCTGAACCAATTCCTAGACAACTGCCCCGGAGACCGATCAATGCTCCCTCTCCACCGGAACTACCGCCAGGGGTCAAGAGTCGATCGAAAGGATTGACGGTCACACCATAAAGGTTACTGGAGGTTTCGAGATGCATCTGTTGTTGTGATGTTAGTGGAGGTCAATAAAGCGAATGTATGGTCGTATTGCCTGCATCGATGCGTTTAACAAACAATAGCGGCAGGAGTGAAGAATTGTTCCGATATTTGCTCGTCGGAATCAAAGAGCAGACAATGGTACCTACCAGTGTTTGCGGCTCCGTCGTGCGGACATAGAAGACGCATCCAGCTTGCCATAAGATTTCCAACAGGAGAGCATCCTCATCTGCCTCTTTGTCCGCCCATGCAACCAGTCCAGCATTCAAAGTCAAGCCTTTCATGCCCACGTGCTCCTTCACGCTGATTGGAAGACCATGTAATGGACCACGAGGCTTTTTGTGCAGCTCGATATATTCATCAAGCTCTTGCGCCCGTGCGAGCGCTCTATCCGGTAGGAGCTCCGTAATGCAATTAGCCTATCTACACATTAGCAGATGTTGTATAAAGACATGGAATGGGTAATCACTAGCTTCTGTGCCAGTCCTGCTCGCCGAAGAAAGGAATTGGTGACTTCAGTGCTTGTCAATCTTCTAGACGTGAGTGAGGCGACGAGATCCTCCGTACACGTTGCCGTGATCTCCAACTCGCGTGTGGATAGCAGAGTCTGGGGAATGGCAATTACGTTGCGAGGCAGAGGAGACGGAACGTCAGGTATTGGCGGCGTGACCTTACTGACCGTGTTGTCTCGATGGCTTTGGACTTGATGGGCAATATCTTGCCATGGCGATCGATGCGACATTGTTTTGCTGAGGCTCTGATCTTGATAGTAGACCTAGTGCTGCAAGAATGTGGTTCATCAGAATTTCGAGCAAATGGGGGCGTCCAGTGCTTTCGATACGAGATCAAGGGAAGAGGGTTGCAAGACCAGAAAGATCTCCGAGATGACCAATGCAGATCAGAGCTCCGAAGATTCCGTTACCCATCAAAGGACGCATAGTAGCTGACATGTTAGGATTCTCCAACGGTTCCTTTGGAGCGACCTGCGTCCGGTACAGGATACTCATACGTGCATGCTCGGGGAAGGGGGAAGGAGCAGCACAGGTCTGCAGGCACCTGCTTACCCATCGGTCTTGCTTCGGTATCCGCTGCAATTGACACCATCGAGCGCCGTGAGAAGGCGAAAGAAGGCGTTCCATGAGTCTCGATAGCTGATGTGACATCTGCAGGCTAAGAGAAGCGGATAAGCGGACGCTATCTAGTGGCCCACTGGCCCAGTATCTAGCTCCCTACGGACCATACCTAGAACTAGCTCGACAACCCGTCCGTGCCGCTTCCGTCCCACTCACGTCAAAAAGTAAAAATTGACACCAGGCATAAGATCTGCAACGTGTGTTCCCGAACAATCAATCATTCCATCTATGATGTTACATCCATTAGATAGCCACATTCTAACAAAGCGGCGCCCCGCTATGGTTCCTCTTCCTGCAGCCAATAGTATGATTCCCAAAGATTCTGGTTGACGGTCGATCATTTTCGCAAGGTGAACCGAATTGGTGCGCCTTCGAGTCAGCAATACCCAGGATTCCGTTCTTTGTATGTACATCCACGATTACGTAGTAAGATCTGTCAGTACGAGTACGAAGAAAGGCTCAGAGAGTCCTTTCGTCCATTCAGATAGCCTGTGTCCATGGAGTCATCCGATCTTGTCGCCGAGTCTTGACTCGATCTCTCCAGAACGCAAATGATACCAAGGTATGTCTCCAGAACAACGTGATTGCTTGTATACTATTTCGGCAGTCTGGGTCCCGATGACCCTCCAGATGCTAAGTACACTAGCCAGCCCTGATGATGTCGAAGCTTTCACAGGATTCTATGGTATAAAAATACTCTGCAAATCTAGTGCACTAAACCCTCTGTCACCATCTCCTCCTTGTAACGCTGAAATCGAGGGACACTTGCTTGTCTCATCCTTCTCCCGTATTGAATAACAAAGAAGACTGTGAGGACTTGCACTAGCCCAGCAAGCGACGCGACGATGAATGCATTCTGTAGTCCCATGTTGGTGACCCATGGCGTGATACTGTTAAACGGGTAAGAATGTATCCCGGCTGCTGTGGGCATTTCATGACTAACCTGTAATTGATAGCAAAACTCATTGTGTTGCGAATGAGAATCACGGTCACCAACGCTTCACCGCTCAATTCGGGATACGAATCGATGCAATAACTGACAGAAAGCTGAACTGCGACGCTGGTAGTGAAGCCTAGGAGACCCATGCCAAACATCAAGCCAACCCATTTGATGTGGTGTGCAGCTCCAACGCCCCAGAGGATGAGACCGCCGGGAACAAGAATTACTGAGGGGGCGAAGAGCCAAAGGCGGTGCTCAGATTGCATCACGCCTTGGTTGTTTCGCGCCAGCTTGAGAATTAGCCAATTACCTAAGCCACCTGTATACAGCGCCCTGGACTCAGTCAGCAACATTCCACAGAGAGATCGAGTAGGCCGGAACTGAGTCACCCTATGGTCATCCCAATGAATGGAGCGATGTAGGCGAGCCCAACAGTAGAAGAACCGAATCTGTATGGCGCTTTCGAAAGGATGAGCGAGGTTGTGCCATTAAGTACATTGAACCATACGAGGTTGGATCCGTAGGAAAAGCCAGCATAGGATATGACGGGGAAGCTCAGAAAGATGAGTGGTCGAAGTATTATTTCTTTCAATTGGCTTGGGCACCCCAATTTTTGCTTGTCGAAAAGTTTCAGCTTGTTGAGCATAGTTTTCCTCTTCTCGGTCGCCTTCGGTCGACCTTCTTCAACTGTGATAGCTGACAATTCCAGTCCATCTTGTGTATTGAAATTTTGGTTTGATCTGATTGTTGTATCATTGTCGTGATTTTCGAGGCTACCGCCGCCATTGTTCACCGCCCTATGGCCACCAAGCGCCTGTCGGCGATAGTTCGTTTCTTCCATGCAGAAGAATAAGAATATGAAGCTGAAGCCGCCCAGTATCGCGCACCAGTACTATGGCTATCAACGGGATGAGTGGAGAACTCATCAAGCTTTACTTACCAACACCCATTTCCATCCTTGACTCTCATTGATGAAACCCGCGAAGAGTGGCGCGAGGTAGCTACTACTTCCCAGAAAGAAGCCATAGGACGCTATGTAAGAACCCCTTTCGTGTGTAAAATACTAGGAGAATCAGAATGAGCGATGGAGGGCTTTTGGCAGAGAGACATGCAATATCCGTCACCGATATCTCACACAGAGATTCAATAGGGGCGCCGAAGAAGCCCTGCAGCAATTTGCTGGCGATCCATTGACCATCGGTGCTGGTATAAGGCACCCATATCATGATGGCCTAGGCTGAAGTTTAGTCCCTGGCGGTAATTCCCGTTGAGATTGATCTGAAACCCACGGTTGTTGCTAGCATTGAAATCAGGTACACAGGCCGTTTTCCGTACTGTAATGCAAGGGGCTGCCAGAATAAGCAACCCCAGCCGAAGAGTAGGAACTGCAGTATCTCAGTAATCGTATATGGCAAGCCATCTGGCGACTCGAACCATGTAACCCGTCCCTGCATTGAGGTTGCTCAAGGTCAAGTTGGTGCTTTTCTCTATGGGATCTAGAACTGAGTATATAGCAGCAGATGCAATGCCAATAGCGAACGTATAGCTAGCCAGCATCACCAATGATTAGGACAGACCAACTGTGGGACAATTGGCATACGCACACAGAGATACAAGCTGTCGATAGGGCTTTCCGCCTGGCAGACCAATTCAATGGATCGTCAAGGTCGTCAGATGGAGGCGGAAGAAGAACCACATCTCGCTGACCACCCAGCGCATGCTTTACCCTGAGGACGCCCTCAAGGTCCACCAGATGTATGGTTCCAGGCACGGATTGGTTTTCCGTCATATTGAACGCAGTCTGGGAATGTAAAAAAATTGCTCTGCAGGAAGATCGCCCGTGCTGTCGGGGCGGAGTGGGCGAGGACAGATAAGTATTATGTCCGGGACAGGTTGCAGTACGTACCTGTGGGTGTGATTGGTGGGATTAGATCTACCTAATAAAGTCCTTATCCAACCGTTGAAACCAATTTGAATCAGTGTGATAGCCGGACATTACGCCTCTCTACGGCTGAATGGAAATGTCTGAATGCAATAGCCTATCGGAATGCGAGCGTCCAAGGCCCGTATCATATTTTGGGGCGGTACTACCATCGGTACGGGCGCTCCCCACACAGCTCCCGCACATGCTTGGTTCTCCAGGTATACGTACCACCTTCCTGAGTTGCGGGGTGTGGGTGTTGCGCACACGACACACTTGCCTGCATTGATGACTGCGCCGCAGAACGGAAAGGCTGTACGGTCGAGGAGAAAGGCACTTCGCTTTTCTCCTTTCTCCTTGTACAAAACACAGAGGCGGCCTTCCGAATTCCATATAGACTCTTAACATCGGTCTTGCCGTCATACGTACTTGGTCCATATACAGTGCTGAACGGTGTTGTGATTCATCTGCCTTATGTAAGTAGGTATGGATCTGATCTCATCTCTCTGACGGATCTCTCAGTTGTCATAGTGCGATGATGCCTCGTCATGGCCTTGCATACAGAATCGTGGCTAGTGATGAGAGTATCCAACCTCAAATGTTGAGAGAGACCATACCTTTCCTTATACTGGCAACCTTTGCGGTGGTTGGCCGATACTTTTCAAGACGGTTGCGCCGGACATCTCTTGGCGCTGACGATTATGTGGCACTTTTGGCTTTGGTAAGCTCTTCAGCGTGCTTCCGTATCGAGTTCCGGATGTTCTGGTTAATGTAACCTAGGTCTTGACCTGGGGTAGCTTTGCTATCGTTATCATTAGTAAGGGTGTATGGACTACGAGATCCCAGCTATCTTTGATCGGCTCCATCAGATACCCATATTGGAGTAGGAAAACATACAGCAGTTGAACCCAAAGTGGACATTACACTACAATTCAGGGTTCGTTATTGTTTGAGACCATGCATCTATTGTAATCTACTGACGAGTTATGTTCTAGGTGACGTATGCAGCCTCACTCTTGTATGCCTTCAACATCACCGCCATCAAGATTTCTATACTTCTGCTCTATCAACGAGTATTCCCTACTCCATACTTTATACTTGCTACTAGAATCGTTGGGGGGTTTGTAATGGCGTGGTGGGTTGTTGTTGTCATCATCCAGATCTTCTCGTGCAACCCTGTCGCTGGCTTCTGGGACATCTCTATTCCTTCAAAATGCATCAATCCAGCACACTTCTACATCGCAGTCGCAGTACCAAACATACTTATAGATATCGTTATGCTTTGCCTGCCTCTTCGAATGGTATGGGGCCTCCACATGTCGCGAGTCCAAAAGATACAATTATCACTCACTTTCTTGACCGGGGCGTTGTAAGTCAGCCCCTGATCCATTTAACGATCTCGTTCATGTCTCAGAAACCCTTCATTAACAACTTCGATATTATTAGTGTCATTGTTGCCAGTCTCTATCGGATAGTATTCCTCCACCATGCGAGTCGTACCGACCCTCTTTGTAAGCGAGCACCCCTGGTCCTATCATAGATCGTGTAGGTCATATGATAGAGCTGATGCTTCGTCTGCAACTCAGGGACCATCGCAGGAGTATCTATATGGACGACTATCGAACCTTCCGTTGGGGTGATTTGTAGTTGTCTCCCTACCCTGCGTCCTCTACTTCAGGAGATGTGGTCGAAAGGAGAACAATTTCGAACGACTGTTCGCTCTAGCATGATGTCGACCCGGCAAAATGATCGATTTGAGCTTGAGTCCGGTACTAAAAGCGCGGGCAAAGAACATCATACCAAATGGATTGATAATCTAAATTTTCGCTCCACCAACAACATATCAAGCGAGTCAGCCGTTACCACATCAAAGGACACGACAGTCGCTGGAGGCGACGATGTTATGCTGGTGGGCATTAATGTACAGCGGGACGTGCGCGTCGAACACGGTCCGCTCTAAGCTCAACGGTCAAACTATCATAGGGACCTGGATTTCTTTTGGAACATAGTGTGTCTCGAAGAGTAGGAAAGGGCAAGGTTTTGCTTACAAGAACATACTATATAGCTCTGCTGGCTGGTGTTTACTTCGCTTTTACGAGAACTCAATCGCGGATTGTTTCATTATAGAAAGCACCCATCTTTGCGGTTATTACCCGCAAATCATTAAGCTAGGCAGGCGTCTATACAATAGAAATCAGGCTTGCGCTTCGCTACGTGGCCGATCTTGAATTACCTACATCTTCTGCCCTCTCTTATATTCAGGACAGAAAAGTTAGAGAAGGTGATTCAATTCTATAGTACCGGTAGTAATACATCTCTAACATGTAAAGTAATGCTTAGTATAGGTAGAGATAGAACTCCATCCTAAATATAAGGTCGCGCCTACTATAATAATCTAAGATATAGGGAATATATTATTTATTACATCTTATTTATTATACCCTTTAAAATAATACGAGAATCTAGAGTAGTACTAGCTTATACTTAGATAAGAATAAGGATTTTAGATAGTATATATAACTTTTAATTTTATAATAAGGTATTATATACTAGATTTAATAGATAAGATATTTAATTATTTATCTATAAACCTATTAGCTATTTATAGTTTATACTAAGTATATAAGACTAATACTAATATCTAATACTTCTCTTTAATAGAAAGACTTTATACTTAGACTAACTATTTTTTTAGTACTTAGAGGTAATTTTTAGTATTAACTTAACTTATTAAACTACTTATAACTAGCTTATTACTTATATAAGTTTAGTATTATATAATAATTATAAGTTTAGTTCTAAATAGTACTAATATAATTAGTCTACTTATACTTCTTTAAGGGTATATATATAACTTCTTTAATATAACTATCTTATTAATAATATAACTCCTTTTAAATTATATACTTCTATCTTACTTTAAAGCCTTATTAAACCTATAAACCTCTACTTAATATAAAGAAATTAAAAAGAGTACTATATAAATATTATTAATATAAAGTATTATTACTTCTATTTCCTTTCTCTAATATATAAGATATTCTATTAAAAGGGCTTTATTAATATACTTCTACTTAATCTTATACCTACTTCTAGCTAATAAGATACCTTTAAACTATCCTATTATAATATTATAGTTAATAGGTTTCTTATAAGAGGGAGGTAGATTACTATTAAATTAACTATATTAGATTAGTACTTTAAATTTAAGTTAAGTATCTAACTTAATTCTTAGTAAGTTAATACTAAATTCCTAGCCTAAGTATATAAGTTAGTACTAATAGTTAGTACTAAGTATTTAAGTTAATACTATTAGGTAGTACTAAGTATTAACTTAAAGTATTAATCTAAATTACTAAGATATTAGTTCTACTTATTTTATCTTACTATAAGTATAATATTAGGAATATTATATATTTATAATAATATTTTATACTATATATAAGACTTACTAATATATTACTAAGTATTACTATTATTACTAACTAAGTAATTCTTAATAGTAAATAAGGTAATATAAAAAGGTAATAGCTAATTAGTTATTCTTATAAAGATAATAATTATAATATTACTAATATTTTCTATTTATAATAGTATTTACTACTATATATATAATTTACTACTATATTACTAAGTATTATTATTATTACTTAGGTAGTAAGTACTTTAATAATAATTCTAATAGCTTTAGTAATTCTCTAGGAATATATATTACCTCTTTATATTACCTTATTTACTTAAAAATTAAAAATTTATATTTAGAATAGTACTACTTTTTGAAAAAAACTAGGCCTTTCTACTAACTTATTAGTATCTTAATATCTTAGTAATATCTTAGTAAGTTAGAGTTAGTTTAATTTAACTTATTAAGGTATTAGAGCCTTAGTAAGTTAATACTAAATATTAGTACTAAGTATTTAAGTTAGTACTTAAACTAGTATTAAGTATTTATATTAGTACTAATTTATAGTACTAAAACCTAACTTAATAGTTAGTCTAATTACTATTAAATACTATATTAATATTAATATTAATAAATAGTTTTAGAGATTATACTTCTAAGTAGTATATAATTTAAGTAGCTATTAGTATAATATAAGGAGAATATATCTTATAAAGGAACTATCTTTAAGTATAATAGTACTTAGCTAGGCTTATAACCTATTAGATTTAATAGATAAGATAGTTAATTATTTAGTTATAGATATATTAGCTATTTATAGTTTATATTAAGTATATAAGGCTAATACTAATATCTAATACTATATAACTGTACTAAGCATTCTTATTTACTCTACTACTAGCGCTAGTCCCTGTAGATTTAGCGCTTACTTAAGACTTTTAGTATAATCCTCCGTACCGGACGGGACAGGCTAGAATCCTAGCCAGTGGACTGGTGGCTTCTCCCGCCGCTATTAAGCGATCGGACTGTATAGTACTTCATTGATAGTCATTAATACTTTACTTTATGCAGGGTGTATTCCTGCGGGTCATTATGCGAGCCAACTACTGAGGAGCCAGTCCCTTGGTACAAATTTCTTGCCGCATACACCCATAACTGTATCATACTTTGAGCTTTGGCGTGGCCCATGACATCGTGTCCGGTCCGCGCCGTCCGCATCGCTGCCGAATCCAATGAATGCGGGACGCATGGCCTTAAAATGCCCCACAAGGCACATCATCCATTCCATTGGTAAAGCGGCCTCTGCGCTACTACAACCAATCTTTCGGTACCGTTATTCAACCTCATGGTTGCCACACACCCTATATGGTGAGCCATACTGACTCCTTTCATTGGCTCGCGACCAGCTTATGCAGGGTTTCGTTCATGGCTATGTGCTTCTATACGAGAACCAAGGCCGGCACTCGTCATTGTGCAATACCCACCTTTTCGATCACTTCCCAGACGGGCGCTGATAAACCGTATAAACTCGCATACGGGGATCGCCAGACATAATTACTCAGGCCGTCGGTATACTTGATCCCTGATAGCACTAGAGGTGTTAATATCAGCCTGCAGGACGCACTTCAACGCCGGGTGATCCCTCCTTTAGATTTGTATATGAAAAATTCTAGCGTATTCTCTCCTGACTCTGCCGATCACGCTAACGACTGCAGAAGTGATGGTCCGAAGGAGATTGAGTCCTTGTGGGATCAGTCTGTACTGTGCTAAAGCATAGTACAGTGTGCGCGTAAATTGATTGTTGCCTAATAGTACATTCGGACACATGTGATTGAGATAGCCTTTGATCTTGTGAGGCTTGTTTCCTCTATGCTCTATCTTTTACGTTTCAATTTGGGTATTTCCCGCCTGCTTCTGATGCTTGTGGCTATAATTAAGCAAGGCTGTCGTAATGACTTTGGCGTTAGAGGTACCTGCATCCCAAAGAGGGATTCTACTATCTATACAAGGATGAGCGATGCGATGGCTCCTATTTCAAGACCCTTGAGAGGTAACTCTGCGCCACATGAGATCGACCCCAATATAGATCCAATAGGATCTTCACCTGTCCAGCTTCTTAGCTGCGTTATGCATTGGCATGGTGATGGCGGACGCTTCATTCCCAGCCACATTTTTGAAGATAGTCTGTTTGGTCGCAACCTGGCTGAACGTCTCATATATTCCGTGCGAGATAGTCGATTTCGCTGCGAACTCGTTGCTTGACTTCATCAGGTGGAGATGTGCTGTTGGCAGAAGGTGGAATGGGATCTGGCGACATAAATGGTGTGCCCCATGGTACCCATCATTGTGAGGATTGATAAACCACACATGGAGGAAACCGATATTCGTTCTCGAGGATCCGAATGCCCCACTCAAGTCAAGTCCAAGGTGCTCCGCAGCCTCCGCCCAGTATCGTGTGACAGGAAGGATGGCGAGGAATGGGATCAGGTAGTAGTAGAAGAATTGCTGGAAAGTGGCTGTCCACCACAAAGTGAACATAACCACAAACCAGAACACCGATTTGCTCAAGCGGGAAGACGAACTTTCCCAGAATTCACAGAATGTCGTAGTCAAGAATTCATACGTAAGGTATCCAGTCATCGGCATCCCAAGCAGGTACCAGATTGGTCTCTGGGGGAGGTTATCTAGCCCCAAATTGTGCAGTCTTACAGCGTCTGGATCTCTTTGCGGATTACCAAGGTGTTTGTGATGGATCATATGAGACCACCGATAGTCTTCCAGGACGCGAAAGACGGGAAAGGCATATAGGAACTGCAAGCGTTGGTGAAGAGGAGTGGATGGGAAGAGATTGTTGTGGGATGCCTCATGGACCAAATTTTCTAGGGCTCTCATGCGAGATGCAATGATCGAAATCGAGAGTAGGTAAAGTGCTGTTGAAACGGATGCTGATATATGAGACGTTCCGGATGCCCATTCGACGAGAGCAATGCAAGAGGCAGCCATCAGATAATTGTTCGCTATAGCGGCTGAGGCTTTCCAGCTGTTTCGTTCGCGGTATGTTCTCGCGACGGCCAACGCCTGCTGGACTGATGCGCCGTGCGAATTCATCTCAAGGAGTTGCATTTGTGATGTATGGGATCTCATAGAAAGTTGAGGGTAGCGGTGAGTGGACGTAATGTTCAAAATGATGTGAGTGATCTGACCGTCGTAGAAGGAGAAGACTCGTCTGATATGGTTCGGTAGGATATGGATTTGCTTCGGACGCAAGTTGTCAAGTGATTAAAAGAAGATAAGCAAGGGAAGTGTGGTCATTATTATGTTCTAGGAACTGTTCATCATCATGCCTGCCTTGTCTCGTATATCTTGACCGCCCATTTGCCTACTTTTGACCTTACGCATCCATAGCCAAGCGTTTCCCGGAGTCGTCACACGTACTGATGAGACCTGACCAGAACTAGGAATCGTGTGGTTCGACTGTGGATTTCTACTATGCTCCTACTAGGCGTAAGATCAAAGGAGATCAGCACCAGGGCCATTGCTACAAGTCTCACGTGTTGCGATCTCGTCATACCTTTCGGCTCTACTGGACCATCCATATCCAATAGGTCCTTGCGTGATCCAGTCCTTCAAGATAAAACAGTAAGCTTCGTCGGAGGCATTGCAACATGTCGGTAAGCGCTCCACTGATTGATATCGCTGAGAATAACAAGTGAAACACAGAAGGTAGATCATGCACAACATACGGCTGTGCCTGAGACTACGTAGACAATCGGGTGCTCCTTCCCAATCGGTTACATACCGCGGCCCATGACGGTCATGAAGCCTGTCCCACAGATTGGCTAATGATAAGCGATATCGTCTTCGCTCATATATAGGAAACCTCATTCGTCGAAGTCCCCACCCTCAAGCTTCACTACAGTCCCGCACAATCTCTACCACACGCAGCCATGAGAGTATTCAATTCACTCGAGGCCCGAACGGTCTCGATTACGCCTATGCGGCTTTACCATGCATTACCTCCAATTCTCCTCGGCCTAACTTTTAATGTCCTTGATGCAGGTACGTCGACGTCCACTTCCCTCCCGTCTCAGGTGCTGACGGGGATCTAGTATCCACAGGCCTCCTGATTTTTCCTTCCAACGGCAACACCTTTAAATCGCTTCAGATTCAGGCCATGTCCATGTACATCATGAGGTTTGTAAAAGTAGATCTCCTTCGTGCCGAGCATGATCTAAGATTCGTCTAGTACTATCTTGTCCCAAGTTGCCATGACGCTTGGTGGTTCACGCATCCCTGGTGCCCTCGGTGCAATGCTCATTGAAATCTTGCCCTTCCTTCGCGGCATAGGCTCTGACATACAGCAAACCCTCGGCGATGATAATCCAGCACTGGTACCTACGGTCATGGTCGCCTACGCTCTTACGAGCTTTCTTGTTGGCTTCGGATTCGTTGCACTCGGTGTCTTCAAAGCCGGAACACTGGTACGTGCCTGAAATCCGCATTACTAGATGTCACACGGGAGGATTGAAAATTTATATGGACTAATCCCACTGAATTTTCAGGTTGCTTATTTTCCAAGACCGGTCCTCACTGGAATAATTGGTGGCATTGGGGTCTCGCTGTTCATTCTCGGTCTGGGCCTTTCCCTGCCGTCAGTGGCCCCTGCGCTGACTCTATCGAACGCCAAATCTGTACTTTTCGGGGTGAACCATCTCGGCTTGCTGTTCGCGTCCTGCGGTCCAGCAATTCTTTTATCCCTTTCCCTACGGTCTAAGATCGTCAGCCGCTGTACATTCGGAATATCCCGGCACGCATGTTATGTACCGCTCTATCTCTTACTAATACCTATCTTGTTCTGGATCACAGTCGCCGGTCTGCGGGACACAAACAGGGTAGGAATGGATATCCTAGTTGAGGACGGGTGGCTTTTCAAGGTCGACGAATCCGCCAATCGACAATCTGGAATTGGGTCTGCCTGGATCTATTGGACCTTATTCGACTTCTCCAAGGTGGAACTCCACGCCTTGAAGGGTGCGACGACCAACATCGTACTCTTAGTAATTATCGGCGTGCTCAATCTCCCTGTCTACGTTCCAGCCCTCGGGTCTTCGCTACGTGTGCCCGTCAATATGAATCACGAGTTCGTTGGACAAGGGATTGCTAACATCCTTGCTGGAGTTGCAGGGACTGTGCCCAATATTCTGGTTCGTTTCTAATCACCTCCAGCGGACTCTGCTGATTGACATTTTCCGGTCCTTTAGCAGCTTTCTTATTCGATGTTCTTTACTCGAGCCGGAGGTGGCCGACTCGAAGCAGGAATTGTCACTATCCTGACATTCGTCTTCTTTCTCATTTCTTCATTGGTGATCCCATATGTACCCACCGTGCTCGCGTCTACCCTAGTGCTCTTCCTTGGCATAGAATTGACACTTGAGGCGGTCTGGGAATCTGCAAAGACCTATCAATTTACTGAGTGGTTAGTGGTAATGACTACTCTCATTGCTTGTACCTTCCTTGGTTATGCGATCGGCTTTGGCGTGGGCATTGGAGCCGCTATTGTGATCTATCTCTTCTGGGGCGTTCGAGATACGGTAGACCCTGATACTTCGCCTGCCGCCATTCGAGCTTCGCTAACAAAGGTCGCAGAGGGCTCATTTGATCAATCTTGACCAAGAAGGCGGCTTTTCAAGGTATCCACCACGCAACCAACACTTGAGTGGTCCCCAGGACCCAGCGCAGTATGAACCTCCTAGCACTATCTCTGGAACCCCTATAGTTGAGATTGAGTACCCAGGCCTTGCCCATATGCATTACCCGTCAAGGGATGGCCAGCGCCCACCCAGGATAAGCATGCTTAGTTTGTCCGGATACATTTGTAAAATTCCCTCCTTCCATCCTACAGGAATAATACTGATCATTGCAACTAGTTTTTGGAAACATTCCTTCAATCGAAACGAAGATCAAAGTCAGCAAGGAAGAGTCGAAATTCTATCGATTCATGATAATTGATTTGACCTGCGTCCATCGTGTTGAGACGTCCGCCGTAGAACTTCTCGAGCGTGAGGCTCGTGAGAATGTTGAGACTAGAGCGCTTGTTTTCTGCGGTGTCTCGACAGACTCCGCGGTGTACTCGGATCTGCAGCGAGGTGGCCTTAGACTTAATTACGGCACTCAACGGATCTTGATTCTTTCTCTGGAGATGATGCAGAAAGGGCCAATGGGATTTGAAGAGCGAGCAGACGCGATCAGGTGGTGTAAATCCCAGGTTGAGCTCGGTAAACCCGTGCAGTCTTTGTGCAAAAAGCCCCAAAATGAAGGTCAGTCCCCAATTCTCCTCACGATATTGGTGATCTGATGGAAGCAAAGCACAAGACATCATGTCTGAAGAAGACGCTGTCAGAGTCTTCAGAGATGTTCCACCAAATCAAGGATTGTTTCGAGATCTTTTTCTCTCACCTCGACATACGGAGTCACAGGAAGACCCTGGGCCTATCCATGATATTATCGTACGATTCAAGGCCCAAGGCGGTAAGATTGAAGTATACAAACCTGGGCAGCGGATCCAAACCAAAGGTTAGCAACACACGATAGACTGATGGAAAGATAGCTAACACTTTCAAATTGCTAGGCGACTCGCCCACTCGTGCCATACTCATCGTGCAAGGTCGAGTCTTCCTAGAAGACCTACTGCCAACTACACCACAGAGCAAATCACGGGCGTCTTTTTTGGACGTTCTCAAAGCGCTCTTGCGAACAACTCGTTCTTTCATAAGCCATAGTCAAGACATAAGATCGATTCCACCCCCATCAAGAACGGTCGCTTTTGGAACTCTAGCCGTGGGGGAATCGTTTGCGGTGTTGGATGAAGACTCTGGTGAAGAGCTCGGTGCATCTTCCGTTACACATTGTGATCAAGTTACAGTATCTCCAACCGGGACGTGTTGGACCATCGAAATTCATAGATCTAGTAATGGTTCGTCTCTTTGGCCATTAGTAGAGCAGCAGTCGCTTGACGCGATCTTAACAGGCGGGAGATATATTAGATAGTTTCAGTAAATTCAAGCTAAGCTTTAAAAAGGTGTAATTTAGTATAGGAATTAGTATATATAGTTTAAATATAATTAGCCTATTATAATACTATAACTCTAATCTTATAATTACTAATTCTACTTAAATATAAATTAGTAGTTAATACTTATAATATATATCTAAGTAGAAAAAAAGATATATATTATTCTAATATATCTAATACCTTAGAAATAATAAGAATCTATCTATTTTCTAAAGAGATATAATTAAAGGACTAATTTTATAAAGTATATAATAGATATACTTAGACTAACTATTAAGTTAGAATTTAGTACTAAGATTTACTACTAATTAAATACTTAGATTAAAATTTTAGTACTAACTTAAATACTTAGTACTAGTTACTAGTACTAACTTACTAAGGTCTTAATACCTTAGTAAATTAGATTAGACTAATTTAAATTACTAAGGTATTACTAAGAAGCTAAGCTACTAATATAATAATAGAAGAATTTAAAATAGTCTCCTTATAATATATATTTAGAATAATTATTATTCTTATAACTTTATATTTCTAATATTCTTTATATATTCTTTCTATTATAATAATTACTTATATTACTAATTTATATTACTTCTAAGTTATTTTATATATAAGGCTTATATTATATTAACTTCTATAAAAGTATTAAGTCTAAGAAGGCCTAGTAGAAAAGCTATTAAACTAGAATTAGATAATCTTATTATATTTATTTCTATACTAAGTAGTATTTATAAAATAGTATTATTAATAATTAAGAGATAATAATTAAAACTTAAGTAATATTAATCTTTAAAAATAAGCCTTAATAATCTTAATTTAATATATAGTAAGATAAGTCCTAATATTAGAATATAGTATTAGAAAAGGTATTATAAGTAGTAGTAGTAGTAGTAGTAGTAGTAGTAGAAGAGATAAGTTAGGAAGTAGAGGAGAGATACTTATATAAGGGCTAGGAAGCCTAGTAGAGAGGAAGGAACTTAAAGATAAAGGAATATATATTAAAAGGATATTAATAAAGACTTTAAAAGCTATTATAACTATATAAGACGCGTTAAAAAGTAGAATATTATATAAAGTAGAAAGAATAGTAAGGGTAAGACTTAAATATATAAAGGAGTTTATTATTAAAGTAGACTAATAACTTAAAGAGATATATAAGTTTAAAAAGATAATAAAAGAGTAATCTTAAGAAGGGAAGATATAAAGGGGGAGAAGAAGTTAGATATAAATAATTAGTTAAAGTCTAATAGATATAAAAATAGATAATATAAATCTTAAAAGGATATTTATTATAATACTAATAGGTAATATTATAAAGAGAGTATTTAATATAATAAGTAGTAAGAAGGCTAGGACCTTAACTATCTAAATTAATAATAAGATTAAGAGAGAAGTAGTAAGAGTACTTATTAAAGAGTAGTTAATAAAGAAGTTTAAAATAATTATATTTCTAAAGATATAAGAGATTATAATAGTAAAGTACTTTATTAAAGGTAATCTAATACTATTTATAATAAAGATAGAAGTAAGAGAGAAGGTAAAAGAGAATAATAATTAAGTAAGAGAAGTATATAAATTAATAAGAGTATTAAAATAAACCTTTCTAATTATAATATATAAAGTAATAAAGAAGGTAGTAGATATATTAAAATAAAAGGAAATAAAAGAGATATTTATCTAATAAAATAAAAAGAACCTTATAGAATTAAGAATTATAAGGGTAGCTTAATTATAAGTAGTTATATAAAAGAAGAGAGAGGGAGAGATAGTAAAGAAGAGAGCCTTACTACTATTAAAACTCCTTATATTAAAAATAGTAGATAAAGTAATTAAAAAGGGCTTAATAAAAGGATATAACCTCTTAAAGTATAAATAGTAGAAGAGGAGTAAGGTAGTAATATAATACTTTAACTATTAATAGTATAAGTATATAATAGAATATTATAAGAGTTTAATATAATAAAGAATCTATACTAATAGATATAATTTAAAGGAATATAAAGTAAAAAAAGGGGAGGTTAAAAGATATAATAATTATAAGAAGAATAATTATATAACTTAGAATTAAAAGTATAAGATTATAGTAAAGGAACTTAATAAACTCTATTAAAAGATAGTAGAGAATAAGAAGAAATTATATAAAAGCTTATAAAGGAAAATAGATAATAAGATATCTAGAAGTAATTCTAAAAGAGATAAATAATAATAGTAAATTAGAAAGAAGAGGAAGCTTATAATAGAATTTAAAGAACTTTATAAAATTATAATATAAATAAGTCTTTAAAGAAATATAAGAGAAAGGGGAATTATACTACTATTAATAGTAATTTTATAAGATAGATTAAAAAGACTAATTACTTTCTAAGTAATAGAGATAAGTTAATAGATATTAAAAAATATTACTATATAAGAGACTTTAATTATTAGAAGAATAGAAGTTATAAATAATAATTAAAAGAGATCTTTATAAGGATATAAAAGATAATAAAACTATTATAATATAATATATAAAGAGAGTAGATTATAATAATAATAATACTATTAAAAGATAAAGAGATATAATAGTTAGATATTCTAGCTTTTTAAGAGCTATTATATATAAAGAGGATAGGTTTAATATATAATTAAATAAAAGAGTATTCTATTTAATATATAAAGTAGAAAGAAATATAAGAGTATATTTCTTTATAAATAGATACTAGAATATTAATAAATAGAGGGTTAAATTTATATTATAAGACTTATACTTCTTAGAGATATAAGTTATAAGAAAGAAAGAAGGAGTATTAATATATCTTTAAATATATAATATATATAACTCTAGCTTAGAGTTTAAAGCCTTAATAAATAGCCCTTTTATACTATTAAGAATAAAGAAGTAATTAAATTAACTTAGAGAATATATATTAATAAAGGACTTTAATCTCTACTACTTAAATTAAAATAATAGGATTAGATATATATATTATAAAATAATAAATATATTAATAAATATTATAAAAGAAAGAGAAATAGAACTTATTCTATTATAAGATATAATAATTTAAAGGATAAGGAAAATAGAAAGTATTATTAATTTAATATTTATAATAAAGACTATTAAGTAAATACTATTAAAATATTATATTATATATTAGATATATTAGAAGGTTAGAGTTAAAGTAGATTTATTATAAGACTTAAAGAAAAATAAAAATCTAACTTTATATCTAAATTCTTATTTCTACTAACTTTATACTATATTATAATATAATAACTAAAATCTAAAAAGTATAAATTCTTTATAAGACTTCTTATTCTAATTATTACTTATTATAATAGGTATTAATAGAGAAAAGGTATTTTATAAGACTTATATATAGTATATACTTATATCTATTATATTCTTCTACTATTATAACTTCCCTTCTTAAATATTAATTATAATTCTAAAAAATAGAAGTCTTATATATTTCTTTTATTAATAATTTATAAGCTAACTTTAAATTAATATTCCCTCTTTATAATATATTAGAATATTTTAAAGATTTAAGTTTTATAGTAAATAACTATTATATAACTAATTATACTTATAAATACTTATAAATAATAAGGATAAGATATTTAGTAAATACTATTTATAAGTATTTATAAGTATAATTAGTAAAGTATAAAAAGTCTATATTCTATATACTAATTATATAATTAATTATACTAATAAAAGCCTATTAATAGTTAGAATAAGATATTTAGTAAGTATTATTTACTAGTTACTATAATATTAATTAGTTAAGTATAAAGAGAATCTATTATATATATTAATTATATAACTAATAAGACTTATAAATACTTATAAATAGTAAGGGTAAGATATTTAGTAAGTACTATTATAAGTATTTATAATACTAATTAGCTAAATCTAGACTATATCTTATCTTATATTACTACTAGAAAATACCTATAAAAATTCAAGATTTTTACTTAAGAAAAGTATACTTAAAAGTATAATTCTTTTATTTATTAGTAAGTAATAATAGTTATAAGGTAAATT
>JAABUX010002819.1_pt1 | contig 23921 bp, 29 predicted proteins | sample 5561851 | NCBI WGS metagenome assembly JAABUX01 (sample SAMN10711883, study PRJNA513361) | rock metagenome | isolation source: Antarctica rocks | place: Antarctica: Victoria Land, Richard Nunatak red sandstone | collected 2016-01-03 | reverse complement strand
GAGCTCCCAGGCCATACTTTCGTCGGGCTCGCGGCACCAAGTCGAGATCGGCCTTAACGCGGACCGTCGAAGTCTCCACCATTTTCATCCGTCGCGGGTGGGCGCGCAGCGGCCATGATTACTTTCGGGTCTCAGGCGGCGGTCAGGGCTGACGGCGACTGGGCGGGCGTGATTTGTGGTGTGGTGGTCACGGCGGGTGCTTGTGCCCAATATTCGTGGCGGATCAGTTCGCGGCGCAGGCTGGCGAGCATGTCGGTGTAGCTGATGGTGGTCTTCTGGCGGTACCACGGGGCGGTGCGTCGGCGTTCGTTGAGGTCGGTGTCGGGGTTGCCGTGCAGCTGATACCAGGTGATCGTGATCGTCTGCGCGAGGAACCCGAACGGGACGGTCCGCTCGACGGCTTTCTGGACGCGATTGCGGGCCTCGCCGACGCCGTGGGCCTTGGCTTCTTGATGGCAGGTCTCGATCGTCCAGCGGCTGTCATAGCGGGCGATCAGCGCCGCGTCGGCGGCGTTGGTGTCGGTGCTAGCGAGCGCGACGTCGAACCCTTCGGTGCGGCCGGGGTTGCTGATCAGGATCACCTTGATCGCGCGGGTGTGAAACGGCGTGTACCACAGGCACACGAACGCGTGCATCTGCGCGGTCCGTTGCCGCCCGTCGGGACCGGTGATCGTGACCGGCGCAAACACGGCGGTCTTGGCGATCTCGGCGAGGCTTTGCAGCCGTTGGCCTTTGAGCGCGGGCCGGCCGCGCTTGCCCGTTCTCGCCGGCGTCAGAGCGTAGACCGCGGCGTTCCCCCGCATCCTGGTCGTGACGCTCACGCGCGCGGGCAGGTCATGCCAGGCGCGGCTAGCGTACGCGCCGTCCATCACGAGTTCCACGACCCGGCCAGGGAACCGCTTGATCACCAGGTCCGCCAGCACCCGTGCAAGCTCGGGCTGCGAGCGCCGAGCGGGATGCGCGTCGTCCTTGGGACGAAACAGGCGAAACAAGACCGGCAGCCCGACCTGACGGCCTCCGAGGCACGGAAGCTCAACGACGAGCACCATCACCACCCAGCAGTTCCCCCAACGGGTGCGCCGCCCGGACCCCTCCGGTTGCGCGCCGTCATGCAGGTAGTGCGCGCCCCACACCTTCCGGCCCGAACGGCCAAACAGCGTGTCATCGACCGCGAGGCGGATCGCCGCATCGGGCTTGACGAACACGGTCACGAGGAAGTCCAGCAGTCGCACACCGAGCTCGTCGGGGTCCCACCGCCGGCTGGCGAAGAAGTCGTGCGCGCGGCTGTGATGCCACACCCCCGCCATCCCGGCGCCCTGAAGCATCCCAGTCACCGTGCAGTCGCGCACCCGGCCGATCATCCCGACCACCAGCAAGCTGAACGTCTGAAACGTCGGTTGCGTGAACGCCGGGGCGAGCAGGGACAGCAGCCCGGCGAGCGAAGTGGGAACCTGAAGCACGGCGGCGACCCCCGGAAGGGATGGCCACGGGAAGCTTGCAACGACCCGCGACCAGATGGACTTGTCGCCCACCGATTCGGGGTCGCCGCCTCATTTCCCCCGCTCAGACGCCCATACCAACTCCGGCCGGTCGCCAGCTACGCCAGCCTCCAGCACCTCGCCCTCAGACCCCCAAAACGCCGAAACTCGAGGTACTACGCCCCGGTGGGTGAGATGCGCTATGACGGCGACCGGGTCCAGTGCCATCTGTGTGGGCGCTGGTTGAAGTGGGTCGGCGGCACACACCTGACCAGCACGCACGGCTGGACGCTCGAGCAGTACCGCGACACGTTTTGCCTGCCTCGCAACGTCAGCACCGCGGCGCCGGAAACCAGCGACCTCAAGCGCGTCCAGATGCTCGAGCAGATCCACACCGGCCGCCGGGACCAGGCGACGATCCCGCGCGGGATCGTCCCCGCGACGGTCGGCGCGTGGCGGTCGTTGGCGGCTTTGCGCCCCGATCTGCTCGCTGAGTGGCACCCGGCCCGGAACGCCGAGCTCGGCCTGGACCCGTATGAGACCGGCGTGCATTCGGAGCGCCGGGTGTTCTGGCGCTGCGCCGGGTGCGGGCATGAGTGGTCTCAGTCGCCCAAGGCCCGCACCCACGGCCGCGGCTGCCCGGCCTGCGGTAAGCGGCGCTCGATCGCCGCCACGATCAAACGCAACCGCGCGCCGGCCGCCCCCGAGCGCTCCCTCGCCGCGCTTTACCCCCAGCTGCTGGCCGAGTGGCACCCGACCCGCAACACCGGGCTTGACCCGGCCGCGGTCGCCGCCGGCTCAGAGCGCCGGGTGTGGTGGCGCTGTGCTGCCTGCGGCCATGAATGGCTGACCGCGATCGGTGAGCGCACCCGCCCGCGGCGCGCGCATGGCTGCCCGGCCTGCGCGCGACGGCGCCAGGGTGCCCGCCCGGCCTACACCGCCCCCCGTGAGCAGTCTCTCGCCGCCCTCTACCCCCAGCTGCTGGCCGAATGGCACCCGACTCGTAACGCCGAACTTGACCCGTTCGCGCTGCGGCCGGGGTCTGGCCGGCGGGTGTGGTGGCGCTGCGCCGGGTGCGGTCATGAATGGCAGGCCGCCCCGGTCGATCGCCGCCACAGCCCCCGCGGGCTGTGCCGCGGGTGCGCTCACCGCCGCGCCCAACACGAGCGCGGAACCAAAACCGGGCGTGGCGCGCCATCCTCTGCGGAGGTCCGGGCGCGTGCTTGACCTCGAGTACGACCTGAAATCGATCTGTCGCCGCAACCGCGACGGGTCGCACATGACCCAGGCCCAGCGCGAGCAGCGCCTGCGGATGATCGCCCGCGACCTGCACGGCCTGGGCTACCGCAACCTGCGCGCCGCCTCGCTAAAGCCCAAGCACGTCGACGCGTTGATCGCCGACTGGCAGACCCGCGGGCTGTCGGCCGGGACGATCAAAAACCGGATGGCTGACCTCAGATGGTGGGCGGAGAAGACCGGCAAGGCGTCGGTGCTGGCCCGCGACAACGCCCACTACGGCATCCAGCAACGGGTGTTTGTCACCAACGACTCCAAAGCCCGCCAGCTCCCCTCAGAAGCACTCAGGCTGGTCGAGGATCAGCACGTCCGAATGTCGCTGCGCCTCCAGGAGGCTTTTGGGCTGCGCCGCGAAGAGAGCATCAAGTTCTCCCCGTCATACGCCGACCAGGGCGACCACCTGGTGTTGAAGGCGTCGTGGTGCAAAGGCGGCCGGGCCCGCGAGCTCCCGATCCGCACCCCCGAACAACGCGCGCTGTTGCGCGAGGCCCACCAGCTGGCCGGCCACGGGTCGCTGATCCCCTCCTCGCGCTCCTACATCCAACAACGCAGGGTGTATGAGCGCCACTCCGCCCGGGCCGGGTTGAACAAGCTGCACGGCCTGCGTCACGCCTACGCCCAAGCCCGCTATGAGGAGCTCACCGGATTCGATGCTCCGGCGGCGGGCGGCCTGACGTCGCGCGAACTCTCTGACGCTCAGCGCCAGCTCGATCACCAGGCCCGGTTGATGATCAGCCGGGAGCTGGGGCACGAGCGTGAGCAGATCACCGCCGTCTACCTCGGCCGGTAGCTCAAGCGGCTGGCGATCCGCCGCGGGCGGCGGTAGCGTTTCTCAGTTCACCCCCTTTTCAGCAGGTAGCCAGGAAGGTGTCTGAGCCGTCAAAGCCCGCCCTCGCCCCGAACCGGCGCTCCAATCCCAACCTGGGGATGGTGCGGTTCATCGCCGCGGGCGTGGCGCTGTTCGGCGTCGCCGCGCTCAGCGTCGGGGAGATCGGCTTCGGGATCCTGTGCCTCGCCATCTCCGCTCTCGTGTGGCTCTACGTGCGCCCCGACCTGCGCGCCCGGATCGCCCGCCGCCTCGCCACGGCGGCAGAGCAGCCGGTGGTGCTAGGACCCGCGAGCGTCCCCGAGCTGCACGACCAAGCCCGAAACGCCGGCGGCGGCGCGTACCTGGCGCACTCCGCCCAAGGCCAATGGATCAGCGCGCCCGCCGAGGTTGCCGGCCTGGTCCTCGCCGGCCCACGGGCCGGCAAGACCAGCTGCGTGGTGATCCCGGCGCTGATCGCCCACCCCGGCCCGGTCGTCTCCACGTCGACCAAGCCCGAGGTCCTGCACGCCACCCTCAAAGCCCGCCAGGCGCTCGGGCGCGTGTGGTTCTTTAATCTGACCGGCGGCCCGGGCCCGGCCGGGACCGAGCCGCTGCGCTGGTCTCCCCTGCAGCGCGCGGTGGACTGGCAGGGAGCGCAGCTGGTCGCCGAAGCCATGACCGGCGCCGCCGGGATCGACCACGACGCGGCGCACTGGTCAGAACGCGCCTCCGCCCTCTTAGCGGCATGCCTGCACGCCGCCGCATTGGGCGGCCTGTCGATCGGGGATGTGTCCTCCTGGGTGCTGCGCCACGACCCCGACCCCGCCCTGGCCGAACTGGACCCCGGGACGATCGCCGCCGACGTCCTGTCCGGGATCAAGAACACCGCCGACCGGGAGCGCTCGGGGATCTTCTCCACCGCCGCCCGCGTCCTGCGCGCCTACCGCTCCCCCGCCGCCTTGGAAGCCTCCCGCCAACCCACCTTTGACCCCCACCAGTTCGTCGCCTCCCGAGACACGATCTACATCGCCTGCCCCGCCCATCAACAGCAACTCGTCGCCCCGCTCGTCGTCGGGCTGCTCACCGACATCCGTCACGCCGTCTACGGCCAGTCCTGGGCCGGCGCACCGGCCACCTGGCCCCCCGTCCTGTTCCTCTTAGATGAGTGCGCGAACGTCGCCCCGATCCCCGACCTCCCTGCGATGCTCTCAGAAGCCGGCGGACAGGGCCTGCAGGTCATCTGCGTGTTCCAGGACATCAGCCAGGTCCGCCGGCGCTGGCCCCGCGAAGCCGACGGGTTCATGTCGCTGTTCGGCGCCCGGATCATCCTCTCCGGCGTCGCTGACCCCAAGACCCTTGACCAGCTCTCCCTCCTCGCCGGTGATTGGGACCGCCCCGTGCAAACCCTCTCCGAGCAACGCCCGACCAGCTGGCTGACCCCCAACGGCCAATACACCCAGACCGAATCCTGGACCACTCGCCGCGAACGGATCATCCCGCCTGACCGGATCGCCCAACTCGACCGCGGCGAAGCCCTAGTCATGATCGGCCCCCACTGGCAGCTGGTCCCCACCCTCCCCTACCACCAACACCCCACCTTCGCCCCGATCACCGCTTCTGCTCCTGTCCCGGCCGGCGTAGGCGCCGAGCTCGTCGACCACCCTCTGCTCGAGGATGACCAGTGAGCCGGGAAGCCGAGCGCAACGACCCGTTCCTGGCTCTTTGTGTGCTCGGTGTCGCCGCGATCGCCGCCACCGCCGGCTACGCCCCCTGGCTCCTGGCCAGCCTGATCCTCGCCCCGATCACCGTCACCATCCTGATGCTCGCCGGCGCCCGCCCCGGACTCGCCGCCCGGCGCGCCGGCGGGATCGGCGTGATGCTCCTGGTTCCCGCCGGGCTGCAGGCCTACGCCTTCTACCGCCCCTTCCTGCACGCCTACAACCCCCAGCACACGATCCTCCCGCTTCAGGCCGCCTGGCATTTTCACGCGCTCGTCCACTACCCCGCGCTGCTCGGCACCCTGGCGGTCACCGCCGCCGCGCTCCTGGCCGCGGCCGGGCTCGCCTACGCCCACCTCCAACAACGCCGCGCCCACCCGCGCGAGCACTGGGCGCAGGTCGGTGATCACTCCGGCCAATACCCCGCCGGGCGGCGGGAGACCTAGTAGCAAGGCGCCGAAATAGGCAGTAATGGGTAGGAATCGACAGTGTTGTCGCGTATCTTTGCCCGGTGGCCGGGACCGGAATCCAGAGCAAGGAGACAGTCGATCCTGAAGCCCTGGTCCTCGCGCTGCGCGATACGAGCCGCGCTCTGCAGCAGTTCCTCGCCTTGCAAGCACGCGCCAACGGACTCGGACTACCCGAGTTGCTGACACTCGCCCGCGCGGCCGATGATGGTGGGGTTGCCCCCAATGAGGCGGGCGGTGCGCTAGGTCTGCGCTCGAGCACGATGACGATGCTCTGCAATCGACTCGACCGGGACGGCCTCATCCGGCGCGCTCCGCATCCCACGGGCAGGCCGCTGGTGCTGCTGAAAGCAACGCCAGCAGGCCGCAAGCTCATCGAGGACGTCCGCAGACCGATCTTCGCTTCCCTCGCCGAGCTCGTACTGGCCGCCAGCCCAGACGAGCAGCAGTTCCTCGACCAGTTCCTCGGCCAGCTCGCCGCGCTGCTGGTCAAGCACTCGGGTCCAAACCCTACGCCACGCCGCAGTCGAGGACGCCGTCGCGCCCCGGCCACAACAAAATAACGCTCCGGCCTTGACTCTCGTCGGATGCGATGTAGCCTGGAAGTGCGCTCAAACTTTGAGCGCCTCCCGTCATAGGATTCTTAACGTAGGAGGCACATGGCAATGGGCCCGGCAAGACCCAATGACTTGGACAGGACACCACGAACCGCCGCTGGGTTGCTAAGTACACGTCGTTTGGGGGCGGCACTTGTCTCGGCGGTAGCTTTCGGCGCGGCGGCGGATCGCGCTGACGCTCGGGCCTACACTTACTACAACGGAGGTGGCTGTTGTTCGCACAGGCACTACGGATTCTCCAGCAGCCATGTGAGCGCAAATTATTTCGGGGGGCGTCAGGCGCCGAGGGGATCGGTAGCGTGCGTTCAGGGGTACATTAACAAGAATCATTACAATAATCCAACGTGCGCGGGGTACCCGAACAGTCCGATATCCCACCCGGGCGTGAATAAGTTGGTGCAGGCACTCTGCTGGGAAAAGGGAAGATACGTCTCGATTCTATGCCTCGAATCGGCCTACTGATCGCTCATCTTGACGATGCACGGAGATAACGATGCGTAAACATCGCACCAGAACGTTTGCTGTCCTTGCCGTTGTAGTGATCGTCGCCACTGCAAGTGTGGCGAGCGCGATTGGCGCTGGCCATTTCACCGCCGCGGGCGAGCATCGAATCCATCGGCTGGCGAATGGCAGCATCGCGGTCCCCGTTTCGTCTCAGTTGCTCGGACACCGAGTGAAGGCGGCGGGCGCGCCTCTGTCGAAACGCTTCGACGTGTTCAAACGGTCCGGAACCAGACGCTCCCACTTCCATGGTCGCGCAGCACGGATAGCGTCGATTGTGGCGGCTTCTCCCCCGTCGATGCCAGGACCAGTGGTTCAGCGTCTTGGCCTTGACTTGGGTAACGTCCAGTACGTCGACTTGGGCGGTGGCCTGTACGTCTGGTTGTATCCAGGCACAAATGGCGCGTGCATGCTGTGGCCCAAGGCGGACAATCCGTCTGGGAGCGGCTTTGTGGGCAGCGGCGATTGCAACTCGCAGTTGTCGTCGATCGACCTTGGGAACATGGTGGGAGAAGATCCGTCGACGCCGGGCACTGGTGGTAAAACGGTCATTGGTCTGGCGCCCGATGGGGTTACCAGTGCGCGAGTCACGCTCGCGGACGGAACAACGAAGTCTGCCTCCGTCGCCAATAACGTCTACGCGGTACCGGTCGGTGATGCCGGGTTCACAAAGGTGACGCTGGCAGGCACGGGTCCGGCTGCCGGTCAAACAATCCCGGGGAACTCTTAGGGTAAGCGCTGAGGATGTGGCGTGGCCCGCCGCGTGGGACGGCCCTTGTATGTGCCAGGGCGTAGCTGTATCCCGGACGGGCCCAAGAACTGCCGCGGCGGTGGGGCCGGAGAAGTCAGCAAATGTAGCCGCAGTAACGCCGTACCGCATACGCGCGATGAGGGTCTGCAGCCGCAAATCGCTCGAAAACGAGTGCGGAGCCCTCGGCGAGGATGCTCATCTCCGAGCGTGGTTAGGCGAGCTGCGCCACGCCACAGCCGGCGCTTGCGGATTGTTGCTGGGACTTCATCGAGTTCCTCTGTTCTCGCCGGACTTCTGCTAAGTGGTGGAGCAATCGGACGGTGATAAGTGGGTGATCAAGAAGAGGTTGAAGTCGGACTGATCGTCGGTGCGGGGCGCTCGGGAACGACGCTGCTGCGTCTCATTTTGGATGCGCATCTCTCGATTGGCTGCCCTGCGGAAGCGGGGGTCCCGGCTCTGATCAGTCATGCGGCTGGCGTCTGGTGGACGGTCGATGCGGCTTACGTTGGCCAGCGTACACCTGGAGCGGACGATGGCGCCGCGCCGCGGGGCGACACGCAGCTGATCGGCACAAACGCCAGTGCGCCACAGGGGCAGCGCACGCCACCGATGGCTCGGTTGCCGCCCCACGCGCAGCGGGCTGTCCGCGAGGCCGTCCTTGCGCCAATGAAGTACTACTGTGCTCGTGAGAGCAAGCGCATCTATTGCGACAAGTCTCTCGACTCGGTGTACCACCTTGGCGCGGTTAACGTCTTGTTTCCTCGGGCGCGCTATGTGTTGGCGTTTCGTCATGTGATGGACACGGTTGCGTCTGGCTTGGAGGCATCCCCTTGGGGCTTTCAGGGTTACGGCTACCTGCCGTACGTGCAGTCCTCGGCGGACAATTTCGTTGCGGCTCTTGCCAGCCACTGGCTGAGCCACGTGGAAGCGGCGCTTCATTGGGAGAAGGAGCATCCGGATCTCTGCCATCGCGTACGTTACGAGGATCTCGTAGCGGCGCCGGAAGAGACGGTAAGCAGGATCTTTGGGTTTCTTGGCGTCGACGTCGATCTCTCGGTTTTGGAGCGCGCATTCGTTAGGGCCCGCAATGAGACTGGGCCGGGTGACTACAAGGTGACCTACACGTCTGCCGTGCATGCGGCATCCGTCGGGCGCGGTAAGCGCGTACCGCTATCGATGATCCCGCCGCCGCTGCTCGAAATGATCAACGCTAAGCTCGTCGAACTCGGCTATGAGCAGCTCACTCGAGCGTGGAATACCGAGCCCACCGTGCGTCAGAGTGTTGAGGGGAACGGGACCGTGTGGAGCACACGGTTGTCCAACTTGATGAGCGGTACGGTGCTGCCAGCGGCTAGTGGCGAGACCGCAGAGCTTGGGTCGTTCGCGGTGATTGCAGAGGATCACGAGGAGCTCCGATGGGTGATTGAGCCCGCGGCGGGTGAGATCCGTCAGGGAGACGGTGAGGTTGAGAGTGTCGTGACGGGCACAGGCCAGGATCTGGTGTTGATGATCGCCCAGGAGGAGAACCTCGGCGTACTGCTCCGCTCGGGGAGGATTCGGCATCTGACCGCCCGAGAGGACGTGCCTGAGCACGAGGTGGCACGGACGATGAACGGTGTGCTCAAGCTATTGCGAGAAGGCGTGGCTCGCTCAAACGGCTTGAAGCCCGCCGCGCTTGGCTAATGCGGGATCTCGCCAAGCTGTTGGAGGTGCTGTACAGCGCCCACGAGCGCGTGGCGGGCTTACAAGCGGAGTTTCGCGATTGGAGCCATCCGCGTCCTAGCTACGAGCTAGTCGTCGATCGGGAGAAGGTCGGAGAGGGACGACCGCGCTGGCGGGGGGCGGGTCCGTGGCCTAGAGAAACGTCGAGGACCCGACGCATGTGGTTCGCGTCTCCGGACCGCTTGCGGGTAGAGATCTTACGCGACCATAGGCTTGAGCGGCTGGGTGTGCGCGATCGCTCTAATTGGTGGCGATGGGATGAGTTCGACGGCGCAACCGCTAGTGAAGCAGTCTTGGTCGGAGGCGCGTCGTTGTTGCCACCGTTGCTTGATCCGCCGTTGCTTGATCCCGTAAGGCTGATCCTTACGCTGCGGCTAGAACCGGCGGGTTTGGGCGTCCGCGCTGACCGGGAAGTGTTGCTGGCCCGCGCGTGGCCGCGCGAGCCGTCGCTAACCGGCGCAGTGCTGTCATATGAGTTCGAGTTTGATGCTGAGCATGGGACGATGTTGCGGCACGCTGCGGTCGAGGACGGATGGGCCGTCCAGGTAACTGAGGCGCTTCAGGTCCGCTACGGGGGCGAGATTGATGCCGAGCGGTTCGTGTTCGTGCCGCCAGACGGGCGGCCGGCACAGTGGATCGAACCGCTCCGGGTCGCAATGACAAAGCCGGCGGTGGCTGATCCTATGACCGGCACGGCTGTTGGCAATGGCCAAATTCCTCCGCCTGCCGTGAATAACCGACCAGCGGCCACGGTTTGGCTGACGGGCCTGCCTGCCGCGGGCAAAACGACGCTCGCCTACGCAACCAGGGACGTGCTGGTTCGGCGCGGTAACGCGGTGTGTGTACTTGACGGTGATGCGCTTCGTAGGGGCCTGAGCAGCGATCTCGGTCTTTCGCCGGCCGATCGGCGTGAGCAGGCTCGGCGCGCCGCGCATCTCGCCACGTTGATATCGAGCGCGGGTGTGGTGGCGATTGTGGCGCTCGTCTCTCCTTACACGGACGACCGCCAGCAGGCGCGCGAGATCCACGACGAACTCGGTCTGCCGTTCCTCGAGGCGTGGGTCGACACGCCACTCGCTGTCTGTGAACAGCGTGATCCGAAGGGCCTCTACGCTCGCGCCCGAACGGGCGAGCTGCACGGGCTGACCGGCGTCGACGCTCCTTATGAGGCCCCGGAGGCTCCCGAGCTGCGGGTCGCCGGCCATGCGGAGGACCCTGAGAAGGTCGCCGCGCGGATTGCCGAGGCGCTAGCCGTGAGTCCTGATCGCATAATCGCAGCAGCGTCGAACCGATAGGGGCCTGCCGTGGTGCTGCGAGCCTACCTGCCAGCAGAGCACTCTCTGGGCTTGCCGGTGCACGACATTCCCGACCGACGCTGGGTGCAACACGAAGAGGACGAGCGGGACTCACACCCTCAGGGCCCTCCGGCCGAAGGTTCGGACAGCAATGCTCAGTCTCCGATCTTGTGCGGCCGGGCGAACTCCGTGGGTCTCGTGCGGATCGCGACGATGGGCTCGGTTGACGATGGCAAGTCGACGTTAACTGGCCGGCTGTTGTATGACTCGAAACAGATCCTCTGCGACCAGCTCGCGCAGGTAATTGAGACGTCTGAACGTCGTGGCGATGAGCGCCTGGATCTCGCGCTGGTCACGGACGGGCTCCGCGCGGAGCGCGAGCAGGGGATCACGATCGACGTCGCCTACCGCCACTTCCGGACCCCGCGGCGCAGGTTCATCATCGCCGACACACCGGGGCATGAGCAGTACACGCGCAACATGGTGACCGGCGCCTCGACCGCGGATCTGTCGATCGTGGTGATCGATGTGCGTAACGGGGTCTCAGAGCAGACGCGACGCCACGCGTACATCTCCTCGCTGCTTGGCATCCCGCATCTAGTGGTGTGCGTGAACAAGATGGACCTCGTCGGCTACGACCAAGCAGTGTTCGAGGAGATCGTCGAGAAATTGAGCGACTGGACAGCAGAGCTGGAGATCAGCGAGCTGGCGTTCATTCCGATCTCCGCGCTGCACGGCGACAACGTCGTCAAACGCTCGCAACTGCTGGCCTGGTACGAGGGGCAGCCGCTGCTTTCCTACCTCGAGCACGTGGTGATCGCCACTGCCTCCAATCTCGTTGATGCCCGCTTCCCCGTTCAATGGGTGATCCGGACGATGGGCGACGCGCATCATGATTACCGTGCCTACTGCGGGCAGGTGGCAGGCGGCGTGCTGCGCCCGGGTGACGAGGTACTCGTGCTGCCAAGCGGCCAACACACCCGGATCGCCGCGATCGACACCTTCGACGGCGAGCTCCGAGCCGCGTTTCCGCCGATGTCGGTGGCGCTCCGACTCGCCGACCAGCTCGACATCTCCCGCGGCGACATGATCGTAGGGGCCGAGAACCCGCCCGCTTGCTCACGTGAGCTCCAGGCGCTCGTATGCTGGATGAGCGAGCGGCCGCTGCGCGCAGGGGCGCGTTACGCGCTCAAGCACACGACCCGCACCACGCGCGCGATCGTCGACGCGCTCGAGTATCGAGTCGACGTCAACACGCTCGCACACCAACCCGCGCACGAACTGGCGCTGAACGCGATCGGCCGCGTGCGCCTACGCACCAGCTCGCCACTGATGGTCGATCCTTACTCGCGCAACCGAACTACTGGCAGCTTGATCCTGATCGATGAAGCCACCAACGACACCGCCGGCGCCGGCATCGTGCTCGGCGCCGAGCAATAAGTCATTGAGCGCGCGCGGCAAATGGGCACGGTCGAGCATCACGATTGGGATCGGGCGTGACGACGCATATGCTCGTGAGGCTCCTTTTTCCCAAGCGCCCTAGCTATAGCTGTGCTCATCGCCGCACTGTTGCTCGTGTTGCCCTCGGGGCATCGATTCGCGGCGGGCGGTGCAGCTGCACGGGCAGCGGTCGATCCGCCGGCTATGGCTGACCGCGATCAGGGCCGCTCAGCGGATCCTGATGGACTTTTCGGCCTGGCCGCCCGGCGCGCCGCCGGGATCGGCGTGATCCTCCTGATCCCCGCCGGCCTGCAGGCCTACGCCTTTACCGCCCCTTCCTACACGCCTATAACCCCCACCACACGATCCTCCCCCTCCACGCCGCCTGGCACTTCCACGCCCTCGCGCGCTACCCGGCGCTGCTCGCCACCCTGGCGGTCACCGCCGCCGCCCTGCTGGCCGCGCTCGCCCTCACCTACGTACACCTTCAACAACGACGCAGCGGCCCCCGCGAGCACTGGGCAAAGATTGGTGATCACTCCGGCCAATACCCCGCCGGCCGGCGGGAGAGCTGGTAGCAAGACGCCGAAATAGGCAGTAATGGGTAGGAATCGTCGTCCGCGTCGCGTATCTTTGCCGCGTGAAATTGGCCGGAATCCAGAGCAAGACAGTCGATCCTGAAGCTCTGGTCATCGCGCTGCGCGATACGAGCCGCGCTCTGCAGCAGTTCCTCGCCTTCCAAGCACGCGCAAACGGACTTGGACTACCCGAGTTGCTGACCCTCGCCCGCGCGGCCGATGCTGGTGGGGTTGCTCCCAATGAGGCGGGCGCTGCGCTAGGTCTGCGCTCGAGCACGATGACGATGCTCTGCAATCGACTCGAACGGGACGGCCTCATCCGTCGCGTCCCGCATCCGAAGGGCCGCCCGCTGGTGCTGCTGAAAGCCACGCCCGCCGGCCGCAAGCTGATAGAGGACGTCCGTAGACCGATCTTCGCTTCCCTCGCCGAGCTCGTCCTGGCCGCCAGCCCAGAGCAGCACCAGTTCCTCGATCAATTCCTCGACCAACTCGTCGCGCTGCTGGTCAAGCATGCGGGTCCAAGCCCTACGTCGGGCCGAACGTTAGGGCGTCGTCGCACCCCGACCAGAACAAAATAATGCCGTGCCCTTGACGCCTGTCGGACGTGGTGTAGGCTGAAGTAGCTCAAACTTTGAGCGCATTCACGGGCCTGGAGTTCAGCACGGTCGTCCGGGGAGGTAGTGTAGAAATGAGCCGTCGGTTTCTCGCACAAGGCTTCTGGGAGCGGTAATTTGCGTCGCCGATCCTTTCGCCGCCTCTGCCCAGGCGCACTGCCTCAGCCCAGGCGCACTATTACGGGATCAACAACCTTCCCGTTCAGGCTTTCAAGGGGGCTCGGGGGTGGTCGAGGCGAACAACTTCGGCGTCCCTCACGCCGGATCGAACTTCATCGACAACAAGGCTTGGGTCGACAACACCAACAACAATCCGGTGACTTGGCTTTGGGGTGTGACTGATGGCGGGTTCACTCATTGGTATCGGTTGCCGCACGCTGCTAGCGACGGTTCTCGTCCTCACCGCGTGGTGGAAGCTCACAAATGAGGCCGAGTTTGAAGCTTCCTTTCGCCGACTAGCGCCTACCGCGATGCATCGTTTGGCTCCGGCCGCTGCGTGGATCATTGCTGCGACCGAAGGAGCCGTGGCATTCCTCCTCCTTGCCGGAACTGAGATTAGGCCGCTCGCGCTCTTAGGGCCCTTGGCGGGCTGCGCCCTCGTCGGTAGCTTCACTATTGCGCTCGCCCGTGGAGGCGACGAGAGGGGATGCGGATGCTGGTATACCCCTGCCAGCATTCACCGTAAAGCCAAGCTCGTGCCAATCGGGCGCAACTTCGCGCTTCTTGCCGCACTCATCGCAGCGGCGGTCCTTTCGTCCGACTCTCACCACGTCGGAGTGGTCGCGGCGATGCCGCCCATCGTCGCTGGGCTAATCCTCGCCGCGCTCCTCATTCAAGCGCCGCAGATCGTCGCAGCGGTGACCTTCGATCCGCCGGTGAGCGGAGTCCGATGATGACCATCTACGGCATGGCGACTGCGTTCTGGGTCTCCTATGCACTGCTCTGGCTCATCGTTGTCATTTTCGGCCTGCTCATCATGCTGATGTATCGCCAGTTCGGCTTGGCGTTTATGCGTCCCGTCGAGAGGGCCAGCATGCAGGGGCTCGACATCGGCAGCAAAGCGCCGAGCTTCACGCTCACAGACGCCCGGCAACGCGAAATCGCACTCGACTTTTCCCGAGACTCGGCACGCTCCCAGTCCACGCTACTTATTTTCGGCCTGCCGACCTGCCAGATTTGCGCTGGGCTCGCAAAGACGCTCGTCAGCCTGCCCACGGCATGGCCAGGAGTGAGGTTTGTCTGGGTCGACGGCTTCTCAAGCCCGCCTGCGTACCAAGAAATCGAGGACGGTTTGGGCTGGATCGCGGGCGCCAAGAGCGGAGACCCGGTGCATAAACAGTGGGAAGTATCGACTGTCCCCTTTTGCTTCGTAGTAGATGACAAAGGGCGAGTCGCATCCAAACAATTGATCAACCATCGCAGCGACATCGAGCTCGCGCTCGGCACGACATCAACCTAGGGCCAATATCTCGCGCAACGCCGCGTGGGAAGGAGCTAAGAAGTGTCTGAGTACTTCGAGAATGCCACAGTCAAGTTGGCGACAGCGATGAACCGGCGCCGTTTCCTTCGACGCATGGCAACCGGAACCTTCGCAGGAGTCGCAGCGCTCGCTGCCGGAGAACTCATTTCCACCTCGGTTGCTTTCGCCTACCCGGCGACATGCGAGACCACGACGGGTCCGGGCTGTCCCTACGGCTGCGGGCCTAGCTGGGCATGTTCTGTGCAGAGCGGCGGCTGCCACTGCTCAAACGGCAACGGTGGTTGCCAAAACGGCACCATCAACTGCCAGGGTAACTACAACGACTGGGGCACCGGCATCAACTGCTGGACATGTGTCTATGAAGGTTGCGACAATCATAGCCGCAATCGGTACACGACGACGTGCTGCGATTGCGCCACGACCTACTGCGATAAGGATCACCGTTGTATCGCCTACAACACAACGGTAACGAACATCGGCGGCTGCAACGGCGCTAGCTCGCCCTACAAGCCCGGGCAAGTCATCGGAGTGGCCACGGGCAACCCCGCAACCTCCTGGGGCGTGCAGCCGAAGCTCGCACCGGTGCCTCAAGGTGTTGCGCCAGGCGACTACGCGCCGGCAACGCCGTCATCCAACGAATCCCCGGCTGATCCAAGACTCAGGGCGTGGCCCCGGCAACGCTAGTCCATGCTCGGTGCCTGCTTCTTTGTCGGGCTTGGTCTTGGTCTCCTCGACTGTCAGTCCGGCTGAGGTGCCAATGCGTGCTACCTCACGCTGGGAAGGGGTCCCCTTCTCAAAAGAATGCGACTAGGTGCGGCGTACACCCTTGGAGCGGTGTTAGGGGGTGTGGCAAGCATCGGTGTCATTAGCGGTGTCTGTGCCGTCTTGCCACCGGTGCTCCGCGTGGGTGTCGCGAGCGCAGTTACTGCGTACGCGCTCGCTTGGCACGCCCGAGGGGCGAGGACCTTCGGGGGATCACGCTCGGGACGACAGGCGAATCGTCGTTGGGCGCAACAGACGCGATTTGGACGCTTCTACTTTGGTGCGGTGCTCGGCTTTGGTGTCCTCACGTACATGACTACGCCGCTGGTCTACGCCGGATGGTTGTATGCCGCTGCAGTCGGCTTACCCGCCTCGCTCCTAGCCGGAGTCGGGTTTGGTTTAGGGCGAAGCCGGCCAATCGCCACCGGCCTAGCTGCCCGAGGACGGATGTCGCCTGCTGGCGCCGCGGACTTCTTTTCAGGGCTCACCAGACACCACCGCATCATGGGCTGTGGACTTGCAGTGGTGATCCTCGTGAGCTTGGCTACTCAGAGCGTCTAGATGGCTATACCTGGGAGTATCGGCGATCGGATTAGAGCATCGCTGGTCGGCACGGTTGCGGTGCTTGGGGTGACGCTCAGCGTTACGGCATGCGGAACGGCGAGTGCGCCAAAGTCCAGTGGCGCGGTCGGGCGGCCGGCAGCGCAGCACCAGCGACGAGTGGTGACGGTCGTTGCCGCCGTCCCGTTCGTGCACGTGTCCGCCGAGGTCACGGGCGAGTGTCAGACGACGGCGGACGCGGTTGGCTACGCGGTGCCATGTCCAGAGCTCCTGCCAGCGGGCATGAGCCCGACGGAACCCGTCCATGGCTGCCGATTTGCCTTTGTGGCCGAGGTCGGCTGGGCCGGATGCTCGGACGTACGACCAGATGGCTGGTTCTTCGGGAGCAGCGACGTCGGCGGGAAGAACGCGGGCGCAGCCGGGTTTCAGCATTTCGTGGTCTTCGGGGCGCCCCGAGTCGTGAGGCAGCCTGCCCGGGCGATCGACGGGCCAGCCGTCTACCCCCAAGGCGTCCAGTCCCGCGGCAAGCTGCAGATCAAAGGGAAAACGATGCGGTGGTACTTCGTGCCCCCGGATAACCCGAGCGCGTTTAGAGGACACCTCGTATTGGTGTGGACGCAGAACGGGCACACCTACTCCTACGGTTTCCACATCACGGGCACGACGGGAGCGGCTCGCGCGCTTGACCTCGAAGTGCTGGAGCATCTGAATATCGTCTCGCCACGCTGACGGCGTAGGCGTTCAGGTGGGGTCGGAGTGATCGGGAGGATTCCTTTTGGGGCGCACGGAATCTGGGTCTCCGGTCGATTTGGGGGTGAAGGGGTCGGTAGAGAGTTGGTTCGTAAAACCGGGTTGGGAGCCGTCCTGGGCTGGTTCGTAGGGTTCCGCGGGGAATGGTCAATTCCCCGCGATAGATCCGTCCGAGGGCCCTGAGAACATTGAGCTATGGGGCTTGCTGTCGACGCGCTGATCGAGCGGATTCCCTGCGATAGCGGCGGCCGCGGCCGCCGCCAGCCGGCTCCAGAGGAGCGGCATGACCGCTGAGCAGCGGTCGGCGTGGGCGCGCCTGGCCCGGGCGGCGGTCACCGCCCCCGAGCTCTACGCCGAAGAGCGTCGCAGCAGCGGTGAGGTCAACCGGGAGCTGTTCGAGGCCGCGATCGCCGCGGTCCTCGCCGGCCTTCCGGTCAGCGAGGTGGCGCAGGCGATGCGCGCCGGCTGGCCGGCCCTGGATCTGGTGGACGCGATCGAGGACGTGGAGGGCTATCTCGAGCGCCAAGCCGGCCTGGATCGCGACCACCTGCGCTGGACGCTTGCGGAGCTGGCCGAGCGGGGTTCGTCGTGACCGGCGTGGTACCCGTCCGGGCGCGGAAGCTTGCTGGGCAGCTGGATCGCCTGTTCGGGAGAGACCAGCAGCTCGCTTGTCGACTCAACGACGCCCACCAGCGGCTGCGCGCCGCCAACGACCGGTTGTGGTCAGGCCTTTCACCCGACGGGCTGACCGCGGTCTACGGCGACCATCCCCAGTTTCAGGCGGTGCAGCTGGAGGCGGCGTTTGACAGTCGCTCTGAGGTGCTTGAGTCCGCCGATCCCCTCGGTGCCCTGCAGGAGGTCCACTGGCAGATCCACCGCGCCCAGGTCGACTACCAGGCGCACGCCGAGCAGCGCCGCCAGCTGGCCGCCGACGTCGGCGAGCTGATCGCCCGGCTCGTCGACGCGTTGGTCGCGGCGGGTTGGTCAGAGACCGACGCCCGGGACGCGAACGTCCACCAGCTCGCCGAAGCTGGTGAGGGGGCGTAGGGATGGCTGGGGAAGGGGCCAGGGCGGGCGAGAAGATTCCGAGCGCGGGCTTGTCGGCCGAGGACCAGCCAGGCCCGACGGTGGCCAGGAAGAGTCCTGCTGTGGATGATCAACCCGTCGGCCCGGGCGCGGCGCCCCGCGAGTGGCCGGCTATCCGCAGGCGGGTGGCGTGAGCGGCGTCGCGGAGCGCTCCGGGCGCGAGTCACGCTCGCGCTTTGAGCTGGCCGTCGACGTGTTTCTATCTGAGCCGCTGTCCCCCATGACGGTGCGGTCTTATCGCCAGACGCTTCAGGCGTTGACTGGCGCGCTTGCGGGTGAGAGCCCGAGCGCTGAGCAGATCGAGGCGGTGCTGAGGCTGCGGTGGGGTACGGCGGCGCCGGCGACCTGGAATCGGCACGTCGCGACCGTCCGCTCGTTTCTGGCCTACGCTGAGCGTCACCGGCTGCTACCGAACATCGACGTGCGCTCAGGGCGTCGCCGCGAGCCCGAGGACCGCACCCGCGCGATCGGAAGCGTCGAGCTCGAGCGGATCTGGGCCCTACGCGTTCCGGTGCGCGAGAAGGCGCTGTGGCGGCTCTTGTATGAGACCGCCGCCAGGGCGTCAGAAGCGCTGTCGCTCAACGTCGAGGATCTCGACCTGCCCAACCGCAGCGCGGCGATCACGGGGAAGGGTGGGCGGCGTGACTACGTCTTCTGGCAGACCCCGACCGCCCGGCTTTTGCCGCACCTGGTCGCCGGGCGGGAGCACGGCCCGCTGTTTGTCACCGACCGTCGCGCGCGCGTGCTGCTCGCTGCCGGTGACGTGTGCCCGCAGACCGGCCGCGCGCGGCTGTCTTATCGCCGCGCCGCCGAGCTGTTTGCCCATCACACCGGGCGTACGCTCCACCAGCTGCGCCACTCGGCGTTGACCCATCTGGCCGAGGATGGGGTCAACGGGCCGCTGCTGATGGCCGTAAGCCGCCATCAGAGCCTGCGCTCGCTGCAGCGCTACGCCCGCCCCGGACCGGCCGCCGTGGCCAGGCTCTCAGCCCAACGCGACCCCGAGCAACGCCGCCAACGCCGAGCCTAACCGGCGATCACGAGCCTTCAGGCAAGACGGCTTGATTTCCGAGAGTCGATCGGTCGTGAGGGGTCCTGATTTGCAATGGCGCGATCATGTAGGCGAGAGCTGGCTGTCCTTCATGAACAAGGCTGAAACGGTCCCATGCGCATACAGCCGTATAAGCCCGCTCACCGCCGGCTAGTCGTGGCTTGGTCGCTCCACGTTAGGCCGCGGGATAGCTGCTCAACCGCCGGGAGGCGGGGGAGGCGCGGGAGGCCCGGACGATGGCAGCGTCTGTGTCGTCTTGCCGCCGTTCGACTCGTCGATCGTAAAGCTGGCGGTATGGGCAGCGGCGGTCACGCCGAATGCGTTGCCGGACAACCCGACCGATTGCTGAGCGCCCGCTGAATCCGTCGCCGTCACGTGCGCCTTATCCGGAACGACTCCTAGCACGCTGGCGGGAGCACCGGACGTTGGCACTAAACCAACAACTATGCCCTGCTGCGCGATGAGATCGGTGGCGCCGCAGGAACCGCCACCGGTAGCGAGAATTAGACAGCTACCGGCGCTTCCCGGAACCAGCCACATTGCTGTTCCGTTCGCTGAACCAACGTATCGAGCAAGCGCCGGATTGAGACCGTACTGGTTGAACATTCCACCTGTGGCTTGGGTACCCGCCGCCGCCGCCGTCGGAAGGTTGTCAAACCCTGCCTTTGCTCGGCCAAACACCGAGTAGGCCGATGATAACTGCTGAGGAACCGCGGTCGCCTCACCGCTCCGCACCGACGAACTTAAGTGCGACGAGTTGTCGCCGGTCGTCGCTCCGCTCGCGCTCACCCCGCTCGCGATCGCCCCGCCGGCCGCCCCTCCTCCGACCAGCACAGCCGCACCCAGCCACCCGAGACGCCGGGACCGCCGGTTGCCACGAAATATCCTCATCAGTGATCCTCCCAGCCCCATAGGTCCTGACCTCGCGACCAATCATTCCACGCTGTCGGCGTACCGTACGCTCCGTAGCCTCCGATGTACGGAGTTGAACCTTGATAATGAATGGTCCCGCAGTACGAATTGGCAAAGAGGTAACCCCCGTTGCCGCTGTTGTAAATGTTCGCGCAGCCCCAGCGGTTGGTGCCAGGTCTAGCCGCGGCTTGGTTGAGATACCCGTAGGCCTTTGACTGGGTCTGGTTGGCCCCGGTGTAGACGTAGTTCAGCCACGTCAATCCCGTGGCGTAAGCTACGCCCATAGAAAGCGAAAACAGCAGGACGCCAGCGATCAGGACTGACAGCGTGGCTCGGAGAACGCCTGACCTCATCGTGAAGCACACCCCCCTGAGTGGCCGACTACGGCCGGGAAAGCGACCAGAGCTGTCGCGTGGCCGAGACGGACGCCCAGTCGGAGCGGCGCATCGCATAGCGCGCTGATCATCATGGGTAGCGGTGACAAACCACCTCCCGAGTGACAACGCTCGGATGTTCTGCGCTGCCTCACTTGGACTCCCCCCTCCGCGGTCCCTTGGTCGGGTCTGGTGGAAGCATCGTGGCACCGGCGCCGCTACGTGTCAATGGCTACAAAATAGTCCAAAGGCAAATGTAGAGGTTCATCGGTCGCTTCTTCGGGGCTAGCTCGCTGCAGCGCTACGCCCGTGCCCCGGACTGGCCGCGGTCGCCAAGCTCGCCGCCCAGCGCGACCCCGCCCAACGCCGGTGCCGAGCCTAATCCGGAGCGCTCAAGGAGCGTAGGCGCGTGGTTCAGACGGCCGATCGGGTGCGAGCGCTTCGCGCAGGCCGCAGATCCGCCTCATAACACGGCGCTTGACCGCCGGTTCGAGGACACGCGAACCGTCTCAGGGTCTTTAGGTGACATATGTCACCTACAGGTGCTATGATGTCACCTATGACCACCAATGCGTCCCCACCCGAGGTGCTCGGGCCGTCGCTGAGCCGCCGCGACGCCCAGGGGCTTGAGCGCCAGGCCAAGCGTCACTACCGCGCCACCGAGCGCAACCTGATGCAGTTCTGCGCCGATCTGCGCCGCCTGCAGGATGGCGGCGCGCACTTCGTCCGGGGCTTTGACAGCTTCGGCGCCTACGTCGAGCACACCTTCGACGGCCTGTCGGCGCCCAGCGCCAAGCAGCTCTCGCGCCAGGGCCAGGCCCTGCTGGTGCTCGAGTCAAATCAGCGCATCCGCCTGGCTGACGGTGAGAACCTGCCCGGTACGACGGGGCTGCGCGCGCTGGCCAGCGTGCTCAACCAGCACGGTGAGCAGGTCATGCTCTCGGCCTATGACCGCGCGGCCGCGCTCAGGCCCGGGCGCAAGGTTGTCATCGACGCGGTCAACGCCGCGCTGCGGGGCCTGGTCGCGGCCTCTGAGCCCGGCCAGCAGCTCCGCGCGCCCAGCGAGGACCCTTCCCGCAAGGATTATGAGGACGAGCGCGAGGACGATCAGCCCGAGGAGGCCCACGAGGTGTTTGACCGCGCCTACAAGCTGCGTGAGATTCTCAACGACTTCTCGATCGCCGTCGGCGCGCACCAGTTCGCCGACGCCCGCCGAGCGCTCGGCGAGCTGGCCGAGGAGCAAACCCAGCTCGCCGACGCGCTGCTCGCCCTCGAAGACGCGACCGCATGACCGCAGCCGGCTTGGCCACGGCCGCGCCGGCTTGCGCTCCAAGGATCGATGCCGGCCTTCGGCGGGCGCAAAACCTGCCCCCCCGAGGATCCCAAGTGTTCTCCGCGCGCGCGGAACCTTTCCCGAGCAGGGACGCGAGGGGCCCCGCGTCGCTTTCCGCGCGCGGGTGACTCGGTTGTTCGTCTGCCAGCACCGCCCGCCCGGGCAGTGTTTCGTCGCGCGCGTCCTCCCCAGCCGAGCATGGACGCGAGGCCCTCACTCCGCGCGCGACCCAAGCGCTCTCCCGCCGCCACCATCTTGCACCCTTCAGAAGCCAGAGCCTGAGCAGACGCTGAGAGAACGCTGCGGTTGCGCGCCACCGCCACGTGGGCGCAAAACGCGAGCCGGCGCACCGCGCGGGCTATCCGAGAAGCGCCGGTCCCCGCACGTGCTGCGCCACGCCCTCTGCGCCAGCCTGGCCGGCGCCGGCGCCGGCGTCGACGTGGGGTGATCCGAGAGGCTCGTCGGCGACGCCGACGCCCTGCACCACCACGATCTACACCGCCGCCGACGCCCAGCGCCCGCAGGACGGGATCGCTGCCACGCCGCCAGGCATCCGCCGGGGCTCGCGGACGGGTCAGGAGGGCGGCGTAGACTCCCAGCTGCGATGGCTGCTGTGAACACGATCCAGCTTGCCCAGGACTCCTACGAGTTGCTGGTGCGGGAATCTCGACGTCGAGGCGTCGAGCCTGACGCGCTCGCCGACGAGCTTCTGCGCACGGATTTAGCAGTGGCGGGAGACGATCTCGAGGTTGCGCTGGCGGGCTTGGCGCAGCTGCGCGAGCGGCTGCCCGAGGTCGATGGTCTGGCCTTGGCGCGCGAAGCTCGTAGCGAGCTCGAGCAGCGCGTCGCTTGAGCGTCGTCATCGACGCCAACGTGCTCGTGGTCCTCGCGTTGGATCGCCGGCGCGCGACGGCCGTCGAGCGGCGCTTGCGGCGCTGGCGCGGTGAGGGCGAAGAGCTGCACGCACCGATGCTGCTGGGCTACGAGGTCGCGAGCGCGCTCACCAACGCCGTTTCCGTGGGTCAGCTTGATCCTGGTGATGCCGGACAGGCGTGGCAGCGGATCGCTTCAGTTCCGCTGCTCCTACACCAGCTCGACGACGGGGCGGCCGTGGTGGCGATGGCCCAGCGGCTCGAGCGCCGCTCGGCGTATGACGCCGCCTATCTCGTGCTCGCCGAGCAGCTCGGCGCCGAGCTGTGGACGTTGGACGGCCCGCTGGCGCGCAACGCCGGCTCCCGCGGGCTACCCGTGAGGCTGATCGAAACCGGCGAGCGCCAGGACGAGACCGGCCCCGACGCGCCGGCTGTCGAGACGGAATCTCCGTAGCGATCTGCCGTGACGGCCCGATGTCGCCCTCAAACCAGATCTTGCCCAGCTGCACGTCGCTGATCTGAAGGCTGTCCTCGACCCAGTCTTCTTCGTCGAGTGCATCGATGTCGATCTCCGGTGCGCGGTCAGCGATGTCTGAGAGCCAGGCTGCCGAGACGATCGGCCGTCGGCAGGTCGCGCGAGGCGTCGTGCGCACGCTCGGCCGCGAACACGCGACCCGAACGCGGGCACAGCCAGCTACGCGCCACTCCTGCAGTCTGACGGCTCAAATCACCCCCGCAGCAAACGCCCTACGCCGGTTTTTGCAGCACGAAAGCTCTCTTTTCTTCTCTGGACAAGCTCGACGAGGCGGGACGCTGCCCGAACGCACGTCTACGTCGCCGCTCGGCAGCCTGGTCGCCTGCACGGTCGGTTCGTTGCCTGCTAGGTTGCCTGCTAGGCTACAAGCGAGGGTGCTTGCTAGGTTGCTTGCTAGGTTGCTAGGGTGGCTGGGGGCAGGATCGGACGGGTGCGAGGCGAATCAATAGCGATGGCGCGTAGAACACGAGTGATTGCGGTCGCCAACCAGAAGGGGGGCACGGGCAAGAGCACGATCGCGGTCAACGTGGCGGCCGCCGCAGGGGAGAGAGGCCTGCACGCGCTCGTCATCGACGTCGATCCTCAGGCCGACGCCACGACGATGCTGGGAATCGATCCGGAAACCCAGCCGCGCACCCTCTACGACGTGTTCGTGGGGGCCTGCGAGCTGCCGGGGGCGATCGTGTCCGGCGTCGCGCCCGGCGTCGACCTCGCGATCGGCACCGAGCGGATGGGCGACGTCGAGCTCACGCTCGGCGGCGAGATGATGCGAGAGCGGTACCTGGCGGACGCGCTGGCCGGGCACATCGGCGACTACGACCTGGTCCTCGTCGACTGCCCGCCGAACCTCGGACTGCTTACCGTGAACGCGTTCTGCGCCGCCCCCGAGGTCCTCGTCGTGGTCTCGATGACCGATCGCA